>Ga0136627_1000929_pt1 | contig 11472 bp, 11 predicted proteins | sample AntDrymUQ4892206_2_FD_104652 | JGI IMG/M metagenome (GOLD analysis project Ga0136627, IMG submission 104652) | Polar desert sand microbial communities from Dry Valleys, Antarctica - metaG UQ489 (22.06) | ecosystem: Environmental > Terrestrial > Soil > Desert | place: Antarctica: Dry Valley... | reverse complement strand
GCTCCCGGCGCGCGCGGCTTCGTCGCCTTCGACGTCGTGCTCCGCGTGCCGGCCCGGCCCGGCCGCTTCGGCCGCCGCGGCAACCTGGCGCTGCTCTCCAACGCGATCCCCGTGCTGGCGCACCTGGAAGCCGGCGCATGGCGCCTGGATCGCTACTTCCCGATCGGGGAGGCGTGGACGTACCCGGCGGCGGACTGGACCGTGCGGCTCGATCCTCCCCCCGGCGTCTCCGTGGCCGCGCCCGGCGTGCCGCAGCCGGACGGCAGCCGGCGGCTCGAGCGCGGTCGCGACTACTCCTTCGCCGCGGGCCGTCTGCGCGCGCGCCGGGCGACGGTCGACGGCGTGGCGGTCACGGTCTGGGCGCCGCGCGGCAGGCGCGGGGCACCGCTCGCGACGGTCATGCGCATCACCCGCCGGCGTCTGCCGCGGCTCTCCGCCCTGTTCGGCCCCTACGGCTGGCCCGATCTCCAGATCGTGGTCACCGACGACGCCTTGATGGAGCACACCGGGCTGATCATGACCTCGCCGGACGACTGGGTCATCACGCACGAGCTGGCGCACGAGTGGTGGTACGCGCTCGTCGGGAACGATCAGGCCGCCGCGCCATGGCTCGACGAGGCCTTCGCGTCATACGCGGAGGAGGCCTCCGGCGCGCAGGACCGCCCGTGGTGCCGTCGCGCCGGACGCAGCGCGCGGCTCGTCACGCGCGGCACCGCGCACTTCCGCGAACGCGAGTTCAGGGGCTACGACCGGATCTACTCCGAGGGCGCGTGCCTGCTCGACCTGCTGCGCGAGCGCATCGGCCGCGACTCCTTCCGTGACGCACTGCGCGAGTACGCGCTCGTCAACCGCTACGGGTGGTCGACGGCGGCCGAGTTCCGCGCCGCCATGGACGCCGTGTCTCCGGTTCCCCTGGGCGACCTCTGGCGGCGCTACCGGGTGCGGTGAAGCCCGCGCCTGGACGATCTATCGCTTCACACGCGAGAGGTCGCAGGTTCGAAACCCGCCGCGCCCATCTTCTGAAGCCCTTGCATCGGCGGGGGTTTCGTCGCTTTCGGACGCTTCCGCGGAAGCGTCTGCCAGCGGCGTTCGGCCTACCGCGGTGCCCAATGGTGCCCAATCGCGGCCCTCGACGAGCGACTTGAGCCGTTCCTTGTCGCCCTCGTCCCGGCGCATCGCGTGGGCGTAGACGCGCAGCGTGAAGCCCGCGTCGGTGTGCCCGAGCTGGGCCATCACGTAGGGCGGGTCCTCGCCGCGCACGTAGAGGATCGAGGCGAAGGTATGGCGGAGCTTGTGGGCGGACACGCCCTCCGGCAGCGGCTCGTGGCCGCGTTGTGCCAGGAGCTCGTCGGCGTGCGCGACGACCGGTCGGATCACGCGCTCGCGGGCGTTGTCCTTGTCGCGGCGGGTGCCCGTCGAGGTCGGGAACACGAGGTCGATCAGCTTGGCGCGCGCGCAGGCGTGGCGGTGGCTCGTGAGCTCGTCGCGCAGCGCGGGGAGGATGTCGACCAAGCGGATCCCGGCTTCGGTCTTGGCGTCGCCGACGGAGATGCGACCGTTGGCGAGATCGATGTCCTTCCAGGTCAGCGCGGTCGCCTCACCGATCCGCAGGCCGGCGAATACCAGCGTCGCGATCAGGGCGCGGCGGCCGGCAGTACGTGCCTGAGGCTTCGCATCGAGCTCGGTGGCGGCATCGATCATCGCGACGATCTGCTCGGCCGAGTCGAGGTAGACCGGCCGCTTCCGCTTCGCCTTGAGCTTCCGGTTGCGGGTGTTCACGCGAACCGGGTTGCGAGGGATGAGGTCGCGCTCCTCGCCACCGCGAGGATCTGGCCGAGTCGCGTGATCGTCTTGTTGATCGACTCGGCCGACAGCACTCGCTCGCGGACCTTGAACTCGCGATAGCGGTCGACCTCGGCGACAGCGATCTGCGGCAGTCGGTGGGCGTGGAAGAACGGCAGCAGGTGGTTGCAGAGTTGCCAGGTGTAGTCGGCGATCGTCGCCTCGCGCAGCTCGCCGCGGCGGGCGTCGAGCCAGCTCGACGCAAACTCGTGGAAGGTCGGCGTCGTGGGCGCTTCCGCGGCCCGCCCGACGCCAGGCGCCCAGAGGCCGCGCTCGACGTCGGCCAGGACGTGGCGCAGCTCGGCCTCGGCTCTCTGCCGCGTCCAGCCCTCGTCGGCGCCGCCCAGCGTGACGAAGTGCCGGCGACCGTACGCGCGGAACCGAAGCGCGAAGACGCGGCCGCGTCCCCGGTCGCGCTCGATGACCTCGCCTGTCGGTCTCGGTGCCATTGCGGTTCCTCCTACTCGAGTTCGAGGTTACGCCTCGGCCGCGACGGCCTGATCGGCAGCAACGGCGCGCCAGCCTTCACCTGAGATTGAGGCGGCACGGCCGCTGCTCTCGCCCCCGACGCCACGAGTCGCTGAGCTACCACGGCCGCGTCGAATCGCAATCGCGGTCGTTGCCCGAACCCGAGGCGGACGACGCCCAGCTCGTCGGCGTGCGCGTAGACCCAGCTGCGCTCGACGTTGAAGCGGACGGCGACCTGGCGGGCAGTCAGCAGCCGATCGGCTCCTGGCTGCTCACCCAGGCGGAGGAGCTGAGCGACCTCGCGCGCAATCGCTTGGATGCTCGCGCGGTCCGGCAGGGAGTCGGCCGGGACAGCCATCTCACAGTTCCAGGCCGAGATCGAGATCGTGCGCACGGTCGCGCTGGTGCGAGACCTCGCGCTCGAGACGCCCGAAGGCGACGAGGGGATCGCCGCCGCGCCACAGCGTCGGCTCGTGTCGGGCCGGTCGCTGCTCGAGCTGGTCGGTCAGTCGCGCGACCTCGACCTGCCAATGCTCGCGGCTGCGTTGCGAGCTGGCCATGATCCGCTCGATGTCGCTGCGTCGGCTGCGCTGGTACCAGCGGGTTTGTGCGTGCTCGTCGTGCAGGGCGTCGAGCCGGGTGTCTACCTCCGCGAGACGTTCGTGGGCGCGTTCGAGCTCGTTCGCAATGGCCCTGCCCAGGTCGTCAGGTCTGTCACCGTTGAGAGCGAGGTGCTGCGCACGGCTGTCCTCGAGCATCCGAGCGACCTGGCGGGTCACGTCCGCGTCGGCTTGCAGCGGTGCGGGCGCCGCGTTGAGGAACGTCGGTGTAGCGCTGACGTAGAAGCGGGCCTCGTCGCGGTGGCGCGAGAGGGCGGTGTAGCCCCACTCGCGGTATAGCTCGTCGGAGCCGAGCACGAACGCCCGGTCGACGGTGATGCCCTGAGCGCGATGAGCGGTGATCGCGTAGCCGTGATCGAGCCGGACGTCGCGGACGGACTGGTCCGGCAACTCCACCCGGTGCCCGTCGTCGAAGTGGACGCCGAGCCGGCGGGGGCCGATCGCCGTGACGAGGCCGGCCTGCCCGTTAACGACAGCCAGGTCCCGGTCGTTGCGGGTCGCCACGACACGGTCGCCGACCGCGAACGCCCGCTCGTCAGCAGGGAGCTCGTCGGGGCCTATGCGCCCGGCCGCCCGCAGCCGCTGCCGGGCGCGGGCGTTGAGGTCCGCGACGTCGCTCCGGCGGTGCGCGATCATCAGCGCCCGATCGCCGCGCTCGTGCGCCGCCCACCAGTCCTCGACGAGCGCCACCCGCGCGGCTTCGGCGCTTGGGGCCGCGACGATGCGCCCGTGCTGGTCGTAGTCGCGGGCGAAGCGCCCGACGTCGCCGGCGCGCGGCGAGCGCTTCGCGGTCCCAGCCTTCGCGCTGCCGGCGGACGTCGTGCAGCTCGATCGCGCCGAGTAGCTCCGCGAGCGCCCGGAAAGCGCCTCCGGCAGCGATCTCGGGTAGCTGGCGATCGTCACCGACCAGCACGAGCTTCGCATCGGCCCTACGCGCGGCTTCGGCCAGCGCCGCGAGGTCGCGCGTGCCGACCATGCCGGCCTCGTCGACGATCAGCACCGTCCCCGGCGAGAGGGCCACACCGTGGTCGAGCCCGTGCCGCAAGCGAGCGATCGTCGTGGCGTCGATGCCGGCCTGGTCGCGCATCTCGCAGGCGGCTCGCGCCGAAAGCGCGCAGCCGAGCACCGCGACGCCGCTGCACTGCCAAGCCTCACGTGCGCCATCGAGCGCGAACGTCTTGCCTGTGCCCGCCGCGGCGCGGACCACCTGCACGCCGTCGCCGCTGCGCGTCAGCGTATCCACGAGCCCGCGCTGCTCGTCGCTGAGCGTCGGCCGCGCCCCGAGCGCCGCTTCGACGGCGTGCTTGCCGGCGAGGCCCGCCGACCGTTCGCGCCGGGCGCGCGCGCCGTCGAGCAGCTCGCGCTCGATCCGCAGCAGACCGCGGGTCGTGTAGCGCGGCTCGCCTCGTTCGGCCTCGAGCTCGATGACGTCCTGGCGCGCCAGGAACGCCGCGCTGTGAGCCTCGACAACGCGAACTTGGGCGCCGTCGCGCGCGGCCTCGGCAAAGGCCTGCACGACGTCGCGGCGGGTGAACGTCGATCGCTCGCGAGTGAGCCCGTCCGAGCCCTCGAGCGCGCGAGCGCTCCGCTCGAACCGGTCGCCGTCGAGCGCCCGGTGCGCGGCGCGGCCGAACACCCGCCGGACGTCGCGGCGGTCAAGACCGTGCTCCGCGGCGCGCGCTCGCCACTCGGCACGCAGCCGGTCGACCGGGACGCGGTAGTCCTTGCGCCGGCGCGTCTCGAGCGTCGCCACCTGCGCCGCGCGGGCCGACCGCTCCCCACGCTCGGCCGTGTGCGCTCGAGGATCTCGGCGCGGCGGCGCGAGAAGTGCTCGATCACGCCGCGCGGCACACCGACGACGTCCGCGGTCCCACGTTCGACCGGATGCCACCGCACGCGTAGCTGCTTACTCAGCTCCGCCCGCAACACCGCCTGGTACAGGTAGCCGGCGGTCTTCGAGTGCCGGTAGAGCATCCGACCATCGAGTGCCGTCCACCGCCCGTCGGTGCCCTGCGTGGCGTTCGCGACTACGACGTGCGTGTGCAGCAGCGGATCGCCCGCGCGCGAGGAGCGATGCCGGAACGCCGCCGCGAGGAACCCACGTCCCTCGACTACCACCGCGCCGCCACGCCCACGGCGGGCCCGGCAGGCCGCGCGCTCCATATAGTCCAGCGCCTCGGCCACAGCCGCCTCGTGTGAGCGAACGATCTCTCGCACCACGTCGGGCTCAGCGATCGCGAACAGCACGCTCACGCTCTTCGGCGCCCGGAAGGTCAAGTCAAAGCCCGCGACCGCTCCCGACGCGAGCGGCCGGCGCAGCGGCTCACCGGTGCCCGGATCGCGTGCGTCCAGCAGCCGGCCGATGCCGCTCTCGGTGACTTCATGCGACCGAGCGAGCGACTTGGCGCCGCTGCCGACCCACGCTCCGGGCGCCTCACCCTCACCCGCGTAATAGTCCTCACGGCCCTGCGCGACCTGCTCGACGTAGTAGCGCCCAGCGGTCGGCCCCGCGGCGAGCTTGCCGATCGTCAGCATTCTCTACCAGTGAGTCTCGGAGGCGGCCAACTGCCCCCCTTGCTCGCACGGCGCGTGTCTCCCGGCAGGGCGCCGCGGTCATCGCGCGCCGAAGTGTCGAAGCCGGGCCGAGGAACTCGCCGCATGTCCCGTAGACGGACAGCGCGGCGGCGCCGGCTGGGAATCTCGGAAACTCGCCACTCATGGCGCGGACCGAGGCGCATGCCTCGATGTCGGACAAGTTGACCGAATTGGGTGTCCGGGCGACCGCCGCACGAAGTGGTGTTCCCCCGACGTTCCTATAGATGTCAAGTGAGGGAGAGCGTCTCTAGATCGTGGCGATGGGTGTTGTAGATCTCGCGGACGATGTAGCGCTTGAGGCAGCGGATGGTCCGCTTCTTGGTCGAGATAGAGCACCGAGAGGGCGTCGTCTTCGCTACGACGAAAAGCCTCGGCGGCGAGGAGCGGATCACCCGGCCTTCACGGCTATGTGATCTCGCCGGCCGTGAGCCCCGGAGGCCGCGAATCGGCTATCGGGTGGATGAACGGATCCGCCAGCCCTCTCGGTGGGCGTTTCGTGGCTCGTCGACGTGTGTGCTCGCCCTTGGCCCTCACCCTCGCCCGTCCCCGCGCCGCCGAGGGTTCCTATCGGAGCGGGAAAGGATCCGCTGCCGGGTCGAAGCTGAAGGCGTCGACCTCCTGGCAGTCGACGAACGTCTGGGCCCACGCCCGAGCCGCAGTAGCGGTCGCGATGAGCCGCGTGCCGGCCTGCTCGTCACCCGCTCGCTGCGCGTCGACGATCTCGCTCAGCGCGCTCACGACATTGCGCAGCACGCCCGCGACGAGCCCGCGCACGAGCTCCGCCGGACCGACGAACAGAACTTTGTCGTCGTCGCCGCGCGCCGGCAGCTGCGCGCGCATCGTCCTGACCAGCCGCAGCTCGTACTCGCGCGCCGACAGCTCGCCGGCCAAGGCCTCGCTGTCATCGACGGTCTGCTGCGCCCAGGCGCGCTGGAGCGCCTCCTCCAGCGGGCCGCGAACCTCGTCGAGCTCGTCGACCAGCCACGGCCACTGCTCCGCCGACAGCTCGAGCCGCCACACGTCGCAGACGCCCAACCCCGACACCGAGCCGGCCGGAACCGACGCGCCCGGCGCCCCCGCGATACCTTGATCCTGCATGGGAGCTCAAACCTCCTGTGCCAGCCCCGGGGACGTTCCAAGCGTCGCCCGGGGCACCTAGAAATGCCTTCGCAGCGAAGAGCGAGCGGCCCGTGAAACTCGCCCCCGCACGGGCCGACCGGGCTCGCCCGCCGGCCCCGCCGCCTCTCGGCGAGCGCCTCGAGGTCCCGCGCGGGAGCGGGTTGTCAGTGAGCATGGCGCGCAGGTGCGCGTGCTCGGCGGCGAAGGGTTGACTCGTCGAGATCCTGCACGCCGTCGAGGGCGAGGTCCTTGGCGCGGCTGCGGCCGAGCAGGCGCTCCAGACCGTCGATGACGGGAGTGGGCATTCGCGCCCGGTCGCGCCCCACATCGAGGTGCCTGCGGGCACATATAAGCGCGCTTCGTCGCGTGGCGCGAGAGGGCGAGCCCACTCAAGGTAAAGCTCCTCGGAGCCGAGCGCGAACGTGTGGTCGACCGTGGCACCCCTGCGAGCGGTGAGCGGTGATCGCGTACGCGTGGTCGAGGTGCCGGTCAGGCAGATAGCCGGGGTCGACTCAACCTCGCGGCCACGTCGAGCGTGACCCGCACCGCTGGCCATCGCGGTCGACCCTCTGATCGTGCCGAGTTGGCCATTCAGGATCCCCCGACGTAGGCCAGCCTCCGGTCGTAGCGGTGCTGGCGGTCGTTGCGGGTGCCGAACATCGCGGTCACCGCGCATGAGGCGCGACCGGCGACCTCAAAACTCGTCGGGCCCGAGCGGCCCTACGCGCGTAGAACTTCGCGACGCGGATCGCACGAAGCGCTCCTTGGCTCACACCCCGATGTCGGACGGGACGAGCCTGGCCGGGTTTCGGAGGGCCTCAGCACCCGGGGGTGCAAGTCTGTGACCGGGCTGTGGGTTGGTGGAGGTGGAGGTGGAGGTGGAGGAGAAGGTGAGGATGAGGGTGTCGAGGATGGTGGTGAGCTAGACCGTATGGACTGGCGTCTGGCCGGTCGGCGATGAGTTGAGTAGGTCGGCGCCCCCGCGCATCGTGTCGCGCGGGCTGGTTATCGCATCGATGGGAAGGGGTGCGCCGACATGCAGGTTATCCGGCTGGTGGGGCTCGATGTCCACGCCGCGCAGACGGCGGGAGCGATGCTCGATCGAGCATCGGGCGAGATCGTCGCGAGAACGATCCGCGGGCGTTCCGAGCGCGAGGTCCTGACGTGGCTGGAGTCGTTCGAGCGGCCGTGGCGGGCGGTCTATGAGGCGGGTCCGACCGGCTATGGGCTCGCGCGGGCGGCCGCCGAGCGCGGCCTGGAGGTCGCGGTCTGCGCGCCGGGGCACATCCAGCGCCACCCGTCTGAGCGCGTGGGTCTGTCCGATGAAGTGTGTGTGTGGTCGTGGTGATCGATCTGGCGTGTTCGCCGAGGTCGGCGGCGTAGGGAGCCCCCGAAGGGGGCGACTGGAGCCGTCGGGCTCGGCGGGCGGGCCGAGAGGAGACCCATCACCATGACCAGCATGCAGTTCAAGCGGCGCCCGGAGCCGGGCGCCGAGCCGCCTGATCCGCAGCCGCCGCAGGAGGTCGTCGACCGCCTCGCCGAGCTGTTGCCTGAGGGGGCGCTCGATGACGCTGTGCGGGGCCTGCGCCCCGAGGAGCTCAGCGGCCCGGGTGGCCTGTTGAGCCGGCTCGCCGGCCGGGTTGTCGAGGCGGCGTTGGAGGCCGAGCTGACCGGGCACCTCGGTCACCCGCCGGGCGGTCGCCCGCAGGGCCCGAACGTCCGCAACGGCGCGACCTCGAAGACCGTGCAGACCGATCTGGGGCCGGTCGACGTCAAGACCCCGCGCGACCGCGACGGCAGCTTCGAGCCGCGGATCCTGCCCAAGCGCCAGACGCGGCTGGCGGGCCTGGATGACAAGGTGCTGGGCCTCTACGCCGGCGGGATGACCGTTCGCGACATCTCAGCTCATCTGTCGGAGCTCTATGGCACGCAGATCGGCCGCGACACGATCTCGACGATCACCGACGCGGTGCTCGAGGACATCGCCGCCTGGCGCAGCCGGCCGTTGGAGCGCGTCTACCCGATCGTCTACTTCGACGCGATGTTCGTGAAGGTCCGCGAGGACCGCTCGGTCCGCTCCAGGGCCTGCTATCTCGCCCTCGGCGTCACCTGCGACGGCGATCGCGAGGTGCTCGGGATCTGGTGGCAGGACACCGAGGGCGCGAAGTTCTGGCTGGCCGTGCTCAACGACCTCAGGCGCCGCGGCGTCGAGGACGTCCTGATCGCCTGCGTCGACGGCCTCAAGGGGTTCCCTGAGGCGATCGAGGCGACGTTCCCGCAGACCTGGGTGCAGACCTGCATCGTCCACCTGATCCGCAGCTCGCTGCGCTATGTCAACTACCGCGACCGCAAGAAGGTCGCCGCGGCGCTGCGGCCGATCTACACCGCCCCCAACGCCGACGCCGCCCTCACCGAGCTCGAGGCGTTCGAGCGCGAGTGGGGTCAGCGCTACCCGCCGACCGTCGCCGCCTGGCGGACCTGCTGGGAGCACGTGATCCCGTTCCTGGCGCTGCCCGAGGAGCTGCGCCGCGCGGTCTACACCACCAACACGATCGAGGGCCTGCACCGCCAGGTCCGCAAGGCGATCAAGACCCGCGGGCACTTCCCCGACGAGCAGGCGGCGACCAAGCTCATCTACCTCGCGCTCATCAAGGCCGACGCCAAGTGGCAGCGCAACCGGGCCTGGACAGCAGCACGCGCAGGCCTCAAGATCCACTTCGGAGACCGATTCCCCGGCTGAACACCATCAACCAGTCGCCACGGCCTCACACACAGAAGAACGGACAGTCTCGCGCGTGGCAAGACCGATCGGCGCGACGCGATCAAGCTCGCCCGGCTGCTGGGCGCCGGCGAACTGAAACTGGTCACGGTCCCGCCGCTCGAGCTCGAGCAGCTCCGCGACGCGGTCCGCTGTCGCGAGGACTGCCGCGGCGATCTGATGCGCGCCCGGCATCGCATCTCGAAGTTCTTGCTGCGCCGCGGCCTGGTCTTCGACGGGCCCGGCAAGGCATGGACGCAGCGTCACCGCGACTGGCTGCGCGGCCTGGCCTTCGACGACCTGGCCTCGCAGGTCACGTTCGTCGATTACCTGCACGGCCATGACAGCCTGCTCGCACGGCGCGACGCGCTCGATCGCGCGCTCGCTTAGCTCGCCGATGATGGCCCGTGGGCGCGGCAGGTCGGCCGGCTGCGCTGCCTGCGCGGCATCGACACCCTCACCGCGGTCGGACTGGTCGCCGAACTCGGCGATCCGGACCGCTTTGCCAAGCCCAAGCAACTCTCGGCGTTCCTCGGCCTCGTCCCGTCCGAGCAGTCCTCGGGCACCCGCCGCCGCCAAGGCCCGATCACCAAAGCCGGCTCCAAACACGCACGCCGCCTCTTGGTCGAGGCCGCCTGGCACTACCGCAAGGCGCCGCGCGTCTCAGCAGATCTCGCCCGCCGCCAAGCCGGTCACGCCCCCGAGGTCATCGAGCTGTCCTGGCGCTGCCAGCGCCGCCTGCACGACCGCTGGCAGCACCTCGACGGCGACCGCGGCATCAAGCGCACCAAGGTCGCCGTCGCCGTCGCGCGCGAGCTGTCCGCGTTCTGCTGGGAATTCTCACGCATGCCCTGACCGCCTGGCCGACAACCACGTCGAGGCTGTCGGGACGCGGCGCGACGCCCGGTCCGATTCGGGCACACGGTCCGCGACGCGACTATCGGCAACCCCTCCCGGGCGGCGCCCGACCCTAGACAGCGGACCCGCGACGAAAGCACGGTCATGAGGTACCCAGCCCTCGAATATCAGCCTGACCGCACTCGCCGCAAACGACCCCGCCGCGCCCGTCCCGAGAACCCCGACCACAGCACCGCCCTCAAGCGCCGACGCGCCAGTTCACCCCTAACCGCTTGACAGACCCCCGTCCATATCAGTCGCCTGCTCGATTCGGGAGGGGGACCGGCGCCGTCGCGCGACATATGCGCATCGGGACCTGGCCATCAATCCGAGGAGGACGCATATGCCCCGAGTCATCGCCGTGAGCCCACAGAAGGGCGGCATCGGTAAGACGACAATGGCGGCGAACCTCGCCGTCGCCTGGGCGGACGAGGGGGCGCGTGTCCTCCTCGTCGACCTCGATCCGCAGTTCGCGCTCACCCGCCGTTTCGGCGTCCCCCCGGCGGCGGCGCCGGCGACGGCGTTCGAGCTGCTCGCCGGCCACGGAGCGCTCCGGGAGGCCGCGATGAAGGTCGGCCTGCGGCTAGAGCTGCTCGCTGGCCATCGAGATCTCGCCAAGCTCGAGCTGTCGCTCGCGGGGGAGCACCACCGCGAGGGTTTCTCGGCGACCTCCTGGGCGCTGAGGCCGGCGACTACGACATCGTCGTCGTCGACCCGCCCAACCTCGGGCTGCTGACCGTCAACGCGATTGTCGCGGCGACGGAGGTGCTCGTCCCGGTCAACATGACCGACGAGGGCGCCCTCCAGGGCGCCGTCGAGGTTCGCTCGATCGTCGCCCAGCTCGCCCGCCGCGTCGACGTCCGCGTCCGCGCCCTCGTCCGGCAGATGGTCGACCGCCGGCGCGTTGTCTACCAGCAGATGAACGCCGGCCTGCCGGAGCTCGGCCTGCCGATCGCGCGGACCGAGATCCCGCTGACGGCGGCCTTCCAGAACGCGGCCGCCGGGCGGCTGCCACTGCTGCAGTGGCGGGCGCATGCGCCTGGCGCCGAGGCGTACCGGGAGCTGGCCGCCGAGTTGCGCGCCCCGATCACGGCGGCGGCGGCATGAGCGGGCAGATCCGCCGCAAGCTCACCGCGATCGACGACCCGGTGTTCGGCGGTACCGATTCGTCGT
>Ga0136627_1000928_pt1 | contig 11478 bp, 13 predicted proteins | sample AntDrymUQ4892206_2_FD_104652 | JGI IMG/M metagenome (GOLD analysis project Ga0136627, IMG submission 104652) | Polar desert sand microbial communities from Dry Valleys, Antarctica - metaG UQ489 (22.06) | ecosystem: Environmental > Terrestrial > Soil > Desert | place: Antarctica: Dry Valley... | reverse complement strand
TCAGACAGCGGTGGCCTCCACGATGCGCATGGCGCCAGAGGTCTCGATGACCGTACTCGGACGGAGACCGGCACTTTCCAGCAGTTTCGACAGCTGGCTGGGGGAGCGTTCGCGTCCTCCCGTGACGGCAAGCATGAGGACATCCAGCGTCTGGACGCGTGGATCCGTCTGGTCCTCGATGAGGACACCCTCGATGATCAACACCGCGGCGTCAGCCGGCGCGGCGCGTCGGATCGCCCTCAGGATGGCAGCGGCCTCCGCGTCGGCCCAGTCGTGGATCACTTCCATCAGGATGTAGGCGTCTGCAGCGGGCAGCGGGTCGACGAAGAAGTCCCCCGCTTGTGCAGTCAGCCGCTCCGAGTCGATGTGCAGTGTCGCGACCACATCAGGAAGCTCGAAGAGGATGCCTTCGGCGGTGGGCACGACGTCCAAGATGGCACGCAGCAGATGGCCCCGACCTCCGCCGATGTCGGCAATCGTGCCGAACCGGCCGAAGCCGTAGGCGCCGAGCACCGCAGCGACATCGGCCGCCGCCTTGGCCGTCATGGCTTGGCCGAAGATCGCGGCTTCGCGGGGATGACTCTGCAGGTAGGGCCACAGCCCCTCGGGCGCCACCTGCTCCAGCGACGGCGAGCCAGTCCGGACGCAATGGTCGAGCTGGGCGAAGGCGGCCGAAAAGACGGGCAGGCCCATCATGCGGGAGAGGGCCCGCATCGACATCGGGTGGTCGCTGCCTAGCAGACGAGACGGCTCGGTGTGCCCGTAGGCGCCGGAGCGGTCAGCGAAGATGCCGTACGTAGACAGCAGACGCAGGACGCGGTCGAGGCTGTCTGGGTCGGCGCCACACCTGGCCGCCAGCTCCTTGACGGGGATGGGTTGGTCCCCGATGTGGTCGGCCACTCCCAGTTCCGCCACCACATGGAGGCAGCTGGATGGGACGATGGCGTTGGTCACGGTCCAGATGACCTCGTGCGGTTGCTGATCCATCGAAGCTCCTTTTTCACGGCGTCCACCCATGAGCCACTCCGTGAGGGTTGGAGCCTCGGCGCGTTCGTCGGGCGGGACCTGGTCACGAGTGCCGGCCGGCGGTGGCTGGCTCGAGTGCGGCAGCGACCGCGTCCTCCAGAGTGCCGGCCGGACGGCCGAGGACGCGCTCCAGATCCTCGGTCTGCCGCTCGAAGGCACCGGACCGGACGAACGGACCGATCATTGCCATGATGCCCTCGTCACCGTCGACCTCCCGGTACTCAACGGCTCGGCCGCCCAGTTCGGTGAGAACGGCGGCCAGCTGACGGTACGTCCACAAGCGGCCGGTGAAGTTGTAGCCGGTGCCGGCGTGATCAGCGGTGGTGAGAACCGCGGCGGCTGCCTCGGCGAGATCGGCGCGGGTCGCGGTGTTCAACCCCCGGCCACCAGTGCTGCTTGTCAGTTCGCCTGACTCGATCACCGCGCGCAGGCCGGGGTTGATGAAGAAGTCGGAGTAGATCGGGTGGCGCAGCACGATGTAGGGCACTCCGCTTTCGATGAGGATCCGCTCGGTCGCATGGTGGTCGGCAAGACCTCCCTCGTCGCTGACGTCGGCTCCGAGAGCGCCGGTGTACGCGAGGGTTCCGACGCCGGCGTCCCGTGCCGCGGCGATCACGCTGCGGTGCTGAGTCATACGCCTGGTCGAGTCGACCTCCGGCGAGGAGATGAACAGCAGCCGGTCCGCGCCCTCGAACGCGAAGCGAAGACTCGCCGGCCGGTCGTAGTCACCGACGCGAACGTCGACCCCGCGGGCTGCCAGGTCGTCGGCCTTGCGGGCGTCCCGGACTGCTACGGCGACCTCCGCTGCAGGCACGCGGTCAAGCAGGCGATCAGTGACGAGACGTCCGAACTCGCCCGTGGCGGCCGAGACTATGATCATGGCTCCTCCAGCCGTTCGCGCGGTGGCCTGGCCGGCTGGCCGGTTCTTGGTCTCGCGCGGTTCAAGCCTTGGGCGTCACGCTCGGTCGTGGCATCCGCCGAACTACTCGGCCGACGTACTCATTTCAGGTTGGTGATCAACACGGCGATCTGGCTTCGGTTCGACAGGTGCAGCTTCTCGAGGATGTGCTGGACGTGGTTCTGGGCTGTCCGCTCGGACAGATAGAGGCGTGCTGCTATCTCCCGGTTGGTCAGCCCCTGCGCGACCAGCTGGGCCACCTCTCGCTCACGGCGCGTCAGCGGCAGGGGTGGGGTGGCGGTGTCGAGCTGTTCGAGCAACCGTCTGGCCTTTGCAGCGATCGGTGGCATACCGAGCGCAGCGGCCTGTCGAGCTGACCTGGTGGCCAGGGAACGGGCCCGGTCGACGTCCCCCGGCCCCGCCCGGCGCGCCACGGCGCTGGCGAGCTCGTACTGCGTCTCGGCGTGAAAACGGCGGCACCGGACACCGCGCATGCCTTGGCGGCAGTCTCCAGATCAGCGACGGCTTCGTCGAGCAGATCCAGGTACGCGGCCGCTACCCCCAGCCACAGCTCGACCGGGCCGAAGTACCCGAGCGGCCCTGCTCCGCTGATCACGTGGTGACCGCGGTACGGGCTGAGCAGCTCGCGGAGGGAGCCCACGTCGTCGGAGATGTCCAGCGCGGCGGCGACCGATCTCCGTGAGGATCTCTGCCGAAGCCAGCGCGCCGATCACACCTGCGGTCTGGAAAGGTTGCACTGGATTGCCGGGGCCCAGGATGCCGTTCGCAGCAATCGACTCGTTGTCGTGGCCGGTGTGGCGAGCCACAGCCATCAGTTGGGCGCCCCGGATGAGTCCCGCTGCAGGATGTCCGGTCGGGGCCACGGTGCTGAAGGCCTCATCCGTCAGGCGACGAGCGTCGTCGAAACGCGCTTGGGCCTGGGCAAGCATCGCCTGGCACCGCAGCAGCTGCCACCTTGCCAACGGCCCGCCGACCTCCTTGGCCAGCGGGGCCACGGTTTCCACCTCCCGAGCCGCGCCGCCGAAGTCGCCCCGTTCGAATGCCACGTCGACCCACCACAGATGCGCCCACATCTGTTCGTTCGGATCTCCCGCCTCGCGGCCCAGGCTCAGCACGCGCTCGGCCAGCGACGCTCGCTCGTCCAATCCATCCGGCCCTGAGCACACCATCTGGCGAGCGTGAAGGGCGGCGATCAAGGCAGCGGGTTCACCCGAGAGCTCCGCCAGGGCGACCGCCTCTTCGCTGGCGGGTCCGGCGGGATCGACGTCCGCGAGGTAATCGCAGACTTGCGCGAACCTTGCCATGACCCGGGCCCGCAGAGCGGCAGGCTCAGAACCAACGGCCGCAACGCCTTTTCGCAGAGCTGCCTGATGACGAGATCGGTCTCCGGTTGAAAGGTGGGCTCAGCCACGAGCGCCGCTTGCGCCACGAGGTCAGGTCGACCTATCTCAGATGCAAGAGTTGAGGCCTGCAGGCACGCTTCCAGCCCGCCAGGAGTGTCGGACGAGAGATGCAGCGCCGAGCCGAGCCCCAACAGGAGGCGGCAGCGTGCGGCCTCGTCGAGCTCGCCGGCGCCGACGTCGAGTGCGAGCCGGAAGAGTCGGGCGCCCTCCTCATAGGAATGACGGCGCATCGCCTCCGCCCCGGCCCGTTCGATCCACCCAGTCGCCCTGGCCCTGTCGCCCTGCACCGCAGCCACGGCCCAATGCCGCGCCAGGTCGAACAGGTGCTGCTCTAGCCGATCGCCGCATAGCTGCTCGAGTGCCTCCGCCGCCAGCCGGTGAAGCCGCACTCGCTCGGGCGTGCCCAAGGTCGCCTCGGTGGCGTCCCGCACGAGGGTGTGGGTAAAGCGGTGCTCTCCGGCTGCCGGGGGAACCTCCACGAGCCCAGCAGCGGCCGCCTCATCCAGCAGGCCAAGGCAGTCCATCACGGGCAGATCAACCATCGCCGCCACGACGGTCGCCGAGAACTCCCTTCCCACGATCGAGGCGGCCCGCAACAGCCACGCCGCGTCCGCCGACAGTCGACTCAGCCGGGTGCCGATCGCTTCGCGCAGGTTCGTGGTGACCACAGCGGGCACCCCATCTCGGCGATCCGTGAGCATCCTGCCCACCTCGGCCGCAAAGAACGGATTGCCGCCGGTCAGGTCATGGACCCGCGCCACCTCAGCGTGGCCGACGTCATGCCCCACCACGGACGCCAGCTGCCGGCCGACCGCCCGTGCCGCCAGTCCGCCGAGATGAATGTGACGCGTCACCGGTTCCCGCAACAGCTCGGCGACCGGGGCACCATGCGTCTGTTCGGTGTCGCGGTGGTTCACCACCACGAGGAGCCGCTCGTCACGTACGCCGCGCGCCAGGTGTTGCAGAAGCAGCAGTGAGGCGTGATCGGCCGCGTGCACGTCATCGAGCCCGATCACCAACGTGCCTCGACGCGTCAGCTGCCGGAGCAGTACCGCCACCGCATCGAACTGCCGAAACCGCTCCTCCGCCGACCCACCGCTGACCGCTGGAGTCTCGCGATCGACGAATACGTCAGGGGCCAGCCGGGCCAGATCGGCACTCAGCCGGTGCTCGTCGGCCATGGCAGTCAGGTCGACGATCTCGCCGACGCCGCGCAGCACCTGCCGCCACGGCCAGTAAGGCGGCGCGCCCGCCGACTCCACCGCGCGACCCCACACACCGGTGACACCTTTCGCGCCGGCCAAGGCCATCAACTCCTCGGCCAGGCGGGTCGTTGCCGATCCCCGGCTCACCCTGGCAGATGACCAGGCGTGGGCGGCCCTGGAGCGCCGCGTCGAGGCACTCACCGAGCACGGCCAGCTCGACTTCGCGGCCTATCAACTCGCTTCGCATCCCGTGCCACGTCTCCTCGCGCCGAACCCTAGGCGCCATGATTGCAGCGCGGAGGAGTGCGCGTACCACGCCCGAAGGGAATCGACGAGGACCCGGCTCGGTGGTTCTGGTTCGAGGGGAGGTTCGCAGACTACGAGGCCCGTGCGAGTCGTGCTCGGCACGGTTCGGGGTCAGCCGGCTCAGTTCGTCCGCTCCCAGTCGGCCCTGTCCAGGGCGTACTCCACGTCACCGTGCTCGGAGCCCTCGACCACGTACGGCCAGGGCTGGGTGAACGCCCGCACGAATTTCAGCTCTGCCTTCTCCATCACCCGCCGGGACGCGATGTTGACCGCCATGGTCGACGCCACGACCCGCCGTACGCCGCGCTCATGGAACCCCATTGTCACCAAGGTACGCGCACCCTCCGTCGCATAGCGCTTCCCCAGGCGACACCGTGCCCGACGACGGCCTGGAGTGCTGAGCCGGCTCAGAGGCGACCGAGCACCCGCGTGACGTCGATCAGGCTCGTCACCCGGGTGGGGTTCTCGCGCGGTTGGCGGTAGCGCACGGCGTAGCGCCTCACCGACTCGGCGATCTGGCCCGGGTCGTGGCTGACCCGGGCGTTGCCCTCCAGCGTGGACCAGCGCGCGCCGTCGATCTGGCAGACCGCCACCCGGCTGCCGGTCGGGTCTCCGCTCGTGACCGCCCACTCGAGGTTGCGCACCTTCTGCGAGGACGCACGAGTGATGATCCGGGCCACCTGCCGCTGCGGGTCGTACGTCACCCCCACGGGGACCACGTGCGGGGATCCGTCAGCGCGCAGCGTGCTCAGCGTGCACAGGTGACGCTCGGACCAGAACGCCACCAGCTCCGGGTCGTACGGGTCCAGCGCCATGGTCGGGACGCTACCTGCGCGGAGTTGAGCCGATTGGAGGGGATGTGAGCGCGGCGGCTAGACTCGGCGACCGGCCTTGCGGGTGATCCTCGTGAGGTCCTGCCGCCTTAGCTCAGCTGGCCAGAGCAACGCACTCGTAATGCGTAGGTCTCGGGTTCGAATCCCGAAGGCGGCCCCATATCGTTGCAGGTCAGGAACCTGTTTCACGCTGAGTGATCGGCGTGATCGTCCCCTGGTGACACGCTGGTGACACGGGAGCAATCGCGCGTGCCGCGTCCAGTCGCTCGGCCACCCCGTCGAGGTCGTCGTCGAACAACCCTGAGTACACGTCCAGTGTCATGCTCGCGGAGGCGTGCCCGAGCATCCGCTGCACGGCCTTGACGTTCGCCCCGGCGGACAGGGCGAGGCTCGCCGCCGTGTGCCGCAGCTCGTGCGGCGTCAGACCGTCGAGCCCGGCGTCGACTGCTGCTCGGTCGAACACGTCACGCCGGAAGTTGAGGTTTCGGAGCACTGCGCCGCGCCGTGCGCGCCTGTGGTTACGTTGTGTCATGGACACTGGGGTCATAGATGCGCGGCGTCATGAAGCAGCTCACAAGTTGAGCGTTAGGGCTCGAGCGTGCCCGACAAGATGGGCCATGCGGCATAAAGCGCCAAACCCAAGACTGGCACTGGGATCGAGCCGATACTTGGCCAAGTCCGGGTCAGTCGTTAACCGCACGTCGGTTCCTGTTCATTCAGAAATGGTTGTGATGTAGGTGTCGCTGGACGAGTCGGTGGCTGCGCCCTTCACTGAAGTGGCTGGCTTGTCACGGGCTGACCAGGCTGCAGCGGTCGACGTGGTGCCGAAGCAACGCAGCGTCGAGCAGGCAGAACGCGACGCGGACGCCTTGATGATGGACGAGTTGGCGCCCGAAGCGGTCGCGCCCCCGGTGCCGCGAGCCGCTCTCGCCCGTGTCAGCGACGCTGCCCCTCTGTTTCCTCCGACTGACGTTCCGCTGCTCAAGGCGCTGACGTACGCGCACTCCGACCCCGTGACGAGGTTGCGCCGGGTGCTGTCCGCCGGCGACCTGGTGGCGGCAGGCGTCGTTGCGGCCGTCTGCGTGACCAACGACATCCGGTTGGCCACGGTCGCCGTGGGTGTCCTGCTGTTGTCCTTGCTGTCGGCCAACGACCGAGAACACCCGTCGCACCTGCTCGATGCCGGGCGGGCGGCCAAGCGGAGCATGGTCGCCGTCGGACTCCTCAGCACGGCCCAGGTCCTGATGGGATCGGCCCGACTCGGTGGTCGGGGAATACTCGTGATCGCGGCGTTCGGCATGCTTGCCGTCGCTTGGCGAGTGTTCCTGCGCTGGCCCGTCGCGCAGCGAGTGTTCCGCAGCCAAGGCTACGAGTCGGTGCTCCTCATCGGGGACTGCCCGACCGTCGCGCAGACGATCCGGCGGTGGAAGGCCCGAAAGGCGGCCACCAGGATCTCGGGCGTGCTCTTGACCGATGCGCCCGATGGTGTGGAGCGGCGGACCGATGTCGAGGGCGTGCGTGTGTTGGGTCAGCTGCGCGACGCAGCCCCCGCCGCGTGTGAGCTGGGCGTCTCCAAGGTGGTCGTGGTCGGGGACACGGTCGACAGCACGACTCTGCGACGAATCGGTTGGGAACTGGACAAGTACGGCATCCCCGTTGCCGTCGCCATGCGTATCGAGGGCATCCGGCCACATCGCAGCCGCGTCGACATCGTCGGGGACCAGACGGTGGTCGAAATGGAGGCGGTTCAGCGACGCGGTGTCGTCCACCTCGCCACGGCCACCGTTGACCGGCTGGTCGCGGTGATCCTGCTGACCCTCTCCATGCCCCTCCTGCTGATCGTGGGGCTCGCGGTTCGGTTCGACTCCCCCGGGGGTGGGCTCTTCAAGCAAGCCCGCGCTGGGCAGTTCGGCAAGCCGTTCATGATGTGGAAGTTCCGCAGCATGAGGACCGACGCCGAGCAGCTCAAGCAGGAGCTGGCTGACCAGAACGAGAGCGACGGGGTGCTCTTCAAGATTCGTCAGGACCCGCGGATCACGAAGATCGGCGCGTTCCTCCGCAGCACGTCGATAGACGAGCTGCCGCAGCTGTGGAACGTCGTGCGGGGCGACATGTCGCTGGTTGGCCCACGTCCACATGTCATCTCCGAGGCCGATGCCTACGACACCTGGGCGCAGCGACGGTTGATGGTGAAGCCCGGACTGACCGGCCTGTGGCAGGTCAGCGGCCGCTCCAACCTCGGCTGGGAGGAGGCGGTCCTTCATGACTTGGACTACGTCGACAACTGGCGTCCGGGCCTCGACCTTGGGATCGTGTTCCGTACGATCGGCGCAGTCTTCCGGCGTGATGGCGCCTACTGAGGCAGCTTCGGCGATCGAACGCTAGGCGGTGCGGTGCAGTGGGGGCGGTGCGTCCACGCGGCCGCTACCGTGCCCGACTGATCCGAACGAACACGCGGTCGAGGCTGCCGTGATACTGCTGATTCGGACCGCGCGTGACTCGCTTGCCTCCCACGCGGATGGGCGCTTCATTCGCCACTCTCCCTGTGGTGCCTCGGCCGCGCTCGCGGATCCTGCCGTCGACTCGCAGGAGCACTCGGTGAGGCCGCCGCTCGCACGTGACGGTGTGCCACCGGCCATCCGCGAGGTTCACGTTCGAGCGGGCGATGACCAGGCCCGACCCACCCCTGACCTGACGACGCAGCTGGGTCGCCCGAGATCGAGCTGCAGCTTGTACTGCCCGCCCGCCTGACGGAAGAAGCCCTTCTGGACGAGGTTGGAGCGCTGGCTGCCTCTGCGTGGCGTCATCCTGACTGCCACGCCGAACGTGAACGTGGCGCGCCGCGGATCGAGCGCACACCGATCGGGAACCTCGATGATGGCGCGCCCACACCCACGGCACGGCCGAGGGAACAACGCACCTCGACCGGTGATGCCCTGCACCACCTTGAGCCTGCCGCGGCCGGCCACGAGGACACGCCCTGCGCCGGGACCGGTTGCGTTCTCCACCAGGGTGCCCGGACGTAGGGACTCGCCATTGTCGAAGTCGAGGAGTAGCTGCGCAGGCAACGCGCGTTGTAGTGCGCGCGCGGTCGCGGTTGTGTGACCTGATGCTGTTGGCGCAGCCGTAGCCGCAAGCACCACCGCAGTGGCGACGCTGACCAGCACACGAACTTTCATGATGAACCCTTCCCGCGAAGCCGTTGGAGCCTCGTTGGAGCCCGACAGTCATTGGACGCTAACAATAGGTGAGCGCTGGCGGCACGTCGAAGGCTGAGCAGACGCCGCTGAGGCTTCGGGGGTCACTACTGGCGTCCCAGGATTTGGACCGGGCGATTTGTGTGGGGTGGACCCCTTCGGTATAGCGTGGTCCCGGGTTTGCGCCCGTTCGATTGCTAAGAACGGGTCTCGGGGCGGGGATCGAACCGCCGACTGTGCGTTTCGCTCCTTTCAGCTGATGCCTTCCTCACGGATGCCATCGAACAGAAGTCAGGACGCCGAACTAAACGCGGGGTGCCTGAACAGACCTACGGAAAGCGAAACCCATGGAACGCCGTACCTTCCTTTCGAGTCTTGGCCTCGGGCTAGGCGCCGTTGCGTTGCCGACTGTCCCGGCAGCAGCAGCTCCGGCCCGCGAGGGCGCTACTGCCGCCGCGGTCGCGGGAGCACAGTGGCCGGGGCACCGCCCCGGTCGGATCTACCTCGGCATGAGCTGCCCGGGGTCGATCAGCACTGCTGAAGCCAAGACAGGGAGGGTCGGGCTCAACCGCACCTTCAGCAGGTGGGGAAATGCCAGTGGCGAGACCAACGTCATCCGCACCGACCACGTGGCGGGCCGGCTGCCTTGGATCTCGTTCAAGCCGCCGGGTCACACCTCGGGCATTTGGTCCGCGATCGCGTCGGGACGGTACGACGGAGACGTCCGCGAGCGCGCCCGTCGCTTTGCGGGATACTCCGCGCCGGTCGTCGTGACGTTCAACCACGAGCCTCAGACCGACGCCAGCATCGGCTCCCCGGCCCAGTTCGCCGCAGCCTGGACCCGGATCTACGACGTCTGGGACGACGAGACAGCGATGGAGAACACTGCGTTCGCTCCCATTATCGGCGAATGGGTGTTCAACCCGGTCAATCGCGGCGACGAGCCCGAGCCCTACCTGCCGGAGGCAGTCCTGCGGCGCATGGCCTTTTTGGGCATCGACCTCTACCAGAACCCCAGTGGTGACGGCTACTCGGAGCGACTCGGGCGCATTGTTGACTGGCTCGACGACAAGGGGCACGGGGACAAGGCGGTCGGCGTCGGAGAGACAGGGTGCACGAACGCCTACGCCGGCGAGGCTGCCGATTGGTGGAAGAAGTCCTGGTCATGGGCGGCGAGTCACGCCGACCGCGTGTGCGCGATCTCGTACTTCAACTCGGGCCGCAACTCGCGGAGCGGCGTCAACTGGGAGTTGACCGAGAGCACAGACAAGCTGAACGCCTACCGTGCCTCGCTGTCATCTTCCGTGGCCTGTCGCCTCACGTGACGCAAAGCACGCCGAGCGGGTGGACAGAGTTGCGGTAGTACACGTTTCGCAACGCCTGGGAAGCCGTGACAGGCTCGGTGCCCGGTCGCAGCCCTGCGGCCGGGCAGCTGCTCCGGAGACCATATGCAGATCAGCCCGCGCCTTGTCGCCGTCTGCCTGGTGCCGCCCCTGCTCTCCTGCGGGGTCTCGTCCGAGAGGCGGCCGTCCGAGCCGTCTTCGAGTGCCCCGAAGCCATCAGTGAGACCGGATGGCCCCGTCGAGCTGCGGTTGACCTTTGACCGTCCACCCACGGAGGGCATCGAGCGAGCGTTCGACGCAGGCGACGGGTGGCCGGAGGCGGTCGTCGTCGAGTCGCCGCCTGGCACGCTGCAGAGCGTCGCCGGCGAAACCGGTCCCAGTCGTGCGGTGCTGTTCCCGCCGAACTGCATCAGGGCCGGCGCCTGTCCACGGGCGTTGGTAGAGATGGCCGACGACGACCGCCTCGACCCCGGAAGCGGGGACTTCGAGTACGGAGCCCACGTGCTGGTCTCAGCCGATCAAACAAGTGCGGGGAGCAACATCGTGCAGAAGGGGCGCTTCGAAACGCCCGGCGGACAGTGGAAGCTGCAGGTGGACGGGAAGGAGGGTCGCCCGAGCTGCGTGCTGCAGGGGATCGACGGCGGGGAACGCGAGGCCGTCGGGCTGGTCGCGGACGTGAGCATCGCGGACGACGCGTGGCATCGAGTGCGCTGCTTGATCCAGGGAGATGAACTGACCATCACGGTCGACGAGACGGCCAAGACAGTGGAGGCCGAGGTCGGCACTGTCGACAACTCCGCTGAGCTGCGCATCGGAGCGTCCGGCTCTCAGCGGACCGATGACCAGTTCCACGGGACGATCGACGAGGTGACCTTCTGCGTCCCCTCCTGCGAGTGAGGATCCGCACATGGTCCCGGCCCTTTCTGGCCGGTTGCGCATCTACGAGTACGCGAGACGGTCGAGGTACCGGCGCACCGGTCGAAACTCGGCGGAGAGGGCGTTGATCCCGACGCCTGTCAAGTTCAGCACGCCGACCATCTCGTTGCGCTCTTCGATCCAGTAGCTGATGTCGAGGTCGCCTGGAAAGCCGTAGACCCGGCCCGTTCCGAGGTCGAGAGGAATCATCAGAACCTGTGGTTGCGACACGAGGTCGCACAGTATGAGCGGACTCGCGGATCGGAGGTCGACCTATGTCGTCAGCGTAGTCCCGGGCCCAGTGCTTGAGGCCTGTCCCCACCCTGACGTG
>Ga0136627_1000926_pt1 | contig 11492 bp, 9 predicted proteins | sample AntDrymUQ4892206_2_FD_104652 | JGI IMG/M metagenome (GOLD analysis project Ga0136627, IMG submission 104652) | Polar desert sand microbial communities from Dry Valleys, Antarctica - metaG UQ489 (22.06) | ecosystem: Environmental > Terrestrial > Soil > Desert | place: Antarctica: Dry Valley... | reverse complement strand
GATGACATCCGGATTCAATCGACGCTCCGGGTCGAAGAGGTTCTTCACTTCCTCGAAAGCGCGGAGTATTTCGGAGCCGTACATTTTTTCGAGGAACTCGGAGCGGGAGAGTCCGTCGCCGTGCTCGCCGGAGATCGATCCCCCGAGGTCGGAGACGAGGTCGGCGACCTCCTCGGCGATGCGCCGCATCTTCTCGACCCCGGCCCGGTCGGCGGTGTCGAGGGCGGGGCGAACGTGGAGAGTCCCGACGCTCGCGTGGCCGTAAAAGCACGCCCACGTTCCGTTTTCCTCGACGATCTCCTCGAAGCGGTTCACGAATTCTTCGAGGCGGTCGGGCGGCACGGCGGCGTCCTCGACGAAGGCGACGGGCTTCTCGTCCTCCGATGTCCCGAGGAGGAGCGGGAGTATGGACTTCCGGAGCTTCACAGTCTGCGACTGCTCCTCGCGAGTCCGGAGCGGCGCGACCGAGTTCGCCTTCAACGACTCGCCGAGTTCATCCACGGAGGCGAGGCGTTCTTTTATCTCGTCCTCCGTCCCGCTCCATTCGACGAGGAGGAGGGCGCGGGGGTTTCCGCGTACGAACTCCGTCGCGCTCCGGTACGCCGGGTTCGCCCGTGCGCGACCGATCGCCACGTCGTCGAGGAGCTCAACGGCGGAGGGGCTCGTTTTGAGGAGTTCGACGGTCGCTCGGGCGGAGGCGGCGAGCGAGTCGAACTCGAAGGAGACGAGGGCGCGGGCGTCGGGGAGTTCTCGGAGAACGAGTTCGGCTTGCGTGACGACCGCGAGAGTTCCCTCCGAGCCGCACACGAGGCGGGTGAGGTCGAGTTCCTCGGAGTCCACGAGCGCGTCGAGGCCGTACCCCGAGACGCGCCGGATGAGGCGCGGGAAGCGACGCTTTATCTCGCCCTCGTATCGCCGCCCGATGTCGAGCGCGCCCCGGATGAGTCGGGCCTCGGCTCCTTCGCCGTTCGCCTTCCGCTCGGCTTCCTTGCGGGACATCGGATAAAGCTCCACCGTCTCGCCATCGGCGAGGACGCACCGGAGGGCGAGGATTTGATCCGCCGTGGTGCCGTATACGAGGCTCCTCATCCCGGCGGAATTGTTGCCGATCATACCCCCGAGGGTCGCCACGTCGGAGGTGGAGGTATCCGCGCCGAAGGTGAGTTTGTGGGGTTCGACGAGGGCGCTCAGTTCGCCCTGGATGGCTCCCGGCCCGACGATGACGCGGCGCCTGTCGGTGTCGAGTTCGGAGATTTCGTCCATTTCGGAGACGTCGAGGGAAATTCCGGGGGCGGTGGCTTGTCCGGCGAGGGAGGTTCCGGTTCCGCGTGGTGTGATGGGGACACCGAGTTCGGAGGCGGTTTTCACGGTGAGCTTCACGTCGTTCTCGGAGTGGGCGACGACTACGGCGATGGGGCTTCGTTGGTAAATGGAGGCGTCGGTGGAGTACATGGCGCGGGCGGCGGGGTCGGTTCGGAGGGAGCCTTCGAGGCGACCTTCGAGTTTTTCGTGGAGTCTTTGCGCGAGTTGTTCTATGTTCTCCGCTATCATTGGGCAAGTATATTACCTTCGTCCATGCGTCTCACGGGCGGGGGGTCTCACGGGCGGGGGCTTCCGAATAGGCATTCGGTGATGCGCTATTGACAAAACGGCATATTTCAGACAATATGATGTCCGGTTACGAAAGTGCGGGAAAGCGAGAAAAGCAGGGGTTTTGCGGGACTCGCGCCCTCTCCGGAGTATCCGGCGGGTCGTGGGCACAGGGCGATACGCGCTCGAACCGACGGCGAACCGAAGGCACATAAAGCAAAGGAGAAGATGGAGAGACCATGCATGATTCCAAAGAGCGGGGAGCAGCATGAATAGTTTGGGCTTTGGCGAATATTTGCTGTCGCGGTGGGACAACCTCCTCGAGACATCCATACAGCATGCACAAGTCGTGCTCGTCTCGCTTTTGATAGCGACTTTGATCGGGGTTACGCTCGGGATTTTGACGTATCGTCGCCCGGTCGCCGCGCAGCTCGTTCTCGCGGTCGCCTCGACGATGCTCACGATCCCGTCGTTCGCGTTGTTCGGGCTTATGATCCCGATCCTCGGCCTCGGGTTCACCCCGACGGTCGTGGTCCTCTCGGCGTATGCGGTGCTTTCGATCCTTCGGAACACGATCACCGGACTTCGGTCGGTTGACCCCGCGATAACGGAGAGCGCGAAGGGGATGGGATACAGCAACTGGCAACAGCTCACGAAGATCGAATTGCCGCTGGCGTGGCCGGTCATCATCGCCGGAATACGGGTGTCGGCGCTTTTGATTTTGGGCATCGCGGCGATCGCGGCTTACGTGAACGGCCCCGGACTCGGCGGGGACATCTTCTCCGGCCTCAGCCGCATCGGCGGGGCGAACTCGGTGAACTTGGTGCTCGGAGGCTTCCTCGGCATCATCGTGCTCGCGCTCGTCTTCGAGCTGGCGTTCGCTGTTTTGAACAGGCTGACCATTTCAAAGGGGTTGAATTGAGCGAAGAAAGGAACATCCAGAACGGCACCGCAGAGAACCATGCGGAGAACCGCGGAAAGGCCATGATCCACCTCGAGAAGCTCTCGAAGACCTTCCCCGGCACCGACGAGCCGGCGGTCGAGGAGCTTACGATGGAGATATACGAGGGCGAGACGGTCGTCTTCGTCGGGCCGTCGGGGTGCGGGAAGACGACGACGATGAAGATGATCAACCGCATCATCGAGCCGACTTCGGGCCGGATCTTCATAAAGGGCGAGGACGTGACGGACGCGAACCCGGACACGCTCCGGCGGAACATCGGCTACGTCATCCAGCAAATCGGGCTCTTCCCGCACATGACCCTCGCGGACAACGTGGCGACGGTTCCGAAGATGCTCGGCTGGGACAAGAACCGCGTCTCCGAGCGAACGAAAGAGCTTATGGAGCTCGTCTCGATCCCGGCCTCGTACGGAAGCCGGTATCCGAAGGAGCTTTCCGGCGGGCAAAAGCAAAGGGTCGGAGTCGCGAGGGCGATGGCCGCCGACCCCCCGATCATGCTCATGGACGAGCCGTTCGGGGCGGTCGACCCGATCACGCGCGACCGTTTGCAAGACGAGTTCCTCCGCATTCAAGAGGACATTCGGAAGACCATCATCTTCGTCACGCACGACATTGACGAAGCGATAAAGATGGGCGACCGGATCGCGATCTTGCAAGAGCGGTCGGTGATCGCGCAGTACGACACGCCGGAGCGCATCCTCACCGACCCGGCCTCGGACTTCGTGGAGGACTTCATCGGCTCGGGGGCTTCGTTAAAAAGGCTTTCGCTCAGCAAAGTCGGGGACATCGATCCCGCGAACTGGCCGGTCGCGAGCCTCGAAGACAGCCACGACGATGCGCGGCGGAAGATGCGCGAGTCGGGCAAGGAGCATGTGCTTCTCCTCGACGGAGAGAGGAAGCCGCGGCGTTGGGTGAGCATGGCGGACATCGAGCAAAACGGGGTTCCGCTCAAGGAGGCGGGATGGCCCGCCATCGCCATAGTCGAGGCGCGGGCGAGCCTGTATGACACGCTCGACACCATGATCACCTCATACAAAGGCTCGGCTATCGTGGTGGACGACGACGGCCGGTATCAAGGCGTCGTCGATTTCGAGACGGTACTCGCGTCCATCGAGGACATGCGCCCGCAAGACGCGAACCGTCCGGACAAAACGCAGCGGGACGTGACGCGATGAGAACCCCGGAACAAACACGCCCCGAGGAAAAGACGCGACCGCCGCAATCGGAGGCCGTCGAAACGAAGTCGGGGACGAGCTCGAAGCCGGGCGGGGGCGGCCCGACGTCGAGCCTCCCGTACAAGCTCGCACGGTATCTCACGATGCCGATCATACTCGCCGGGGTGTGCATCGCTCTTTATCTTTGGGTGAGCAGCCAGACCCTCGACAGCATCGAGGCTCGGAACCTGAACGCCGAGCTGATCGTCGAAAAGCTCGTGCGGCACCTCGAGATCACCGTCATCGCGACCATCGCCGTCGTCGCGCTCGCGGTTTCGGCGGGGGTCATTCTCACTCGGCCCGCGATGCGGCGGGTGTCGCCGTACATCGTCGCTGTGGCGAGCACCGGGCAGGCTATGCCGTCCATCGGCGTCATCGTGCTCATTGCGGTGCTTCTCAACCAGTTCGGGTTCACGATCGCGATCGTCGCGCTCGTCATCACGGCGTTCCTTCCGGTTCTTCGGAACACGATGGTCGGGATCCAGCAGGTTGACCAGTCCGTCATCGAGGCCGGGCGCGGGATGGGGATGACGAAGAGGGCGGTATTGTGGAAGATCGAGCTTCCGCTCGCCATCCCGATCATGCTCGCGGGCATCCGCACCGCGCTCATCATCGTGGTCGGCACGGCGGCTTTGGCGACGTTCATCAACGCGGGCGGGATGGGCGACTTCATAAACACCGGCATCAAGCTCAGCCGTGAGACGATCCTCATAACCGGGTCGGTCTTGACGGCGGTATTGGCGCTTTCGGTTGACTACGTCGCCGGTATCGCCGAGGACGTGCTTCGCCCGAAGGGTCTTTAGTAGTGGACACAATGGAGAGGAGAGCAGTTACGTGAAATCGCTTGGCAGGTTAAAGGTCGGGGTGGCCGGGGTCGTCTTCGCGGCCGCGATGTTCGCGGCGGGATGCGGGGGCGGCGGGGAGAGCGCGAGCGGCACCGATCTTTCGGACGCCAGCTTCACCGTCGGCTCGAAGGACTTCACCGAGCAGTTGGTTCTGGGATATATAACGGTCTCCGCGCTCGAAGCGACGGGCGCGAACGTCACCGACCAGGTCGGCCTCGCCGGCACCGACGCGGCCCGGCAGGCTCTCATAAACAGCGAGATAGACATGTACTGGGAATACACGGGAACGGTCTGGATCAACCACCTCGGAAACACCGAGCCGATCCCCGACCCCCAGGAACAGTACGACGAGTCTAAAGCCGCAGACGAGGAAGAGAACAACATCACGATGCTCGAGCCCGCGCCGTTCAACAACACATACGCGCTTGCGGTTCGCTCTGACGCCTACGAGGAACTCGGCGTCGAGACCCTCTCCGACATCGGCCCACTGATCGAGGAAAGCCCCGAGGAGGCGACGCTCTGCGTCGAGAGCGAGTTCAACTCGCGCGACGACGGCCTTCCGGGCATGGAGGAGACGTACGGCTACGAGGTCCCCGAAGGCAACGTCTCACTCTTCGACACGGGCGTGGTCTACGACCGGACCGCCGAGGGCAACCCGTGCAACTTCGGCTCCGTCTTCGAGACCGACGGACGTATCGCCGCCCTCGACCTCCAGCTCATCGAGGACGACCAAAACTTCTTCCCGGTCTACAACCCGGCGGTGAACATGCGGATGGAAACCTTCGAGGAGTACGGCGAGCAGCTCGGCGAGGTCTTCAACCCGATAGCCGCCGCTCTCGACATGGACACAATGTCCCAGCTCAACGCCCGCGTTGACGTGGACGGCGAACTCCCCGAGGATGTCGCCGCCGACTGGCTCACCGAGGAAGGCTTCATCGAATAAAGCCACTTCGAAGCGAATAAAGAAAAAGGAGGAGTCGGAATATCCCGGCTCCTCCTTTTTTCGTGCGTTCTCGCGGCGATCTTTACGACGAGGATGTGGGTTTGTCGAAAGGCGGAGGTTCTTTTCGCCCGAAGAGTTTTTCGAGCGCCCACCACGGCGCGGCGAGGACGGCTTCGAGCGGCCCTCGGGAGAATAGTGTGCGCCAGATCGTACATACGGCTATCGCGGAGAGCATGAACGCACCCACGGTGAAGGCCGCCTCCGGCACGGTTTCGCGCCGGAGGAGTTCTTCATTCGTGGCGAGGATAAGCAAATGGCCGACGTATACGGTGAGGGCGAGTTGTCCGGTGGCTGCGAGGGGCCACATTATCCTCGGGAGGAGGTCGGCGATGAGGAGGGTCGCGGCGAGGGTGGCGGTCGCGGCTCCGACGGCTCCGAGCATCCAAAGCGGCATTTGGCTGTGCGCCTCGGATGAAAGAAGATTCGAGAAGCCCGCGTTCTCCGGGTTGCGCGGAGGGCCGATGAGCGGCTCCCCGAAGTTTTCGACGAGATAATTCGAGACGAACGGGGCGGCGAATGCGACGGCGAGTCCGCCCCAAAGCATCCACAGCTTCGTCGAGGCGGCGCGGAGGTTCCGGGTTCCGAGCCACACCCCGAAGAGGAGCGGCGCCGACCACGTCGCGAGCGGGTACGCCCCCGAAAGGAGGATGTCCCCGGCGATGTCGCCGAAAGGGTCTCCGAGCGTCGCCGGGTTTTCGATGAACCATTCGGGCGATATGGCCTTCACGAAAACATAAACGAGCGGGCCGAGGGTGAAAGCGGAGATCGCGCACACGAAAAGCCATCGGGAGGAGAGCGACAAAACGAGGGCGGCGAGGAGGAAATACACGGCGTAATATTGGAGGATGACGAGAACGCCGTGGTCGAGTCCTTGAAGCCAAAGCCCGAGCGGCAAAAGCAAAGCCCCCCGTAAAGTCAGCCGCCCGCGAACCCGCCAAAGACCCCCTCCCGAACGGCTCCTCGAAAGGAGCGCGACCCCCACTCCGGCGAGGAGCGCGAAAAGGATCGAAGCCCTCCCGAGGATGACCCCATATATATCGCCGCCGAGGCTTTCGGGCGTGGGGTTCGGACCGAAGTGGGCCATGACCATCCCGAGAACGGCGATGGCGCGGGCCGCGTCGAGGCCGTCGAGCCGGCGACGGCCGCTGTGTTTATCGCCGATGGCCTCCGACTTCGCCCCCGGGCCGCCGCTCCGGGGGCGTCTCGACGGGTCGTTCGATGCGCTTTCCATAGGCACGTACCGTACCATCGGAAAGACCGGGAGTCGGGAGGTCGCATCGCTTCGGAGTCGAGTGAAGGACGGCGGCGGCACTCGTATTCTCCATCGCCTCGTCCGAGTTTGCGGATGGGAGATCGAGGCTCCGAAGAAATGGAGGTGGATAAAGAACGGTGGCGAAACCCGCATCCGCCCCCCCTTCGAGTTCGGAGAGAGTTCGCCGCTCGGGGAGGCGAGGGTGTCGAAAAAGCGAGTCGAGTACGCCCCGACCCCCGAAACAAAGGAATGCGGCGCGACTCCCGACCTCCCCGATCCCGGCGTTTTTCAGGAGCTGACACGGTATCCGAGTGAAGGATTCCGTGCGAGCGACACGACACTTCGATGGCCATCGCGTCGAAGGAAGCGGATGGCCGGAAGACGATTCGGGCGAAACTCCCGCCATCGAAGCCCCACTCCGAGTTCGGAGAAAGCTCGGCGGCGAGACATCGGTGCCGGAAAAAGCGAGTCGAGAACTTCCCGACTCCCGAAGCGAGCGAATGCGAGCGGCTCCCCGCTTCCCACTCCCGGCGTTTTTAGTTTGCGGAAATCGTCCTCACGAACATGCTTCTTCGAGGGGTTCGGGGTTTTTGCGGAGCGTGTCGCCATAGAAAGTTCGCCACCATCCGGGCGCGTCCGGGTCGAGGCGGGCGACGGCGGCGGCTCCCCGCACTTCGGAGGCGCGGCTTCCGTCGGGGCCGAATATGCCGCCGGGGGCGTGGAATGCGGCTTCGGGATAGTCGCCTTTTTGGTTTGCGCTCGCGATGTATACGGCGTTGTCGAGGGCGCGGGCGGCGCACGCGAGGTCGTATTGCGGCCCCCACGGGTCGCGCCACGCGGCGGGGGCGAGGATGAGTTCGGCTCCGCTCGCGGCGGCCTCCCGAACCATCTCGGGGTGGCCGATGTCCCAGCAAATCACGAGCGCGACTCTCATTCCTCCCGCCTCGACGACGGGGAGGCTCGAGCCGGGCGTGAAGACGCGGTGTTCCGGGGTCGTCTCGACGAGGTTCTTTTTGCGGTATGTGAGGAGCGGGCCTCCGCTCCCCGGCCCGACGAGGTTCGCGCTCGTTGCCGTCCCGCCGCCCGGAAGCCTCTCCGGGAAGCCGTATGCGATGAACACGTCGAGTTCGTGGGCGAGGGAGGAGAGCCGCCACACGCTCATGCCGTGATGGGCGTCCTCGGCGTGGAGGGAGACGTTTTCGAGATCCGCGTATCCCGATGTGAAAAGCTCCGGAAGCACGATCCATTTTATGGAGGGGTCTTCGCGTTTCGCGCGGCGGATTTCCTCCTCGGCCATCCGGAGGTTCGTTTCGAGGTCGCCGGACTTCGGCGAGAGGTTCAGCGAGGCGACCGACGGGAGCGGGGGTTTTCCGTCAAACTCCGCCGGGGGTCTCTCTGTGGAACGAACATATGCGGCGTCGAGTCCGCCGGGGATCACTCGCACCAAAATCGCCTCCCTCCGTCTTTGATCGGCATGTTCGAGCGAATGATAGTTTTCCGGCGGCCGTTTCCGCATCGGCCATCGGGAGGAATATTCGTGGATGCGTGCCGCTTCGCGTTATACGCCGGGGAAAGTGGCGCGGTCGGGCACGTTCCGACCGTTATCCGGAATCCGGACGATGACTTCCCGAAAGCCATATTCGTCGGTCGGCGACTCCAATTCCCGAAGCGGGCGTGAGTGAGCGGCTCCCGGCTCCCGGTCTTTCCGACCGAATGCGGAACCGTTCACCCGGATTCCGTACCGTCCGCCGACAAGCATCCCGTTTTCTGGTATCTTATGCTTATCGTGATCGCGGACAACCCCCCGGAGGGGCGAAAACCCGGCTCATCACAATCTCCACCGCCGGGTGAGCGCGCCACGATATTTTTTGCTCGCTGGATAATCCGAAAAGGAGAATAAAAAAAGCATGTGTGGAATCGTCGCCGGATACGGCGGACTCGACCTTGACATTGCCTCCGAAATGCTCGAACGCATCACCCACCGAGGCCCGGACGACGTCGGGAGCGCGGAGGTCGCCGGAAATTGGCTCGGCCACCGCCGACTCTCCATCGTGGATGTCGCGGGCGGCAAACAACCGCTTTCGACGGAGAACGGCTCGGGCAAACTTTTCCTCGTCGGAAACGGTGAAATCTACAACCACGCCGCCCTTCGGGAGACGCTCCCCGATGTGGATTTCAAAACGAACTCGGACAACGAGGTCGCTTTGCAAGTCGTCGCGCACCGCGGCAAAGAGGCCGTCGCCGAGCTTCGGGGGATGTTCGCGTTCGCCATCGCCGGGGAGGACGGCTCGTTCCTCGCCGCCCGCGACCCGGTCGGGATAAAGCCGCTTTACTGGGCCGAGCAGGATGACGGCCACGTCCAGTTCGCCTCCGAACTCCACGCTTTCCACGAGGAGTACCAGCCGGAGGTGAAAGTCTTCCCGCCGGGTCATTATTGGACGCCCGAGGACGGCCTCACCCGCTTCGCGTACGCCGTGCCGCGCGACCGGGACCGGCTCCACAAATTCGAGGGGCCGTCGGAGCCGGGCGCGGACATCCCGGACGACATCCTCGCCAAAGTCCGCGACCAGATAATAAAGACGACCGAAGGCCAAATGATGGGCGACGTGCCGGTCGGGGTTTTCCTCTCCGGCGGCCTCGACTCGACGCTCATCGCCGCCATCGCCTCGAGATGGTATGAAAAACGCGGCGAGAAACTCAAAACCTTCGCCGTCGGCCTCGATGGCTCACCCGATCTCGAAGCCGCCCGGCAAGCCGCCGAGTACCTCGGCACCGAGCATCACGAAAGCATATATACCGCCGAAGAGGCGCTCGACGCAGTTCCGAAAGTTGTGCGGACCATCGAGAGCTTCGACCCTTCGCTCGTGCGGAGCGCGGTTCCGAACTATATTTTGGCCGAGTTCACATCGAAGCATGTGAAAGTCGTATTGACGGGCGAGGGGGCGGATGAGATCTTCGCGGGCTATGAATACCTCGACGAGTTCCGTACGGAGGACGACCTTCATACCGAGCTTGTGCGAACCATCGAGGGTCTTCACAATCTCAATCTTCAAAGGTGCGACCGGGTTACGATGGCGCACGGCCTCGAAGCCCGCGTTCCATTCCTCGAACTCGACATGATCGAGCTCGGACTCGCGCTCCCCGCCGGGTGGAAGCTCGCGGGCGAGGGGCAAATGGAGAAGCGGCTCCTCCGCCTCGCCTTCGACGGATGGCTCCCCGAAGACCTCCTCTGGCGGAAGAAGTCGCAGTTCGGCGACGGCTCCGGCGCGTCCTCCGTCCTCAAAAAGCGGATGGAGGAAAGCATATCCGAGAAGGAGTTCGAGAGCATCCGGGGCGAGACCGCGCCTCCGCTCCGCACCCGCGAGGAGGCGGCGTACTACAAAATCTTCGCCGAGCATCTCGGTGACATCCGCACGAAGAACACGATCGGGCGTTTCGCGACGGCGTAAATACCGGGAGTGGGGAGTCGGGGGTTCTTCCGACTCCCTTTTTCATGTCCCCCGCGATCGAGTCCGACGAATCCTCACCGGACTCGATGGGATGCTTCGGCGGGGCGAGCCGTGGTTTTTCGGGGAAGGTGGAGTCTTTCCGGGATCTCCTCTGGCGCGATTCGTTCCGGCCATATACGATGCGGCTATGAGAATAGCTTTGGCGCAACTGAACCCCATACTTGGCGACGTCGGCGCGAACATCGAGAAAACGGCGGAGGCCATCCGGGAGGCGAAGTCGCTCGGCTCCGACCTCGTCGTCTTCCCCGAACTCAGCCTGACCGGATACTCCCTCGGTCAAATAAGCGACGAAGTCTCCCTCGACATAAACAACGACGAGCGGATAAAGGCTTTGCTCGAAGCGGCCGGGGATACATCCCTCCTCCTTTGTTTCCACGAGGACGACGGGGGCGTGCGGACGTACAACAGCGCGGCGTACTTCGAGGACGGACGCCTTGTCCACCTCCACCGCAAACTATATCTCCCGACATACGGCCACTTCGAGGAGCGAAAGCACTTCGCGCCCGGACAGAGGATGCGGGCATTTTCGACGAAGTTCGGGCGGATGGCCGCGCTCATATGCAACGACGCCTGGCAGCCGACGCTCGGGTTCCTCGCCGTCCAGGACAGCGCGCGCGTCCTCCTCGTCCCGACGAACAGCGCGGACAGCCGCTTCCCCGGCGACATGGACACCACCGAATACTGGCACGACATAACCAGCTTTTACGGACGGATGTACGAATGCTACGTCGTCTTCGTCAACCGCGTCGGAACCGAGGGCGACCTCGCATTCTGGGGGAACTCCCACGTAACCGACCCGATGGGCGACGTCATCGCCGAAGCCCCTCTTTACAAAGAAACCCTCATCACCGCCGACCTCGACCTCGGGAGCGTCCTCCAAAGACGACGCCGCGTCCCGCTTCTCCGGGAGGCCCGCCTCGGCCTCCTCAGCCGCGAGATGAACCGCCTCTCCGACGAGGGCGGGGATCTGTAAATGCGCGGGCGCATTTACGCTGTCAGCCATCAGCTATCAGCCGTCAGCAAAAACGCCCGTATCCGAATTCGCCACCCGATTTCGCAGCGGGTTCGGATTTCAAACGCTTCGATGGGCTATGGGAAACGAAGTCGAAAAATAGGTG
>Ga0136627_1000925_pt1 | contig 11502 bp, 12 predicted proteins | sample AntDrymUQ4892206_2_FD_104652 | JGI IMG/M metagenome (GOLD analysis project Ga0136627, IMG submission 104652) | Polar desert sand microbial communities from Dry Valleys, Antarctica - metaG UQ489 (22.06) | ecosystem: Environmental > Terrestrial > Soil > Desert | place: Antarctica: Dry Valley... | reverse complement strand
TCCAGGAAGCCGGGGTTCTCCACCACCTTGGACAGGTCGCCGGTGGCCAGGTCGAGTCGGTACACGTCGTGCAGCTCCGGGTTGTCCTTGTTGAGACCCACGAGTATCCGGTCGGGGTGGTGCTTGGAGACCTCCACCACCTGGGCCTGCACGTCGTCGCACGGTGTGAGGTCGCGGACCGACCCGCTGCTCAGGTCCACGCCGTACAGGCGCCAGTTCTCGTCCCCGCCCTTGTCCTGGACGTACAGGAGGTGACGGTCATCGTGGGCCCAGAAGTACGTGCGAATGCCCCGCTCGCGATCATCGGTCACGGGTTTGGCCTCGTCGCCCGCCAGGTTGCCCACCCAGACGTTGAGCACACCGTCGACGGGCGCGATCCACGCCAACCGCTTGCCGTCCGGCGAGATCTTCGGCTGGACCCGCTCCGGGTTGCCGAAGAGCACTTCGCGAGGGATCAGCGCACCTGAGGTCGTCATGGGCCCCAAGCTAGAGTGCTGGCCCGAGCGAGAGGAGCAGTGCCGTGGCGGTATGTGCCTATGTGCTCATCCAGGCCGAGGTGGGCAAGTCGGCCCAGGTCGCCCAGGAGATCGGCCGGATCGAGGGCATCGTGGCCGCCGAGAACGTCACCGGGCCTTATGACGTGATCGTGCGAGCCGAGGCCGAGTCGGTGGACGAGCTCGGACGGATGGTGGTCTCGAAGATGCAGCTCATCGACGGCATAACCCGCACCACCACCTGTCAGGTGGTGCACCTCTAGCCCTCAGGCCACCACCTGCACGGGCGTGCCAGCGGGCACCCTCTGGGCCAGGGTGGTGATGGTGTCGTTGCGCATTCGTATGCACCCGTTGCTCACGCTGCTCCCCAGGAGGCCGGGGGCGTTGGTGCCGTGGAGGGCGATCTGGCCCTGCCCACCTCCGAAGCTCTTCAGCACGTCGGAGAAGGCGGCCACGCTCAGCTGATACGGGCCGTAGACGCCCCTGGTGTCGGCCAGCGGCCACACCACGTCGATGTAGGAATCTCCTAGGGGCGTTGGTGACTGCGCCTTCCCCACGACGACGGCGTCCTGGAGCACCTGCTCGTTCCCGTCGAACAGAGTGACCCGGTGCGCCCCCACCTCCACGACCACCCGGTAGGGCGTGCTGGCGAGGGTGACGTCGGCGGCCCGCACCCACCCCGTGCTCCCGTTGGGCCGCACCGCCAACCTCACCCGCACCCAGTCGCCCTGACGCTCGAGGACTCCGAAGACGAGGGGGTACCGCTCGGCCGTCGGGTTGGACAGAGACCGGGCCGGGGCCGCGGCGCCAGGGGCGTCGTAGACCGCCACCCTGGGCACGATGGCGTTGGCTATCCAGGCGGGAGGCGGCTCCTCGGCAGGAGGAGAGGCGGGGGCTGTAGGCGGGGCTTCCACCTGCGCCACCGCTTTGGGTGGTGCCGCCGTTCGGGTGGGCCCGACCGAGCAGCCGGCAAAGGCGAGCAGCAACGAGAGCAGTGCGACCACCGTCGGGACACCACGACGGCCCCGGCTCATGTCCCCCAGGTTAGGGGGCGCTAGCCGGCGACGAGGAGCGCCCTGATTCCAAGCCCCATCACGAACACCCCGCCGAAGCCGTAGAGCAGGTACTGGCGGTGGCGAAGCTGCTGGCGGTACGAGTACAGGATCCCGACGGCGATGATGGCCACGAACCCGTAGAACATGTGGAACTGGTCCACCTGGCGCTTCTGGCCCGACACCATGCCCACGCCCATGGCCACCTGGACGAACACGGAGACCTCGACCAGAACGGTGAACCACCAGAGCGCCCGGGTGCGCAGACCGCGTATCCAGTGGGCGCCGAAGGCCCACAAACCGGCCAGGCCGTTGCCAACGATCACGAACCAGGCGAAGCCGGTGTGTATGTCGAGGAGAGAGGCGAGGACCAGGGGAAGTCGGTCCCGCTAGGCGCTGGGCGTGCGCTGCGCAACCGTGAACGACCACAGCTCCGAACCCGTAGCGACCGGCTGGCTCGAACCCTCGGGCTTGGCGTGGCCCTGCTGGAAGGCCTGTGAGCTGGCCCACGCCTCGAAGGAGGCTTCGTCGCGCCAACGGGTGTAGACGAGCCACGTTCCCCGCTCGTCGGACGGCCGCAGAAGCTGGAACTCCTCGAAGCCGTCACTCTTCTCGACCTGACCGGCTCGGGCCGCGAAGCGGCCGGCCATCTCGTCGCCCCGGTCCGGGGGCACGTTGATTGCATTGATGCGCACGATGGACATCCGCCGATCTTCGCACGCCCCGTGCCCTGCCGGCCCATCGGCGGTCAACCCAGTCCGTCGAACAGGCCGGTCTCCTCGGTCCCGTCCGGCGCTCCCCGGCGGATGAACCACTCGAGGCCCCAGGTGGCGGTGAAGGCCTCGGCCGGCATGGCGAGGAAGAACGAGGTCTCGGCGATCTGGCTGGCGTGGGCGGCCATGGCGGCCCGCTTCTGCTCGAGGAAGGCGCCGACATCCACCCGTGTGGTGATCTGCGCCCCGGGGGTTCCGAAGTCGTCGAAATCGAACTCCTCGTTCTCGATCTCCGACGTGTCGATGCCCAACTTCTCGGCCTGGGACATGAGCTCGGCCATGTGGTCACGATTGGCCGTGGCCTCGTAGACGCGCTCGGTTCCCGCCAGCTCCGCTGCCCGGGCGCCGACCCGATGCACCTGGATGTGGTCGGGATGTCCGTAGGTGCCGTTGGCGTCGTAGATGGTGAGCACGTCGGTCTCCTCCTCGGTGAGGATGGCCGCCAGCCGGCCGGCGGCATCGTCGAGATCGGCCCGCCAGAACGAGCCGGGCACGTCGTTCTCGGGAGTGCCCATCATCCCCGAGTCCACGTAGCCGAGGAACGCCACCCGGCTCACCCCCAGGATGCGGGCCGCGGCCTCGGTCTCCTTCGTGCGGCGCTCGAAAAGCGGCTCACCAGGTGGCAGGAAGTCATCGGGCACCTCGCCGTTCTCCCCGCGGGTGGCCACCACCAGGACCACACGATGGCCCTCTGACGCCGCCTTGGCCATGGTTCCTCCGCACGAGATGGCCTCGTCGTCGGGGTGGGCGTGGAACGTCACGAGGGTGGCCATGGACCTCTGTCTTACTCGCCCGAGATGGCGTCGATGGCGTCGAGGACAGCGAACCAGACACCCGGAGGGAAGTCGTGGCCCATGCCCTCGATCATCACCAGTTCGGCGCCGGGGATGGCCTTCGCCGTGGCCTCTCCCCCACTGGGTTGGATGAGCTTGTCCTCGCTGCCGTGGATGACCACCGTGGGAGCAGTGATGGCAGCGAGGCCGGCGGTGCGAGCGCCCGAAGCGATGATGGCGCAAAGTTGGCGGCCCGTGCCCTCAGGGTTGAAGGCACGGTCGTAGGCCCTCCCCGTCTCGGCGCGCATCTCGGCTTCGTCGCTCGGGTACAGGGGCGAGCCCAGCACACGGTGGGAGACGATGTCGGCTTCCACGAACTCCTCCCGGGTGGTGGGCGCCGGCCGGGCCAGCAGCTCGAAGGCCTCGGCCGTGGGCTGGCCGACCGAGGGGTCGCCGGTGGTGGAGCTGATCGAGCAAAGGCCGAGGGTGCGGTCCGGGCGCCGAGCAGCGAAGGTCTGGGCGATCATGGCGCCCAACGAGCTGCCCACCAGGTACGCAGCGGAGATGTCGAGGGCGTCCAGCAGCCCCACGGCGTCGTCAGCCATGTCCTCCAGGGTGTAGGCCACCGATGAAGGGTCCCCGAGATACACCGCCATGGGGTCGGGAGGTGATCCGCCCTCGATGATGGTGGACAGGCCGGCGTCGCGGTTGTCGAAGCGGATCACGAAGAACCCGCGGGCCACCAACTCGGCGCAGAACGCTTCGGGCCATTCGGTGAGCTGGACCCCGAGACCGGCCACCAGGAGCAGTGCCGGACGGTCGGGATCGCCGGCGGTGAGGTACTCGATGCGGATGCCGTTGGCCGAGACGCTGGGGATCGTCCAAGCGTAGAACGACTGCCCGGTCAGCCCCCGCCGTCCCACCACAAGGTCACGGCTCGGCGGAGCGGTCCCTCGTGGTCCGGGCCGAGGAGGGCGTCGATCTCGGCGTCGCGCTCCGGACCCACGCACAACCGCCGGCGGGCGAAGGCAACCCGCTCGGCTCGCTCCACGCCGGCCCAGAGCGACGGGCGTTCCCATTCCTCGGCATCGACGTTGAGGCCGGCCTCCACGAGCACGGCCTTCGCATCCTGCGCCGTTGGTCCGTTCGGGCGGTCGAGGCCGTGCAGGGCGTGCCACAGGTGGTTGAGCGCCACCTGTGGGTGGCGGAGGGTGAGCTCCACCACCACCCGCCGCCGGGCGTGATCGGTGAGGGCCATCACGAAGGGGACGAGGTCGGCGACGTTGTACAGCACGTGATGGCACACCACCACGTCGGCCGCATCCACCTCGGCCGCCATATCGGGCCACGTTCCCTGCACCTCGTGGTGGACCACTCCCCGGCGATCCGCTGCCTCCGAGAACGACCGCAGGAGCTCCTCGCTCTGGTCGACGGCCACCAGCAGGTCCGCAAGCGGGACGAGGGCCAGGCTGGCAGCGCCGCCACCCGAACCCACGTCGAGCACCGATCCTTCTCCAGCCAGGGCTTCGGCGGCACGATCTCGTGAGGGGCCGGCCGTGCCGGGAGAGGCGGCCCGCTCCGCCGCCTCCCGTGCGAAGAGCGCGGGCGGGAATCCCCACGGGCTCTCGGGCGCAGCGTCGAGGATGGCCCTCGGGATCTCCCAGGCGGCCAGGTCCTCGGCCCACTGCTGCGCCGCCCTTGCCACGGTCGACTTCCTCCTCAGCCCAGCTTTTCGGCCATGGTGGCCGCCGACCGCAACGCCGACCCGTCGGCACCGGCGGCGCTGTAGTGGAACGCCGGCCGCTGTACGGCCTCGTCCAGGAGATCGGCCAGCAGGCGCGAGAAGACGACTTCGGGTTCCACCCAGAGGTACCTCGCCAGCGAGCCGGGGATGGTGTTGATCTCGTTCACGTACAGGTCGCCCTCGGCGCCCAGGAAGTCAATGCGGGCCACGCCCCGCAGGCCGGTGAGCCGGGCCACCTCGGTGGCCATCTCGGTGATGTCGTCCGCCACCTCGCCCGGCAGATCCGGGAACTCGCGGGGAGCGCTCACCATGCCCTCGCCGCCCAGGTACTTGTCCCGGTAGGCGAGGATGTCGCCCGACCCCTCGCGGCGGAGTGGTTTCTCGACGGCCGATAGCTGGAGATCGGGCCATGACCGCACGGCCACGTTGAGGTCCTCGGCCGCCGGTCGGAAGGGCTCGACCACAGCGCCGGCGCGCAGGTGGGGCGCCGTGCGCAGCAGGGCCTGAGCCGTGTCAACGTCGCCCACGACCTCGATGCCGATCGACGAGCCGCCGAAGCGTGGCTTCACGATGTACGGACCCTCGAAGAAGGGCGCCTGGTGCTCGCTCAGCTGCACGCGCGGGAGCGACGGGAGCCCCGCCCCCCGGACCACGTGGCCGAACGCCAACTTGTCCATCCCGAGGGCGGCGCCGGCCACGCTGGGACCGGTGTAGGCGAGGCCGGCCAGATCCATGGCGGCCTGGATGGTGCCGTCTTCGCCCGGTCCCCCGTGACAACAGTTCACCACCGCGGTGAGATCGAGGGGACGCCGCTTGCCCAGCAGCCCCTCCCCCGCCACCAGCCGGAGCCGGCCGGACTTTCGGGGTACGCCGTCGGCGAAGTCTCGAGCCTCGAGGGCGGCATCCACGTCCCAGAAGTCGCCGGTCTTCGACCAGTAGACGGCTTGGACGTCGCCCAGGGCGTGGACCGCCTGGAGCCCGGTGACGATGCTCACGTCGTGCTCTGGTGAGGGGCCTCCGAAGAGGACGGCTGGCTTGGCCATGGAGCTCCTTGGTCATTCTCACGGGCTGGATCATGCTCAGGGAAAGTGGTCGGGCAGATCGTTCTCGTACAGGACGGCGTCTCCGTCGCCCACATGTTCCCGTACCCAGGCCACGGCCTGGTCCCGTTTGCCCACCACCACGACCTCGGCCGGACCTCGGGCCGCGCCCGCGAGCAGGGCCCTGCGGTTGGTCGCACCCACCACCACCACGTGGGAGGCCGTAGCCGCCGCCGCGGCGCCGAAAGACACGTTCTCGCCGTACTGCCGACGACCGAGCTCGACCATACCCGGCGTCACCACCACCCGCTTGCCCTCCGAGGACGAGTGAGCGGCCAGGACGGACAGGGCCCGCGCCGCCCCGGCGGGGTTGGCGTTGTAGGTGTCGTCCACCACGACGGCACCGCTCGAGCCCGTGGTCACGCTCAGCCGGTGGCGAGCCGTGGGCAGTGACGCCAACCGGGCGGCGATGACGTCCTCGGGCACACCCAGCTCCAGGGCCACTGCGACGGCGCAGGCCACGTTGGTGGGAGGGGCGTCCGAGTCGCGGGCGCGAGCGACCAGGCGGCCGGACACGCGCACCTCGTCACCGACCACCGACACCCCCTCGGAGTCGGTCGTGGTCGCCGAGCAGCGAACGACCTTCTGTCCGGCCTCGGCGCGCCGGTTCGCCAACGAGGCCAAGAGCGGGTGGTCGACGTTGAGCACGGCAACCCTCGCCCCTTCGAGGATCTCGGCCTTGGCCTCGACGATTGCTTCCTCGCTCCCCATGCGCTCGAGGTGGACGGGTCCGATTGCCGTGATGACGGCGATCTCGGGCCGGCACCATGCGCACAGCTCGGCGATCTCACCCTTCCCGTAGGTGCCCATCTCGGCCACGAAGACCTCGGTACCCGGGAGGAGTTGCTCGTTCACGGCCCGAGCCAGGCCGGCCCGGTTGTTGAAGCTGGCCGGCGTGGCCACCACCGAAAGGGTGGCCTCCACCAGGTGGGCGACATAGCCCTTGGTGCTGGTCTTGCCATAGGAGCCGGTGATGGCCACCACCGTCGGGTGCACCTGCTTCAGGCGGGCGGCGGCCCGCTTCACGAAGGGCTGCACCATCCTGCGCTCGAGCGGGGCCGTCAGGAAGAGGGCCCAGTCCACCAGGACGGGGGTGAGCGCGGCGGCCAGCACCGAGATGAACGGGGCGAGGCCGATCACCAGAGCGAGGCCCACCAGGAGCACGTGGAGCAAGGCCCACGCGCCGGCCAGGGTGCGCATGCGGCGGGTCCATGCCAGCTTCGACGTCCGTCCTCGGAGCCCGAGCCCGAGGGGCCCCACGGCCACGCCGAGAGCAGCCGAGACGCCGAGGGGCAGGATGACCGGTGAGAACAAGACGCACAGGATGATTTGGGCGGCCAGGATCCAGTTCGGGTCCCTTCCCCACCACCGGCCGGCGAAGCGGGTCACCGAGCCGGGGGCATAGTGCTCGCGCTGGGCCACCCGCAGCCACCGGACGCCGGCGAGGGCCGCCGCCACCAGCCCGACCAGCGTGACCGCGATCTCGAGCGGTTCCATGTCCACGCCTACAGCCGGGAGCGCAGGTTCCGCTCCACCGCGCTGCGAAGCTCGACGGGGGACGTCAGGGGCAAAAGGTGCCCCGTGCCAGGCACCACCGTCAGCGTCGACGCGGCCAGCATCCGGCCGGCGGCCTCGGCCACGCCCACGGGAACCTCGGCGTCGTCGGCGCCCCACACCAGTTCAGTGGGGCAGGTGACTGCTCCCAGCTGCTCCTCGTAGGTCTCGTTCACCACCCGCACCAGCACCTGGCGCATCACGCCCGTCGCCGCCCGGTAGTCGGACGAGCCGTAGCGCTGGCGCAGGGCTTCCATGGTCTTGTCCCCGAGCAGCTTTCGCCGGTGCAGGGCCCGGCCTGCCCGGTAGACAAGGGACGGCTTGGCCGCGGAGGCGCCGGGCCGGCGGAGCAGGGGTACGCCCGTGAGCACCAGGGCGCCGACCCGCTCCGGGTACCGGGCTGCGAGGTTGACCGCCACCCGTCCACCGAAGGAGTGGCCCACCACCACCGGCCGTGCCATATCGTCCAGCAACGGCAGCAAGGCCACGGCGTAGTCGGCCGCGCCCCACGCCTCGCCAGGCTCGGGGCTGGCGCCAAAGCCGGGAAGGTCCACGGCGATGGCGTCGAGTCCCTCGAAGGCGGCGTCGAAGTCCCGGTGGGTACGCGCCCATCCGGGCAGCCCCAGCACCGCTGCCGGCGCCGCCCCATGGGAGGCACCGAAGAACCGGCCGTCGGCGAAGGCCTTGAGCACAGCGGCGAACCTATCCCGAACGCCACGCCCGTCCCCGGACCCGGGGCCCGGTGAAACCTGGGGATGTCTTGGGGACGACGTGGGGATGACGCCCCGCGGGCTGGGATTTGTTGGGGATATCGCCGATCGTCTTGACGCATGCACGAGCCGGGCGCATAGTGCCACCACTCCGGTACGACGCAGCTGGTCGAAGCCGAGGTGCGGGGACCGCAAGGTGTCCCACCACGGTGGAGAGCGGTGTGCAGTGCCGGGGAAGGATCACAGCCATCTCGTGGGGTCTTCCTCGGAAGGATCCACGCTTGCGTCCACCGGGTTGCCGCCCACCGGGCGACCTGGCCAGTGGTCCGAGGGACACGGCCCCGAGAAGCACGGGAGGCTCCGGCCGAACGGCTACTCGGGGTCGTTCCGCGTCCGGCCCGAGAGCACCATCCACCGGACTGTCACACCCCCTGGGTACCTTGCGAACCATGCGCCTACTCGATGGCCTCGATCCTTCCCAGCAGGAAGCCGTCGTCTCCGAAGCCGCACCGCTCTGCATCCTGGCCGGCGCCGGTTCGGGCAAGACCCGGGTGCTCACCCGCCGCATCGCCCATCGGGTCACGGCCGGGAGCGCCGAGGCGGGGCGCACCCTGGTCCTCACCTTCACCAGAAAGGCGGCCGGGGAGCTCCGCAGCCGGCTCCGGTCCCTGGGCGTGCGGGACCAGGTGGCGGCAGGCACGTTCCACGGCATCGCCTACACCCAGCTCCGGCGGCGCTGGGCCGACCGTGGCGAGATGGCGCCCACCCTGCTCGAGAGCAAGCTGCGCCTGCTGGAGCCCCTGCTACCCCGGGCACGGGCCGAGACCCGCAACCCGGCCCTCGTGCACACGGCCGACCTGGCCACGGAGATCGAGTGGGCCAAAGCCCGCATGGTGCCGCCGTCGCGGTACGAGGCGGAGGCGCAGGCCTCCGGCCGCCAACTGCAGTTCCCACTCGCCACCATGGCCGCCATCTTCCAGTACTACGAGGACGACAAGCGGCGCAGGCGCATGGTGGACTTCGACGACCTTCTGACCGGTTGCGTGCAAGCCCTGGAGGGCGATCCCGAGTTCGCCGCCGGGCAGCGCTGGCGGTTCCGTCACTTCTTCGTGGACGAGTTCCAAGACGTCAACCCGGTCCAGTTCCGCCTCCTCCGAGCCTGGCTCGGGGAACGGCTCGACCTGTGTGTGGTGGGCGACCCGAACCAGTCGATCTACGCATGGAACGGCGCCGACCCCATGCTGCTCACGGAGTTCCCGCAGCACTTCGCCGGTGCCGAGGTGCTTCACCTCGACCACAACCACCGGTCCACGCCCCAGGTGGTGTCGGTCGCCTCTGCGGTTCTCGGACCGAGCCAGGTCCCGCCCAAGGCAACCCGGCCCGACGGCCCTCTACCCGTCATCCGCCGGTTCGAGACCGACGACGCCGAGGGCCGCGGCATCGCCCGCATCCTCCGGCGGGCGCACGCACCGGGCGTGGGGTGGGCGCGGATGGCGGTGCTCACCCGCACGAACGCCCAGCTGGTGCTGCTCGAAGAGCATCTCCGCTCCGCCGGCGTGCCCTGCCGGCTCACCGGGGACGGCTCCCTCCTGCGCCAAGCCGAAGTGAGGGCGGCGTTGGCCCACATGAGGAGGAGCGCCGCCGGCACCACCTTCACCTCCCGGTTGTCCGACGTGGAGGCCATGTCGGTGGAGTCGGGATTGGCGGAATCGGGGCCGGCGGAACCGGGCGGGGATGCAACGACTGACGAGCGCAGGCTCAACCTCCAGACCCTGGTGCGCCTCGGTCGCGACTATGCCGCTCTCGACCCCGCCGGATCCGTCGACGGTTTCCTGGCCTGGCTCCGGGCCGGGGGTCGGGGTGAAGGGCCCCAGGAGGGTACCGACGCCGTCGAGCTCACCACCTTCCATCGGGCCAAGGGGCTCGAGTGGTCGGTCGTGGTGGTGGCCGGGCTCGAGGACGGCTTGGTCCCCATCGGCCGCACCCGCACCCCCGAAGCCGCGGAGGAGGAACGCCGCCTCCTCTACGTCGCCCTCACTCGCGCCCTCGACAAGGTTCACTGCACCTGGGCCGAGCGCCGCACCTTCGCTTCCCGCACCATGGCTCGCAGCCCCTCCCCTTACCTCGAACCGGTGGAGGCCGCCATTGCCACCATGACGCTCGGCGGCGACGAAGGACCGGTTGGCATCCCGGCCCGGGTGCGAGCCCAGCGCGACGAGTTGCGTGAGCGGCGTCACCGCGCCTTCATCGCAGGCGCCGGCACCGCCGGCGGGGAGGCTGCGGAGAGCGCGCTGGCCACCCTGCGGGCCTGGCGCTCGGCCACCGCACGCGCTTCGGGCGTTCCCGCTTTCGTCATCTTCCACGACTCCACCTTGGGTGCGTTGGCCGAGGCTCGGCCGTCCACACGGGCCGAGCTGCTGGCACTTCCGGGGCTCGGAGCGGTGAAGGCCGAGCGCTACGGCGACACCCTTCTGGCCCTCCTGGCCAGCGGGGATTGACGCTTGGGGGTTGACTCCCCGCCGTTTCGGCGCGACAACCAGAACATGACGACCTTCGTGTGGCCCGCCGAAGACGGCTGGCCCTACCCGGACGACCTGGCCGAGATCACGGACCACAGTGCCGATGTGGATGATGACCTCGTCTCTCTGCACGCCGGTTCGCTCCATCTGCTGGACGATCTCGACCCTGCCGAGCGCCAGGTGGTCACCGCTCACTACGGGCTCGACGGCAGCGCACCTCGCTCCATGAAGCAGCTTCGCAACCAGACGGGGTTGTCACGGGCCGAGGTGCGCCAAGCGCTCGGAACCGGCCTCGAGAAGCTCCGGTCCCGCCTGAACGGCTGATTCCGACCGGCGCCAGTTTCCTGGGGCTCAGTCCTCGAAGTCCACCAGCAGGGGCGCGTGGTCGGAGGGCAGCTTGCCCTTGCGGGCGAAGCGGTCGACGAGGGCATAGGTCACCTTTTCCGCCATCGGCTCGGTCACGAGAACGAGATCGATGCGCATCCCCCGGTGCTGGTGGAAGTCACCGGCCCGGTAGTCCCAGTAGGTGTAGAGCCGGTCTTCTTGGTGGCGGAGGCGAAAGGCGTCCTGAAGGCCCCATGCCTCGAGGTGAGCCACCGCGGCACGCTCCGGCTCCGACACGTGGGTGGACCCCACGAAGCGGGCCGGGTCCCACACGTCGCGGTCGTCGGGAGCGACGTTGAAGTCCCCGCACACCACCACGGGCGCGGCGGGATCGGCGGTGGCCTCGAGGTGGCGGCGCAAGCGCTCGAGCCACGAGAGCTTGTAGGCGTAGTGCTCACT
>Ga0136627_1000924_pt1 | contig 11519 bp, 12 predicted proteins | sample AntDrymUQ4892206_2_FD_104652 | JGI IMG/M metagenome (GOLD analysis project Ga0136627, IMG submission 104652) | Polar desert sand microbial communities from Dry Valleys, Antarctica - metaG UQ489 (22.06) | ecosystem: Environmental > Terrestrial > Soil > Desert | place: Antarctica: Dry Valley... | reverse complement strand
CTTGCCTACGGGGTGAAGGGCATCCAGTACTTCACCTACTGGACCCCCAAGAACAACGAGGTGAAGTTCGGGAACGCCCTGATCACGCGCGACGGAACCCCTACCGAGCTCTACGACTACGCCACCCGGGCCAACGACTTCCTGGGAAAGGCCGGCGGGGTCCTCCTGCCCCTGACCTCCGCCTCCGTGACCCACTTCGGGGAGAGACGCCTGCCGCGCGGCGCCAGGCCCTTCAGGGGAGACTCCTACGTCAAAGCCGCCTCCGGTGACCCGGCCATCCTGGGCTCCTTCAGCGACCCCAACGCCCCCGCCGACCGGTACGTGCTCGTCGTGAACCGCTCCCCCAACCGGAAGTCCCGTACGCGCCTGACCATCTCCGGCACCGTCAGGAGCATCGAGAGGTTCGATCCTTCCGTCGGCGAGACGGGCGAGGGCGATTTCGTGTCGCAGCCCCTCGGCGGCGACCCGCCCCGGTTCCTCACCGTTTCCCTGGGTGCCGGCAGGGCACACCTGTACCGTCTGCGCAACGCCTGATAGAGAGGTTTCAGGCTTCAGGTGTCAGGTTTTGCGGGCGGGTCTTGCCGTTGTTCTCTGGATAGTTTCTCTGCGTGCCGGTGGGTGGCCTCGGTGGCGGCTTTGAGGAAGCGGGAGATCACGGCCCGCTCCTCTTCGGTGAAGCCTTCTTCTATGCTACGCATCTCCACTATGTAGGGCCAGAGGTGCTCCAGCGAGTCACGTAGCCCTCCTTCGGTCTCGCGTAGCTTCGACGCGGTCAACGTCCTCCCGTTTCGGAAGGCCCGCCGGGTGTTGCATCCGAACGGCGTGTTCGTCACCGTGAACCCGTTTATCGGGCGCATCACGCCTGGGTGGTTGGCGCGTCTCAGGGACGGCAAGCGGATCGAATCCGTCCTCGTTCGGCCCAGCGGCGCTGACCTGGAGACCTTGTCGGACTGGATCTCCGCCGGGGAGGTCAGACCCGTGATCGACCGCAGCTACCCGCTGGCCGACGTCGCGACCGCCCACCGCAGCAGCGAGGGCCGCCGGACGCGCGGAAAATTGGTGCTCGCCGTGGACGAAAACTCGCCGCCGAAAGAGCAGAATCGACGTTACATAAGGCTAATCGACCGATGGGATAGAGGGGTCTGACAAGTAGAATTCCTGGCAGAGGGAACACGTCGAAACACCGGCGAAAAGCGGGGAGGCGGTAGGGGTTTGGGCGCACGAGGGGCATCCAGGGATGGGGCCGCGATCCGGGCGGAGGGGCTCGTCCGGCGGTTCGGGGAGAACGCGGCGGTGGACGGGGTGGACCTCACCGTGGAGCCGGGTGAGATCTACGGCTTCCTCGGCCCGAACGGGGCCGGCAAGACGACGACGGTCAGGATGCTCGTGACGTTGCTCTCTCCGACTTCCGGGCGGGCTTCGGTGGCCGGGCGCGACGTCGTCGCCGAGCCGCACGAAGTCCGGCTACGCATCGGGGTGGCGTTGCAGGAGGCGGCGCTCGACGCGCAGCAGACGGGTGCCGAGATCCTGCGACTCCAGGGCCGCCTCTACGGCCTGACCGCTAAGGAGACCAAGTGCCGCCTCTCGGAGCTCGGCGCGCTCATCGACCTCGGCGACGCCCTCGACCGGCGGGTCGGCGGCTACTCCGGCGGCATGCGCCGCCGCCTCGACCTCGCCGCCGCCCTCGTCCACAACCCGGACGTGCTCTTCCTCGACGAGCCGACCACGGGCCTCGACCCCGTCAGCCGCCGGAAGGTCTGGGAGGAGGTCCACCGCCTCAACGACGAGCTCGGCGTCACCATCTTCCTGACCACCCAGTACCTCGAAGAGGCGGACCGCCTCGCCGACCGGGTCGGCATCATCGACGCCGGCCGCATCGCCGCCGAGGGCACGCCCGAGGATCTCAAACGCTCCGTCGGCCAGGACCTCGTAGTCGCCAGCACCCGCGGCGAGGCCAACGGCGCCGTCGAGCGGCTGCGCGGCCTGGAGGCCGTCGAGAGGGTGGACGTCCGGGGCGAGGAACTGACCATCGCCACCCCCGACGGCCCACGCGTCGTCGGAAAGGTAGCCGTAGCACTCGAGGAGTCCGGCGTCGCCGTGGAGAGGCTCACCCTCCGCACCCCGACCCTCGACGACGTGTTTCTTGAGGTAACCGGCAACCGGCTTGGCACGGACGAAGGCGGGGACGCCAGCGAGGAGGATGGACGATGATCGGCGCGAGCATCAAGGCTGGGAACGGGCGCATCGGGGCGCGTCCGGCGGGTTTCTGGCGGGACCTCATGAGCGTCGCGGGTAGGGCTTTGCGGGCCATACCGCGCGAGCCGGAGGCGCTCATACCGGCCCTCATCGTCCCGATCTTCTTCTTCGCCGTGACGGGCATCTCCAGGGCGTCGGCGCTCGTCACGGACATCCAGTCCGGCTACTTCGACCGGCTGCTCGTCTCGCCGGTCAACCGCTATAGCCTGCTCCTCGGCCTGATGGCCGCCGACCTCGTGCTCGTCATGGCCCTCTGCGTCCCCGTGCTAATCCTCGGCTTCATCCTCGGCGTCGGCTTTGCGACAGGACCCGTTGGCGTCCTCGCGTTCCTGCTCCTGAGCGGCCTCTGGGGCCTCGCGTTTACGGGCTTCCCCTACGCCATCGCGCTCAGGACCGGCAACCCGGCGGCCGTAAACTCCTCCTTTATCTTGTTCTTCCCGTTCGCGTTCCTCACCACGACCTTCCTGCCGCAGGAGGCGCTCACCGGCTGGCTCGCCACCGTGGCGGACTACAACCCGGTCACGTATCTTCTGGCGGGCCTGCGCGCCTTGATCTCCTCCGGCTGGGTCCTCGTCGACCTGCTCCCCGCCATGGGCGCCGTCGCCCTCGTCGGCCTCGTCTCGTTCTTCCTCGCCTTCGGCGCCCTGCGCGCCCAGGTCCGCGGCTCGTAGGGGCAACCTTGCCGGGAATCCGGGAGCAGGCCCGATGGTGGTCCTACGACCGCCAGCGCCTGGGGTGCCCCGCCCCGGACGCCGAGGCGGCCCTGCGCGCCGTCGTGGGTGTGTACAGCTCCCACCCGTCGGCCCCGCTCTCGCTCCGCGCCCGCGCACGGGCCTTCGACCACGAAACGTTCCGGCGTCTGGACGCCGAACGGCGGGCGCTGCGGCTGCCGGCGATGCGCGGGTCCATCCACCTCCTCCCGCGCGAGACCGCCCACCTCGCGTTCCGCGCCGTCCCCGAGCCGCCGACGGGCCTGAGACAACGCCTCAAGTACTTCGGCATCCCCGAAGGGCGCTACGCGGAGCTGCGCGAGGCCGTCCTCGCCGCTGCCCACGAGCCGCGCACGGCCCGGGATCTTGGCCGAGAGCTGCGCGAGACGGCCGGCTACGACGGCAGCCCGACGCCCGTGCTGGCCGGCGCCGCCCGCGAGGGCGTCCTCCTGCGCGTCGGCGCCGAGGGCCCACGCTCCAACGCGCTCCGCTATGTCGCCACGCAAACCTGGCTCGGCGACGACCTGCCGGAGGCCGACGCGGACGGGGCGCTCGCCTGGCTTGCCGGCGAGTACCTGCGCGCCTTCGGCCCCGCCCGGCCCGAGGACTTCCGCTGGTGGTCCGGTGTTTCCAAGGGCCGCGCCTCGGCGGCGCTCGAAACCGTGGAGACCGTCGAGCCGGAGGCCGGATACCTCCTGCCGGCCGACGACCGCGAAGTTTTCGATGCGGTCGGATCTCCCGACCCCGACACCGTGGACATCCTGCCGAAATGGGACTGCTACACGATGGGGTACGCCGCCGACGGCCGGGAGCGCCTCGTGCACCCGGATGTCCAGGGGCGCGTCTACACGCCAGCCGGTGACGGCCTCGGGGTGGTGCTCGTGGGCGGGATGGCGGCCGGGGCCTGGGAGGCACGCTTCTCCGGGAAAGTCATGGAGGTCAGGCTGGACATGTTCGAATGTCCCGGCATGCGGTTGGGGAAGCTTCTGGAGGAGCGGTTCGGGGAAGTGGCAGTGTTTTTGGGCGCCCGGGAGGCCCGTTTTACCTGACGTGCCGCCGCAAATGGCAAACGCGCTTACCCATTTCATACCCGCGGGGCGATAGAATTCGCCGGTGAACAGCACCAACGGCGTAAAGGGCGGGAGATGCGAGTTGTGCGGCCGGCCGGTGCAGCGGCTGACGCGCCACCACCTCGTCCCCAGGACTCGCCACAAGAACAAGAAAAACAAAAAGACCTTCGACCGGCGGGAGATCCACCACACCGTCGGCCTGTGCTCCCCGTGCCACCGTCACATCCACACCGTCCTGGACAACAAGGAGCTCGAACGCGACCACAACACGCTCGAAGCCTTGAAGTCCCACCCGGACGTCGAGAAGTTCGTGGCCTGGATCGGCAAGAAGCCCCACGGCACGACCACGGCGGACCTCCGCCGTGACCCTCGCCGAGAAGGGATCAGATCGACACGAAGCGCACATCCGACGTGGGATCCCGGCCAAGACGCGGACTTTTCGTGACGCTGTTTGGCCGACCGCCTGTCCTGAAGCCAGACCTTCGTTAGCCTAAAGACCCGGAATTCGTCGGCAGCCGACCCCCGAGCACCGCGCCGATCCTGCCCGCCGGGCCCTCACCCGCACACCGCCGGATGTGACATCGTTCACCCGAAGCGTCGACCGGAGGTTTTGGAGTAAACGAGTGTGGTATATATGTGCATTAGGAACATAGATGAAGCGATCCATCCTAACGGAGGTAAAGTAAATGGCTACTACGACGAACATCGACAAGATGACCCGCACCGCCAGGGAGATGGCTGAGGCCCAGCGCGACTCCTACCAGGCCCTCGCGGAGAGCCTCACGGCCTCCCAGCGTCGGGGCGCCGGGCTGGCCCGGGACGGCCTCAAGTTCTTCAAGCTGCAGGAGGACAACGCCAGGGCGGCGCAGGAATGGTTCGCCAACGGCGTGCGGTTGATGCAGCTCCAGCAGCGCAACGCCAGCTTTGCCCAGGACTGGTTAGGCGGCGGGGTCGATGCTCTGCGGGAGCAGACGGAGCACAACCTTCGCGCGGCGGACGCCGTCGTGCGCGGCGCCCGCAAGCAGCAGGAGGGTCTGCAGACCATCGGCCAGCAGTGGGTCGGGGCCTACCAGGACTTCTTCTCGCCCTTTGCCTCCTACGCCAGGGAGGGTCTGAGGACCGCCCAGCAGGCCACCCAGCAGAGCCTGGAGGCCACCCAGCAGGTTGCCCAGCAGGGCCTGCGGGTTGCTGAAGAGACCGCCGAGCAGACCGAGAAGGTTCTCCGGGAGACCGAGGAGGCGACCCGCGAGGCCGAGCTCCGGACCGCCGTTCACGGCGCGCTGAAGGTCGAGAACTACGAAGAGTTGAGCGTTGAGGAGGCCTCCAAGAAGCTCGACGGCCTCTCCGTCGCAGAGCTCAAGAAGGTGCGCGAGTTCGAGAAGAAGAACAAGAGCCGCGAGATCGTCATCGAGCAGATCGACCGCAAGATAAAGGCCGCCTCGTAGGGTAGATCCTACCGATACGGATCTTTTAGGGCCGGGGTTGATCCCCGGCCCTTTTTCGTGCCCGTTAGTACGTCCGGGGGACCGGACGCTTCTCGACGCTACCCCGGAACGCACCGCTCGTTTGGCCGCGGATACACCACGCCTGGAACCCGCGGTGTTGGCTTGCGCGGTGGCCCTTGCCTCCCTCTACTCGCGGCCTAGGGGCGGGGGTACGGTCCGTAGCCGCGGAGCATCCAGACTTCGGGTACGACCTCCGCGACCACCTTTCCTTCATCGAAGACCCTGACCATCGAGCTCTCGGAGACGGCCACCGCGACAGCGCCCGTCTGCCGGGAGATCGAGGCCGCGGCCATGTGGCGGCTGCCGAGGCCCAAAGGGAGGTCCAGGTTGTCCGAGGCCGCGTCCAGGTAGCGGGCAGCCGAGACGACCACGCCCTCGTCCGCCACGACGAAGGCGCCGTCGAGTTGGGCCAGCTCTTTCACCGTCTCGCGCATGTCCGGGTCCTTGACGTGTTTTCTCTCGTCCGCGTGGCCGGCCAGAGGGTCGAGGATAAGGGGCCTGGAGCGGACGAGCACCTCTTCGTGGTCCCCGACGGCGAAGAGCGTCCCGATCTTGCGCCCCTCGCGTCCCTCCCGCGCTATCTCCACCGCGAGCTCGACGATCCTCTTGAGGGTTTTGTTGTTGACGCCGCGCTCCTCGGAGCAGATCTCACCGATGGGGTCCTCGAACCTGTCGAACAGGCTCTCGGGACCGACCCGGCGCACCGGAACGCCCGAACCGCCGTCCGTGCCGCTGGCGGCCTCCTCGACCGCTTCGAGGAGGGCTTCGATCTCCAGCCGCCCGCCGTACGGGACGCCGTTTAGGAAGACGCCCGGCGTGCCGCGCACGCCGTCCTGCTCCCCCGTCAGGCGGTTCTCCTGAACCCGTCCGGCGTGGCGGTTCTCCGCCAGGTCCTCGTCGAAGCGCGCGAGGTCCAGCTCCAGCCGCACCGCGTAGGAGCGCAGGTCCTCGTCGGTCAGGTCCTCCTGATTCTCGTAGAGGAGGCCGTGCATGGGCCAGAAGCGGCCCTGGGCGCCGGCCGCCTCGGCGGCCTCCGCCGCCCGCCGGGCGAGGGGATGGACGGAGTCGAGCGGGTAGTGGCGGAAGACGAGGCGCGCCTTGCCGTCCGCCTTCTCGATCAGCTCCTCCAGAACCGGCCTCGCCTTCGCGCAGTACGGGCACTGGTAGTCGCCGTATTCGACGAGCGTCACCGGCGCGTCGACGGGACCCAGGGTATGGTCTCTGCCGTCGGTCTGCGTGTCTGTCATCTGTTCTCCTGTCCTTCGTGTTCAGCTGGCGTGTCGTGCATTGTCTTCCCCGCCAGCCGCCCGAGGGCGTAGATGGCCGACCAGAGCAGGATGAACCCAACGATCTGCCCCGCGTTCACCCCCACCCCGAGCAGCGCCCAGTTCAGGGCGACGGCCGTGGCCGGGAAGGCCAGCTCCGCGAGCGTGGCGTGGGAGGCCCGCGTCGAGGAGAGGCCCCGATAATACAGCAGGAGCGCGAGCAGGCCCGGTATCAGGGCTAGGAGCAACAGGCGCCCCGGCTGGGAGGCGAGGCCCGACCCAAGATCCCCGAAGGCGTCCTGCGCCAGCGCTATCGCCGTGAGGGGCACGAGGGCGAGCAGCAGCCGCGCGCCGGTGACGGCGTGGAAGGGGACGTCTCGCAGGACGAACCTCCCGAGTGCTGTCGAAGAGCCCCAGAGCGCCGCCGCCCCGACCGCGAGCAGGGCGCCCGACGCAGCGTCCGAGCCGAGCGCGGCGAACGGGCTCAGGTTCCCGAAGGAGACCAGGTACGCGCCGACCATCGCCGCCGCGAAGAGCGGCCAGTAGGCGAGCCTCAGGCGTTCCCCGAGCAAGACCTGGGCGAGCAGGATCGCGAAGAGCGGCTGGGTCTTCTGCAAAAGTATCGCGACCGTCGGGTCACCGGTCGCGAACGCCGCCGTGAACAGCAGTGTCGCCAGCGCCGAGCCGCCCCACCCGATAACCAGCAGGGCGAGCCACCCCGAGGCGCGCAGGCGTCTCAACGAGCCCCACCCCAGCACCACCGCCGGGACGGAGTAGAGGAGCAGGATCAAATGCTCCCCCAGCACGATGGCCGCCGGCGACATCTCCCGCAACAGCGGCACCCGCAACACGCCGTCGGTCCCCCAGAGCGCCGCCCCGAGCGCGACCAGCAGCACACCGGTGCCGAGACCCACCCCGCCGAAAGAACCCGCCTGCCCATGCCGGGCGATCCGTGCGAGCATCTACACCTGAAGGGGCCCGAGGGTCGTAGCCGAACCCTCTTGCCGCACAATCATCGCGCCGGCCCGGAGCGAGGAGGAGACGCGGTCGCGGGCTGTGCCTCTTTCGATCATCCGGCTACCTTACCCCATCCCGGCCAGCGTCTCGCGGGCCTCGTCGGGTCTTATCGCGACGTTGTAGACGGGGGAGCCCGGTTCCTGCCTCCGGCTCTCGGCGAGCGTGCCCGCGTCCACCGGGGCGAAGCCTATCTCCTCGATCAGCCCGGACACGATCCCCTTCGCCTCCTCGTCGTCTCCGGCCACGAAGACGGCCTCCCGCTCCTCAAACGGGGCATGCGGGCGGCCGTTGTCCCTGAACCTCTTGAAGTAGATGGTGTTTAGGGCCTTGACGACGCGGACGCCGGGCAGGTGCTTCTGGATCAACTCGCTGGAGGCGAGGCCTCCGTGCTCCACCTCCCCGTCGCGTCCCGGATAGTAGTTGGAGGCGGTCACGAGGATCTTGCCGGAGAGCTTATCGGCCGGCAGCTCCCCATAACGGCCGAAGGGGATCGCCTCCATCACGACCTCCCCGAACTCGGCCGCCTCCTCGACGGTCGCGGCCCGAACGCCGGGCCCGATCTCCTCGACCAGGCCTCTTAACGTCTCCGGCCCTCGCGAGTTGCTGATGGCGACCTGGTGACCGGACGCCGCGAACAACTTCGCCGCGTTGGCGCCGATGTTGCCCGAGCCGATGACGCCGATGTTCATCCTTCTTTCTCCTCTTCCTTCCGCTCTTCGAGGTAAAGGATCGGATCCTCCGTCGGGTCCGGGCCGCCCTCCTCCGCCCCCGGAACGTCGCGTCCGCTACGCCGCCGATCCTCCTCGCGCGTCACGCCCGCGCTCCCAGGACCTCGTCGAGCTGGGCCTCTATGCGGGCCTTCGGCAACGCGCCGACCACACGGCCTACCTCCTCGCCGTCCCTGAACACGAGCAGCGTCGGGATGGAGTTCACCCCGTAGCGCATCGCCACCTCAGGGTTCGCGTCCACGTCCAGCTTGAAGACGTCCAGGCTCTCCGACCTCTCGCCGGCGATCTCATCCACTATCGGGCCGACCACCCGGCACGGCCCGCACCACGCGGCCCACAGATCCACCAAAACCGGCCTACCTGAACCGAGAACCTCCGCGTCCCAATCCGCCGTACCAACGTTCCTGACCTCGGACATCCGCCGCTCCTAACGCTCCAGACAACAACGACCGTCGAAATTATGCCCCCCGAACCCCAGATAGTCAAACAATCGCTTGTGTGTTCAAGTATTTGACTGGTATCGGTATGGGAAGTAAGATAGGTGTCATGATGGAGAGAGAAGAGGAGCGTACTTCTGGGGTGGATCTCGAGCGGCGGGCGAAGGTTTTCGCGGCGCTCTCGGACCCGAACAGGTTGAGGATCGTGGAGTTGCTCCGGGAGCGGGAGGAGTTGTGCGGCAAGGAGGTTGCGGGGGCTTTAGGGATCAGCCTCTCGCTCTACTCCCATCACGCGCGGGCGCTCAGGGAGGCCGGCATCATCACGCGCCGCAAGAGCGGCCAGACCGGCTACTGCTCTCTGGACCGGGAGCTTCTCGAAGACGCCCTGGGTTCTCTTAGCCGCTAGGGCAGCCGCCAGGGGCGCGTGTGTTACGGTTCGCGGGCGGCCCCGTCGAGGGTCGCTATTGTAAAGAACACGCGAGCAAGACAGACGGAGGTGCCGGATCTTTACGACCGAGGAAGCGTCCGGGAGGGCTGAGAGGGAGCACGCCTACCCGGGCCACCTGGCGGGTTTCGTACGGGAGCGTTGGGATAGGGACCCGAAGGGCACAGAGGAGACGGAGGAAGGGGCGAGACTGCCCGACGGGCCGGTCCTCGAAGCCCTGCTGTCCACCTGCTACCAGGCGAGCCTGCTGCGCGAAGAAGAACGGCCTGTGGTCTTCCGCATGATCTTCGCCGACCCGCAAGACTTTCCGGAAGGCGACGGCCCGCCGGACGGCCTGCACCGGCTCGAGTTCGAGGAGCCGCGGACCTTCGATGAGCACGAGCTCCGGCGGCTCTCCCCGGCGGCGGACTTCGACCGCTCGCTCATCGGGGTGTCTTCGGACGAGGATGGGGAGACCTGGATCTGGGGCGTCGTCCACTCGGGGCCGCGGTGGTTGCGGGGCGTGCAGGGTGGCCGGGAGCCCTCGGCGCCGCTGCCACCCGTGCCGGTCGTCGAGGTCGAAGGGCCGGGACGGCTGCAGGTGAAGAAGGGCTCCGTCTCCGTCGCGGAGCTCGAGGCCGGAAGGCTCTCCGCCTCGTATGCCGACGTCTTCGCGTCGCAGTGGTTGCCTGACCTCTTCGCGCCCGCGCGGGCCGAGCTCGTGGACCTGCACGAGGAGGCGCGGCGGGAGGCCATGTCTCTGGGTGAGCCGTGGGCGCCGCTCGACCCTGACCTCTCGCGCAAGGTCGCCCAGCAGATGTTCCGGCGGCTCGTCTCCACCGTGCGCGACGCGCACCACGGGGGGACCATCGTCATCGTTCCGCCCGAGAGGGCGGACGAAGTGCTCGCCGGGGAACACGTCTCGCTCAAGCACACCTTCTTGGACGGCGAGCCGCGGCGGCGTTTTCGGACCCTGATCGTGCACATAATGAACCGCCTGGCCCAGTCCCACGGAAGGGGCGAAGAGGTCGCCTACCCCAGGGCCGTCGGCTGGGAGGAGTACGTCTGGAGCGAGGACCGGGAGCTCGCCGAGCTCGACGAAGCCATCTTCGAGTTCGCCCACCTCGTCGCCGCCCTCGCCGCCGTGGACGGCGCGGTCGTCATGACCCGCCGTTTCGAGCTTTTGGGCTTCGGTGGTGAGATCTCCGGCGAGTTGGAGCCCGTCCACGCCGTCCGCAAGTCCCTCGACCTCGAAGGCGAAAGCACCATCGAAGAGGGCACCCAGGGCGTCGGCACCCGCCACCGCTCCGCCTACCGCCTCGCCGCCGCCCTCCCCGACGTCCTCCTCGTAGTCGTCTCCCAGGACGGCGACGCCCGCTTCGTCAGGGACAAGGACGGCGCCGTGACGTGCTGGGATCAGGCCTGAGGGCGGTCAGCTGGCCCTGCACATAAAAGGCCGTCTGCACAAATAATGGATGGCTTGCACAATAATTCCGCACCGGGCCAGATAGTGTAATATGTTGCTATGGGTCTAGTGGAGATAATCGTAATTCTCGCCGTCGTGATGCTCGTGGTGCTCGCGGTGCGGTGGTTGGTGCTGCGCTTACGCGGCTAAAGCCGTAGGGAAGCTCCGCGTCTAGAACTATCGCTTAGGATGATGTTTCGTCTTGCTGCCGCTTCTTGGCCCAACGCGCCCGCGCAGCCTTACGCGCCGACTCGGACCTCTTCTCTTTGGTCATCTTCGCGGCGCGGGCATCGTCTCACCGCCCAGCCCAGAGCCATCGGTTCGCGTCTCGATGGTCAATGTTCGTGGGGTCCACGCGTGTCGTCGTCGGGCGCGGGCCTGATGAGGGACGTTGAGATCGCGAGCGCGGCAACTAGGAGGAAGATCTTATCCAGCCCGTACTGGTCCGCCGCCGCGCCCACCACGGCGGGCCCCGCGATGCTCCCGATACCGAACAAGAGCAGGGCGGCGCTGAAGCCGGTCGAGGGCATCTCCCGGAAGACGGCCGAGCTCCACACCGACAGCAGCGCGCTCATGAACATCACGCCCGACCCGAAGAGGACCGCCGAAGCGGCCACGGCCGGCAACGACCTCGGCGCCAGG
>Ga0136627_1000923_pt1 | contig 11523 bp, 9 predicted proteins | sample AntDrymUQ4892206_2_FD_104652 | JGI IMG/M metagenome (GOLD analysis project Ga0136627, IMG submission 104652) | Polar desert sand microbial communities from Dry Valleys, Antarctica - metaG UQ489 (22.06) | ecosystem: Environmental > Terrestrial > Soil > Desert | place: Antarctica: Dry Valley... | reverse complement strand
GGTTGGTTCGCGAAGCCGGGCGGCTGCTCGGCGAGTTGCTCGCCGGGATCGTCAACTTCTTCAACCCCCCACTCATCATCATCGGTGGCGACGTAGCGCTCGCCAACGAGCAGTTGCTGGCCGGGGTGCGCGAAGTCGTCTACCAGCGCTCGACGACCCTTGCGACTCGCGACCTGGCCATCAGACCCAGTCGGCTCGAGGACCGGGCGGGCATCACCGGCGCAGCCGTGATGGCGATCGAGCACGTCCTGGCGCCCGACATCGTCAACAGGATCATCGAGCGGCGGGCCGAACAACGCAAACCGTCGGCGCCGGTGGCCGCTTTGTGAGCACAACAGACGGGAACGGGGCTCTTCGTCATGGAACTGAAGCTGGGGTATCACACGATCTGTTGGGGCGGGGTCGTCGGCGATCCCGTCGGGGTCACATCGATCAAGAACTTGCTCTATCGATCGCACGGCGACGTCGAGCGAGCGGTCGAGGAGATCGCCGAGCTGGGCTACGACGGCTTCGAGGTGTTCGACGGCAACCTGCTCGACTTCGAGGGAGATCCAACCCGGTTCTCGGCACTGCTCGAGCGCAGCGGTCTCTCGCTGCTCGGCGTGTACTGCGGTGGCAACTTCATCTTCCCCGAGATCCTCGGGGAAGAGTTGTGGCGGGTTCGCCGGGCGGCTCGCCTGGCTGGGGAGATGGGCAGCCGCCATCTCGTGGTCGGCGGCGGCGCCCAGCGCAGTGGGGGCCTGGCGGACGACGACTACGCGCGGCTCGGGGCGGCGCTCGACCAGGTGGCCGACATCGCTGACGAGAACGGGCTGATCGCCGTCTACCACCCGCATCTCACCACCATCGCCGAGTCGCCCGACCAGGTCGAGCAGGTCCTCGGCCGGTCGCGGATTGCGCTGTGCGCCGATACTGCCCACCTGGCCGCCGGTGGTGGCGATCCGGTGGCGATGATCCGCCAGCACGCCGACCGCCTGCAGTACGTCCACCTCAAGGACCTTCGGCGGGAGCCGTTCGGGTTCCTGCCGCTCGGCGACGGCGAGCTCGACATGGTCGGGATCGTCAAGACCCTGGTCGAGATCGGCTACGAGGGCTGGGCGACCGTGGAGCTGGACTCCTACGACGGCGAACCGAAGGACGCCGCCGCGGCGAGCCGCCGGTTCCTCGACGCCGTGCTCCAATCCGACTGACACCCGTCTACCACAACCACAAAAGGGGAGAACACCATGCAACCAAGAATCAGGCACTTGGCGCTCGTCGCCGTGATGACCTTGTCGGCCGCCGCGTGCGGGGACGACGACGCGTCAACCGGGGACCCGGGAACCGCCGCTGCCACCACCGCCGCGGCGGAGGGGACTGCGGCGGGGGGGACTGCGGCGGAGGGGACTGCGGCGGGGGGGACTGCGGCGGGGGGGACTGCGGCGGAGGGGACTGCGGCGTCGGGAGACTGCAACCCCGACGCCGCCCTCGCCGAGCTGGAGACGACCGTGCTGAGCACCGGTCCCAACGGCGAGGAGCCCACCGCGGCGTCCGAGCTCGAGCTCACCGACGAGGAGCGGGCCGAGGTCGAGGCGCTGGGCGCCACCGCCGCGCTGGTCTTCCACTACGGCGGCAACGACTGGTCGCAGGCGCAGCAGGACGGACTCAACGCGACGTTCGAGGAGCTGGGGATCGAGGTCATCGCCACCACCGACGCCAACTTTGAGTCGGCCCGGCAGGTCGCGGACATCGAGACCGTCCTGACCCAGGAACCGGACATCATCGTGTCCATCCCCACCGACGCCGTCGCCACGGCCGACGCCTACAAGAAGGCAGCCGACGCCGGCGTGCACATCGTCTTCATGGACAACGTGGCCAGCGGCCTGACCCAGGGCGAGGACTACGTCTCGGTTGTCTCGGCCGACAACTACGGCAACGGCGTGGCCTCCGCGCACCTGATGGCCAAGGCACTCAACTGCGAAGGCAAGGTCGGTGTGGTCTTCCACGCCGCCGACTTCTTCGTCACCCAACAGCGCGTCGACGCCTTCCGGGCGACGATGGCCGAGAGCTACCCGGGCATCGAGATAGTGGAGGAGCAGGGGATCGGCGGGCCGGACTTCACGGGCGACGCCGAGAAGGCAGCCTCGGCGATCTTGACCGGCAACCCGGACATCGATGGCATCTGGGGTGTGTGGGACGTCCCGGCCGAGGGCATCATGGCGGCGGCCCGCACCGCCGGCCGCGACGACTTGGTCATCACGACGATCGACCTCGGCGAGAACGTCGCCATCGGCATCGCCAGTGACGACCTGGTGTACGGACTGGGCGCCCAGCGCCCATACGACCAGGGCGTCGCCGAGGCCACGCTCGCCGCGTACGCGCTGCTCGGCAAGGAGGCACCGGCGTACGTCGCCCTGAACGCGCTTCCTGTCACCCAGGAGAACCTGCTCGAGGCCTGGAAGACCGTCTACCACGCCGACGCCCCGGACACCGTCGGCGGTGGCTGACCAACCAACCGGTGCAGCCGGTGACGTCGGTTGGCGTCACCGGCTGCGATGACATCGACGAGGAGGACGACGACATGAGAGCGCTCAACGTGGCGATGATCGGCGGGGGGTTCATGGGCAAGGCGCACGCCCTCGCCTACGCCGGCGTTCCGATGTTCTTCTGGCCGCCGCCCGCCATCCCGGTACGCAAGGTGCTGGTCGACGCGACCGACGAGCTGGCGAGCGTCGGGGCGTTGCGCTACGGGTTCGAGCGGTCGAGCTCGGACTGGCGGGCGGTCGTGACCGACCCCGATGTCGACATCGTCGACATCGTCACGCCCAACAACCTGCACGCCGAGATCGCCATCGCCGCCGCCGCGGCGGGCAAGCACATCATCTGCGAGAAGCCGCTGGCGCGTAGTGGCGACGAGGCCTTGACGATGTTGGACGCCGTCGAGAAGGCCGGCGTCACCCACATGGTCGCCTTCAACTACCGGCGGACCCCAGCGGTTGCGATGGCCAAGAAGCTGATCGACCAGGGCGCCATCGGCGACGTCATCAACTTCCGCGGCACGTACCTCCAGGACTGGTCGGCCGACCCCGACGGCCCGCTGTCGTGGCGGTTCCAGAAGGAGATCGCCGGCTCGGGCGCGCTCGGCGACATCGCCAGCCACGTGGTCGACATCGCCCGCTACCTCGTCGGCGAGGTCTCCGCCGTCAACGCCATCTTGAAGACCTGGATCGCCGACCGGCCCACCCAGGAGGGCGGCCTCGACCAGCTTGGCGCGGCGCAGAAGTTGACCGATCGTCCGCGGGCGAAGGTCGACGTCGACGACGAGGTCCTCACGATGATCCGCTTCGAAAGCGGTGCGGTCGGTTCGCTCGAGGCCACCCGCAACGCCCACGGACGCAACAACTTTCTCACGTTCGAGGTCCACGGCACGCAGGGCTCGATCCTGTTCGACTACGAGCATCGCGACCAGCTGCAGGTGGCGTTCGCCGACGATCCCCCGGACCGCAAGGGGTTCCGGACCATCTTCACCGGTCCCGCCCACCCGTACGGGGACGGGCTGTGGCCGATCCCGGCCCTCGGCATCGGGTACGGCGAGACGAAGATCATCGAGGCCCGTGATTTCCTCGAGGCGATCGTCAACGGGACCGAGCCGTCGCCGAGCTTCCTCGACGGGTACCGGATCGAGCGCATCGCCGACGCCATCTCCGCCTCCGCCGACTCCGAGGCGTGGGAACGGGTTCGAGGGTGACCGACACAAGGAGCAACCCATCATGACTGAGATCGTCACGAAACCGCCTGCGCCGGCAGGCGCCACTGTGGGGCGACTCCTCGGCGCCGTGGACTGGCGCCGCAACGTGACGTACATCGGGTTTGTCGTGATCTTCGCGTTCTTCGCCATCTATCTGAACGACGAGGGTTTTCTCACCCAAACGAACCTGCTGAACATCATCAGGCAGACCGCCCACATCTCGGTGATGGCGGTGGCGATGACGTTTGTGCTCGCCGCCGGTCACATCGACCTGTCGGTGGGTTCGGTGGTCGGCCTGGCGTCGGTTACCACCGCGTTGACCATCCAGGACTGGGGCCTGGTCGCCGGGATCGTCGCCGGTCTGCTCACCGGCGTCGTGGTGGGGACGATCAACGGCTGGTTGACCACACGTATTGGGATCCCGTCGTTCCTCGTGACGTTGGCCATGCTCGGCATCGCCAAAGGCACCGCGATGTGGGTCAGCGACACAGCTGCGGTCCCGATCCTCGACGACGGGTACAATAACGCGTTCGGGTCGGGCGACCTCGGCCCGGTGCCGATCTTGGGGTTCTGGACGCTCGGCGCGGCCGTGCTCGGCCACATCGCCCTGAAGAAGGCAGCGTTCGGACGCAAGGTGCTCGCGACCGGCGGCAACGAGACCGCCGCCCGCTTCAGCGGCATCGACACCAAGCGGATCACCCGCCGGGTGCTGTTCACCTCATCGATCGCCGCCGCAGTGGCCGGGATGCTGTACGCCGGCCGCTTCCACTCCGGATCCGACGAGTTCGGCACCGGTGACGAGCTCTCCGTGATCGCGGCGGCCGTCCTCGGGGGAACCAGCCTGTTCGGTGGCATGGGCACCGTCATCGGATCGGTCATCGGCGCCCTCATGATCGGCATGATCAACAACGGGCTGCTCCTGATGGGCCTCGAGTTCCACCAGCAACTGATCATTCGCGGGGCGATCATCCTGCTCGCCGTCGCGGCCGTGAAGAAGCAGGACTAGGAGGGCGTCAGGTGAGCGAGCCTGCGAGCGAACAATTGTTACGGTCCGTTCTCTTCGCTCATTGGTGCCACGCCGTCAGGCTTCGCGTGAACCCGTCACGAGACTCGATGGATGCAGTGCACCAATGACTGAGTTCGCCGTACGCATGGAGGGCATCACCAAGAGCTTCGGTGGGGTCCAGGCCCTCAAGGGTGTCGACTTCGAGCTCCGCAAGGGCGAGGTCCACGCCCTGCTGGGAGGCAACGGCGCCGGGAAGTCGACCGTGATGAAGATGCTTGTCGGCGCCAACACGCCCGATGCAGGGACCATCGAGGTTGACGGCCAGCAGGTGCAGATCCCGACCGCGCAGGCGGCTCGGGAGCTCGGGATCGCGATGATCTTCCAGGAGTTCAGCGTGATCCCGACGATGACCGTCGCCCAGAACATGTTCCTGACACGAGAACCCCGAACCGGGTCGGGTCTCATCGACGATCGAGAAGCGCGGAGGAGGACGCAACAGATCTTCGAGTCGATGGAGGTGGACATTGACCCTCGTGCGCGGGTCGGCGACCTCCCCACCGGGCTGGTCCAGCTCACCGAGATCGGGAAGGCCCTATCGCAGGACGCCAAAGTGCTCATCATGGACGAGCCCTCGGCGGCGTTGGCCACAGCCGAGATCCGGGCGATGTTCGAAATCGTCAGACGGCTGAGGGACCAGGGCATCGCGATCGTCTATGTCTCCCACCGGTTAGACGAGATCTTCGAGATCTCCGACCGCGTCACGGTCTTCCGCGACGGGCGCAACGTGACCACCGTCAACATCGCCGATGTCGACATGGGTCAGATGATCGAGTACATCGTCGGCCAGAAGGTGTCCTTCGAATACCTCGACCGACCGGTCGACCGAAGTGTCGATCCGCTCCTCGAGGTCGTCGGCGTCTCCTCCGACAACAACGTCCGCGAGGTGACGTTCCGCCTCTACCCGGGCGAGATCCTGGGCGTGGCGGGGCTGATGGGCAGCGGGCGGACGGAGCTGACCCGGGCGCTGTTCGGGATCGACCGCATCTCTCGAGGCGAGGTTCGAGTCAAGGGCCAGCAGGTGAAGGTCCGCGTTCCGACCGACGCCTTGCAGGCTGGGATCGCGCTGGTGCCCGAGGATCGCCGCAAGCAAGGCCTGGTCCTGGCCCACGCGGTACGCGACAACCTGGTGCTCGCGATCCTCGCCAAGTTGCAGAACGGTCCCTTGGTCAACGACCACAAGGGCGACGCGATCACCGAGTCCTTCGTCGACCGGCTGAACATCAAGACCGACTCGATCCGCAAGCGGGTGAGCCTGCTGTCCGGAGGGAACCAGCAGAAGGTCGTGATCGGAAAATGGCTGGCCCAAGAACCCGAGATCCTGATCCTCGACGAGCCCACCGCCGGCGTCGACATCGGCGCCAAGTCGGAGATCATCGACATCATCCGGGCCCTCGCTGATGAGGGCAAGGGGGTCATCGTGATCTCCTCGGAGCTGTCCGAACTGTTGGCGATGAGCGACCGGATCCTTGTGATGCGGGACGGCACCGTCTATAGCGAAGTCGAACGTCGGGAGCTGGCGACGAACGCCGCAGCGAACGGGACCTCCAAGGCGCAGGCCGAGGAGGAGGCCCTGAACCGCATCATCCAGGGGGCGGTCGTGTTGACGCCCGACGAGATCGCCACGGTGCGATCCATGAACGCCACCGCTGCCGTTGTCATGCACTACAGCGGCAACGACTGGTGGCGAGCGCAGATCGCCGGCCTCGAATCCGAGTTCACCCGCCTCGGCATCCGTGTCGTGAAGGTCACCGATGCCGGCTTCTCGCCAGAACAGCAGGTGGCCGACATCGAGTCGGTCTTGGCCGAACGGCCGGACATCATGGTGTCGATCCCCACCGACCCGGTGGCGACGGCGCCAACCTACCGCCAGGCCGCCGAACAAGGCGTCAAGATCGTCTTCATCGACAACGTCCCGGAGGGCCTGGTCCACGGCGAGGACTACGTCACCGTCGTGTCCGCCGACAACTACGGCAACGGGGTCGCCGGCGCCAACATCTTGGCGACCGGACTCGACAAACGGGGCAAGATCGGGGTTGTCTGCCATGCCGCTGACTTCGCCGTGACCCAGCATTGTTGTGAGGGCTTCACGACGACCATCGAGAAGAACTACCCGGACATCCACATCGTGGACGAGGCGGGCGTCACCGGCCCTGATTTCGCCGCCCAGGCCGAGACCGCGGCCGCCGCCATGCTCGCCGCGCACCCCGACCTCGCGGGGATCTGGGCCGTCTGGGACGTTCCCGCCGAAGGCGTCCTGGCCGCTGCCCGCGCGCGGGGTCGCCACGACCTCGTCGTCACCACGGTCGACCTCGGGCTGAAGGTGGCCATCGATCTCGCCAGAGGCGACGGGGTGAGGGGAATCGGAGCCCAGCGCACATTCGACCAGGGAGTCACGGAAGCCGTCATGGCCGCCTACGGGCTGCTCGGCAAGCCAGCTCCACCCACGGTGGCCATGCCCTCCTTGCCGGTCACGCGCAGCGGCGTCCTGCAGGCGTGGAAGACCGTGTACCACGAAGACCCTCCCGCCGAGCTCGCCGCCGCCGCGGGGGCGTGATCGTGACGCCCTCCTGCACGATCCTCGGCATCCTGGAGGAGCCGCTCCCGCCTCTACCGACGGCGCTGCGTACAACCCAAAGACGCGGACACGGAGGCGGGCAGCTGGTCGCCTACGAATACATCTCGTACGAGAACCCACCACGCATCTGGCACTGGGATGACCGGGCCTCTTCGTGGGAGCTCATGTTCACCACCGACACCGGCCCTCGCGAGCTGCGTTGGATGGCGTGGCTCAACGGTCACCTCCACGCCTTCTGGCAACCGGCACACGCTGACGGTGAGCCGGTACCGGCGATGCGGGTGGCTCGGCTCGAATCAGAGAATGAGACTTGGGAAGAGCTGCCAAGCGGGCCTCCAGGAACCTCGGTCGGTTTCGTGCTCGGGGAGCAGGTGTTCATCGAGCCCCAGTTCAGTGACGAAACCGTGAACGTCATCTTCGATGGCCGCACCGAGCGCTGGACCGAGATACCGGACATGCCCGCCCTGCCAAGTCGGAGCAACCTCTTCGCCGGTCTCATCGGACGGGACACCTCGGTGTTCAACCACCCGTTCGGTGCCGCCTTCGACCTGGAAGAACGTCGGTGGATCCAGATCCGCGATCTGTACGAGGACTCGACGAAGGACCTCGGAACCTTCGCAGCTGCCGGCCGAGCGCTCTTCGCCTATGGCGGACTGCAATGGCGAGCATCCGAGGATCCACGTCTCGGCAAGCCCATCAACGAGGCGTGGATGTGGCAGCCGCCGCCGCCATAGCCTCCACCGACGACCAACATCGTCCTTGTGTCGGTGATGGACGCGCCGCAGTCCGGGCCACAATGAATCCCGTATGGGCGTGCGGATGTTCACGGGGGACGAGGAGTCGTTGCTGCGTGATGCCGTTGCCGCCTACGTCGACGAGCTCGTCGGGGACGGCGACCGCTCGCTGATGGTCGACGAGTTCGACGACCCTGACGCCGAGCTGTCCGACGTCGTTGCGTCGGCGAACACCCCTCCGATGTTCACGCCGACCAGGGTCGTCGTCGTGCGCGACGTCGGGCGGTTCTCGGCCGACGACGTCAAGCCGCTCGTCGCCTACCTCGCCGAGCCGAACGACACGACGTCACTCGTGCTCGTTGCCGGTGGTGGGCGGGCCGCCAAGTCGCTCACCGACGCGATCGCCGGCGCCGGGGGTGACGTGGTGGCCACGTCGGCGCCGTTCCGGGCGAAGGACCGCCCGAACTGGATCGGCGATCAGGCCACTCGCCACGGGGTGCGCCTCGACCGGGCGACGCAGGCCGCGCTCGCCGAGCACTTCGGCGAGAACGTCGCAGCCGTCAGCGGACTGCTGGACACCCTCTCGTCGACGTTCGGGTCCGACGCGACGCTCGGCGTCGGCGACGTGCGCCCGTTCCTCGGCGAGCGCGGTGGCATCCCGCCGTGGGACCTCACCGACGCCATCGACCGAGGCGACACCCGTGCCGCCATCGACGTGCTGTCACGGATGACGGGCGGCGGTGGACGTCACCCGTTGCAGGTGATGGCGATCCTCCACGGCCACTACGTGCGACTTGCCAAGCTCGACGGCTCGGGCGCCACCGACGAGGCAACCGCTGCGTCGGCACTCGGCATCAAGCCCGGGTTTCCGGCGCGCAAGGCATTGGCGCAACACCGAGCGCTCGGGGGCGGACGAGTGCGCAGGGCGATCGAGATGCTGGCCGCAGCCGACCTCGACCTTCGCGGTCAACGCGAACTACCAGAAGATCTCGTGCTCGAAGTGCTCGTGGCGCGACTCTCACGCCTGGCCGTTGCCGCCGCCTGAGGAGGCAAGCTCAGCCGCCGGCTCGCAGCGTGCGCATCAGGCGGCTCTTGCGGCGAGCGGCCTGGTTGGGATGGATGATCCCCTTCGCCGCAGCCTTGTCGAGGCGCTTCACCGCGAGACGCACCTCGGCGTCGTGACCGTCATCGCCCACCGTGGTGACCGCGCGCTTGACCCGCGTCTTCAGCTCGCTGCGCACTGCCTTGTTGCGCTCGGTGCGCTTGGCGTTGGTCAGGATGCGCTTCTTCTGACTCTTGATGTTGGCCACGGGGATCCTTCGAGAAACGGTCGATGAGCAGGGCGAAAGTGCCCTGATCGGCGGCGACTCACGCTACCGGCCCCCCAGGGCCGCTCCCAACCGCGCCGGTAGCATCGCCCCAGCCATGGACCTCGCCCGGATTCGGAACTTCTCGATCATCGCCCACATCGATCATGGCAAGTCGACGCTGTCGGATCGCATCCTCGAGATCACGGGCGCCGTCGACTCCCGCCTGATGCGAGAGCAGTATCTCGACACGATGGATCTCGAGCGTGAGCGCGGGATCACGATCAAGGCCCAGAACGTGCGCGTCGACTGGAAGGGCCACGTCTTCCACCTCATCGACACGCCCGGTCACGTCGATTTCGGCTACGAGGTCAGCCGCTCGCTCGCAGCGTGCGAGGGCGTCGTGCTGGTCGTCGACGCAGCGCAGGGCATCGAGGCACAGACGCTCGCCAACTGCTATCTCGCGCTCGAACACGACCTCGAGATCGTCGCTGCGCTCAACAAGATCGACCTTCCCGCCGCCGATCCCGACCGCTACGCCGAAGAGATCGAGAACGTGCTCGGCATCGACGCCACGTCGATCCTGCGGATCTCGGCCAAGACCGGCGAGGGCGTCGACAGGCTGCTCGACACGCTCGCCGAGCGCATCCCGGCCCCGCTCGGCGACGCCGACGCGCCGCTGCAGGCGCTGATCTTCGACAGCCAGTTCGACCAGTACCGCGGCGTCGTGTCGAGCGTCCGGGTGATGAACGGGCGCATGACGGCGAACTCGAAGCTTCGCTTCATGCAGGCCAAGTCGGAACACGAAGCGATCGAGATCGGCAGCCGGCAACCGGTTCCGACACCCGTCGCCGAGCTCGGTCCCGGCGAGGTGGGTTACCTCATCGCCGGCATCAAAGAAGTCGCCGCAGCGCGAACGGGCGAGACCGTGACCACAGCCGTGCGCGGCTCGACAGAGGCGCTCGAGGGATACCGCCACCCCAAGCCGATGGTGTTCTCCGGGCTGTTCCCGATCGACGGCGACGAGTTCGAGAACCTGAGGGACGCGCTCGAGAAGCTGACGCTCAACGACGCCTCGATCACCTACGTGCCCGAGTCGTCGGGCGCGCTCGGGTTCGGTTTCCGCTGTGGGTTCCTCGGGCTGTTGCACATGGAGATCGTGAAGGAGCGCCTCGAGCGGGAGTTCGACCTCGGTCTGATCGCCACAGCGCCGAGCGTCGAGTACCGCGTCGTGCGCACCGACGGCACCGTCGTCCTCGTCGACAACCCGGCCGAGTGGCCGGCGGTGCAGTCGATCGAACGCGTCGAGGAGCCGTACTTCAAGGTCTCGATCATCACGCCCACCGACTACACCGGCCCGCTGATGGACCTGTGCCAGCACCGGCGCGGCGAGATGGGCAAGATCGAGTACCTGTCGGCGCAGCGCGTCGAACTGCACTACGAGATGCCGCTCGCCGAGGTCGTCGTCGACTTCTTCGATCAGATGAAGAGCAGGTCCCAAGGCTACGCCAGCCTGGACTACGAGCCGTCCGAGTACCGGGCGTCGAACCTCGCCAAGGTCGACATCCTGCTCAACGGCGTCGCCGCCGATGCGTTCTCGACGATCGTGCACCGCAACAACGCCGAGGCGTACGGGCGGCGGATGACCGAGAAGCTGCGCGAGGTCATCCCGCGCCAGCTCTTCGACGTGCCGATCCAGGCTGCGATCGGCGGCAAGGTCATCGCCCGCGAGACGGTGCGAGCGAAACGCAAGGACGTGCTCGCCAAGTGCTACGGCGGCGACATCACGCGCAAGCGCAAACTGCTCGATCGGCAGAAGGAAGGCAAGAAGAAGATGAAGGCGATCGGTCGCGTCGAGGTGCCCGGCGACGTCTTCATCTCCGTCCTGAAGTTGGACGACTGAGCTAGCGTAGCGAGGGCAGTCGTCGCCAGCCGAGCGACCGCCAGGGAGCCGGATGGTGATGGGGTGTGGGGGGCGCAGCCCCCAAGGAAGACTCGACGACTGAGGAGCGCTGGCCGGTGACGACGTTGGCTGCGGAGGCACTCGGCCTGCTACTCGGACGGTTGCTCGGCAACGGGCTGAGCGATGCGGCTCCGGACGTGCGTGTCGATCT
>Ga0136627_1000922_pt1 | contig 11525 bp, 14 predicted proteins | sample AntDrymUQ4892206_2_FD_104652 | JGI IMG/M metagenome (GOLD analysis project Ga0136627, IMG submission 104652) | Polar desert sand microbial communities from Dry Valleys, Antarctica - metaG UQ489 (22.06) | ecosystem: Environmental > Terrestrial > Soil > Desert | place: Antarctica: Dry Valley... | reverse complement strand
CCTCGCCATCGCCGATGTCGACGAGCTCGATGGCGACGCCGAGTCCGCCGATCGCCGCGGCCGCCGCGTCGCGGTCGGCGCCTCCCGGCACGTCGGCGGCGATGTGCACCGCCACCTCGGGCTCGGCGGTGGGCCGGCCCCAGTCGCCGACGGAGATCTCGCTGCCGCCCTCGCGCAGGCCGCGGTCGGTGAGGAAGCCGACGAGCGGCGCCGAGGTGCGGTACGACTCCATCGCGGCCGGCGTCCCGAGGCCGAGCTTCCAGCCGATCGGGCGTGCGCCGTCCCCGATCAGCCCGCGGCGCAGCTCGAGCTGCCGCTCCATCCCGCGCCGCACGCGGGGGTCCTGATGCAAGGCGGTCATGCCCCAAATGATGGCGACGCCGCCGGGCGGGAGCGCCCGCCGCTTGCTTCCGTCCGACCGCCGGGCTACCTTACCGAACACATGTTCGACCGACACGGAGGAGCCGCGGGCCGCATGGACATCGGCAAAGACCTCACGAAGCGCCAGCAGGAGATCTTCGACTTCATCAAGAAGTACTCGGCCCGCTACGGCTATCCGCCCACCGTGCGCGACATCGGCAAGGCGGTCGGGCTCGCCTCGTCGTCGACGGTGCACGCGCATCTGGCCAACCTGGAGAAAGTCGGCCTGCTGCGCCGCGATCCCTCCAAGCCGCGTGCGATCGAGATGCTCGACAAGGCCGTCGACGTGGCCAAGAGCGTCGTCGCCGGGCCCAGCGGACTGCCGTTGGTCGGCCAGGTCGCCGCAGGTCAGCCGGTCCTGGCGGAGGAGAACATCGAGGAGTACGTGCAGGTGCCCGGGATCGCCGGGGGCGACGAGGGTGAGTTCGTCCTCGCGGTGCGCGGCGACTCGATGATCGATGCCGGCATCCTGGACGGCGACTTCGTCGTGGTGCGCCGGCAGGAGACGGCGTCCGACGGCGAGATCGTCGTCGCGCTCGTGGGGGAGGAGGCGACGGTCAAGCGCTTCTTCAGGGAAGCCGATCACGTTCGCCTTCAGCCGGAGAACACGACGATGGAACCGATCCGCACGCGCGAAGTGAGCATCGTGGGGCGCGTGGTGGGCGTGTTCAGAAAGGTCTCCTAGCCATGACGGCAGCACTGATCGAGCGGGACGTGGACGTGCCGCTGTGGAGCGAGGACGGCGGCGCCGCGACGCTGGACGACCTGTTGTCCGGGGCCTGGGAGGGCCTTTCCGCCGCCGCCTCCTCCACCGCGTGCCCGATCTGCGACGGCGAGCTGGCGCGGCGGTGGACTGCGGGCGCCGGCATGGTCGGCGGGCGCTGCCGTGACTGCGGCGGCGAGCTGAGCTGAGGGGGGTGACGCTTCACCGTCGCGCCGGGATAGCCTGCGCCATCATGTCCGATCAGGACGCACGTGACGAACTGCGCCGGCTCGAGCGGGACTGGATGCAGGCGCATCAGGAGCGCGATCGGGCCCGGCTGGAGCAACTCGTCGCCGCCGACTTCCGCTTCACCGCGATTCACCTCAACCCGGAGCCGATGACGCGTGAGCAGTGGATGGGCGCCGCGCTGGGCGGCTATACGATCACGACGTTCGCGTTCGAGGAGATGGACATCGACGTGTTCGGCGACACGGCGGTGGTGCACTCGCGCTACTCGCAGATCGCTTCGTATTCGACCGTGAACCTCTCCAACGTCTTCCGGCTCACCGACGTGTGGTCGCGGAACACGGGCGCGTGGCAGGTGGTCGCCCGCCACTCCTCGATCCTCGGGTAGCCCGGATCCAGGGTCCTGGACGGAGCGACTCCTACTTCGAGTAGTCGTAAAAGCCCCGGCCGCTCTTGCGACCCAGCAGCCCCGCCTCGACCATCCGGTTCAGCAGCGCCGGGGCGACCGACGAGGAGTCCCGGAATTCGTCGTAGAGCGACTCCGACACGGCGAGCAGCGTGTCGAGGCCGATGAGGTCCGAGAGCGCAAGCGGACCCATCGGGTGCGCGCAGCCCTTGATCATCCCCTCGTCGATGTCCTCCTTGGAGGCGAAGCCGGACTCGAACATCCGGATCGCGGACAGGAGGTAGGGGATCAGCAGCGCGTTGACCACGAAGCCGGCCCGGTCCTGGGAGTCGATGCAGACCTTGCCCAGGGTGTCCTGCGCGAAGCTGCGCGCTTTCGCGAGCGCCTCGTCGCCGGTCATGATCGAGCGCACGACCTCGACGAGCGGGAGCACCGGCACGGGGTTGAAGAAGTGCAGGCCCAGGACACGCTCGGGCTTGGACGTGCCGGCGCCGAGCTTCATGATGGGCACCGACGACGTGTTGGACGCCAGGAACTCCGCGTCGGGCAGGACCGCGTCCAGGCGCTGGAAGAGTTCGCGCTTGGCGTCCTCGTTCTCGATGATCGCCTCGATCGCCGCGTCGGCGCCCTCCAGGTCGTCCAGTGACGCGGAGTAGGCCAGCCGCTCGCCGGCCGCCTCGCGGTCCTCACCGGAGAGCTTGCCGGAGCGCAGCCCGCGGTCGAGCGACTTCTCGATCCGCGCCCGCGAGCGTTCGGCGGCGCCGGCGTCCGCTTCCACCACGGTGACGTCGACGCTCGCGCGCGCGCACACCTCGGCGATTCCCGAGCCCATCAGGCCGCCGCCCACGACTCCGATCCGCATGGACCGGCACGCTAGCGGTTTCTCGCCCCCGCTATGCCGCTTCGGGCAGCACGGGCACGACGCAGACGCAGTTGGGCAGCTTGGCCGACCCCGGGAGCACCATGCGCCCCACACCGCGCTCGGCGGCCGCCCGCTTGGCGACCTCGGCGGCATCCCCGCGGTCGGACATGTGCTGCGCAACGGGCGTCTCGTCCCCCTGCGCGTCGATGTAGATCACGTCGTACATGGCTCCTTCATCTTCGACCACCTACCGGACGGTGGTTGGTTCGTTCACGATACCTTTGCAAATGCGCTACTTTTCAGCGGCTGGCCGAGCAGTCGCGGAGGTACGCCTTCGAGGAAAGTCCGGACATCGCAGGGCAGGGTGGTCGGTAACGCCGACCCGGGGAAACCCGCGGGAAAGTGCCACAGAAACACACCGCCCACGTCCGTGGCGGGCAGTTGCCGCCACGGGCAGGCAAGGTTGAAATGGTGCGGTAAGAGCGCACCGGCGCCGCGGTGACGCGGCGGCCAGGCAAACCCCACCCGATGCAAGACCGAGCAGGACCGTTCGCAGGTTGCCCGCCGAGGTCCAGGTAGGTCGCTCAGATGGATGGCTGCTCACGACAGAATCCGGCTTACAGGCCAGCTTCAGGGAGGGCTCCCGGCGACGGGAGCCCTCTCCATCCCGCGGTGTCCTTCTGCGCCCGAGCGGGCATCAGGCCGCTATGGCGTCGATCGAGATCCGATACCTCTCCGGCCACGACGTGGACCGGCTCGGCGTCGGCCCCGAACTGATCCTCGACGCGACGGAGCAGGCGCTCTCCGCCCAGGGCCACGGCGAGGTGGTGCTCGAGCCGCGGGAGCACCTCGTCCCTGATCCGGCCTTCGACGGCCACTTCAATCTGCTGCGGGCGTACGTCGCGCCGCTCGACGTCGCCGGTGTCAAGGTCGTCGGCGACTACCACGGCAACTACAAGCTCGGGCTGCCGTCCGAGCTCGCCCTCCTCACGCTCTACGACCCCCGCACCGGCGTGCCGCGCGCGATCATCGACGCGACCGCCATCACGGAGTGGCGGACCGGTGCGGTGACCGCCCTGGGCGGCCGCCACCTCGCGCGCGCGGACGCGAGGATCCTCGGCCACGTGGGCGCGCGGGGAACCGCGTTCACCAACGTCACGCTGCTCGACCGCGTGCACGACTTCGAGGAGATCCGCGTCACGAGCGCCCGGCCGGAGTCCCGCGCGGCGTTCGGCCGGCGGCTCGAGGAGGCGCTGGGCAAGCCGGTCCTGGTGTGCGAGAGCGTCCACGACACGGTCGCGGGCGCCGACGTGGTAGTCGAAGCCACCCGGCTCACGGCGCCCGAGCCGATCCTGCGGACGGACTGGATCGCGCCGGGAGCGCTCGTGGTGCCCTACGGGACGATGAGCGCCGTCGAGCTGTCCCTCACCTCGATCATGGACAAGGTCTACGTCGATGACTGGGGCCAGTGCAAGGGAGGGCGCTTCGGCGCCCTGCGCGCTCACGTCGAGGCGGGCCTGGTCACCGAAGAGTCGATCGCGGGGGAGCTCGCCGACGTCGTGGCCGGCACCCGGCCAGGCCGCGAGTCCGACAGCGAGCGCATCCTCTTCTGGCACCGCGGCCTGGCGACCACCGACATCGCGCTCGGCCAGGCGATCCTCGAGCGCGCGGTGGAGCAGGACGTCGGCATCATGCTGCCGTACCGATGATCGTCCTCGAGCGCTCGGACCAGCTCGATCTCGAGCAGTACCGCCGGATCGTCGTCGAGGAGGAGGAGATCGCACTGGACCCGGCGGCGCTCGCGGCGGTCGACGCCGCGCGGGAGCGGCTGCTCGCCCACCTCGACACCGGCGCCGGCGCCTACGGGATCAACACGGGCCTCGGCTACCTTTCCCACACCCGCATCGACGCCGCCGACCAGCGCGCGTTCCAGCGGGCCCTGCTCATGCGCGGCGCGGGCCAGGGCCCGCCGTTCCCGGCCGAGGTGGTGCGTGGCGCGATGCTGCTGCGGCTCACCGGCTTCCTCGACGGGGCGGCCGGCGTCACCTCGTCGCTGTGCGCGTTCCTCGCCGCGCGCCTCAACGACGGCTGGGCGCCGGTAGTCCCTTCGCGCGGGATCACCAGCGCGGGCGAGGTGGTCCCCCTCAGCCACCTCTTCCAGACCCTGGCCGGCGAGGGCCACGTGGTCCAGGACGGCGTGCCCGTGGCGGCCGCCGAAGCGCTCGCCCGCCGCGGCTGCGCGCCCTACGAGCCGGAGGTCAAGGAGGGCATCGCGCTGGTGAACGGCGCCCCGCTCGCACCGGCGGTGGCGGTACGTCTGACGGCGCGCTGCCGCGTCCTGCTCGAGCACGCGACGCTCACGGGTGCGCTCGCCGCCGCGGTGACCGGCGCCTCGTTGCGACCCTACACCGAGCGCGTCGGGGCGCTCAAGGGCGATCCGGGTCAGCAGCGCATCCACGCCGCGCTCGCCGAGTTGCACGCCGGCGCCGCCGACTGGTCGGACCGGGCGCAGTCGCCGGTCTCCTTCCGCGTGCTTCCCCAGGTCCACGGCGCGGTGCTGGATCTGCTCGACCACGCCGCCGCGCAGGTGGCGCGCGAGCTGCGCGCGGTCACCGACAGCCCGCTCTACCTGGAGGCCGAGGGTGAGGAGCCCCAGGGGCTGTACCCGAGCGGCAACTTCCACTCGCAGGCGCTCGGCCTGCAACTCGACGCGCTGGCGGTCGCCTTCACCCAGGTCGGCAACCTCGCCGAGAAGCGCTTGCACCGTCTACTCGATCACCGCTTCTCTCGCCTTTCCGACCAGTTGGCGCGCGATCCCGGCCGGCAGACCGGCCTTGTCTTCCTGCACAAGTCGGTGATCGGCTTTGCCGCCGAAAACCGCCTGCTGGCCGCCCCGGCCAGCGTCCATGCGACGGACGCGTCGGCGGGGCAGGAGGACTTCCAGGCCTTCACCTTCCTCGCGGCCGAGAAGCTCGAGCGGATCCTGGACAACCTCGAGATCATGCTCGCCGCTGAGCTGCTGGCGGTCCGCCAGGCGCGCGAGCTGCGGGCCGGGGCGCTCCCGCCGCGGCTCGAGGCGGTGGTGATGCGGCTCGCACAGCACGTCGAGCCGGTTGGGGAGGATCGGCCCCTGAGCTTCGACGTCGAGCGGTTGCGCGTGCTGGTGCAGTCGAGCGAGCTGCTGGCTGAGTGAGGTCCCGGGTCGAGCGATTTGCACGTTGACCCGAATAGTTCGGGTCAACGTGCAAATCGCTCCGGTGTGAGCGTGCTCGTTCCTCGCCGCTCGACTTCTGCGACGTTAGGTGCGAACATGTGTTCGTGATCGTCTGTGTCCTGTTCCCGCGTTACCCGCTCGCCGTCGCGGCCGGGGGACGCGACGTGCTGGCGGCGGGCCCGGTCGCGCTTGCGCCCGAGCCCGGGCGTGAGCAGTTCATTGGTGAGGTCTCCGCGGCGGCCGAGGCCTATGGCCTGCGCCCCGGCCTGCGGCTGGGGGAGGCGCTCGCGCGCTGTCCCACCCTGCGCCTGGTGGCGCCCGACCCAGCCGGGGTGGCCGACGCGTGGGACGCGCAGGTGGCCGCGTTGGAGGGGATCGGCGCCGCCGTGGAGGCGGGCCCTCCGGGCACCGCCTGGTTCGGGGCCGGGGGGCTGCGTACCCTGCACGGTGGCACGCTGGAGGGTGTCCTGGCCGCCACCCGCAAGGCACTGAGCGGGCCGGTCCGGCTCGGGGCGGCGCCCTCGCGCTTCGCCGCGCTCGCCGCCGCCAGCCGCGCCCGCGCCCGCCGGGCGGAGGTCACCCCGATGGCTGCCGCGGCACTGGCGGCGTACATGGCGCCGCTCCCGGTTTCGCTGCTGCTGGCGCGGCCGGAGGTCGCGATGCTGCCCGAAGCGCTCGAGCGCTTCGGGATCTGCACGCTGGGTGAGCTGGCCAAGCTGCCCCGCGCCGCGCTTACCGACCGCTTCGGCCCGCCCGGCGCACGGGCGCGCGACCTGGCCCAGGGCCGCGATGCGCCGCTCGTCGCCCGCACCGCGGCCGAGCGCCTGGAGGAGCGCCTGGAGCTGCCGGAATCCGCTTCGGGAGCGCAGCTCCAGCGCGGGCTGGATCTGCTCGTCGATCGCCTGCTGGCTCGCCGCGAGCGGCGCGGGCGCACGCTGCGTGCCGTGGTGCTCTCCGCTGCGCTGGTGGAGGGCGGCACCTGGCGCGCGCGGGTCACGTTCCGCGAGCCGCTGGCCGACGCCCGCCGCATGCGTCTCGTGCTGGGCCAGAAGCTGGCCGAGCTGCCCGCGCCGACCGACGTGCTGCGCCTGCGTGCGGAGGGCTTCGGCCTGCCGGCGGGCGACCAGCGCTCGCTGCTGGCCGAGCCCACCGCCATCCGCCGCGCGCGGCTGCGCGAGGCCGTCCGCCAGGCGCGCTCGGTGGCGGGACCCGACGCGGCGCTGCGCATCATTCCCGTCGACCCCGACTCCCGGGTGCCCGAGCGGCGCCTGGCCCTGGCGCCATGGGATCCGTGAGGCCGGCGGGCCGCGGCCCCCGCAGCCTGGCCACGCCGGGCGCGGCACGGGTTCGCACGGGAGAAGGCGGGCGCCCGGCCGTGGTCGACGGGCGGACGGTGGAGGCGGTGCGCGAGTCCTGGCTCGTCGAAGACCGCTGGTGGACCGACGCCCCACTGCGCCGCCGCTACTGGGAGGTGGTCACCGTCGACGGCCGCGATCTCGTCGTCTATCACGACCTGGAGGTGGGCGGCTGGTTCGCGCAGCGGTAGCACAGGCTGTGCTACGATCGCGCCATGGTTTCCAGAGTCGTTCGGGCTCGGCTGGACGAGGCCTCGGAAGCGGCCCTGGCCACGTTGGTCCGCGAAGGACGCAACGAGTCAGAAGCGGTACGGACCGCCCTGGTCGAGGCCGGCCGGCGGCGGCGGCAGCGCTCGGCCCTGGCTGACGAGGTGAGGCGCCTCGCCGGCGACCCGGCCGATGCCGCGGAACGTCGCGCGGTCATGGCTGACATGGACGCGATCATGGACGACTGGCCCGGGTGAATCGTGGTGATCTCTTCCGGATCCGCTTTCCGGGCCGGGGACGGGAGCAGCGGGGGCCGCGTTTCGCCGTCGTGCTACAGGCCGACGAGCTCCTGGGACTGTCGACGGTGATCGTGGCCCCCACGTCGCGCAGCGCCGCGGCGGCAACCTTCCGCCCCGAGGTCGAGGTCGCCGGTGACACCACGCGGATCCTGATAGAGCAGTTGCGCGCCGTCGACGTGGAGCGACTCGGCGAGCCGATGGGGCGATTGACCGCCCGCGAGTTGCGCGCGGTCGACGAGGCGCTGGAAGTCGTCCTCGCTCTCTAGGTCTCGTCAAGGTTCAGCTCGGAACTTGCCAGATCACCATCGCGGCGTAAGCCCGCCACGGCCGCCATCGCTCCGCCTCGGCGCTCGTCGCCGCTCGCGTGAGCCAGAGATCGCTGCCGGGCCACGCGTCCGGGTCGCGCAGCGCGCGCATGGCGATGTACTCCACCGTCCAGGGTCCGAGCCCCGGCAGCGCGAGCAGCGCCGCGCGGGTGGCGGGCAGGTCGAGCGGTGGGTCGAGCGGCAGGCCGCCCGCGACCGCTTCGGCAAGCGCCCGGAGCGCACGGGCACGGGCGGCGGGCATGCCGGGCAGGGGTTCCCGCACCACCGCCGCGGGGGTGGGGAAGCGGCAGCCATCGCCGAGCTCGGCGACAAGCTTCTCCGCTGTCCTGCGCGCACCCGCGACGCTGACCTGCTGGCCGAGCACCGCGCGCACGGCGAGCTCCCACCCGCTCCAAGCGCCCGGAACCCGGATCCCCGGCGACCGCGCGAAGAGCGGATCGTCGCCCAGCATCGCCGGGTCGTGGCCGAGGTCGAAGACGCGCGCGACCGTCACCGGGTCGGCTTCGCCCGAGACCTCGATCCCACCCTCGGCCCGCGCGACCTCCACCACTCCGCCGTCGAGCATGCGGCGGTAGCGCCCGTCCCGCACCGACTCGAGTCCCGGAATCGCCCGCGTACCCAGCCAGTCGAGCAGCAGCGCCCAATCCAGCGGCTCGGGGGCAGGCAGGATCACGCGGGCCGGCAGCGCTTGCAGGCGCGGTAGCCGGCCGCCTTGGCCGCCTCCGCTGTCGCGTAGAAGCGGGCGTTCTCGCGGTTGGGCATCCGCGCGGGGCAGCTCGGCTTGCAGAAGATCCCGGTTGTGGTGACGGCGAGGACGAAGGAGCCGTCGTAGCCGGCGTCACGCCGGGCGCTCGCGGCGTAGGCCGTGTCGGGTGAGAGCGGAGCGGTCATGTCAGTGCAACGGTCGCACGCCCGTGGATCGTGAGGCAATGCGGAGCGGCGCCCCGTGGCCGCGGATAGGCTGCACTGATGGCGGCTACAGCGCTCGACCTCGGCCCGGAGCTCCTGCTTCTGACCTTGTTCGGTGCGGCGTCCGTGATCGGCGGCATGGTGACGGCGTTGAAAAGCCGCTGGGGATGGTTGGGTCTCGGTCTGGTCACCGGTGGTCTGATCTGGCCGCTGACCGCGCTGGTGATCGCCAAGCCCGACAGCCCTTGGGCCCGCTCGTTCTACGGTCCCCCGAAGCTGACTCGGGCACGGCGTCGGTTCCCCGCCGCGAAACCGCCCCCGCCAGTGGCGCGAGGCTGAGCAGGGAGCGCCTGCGGCATCGTCTCTCGTCCGCCGGCTATGCGAACATGCGTTCGCATAGCATGTACGCCGAGCTGCACGCCCATTCCGCCTTCTCCTTCCTCGATGGCGCCTCCCTGCCCGACGAGCTGGCCACCGCGGCCGCCGATCTCGGCTATGGCGCCTTCGCGCTGACCGACCACATCAGCCTCAGCGGCTCGATGGAGCTCGCCCAGGCCGCCAAGGGGGTCGGCCTGAAGGCGATCCACGGGGCGGAGGTCGAGTTGGAGGACGGCCGCCATCTCACGCTGCTGGTCGATACCCAGGCGGGCTGGCGGAACCTGTGCCGCATCCTCACCCGCGCGCACGCCCACGCACGCGATCACGGTGAGCCGCCTCCGGCTGTCCCACTGGAGACCGTGGAGGAGCACTCCGCCGGCCTGGTGTGCCTGAGCGGATGCACGCGCCAGGGCGTGCACGACGAGCCGACGCTGCGCCGGCTGCTGGCCGCCTTCGGGCACGACGACCTGCGGATCGAGCTCCAGCGGCCCTTCCAACGCGACGACCGCGCCCGCAACCGCGAGCTGGCCGGGCTGGCGGAGCGGCTGGGGGTCGCGGTGGTGGCCACGGGCAACGTCCACGCGCACGCACACGCGAGGGCGCCGCTGCAGGACGCCTTCGTCGCCCTGCGCAACCACACGTCGCTCGAGGCGTCCGAGCCGCTGCGCCGCGGCAACTCCGCGCACGTGCTCGCGTCGCCGGCGGCGATGGTCGCCCGCTTCGAGGACCACCCGCAGGCGGTGGCCGAAGCAGCGGCGCTCGCCGAGCGGCTGCGCTTCGACCTCACCGTGGACCTGGGCTACCGCTATCCCGGCGCGGAGGATCCGGGCGCCGGCCGCGAGCTGGCCGAGCTGTGCTGGGCGTTGATCGCGGATCGCTACCCGGAAGGGAGCCCGCACCGGGCCGGTGCGCAGGCCCGGCTGGAGGAGGAGCTGCGCGTCATCGACGGGCTGGGTCTGGCCGGCTTCTTCATCCTCCACCGAGATCTGCTGGAGCTGGCGCGCGACGTGGCGGTGCAGGTGCGGGGGCGTGACTCGGTGCGCGCCCTGCTGCCGCCCGGGCGCGGCCGGGGCTCCTCGGTTTCCTCGATCGTCTGCTACCTCACGGGCCTCTCGCACATCGACCCGGTCGCCAACGACCTCTTCCTCGGGCGCTTCCTCAACGAGGAGCTCACCGCGCTGCCCGACATCGACCTCGACTTCCCGCGCGACATCCGCGAGATCCTGATTCCGCGTATCCACGACCGCTACGGGCGCGAGCGCTCGGCGCTGGTGGCGGCGTTCCCGACGTTCCGCTCGCGCGGCGCGATCCGCGAGCTGGGCAAGGTGCTCGGGCTGCCGCCGGGTGAGCTCGAGCGCGTGGCGCGCGGGGCTGAGCCGTGGGCGCTGCGGGGCGTGACCGCCGACGTGGAGGCGGCGCTGGGGCTGGAGGCCGGCGGTCCGCCGGCGGCGCTGCTGGATCCGGACTCGCGCGCGCCGTTCGCGATGTCGACCGCGGAGTGGCAGGCGATGGTCTGCGGCCAGCGGCCGGACCACCACGAGGCGCGGCCTGGCGACGAGGGCCGCCGCGCCGCGCTGCCCGGGCGCTGGGCGTGGCTGGCGCGGCTGTGTGACGAGGCCTACGGGCTGCCGCGCCATCTCTCCCAGCACTCGGGCGGGATGATCGTCTCCACCCGCCCCCTGATCGATTGCTGCCCCGTGCTGCCGGCTGCCATGGAGGGGCGCCAGTTGTGCCAGTGGGACAAGGACTCCTGCGCGGACGCGGGCTTCCTGAAGATCGACCTGCTCGGCCTGGGCATGCTCTCCTGCGTCGAGCGCGCGGTGGAGCTGATCGCGCAGACCCGCGGGGAGCGCGTCGACCTCTCGCGCATCCCGTTCGACGACGCCGCCACCTACTCGGCCATCCAGGCGGCCGACACGATGGGCGTCTTCCAGATCGAGAGCCGCGCGCAGATGCAGTCGCTGCGCCGTACCCGGCCTGAGACGCTCGACGACCTCACGATCCAGGTGGCGATCGTGCGCCCGGGACCGATCCTCGGCGGCGCGGTCAACCCGTACATCGCGCGCCGCCAGCAGATGCGCGAGGACCCGGGCTTCGAGGTGCCATACGACCACCCGTCCCTGGAGCCCGTGCTGCGCGACACCCTGGGGACGATCATCTTCCAGGACCAGGTGATCGAGGTGGCGATGGCCTTCGCCGG
>Ga0136627_1000921_pt1 | contig 11530 bp, 8 predicted proteins | sample AntDrymUQ4892206_2_FD_104652 | JGI IMG/M metagenome (GOLD analysis project Ga0136627, IMG submission 104652) | Polar desert sand microbial communities from Dry Valleys, Antarctica - metaG UQ489 (22.06) | ecosystem: Environmental > Terrestrial > Soil > Desert | place: Antarctica: Dry Valley... | reverse complement strand
GGTCAGCATCCGGCGACGCAGCCGGATTGTCGACCGGGCGTCCCTCGATGGTGATGCCGGCTTGATCAGGAGCAGGTTCGCGATGTTGGCGCAGGCCATCACCAGGAGTAGACCCACCGCGCCCCATAGCAGATAGAGCGGCGTCTTGACCGGACCGAGGAAGTAGTCCCTGATCGGCGTCAGAACGGCGCGAGGTCGATCGAAGTCCGCCGGAAACCTGGCACTGAGAGACTGGTAGATGCGCGTCAGGTCCGCTTCCGCTTGCTCGACTGGCATCCCGCTCTTCACCCGGCCGACAATGTGGATGTGGCGGCATGTCCGGCACGCCTGCGGCAACGCCTCCGCGTAGCCAAGCAGCGTCCACACCTCGGTGTCGGGGAACTTGCGCGTCGTCACCAGATCGGTCGCGGGCATCACACCCGCGAGCGTGTAGGTCGCCTGATTGATCGTGATATCGCGGCCGATGATTGCCGGATCACCGCCGTAGCGCCGCCGCCATAACCGATCACTGATGATGGCGATGCGCCGGCGCTCGGGGTGATCCTCGGATTGCTCGAAGTCGCGCCCGGGCGACGGCCGCAGACCGAGCGTCCTGAAGTAATCCCAGGTCACGCGCGCGCCGATGACGCGTTCGGCGTCCTTGCCGTCGCCGGCGAGAATCGCTGACCACCCGGCGAGCGCGACGAGACCGTCGAACGAGGCGTTCTCGTTGCGCAGCGCGTCGAACGAGAAGTAGCCAGTGGTTCCCGGATCGCCGTCGCCGCGCGCTTCTTCGATCAGCATGAGCCGATCGGCGTCTGGATACGGCAGCGGCGCCAGCAGCACGCCGTTGACGACCGAAAAGATCGCAGTGTTGGCCCCGATGCCGAGCGTGAGCGTGAGAAGCGCGGTGATGGTGAGCGTCGGCCGCCGCGCCAGCATCCTGAACGTGTAGCCGAGATCCCGCCGGAGGATGTCGAGGTGCTCGCCGGGTGCGGTGCGGAACACATCCACGACGGTGGCCAGCCACACATGCGCAAGGCCCGCCGCGTTATCCGCTTCCCGTTGCTCGGCCCGAAAGGTCACCAGCAGCTCCCGCTCGTAGTCGCCGCGAAACTCGGCCGGCAGTAGCCGCATCAGCGCCTTGAATACGCGGTCGTGGATTGCCATGGCTAGGCCTTTCGCAGGCGCAGCTTCGCCCGCGCCTGCTTGACCGTCGTCTCGAGCCGGAGCGCCTCGCCTTCGGCGGCCTTGCGCCCGCGCGCCGTCAACTTGTAGTAGCGCCGCCGCTCGTCGTCCAGCGACGGATCGGGGCGAGTCGAGCTTTCGTCGATGAAGCCGTTCTCGAGCAGCCGCTTGATGACGGTGTAGAGCGTCGCGGCGCGCAGGTGCACTTCGCCGCCGGTTCGTGCCGCCACTTCCTTACCGATGGCGTAGCCGTGCTTTTCGCCGTCGGCGAGGGCGACGAGGACCTGAAACTCCGCGGGTGTAATAGTCACTCATGTGATGATATATCACTCGTTGATAGAGTCAAGCGCTGCGTGCGCGGTCGGTGCGCGGCATTGGGCGCCCGCGTCTCCTCTGATACGATTTCACCTCAAGACCGCGCTTCGAAGGAGCTTTCCCATGATCCGTCCCATCCGTCTCGCCGTGCTGCTCGCCGCTCTTTTGCCGGTCACGTTTGGCATGGCGACGCTCAACGCCAACGGGGAAGCGACACGGATGCTGCGTTCCCCCACCGTGAGCGCGACGCATGTCGCCTTTGCGTACGCCAACAACATCTGGCTGGCGGAGCGCGCCGGCGGTGTGGCACGGCGGGTCACGAGCTTCCAGGGTCAGACGCAGAATCCCAAGTTCTCGCCCGACGGCAAATGGCTTGCGTTCAGCGCGGAGTACGCCGGCAACACCGACGTCTACGTCGTGCCGGTCGAGGGCGGCGAGCCGAAGCGGCTGACATGGCATCCGGGCGCCGACACGGTGCAGGGCTGGACCCATGACGGCGCGCGCGTGCTGTTTGCCTCGGGGCGCGCGACCTGGGCGCCGAGCGCCGCGCCGCGATTTTGGACCGTGCCGGTCACTGGCGGACCCGCCGATCCGATGCCGATCCCGCGCGCCTACCAGGGCAAGATCTCGCCGGACGGCCGCCGCCTCGCGTACCGCATGAACAACTCGTGGGACGAAGAACGGCGCAACTACAAGGGCGGCCAGAACAAGCCGATTTGGATCGTCGATCTCAAGTCCCACGACCTGGTGACCCCGCCCTTCGAGAACTCGAAAGACACCGACCCTGTGTGGCTCGGCGACACCGTTTATTTCATCTCGGATCGCAGCGGGACGGCCAACGTATGGTCGTACGAGGCCGGCGCGAAGCGGCTGACCCAGCACACGACGTTCACGGACTTCGACGTGAAGACGCTTGACGCCGGCGGCAGCACCCTCGTCTTCGAGCAGGCCGGGCTGGTGCACGAGCTCGACCCGAAGACCGGACGGACGACGCCGATCCCGATCCGCGTCGCCGGCGACTTCGCGTGGATGATGCCGCGCTGGGAAGACGTCTCCACGCGCATGACCCACATCGCCCTGTCGCCCACTGGACGGCGGGTGCTCGCCGAAGCGCGCGGCGAGATCTTCACCATCCCCGCTGCAAAGGGCGACGTCCGCAACATCACCAACTCGAGCGGCTCGGCGGAACGCGCGCCGGCCTGGTCGCCCGACGGGAAGTGGATTTCGTACTTCAGCGACAAGTCCGGCGAATACAAGCTCGTCGTCACGTCGCAGGACGGGCTCGGCACGTCGCGCGAGGTCGCGTTCGACAAGCCCTCGTTCTACTACACGCCTGCCTGGTCCCCGGATTCGACGAAGCTGCTCTACACCGACACCAATCTGAACGTGTGGGTGATGGACGTGTCCAGCGGCAAGGCTCGCATCGTCGGACGCGATCCGTGGATGGTTCCGCAGCGGACGCTGCACCCATCGTGGAGCCCCGACTCGAAGTACGTCGCGTTCGCCAGCCGCCTGAACACGCTCTTCCGCGCCATCGTGGTGGCCAACATCGAGACCGGCGAACAGCGGCAAATTACCGACGGACTCGCTGACGCCATGTTCCCGGTCTGGGACGCGAGCGGCAAGTATCTCTGGTTCCTCGCGTCCACGGATCTGGGCCTGCGCTCGCAGTGGCTCGACATGACGTCGTACGACCGCCAGGAGAACTTCGCCCTCTACCTCGCGGTGCTCGCGAAGGACGAAGCGAGCCCGTTGCTCCCGGAGAGCGACGAGGACGACGGCATTCCGCAGAAGGACGATCCGCAGAATTCGCAGAGTTCACAGAACACCAAATCTTCAGAGGACGCGTCGCGGGACGCGCAGGCACGCGATGATGCACAGCCACGCACGCCGGTCACGGTGCGGATTGACTTCGACGGTTTGCAACAGCGCATCATCCCCGTCCAGGGTGTGCCCGAGCGGCCGTACTCGCAGCTGAAGGCCGGCGTTGCCGGCACGGTCTACTACCTCGAGGCGCCGGCAGGTCCGGCGGAGCGCGGCAGCACGCTGCATCGATTCCGCCTGAGCGAGCGGCGCGCCAGCGCTTTCATCAGCAATGTTGCCGAATACGCGCTCAGCGCCGACGGACGCAAGCTGCTGTATCGCACGCCGGGCCCTGCGGCTGGCCCGAACGCCCCTCCTACCGCTGAAGCGGCGCGCCCGGCACTCTTTCTCGTGGACGCGGATCGCACGCCGCCGGCCGCCGGCGACGGCAGGCTCAACGCCTCGCTGCGCATGCATCTCGATCCGAAGCAGGAATTCGCGCAGATGTTCAACGAAGGCTGGCGCCTGCAGCGGGACTATCTCTACGTCACCAACATGCAGGGCACCGACTGGCCGCGCATGAAGCAGATGTACGGGCAGCTGCTGCCGCACGTGATGCACCGCGCCGATCTGAACTACCTGCTCGACACCATGGGCGCCGAGATTGCGGTGGGGCACTCGTACGTGCGGGGCGGCGACATGCCCAGCGTGCCGTCGCCGGTCGCGGGGCTGCTCGGCGCCGACTTCGCCGTCGAACGGGGCCGCTACAAGATCACGCGCATCTACGACGCCGAGAGTTGGAACCCGGATTTGCGCGCGCCGCTGGCCGGACCGGGTATCAACGTTACCGTCGGCGACTTCGTCCTGGCCGTCAACGGCATTGAGCTGGTCGCGCCGGACAACATCTATCGGCTGCTCGACGGCACGGCCAATCGTCAGACCGTCATCACCATCAACAACCAGCCGACGATGGAGGGGGCGCGGCAGGTGACGGTCGTGCCGGTCCCCAACGAGCAGGGCCTGCGGACGCGCGCCTGGGTCGAGTCCAACCGCCGCCTCGTCGAGAAGCTGTCGAATGGGCAGCTTGCCTATGTCTACGTCCCCAATACCGGGCAGGGCGGCTACACCAGCTTCAACCGCTACTACTTCGCGCAGCAGGACAAAAAGGGCGCGGTCATTGACGAACGCTTCAACGGCGGCGGTTCGGCGGCCGACTACATCATTGACGTGCTGCAGCGCGACTTCGACGGCTACTTCAACAACGTCGCCGGCGACCGGATGCCGTTCACCAGCCCCTCGGCCGGCATCTGGGGGCCGAAGGTCATGATCATCAACGAGATGGCTGGTTCGGGCGGCGACCTGATGCCGTACATGTTCAGTCGGCGGAAGATCGGCCCGCTGGTCGGCACGCGTACGTGGGGCGGCCTCGTGCACACGGCCGACACACCGGGCTTCGTCGACGGCGGGTCGATGATCGCGCCGCGCGGCGGCTTCTTCACACGCGACGGGGAGTGGGCGCTCGAAAACGAGGGCGTCGGCGCGGACATCGAAGTCGAAAACTTCCCGAAGGACGTCATCGCCGGCCGCGATCCGCAGCTCGAACGCGCCGTCGAAGAAGCGATGAAGTTGCTGAAGGCGAAGCCGGTCGATCGCCGGACGACCGAACCGGCCGCGCCAACCTGGGGCAAGCGCCCGGGACAATAAGGGCCGCCTTCGGCGGTGGGCGCGCTTCGCCCGGAGTACCGACCTCCGGGCCAAGACGCACTACGCCCGTAGGGGCGGCGTTACGCGCGGAATTCCGAACGCCTCGTCGTCCCAGTCGTCCTCGTCCGGCAGCAGATCGGCAAAGCGCAGATCGAATTCGCCGAGCCGATAGACTTCATCGGCGACGATGTAGTCGCGGATGAAGGAGAGCGCGTTGATGCGCCGCTCGGCGTGACGGATTTCAGCTGCGCGCACGCTGTCGGGAGCGCCGCCGTCCGCGAGCGAGCATTCGGTTGTCCGCGATTCCGTGGTCATCCGGTCGATCTGGTGTTGATGCCAGCGAATCCGCTCATCGAGGTTGTACCGCAGTTGTCCGCCCGTCATCGTCAATTTCAATCCATCGATCACGACCGATCCTATTCTGACCTCGCCCGGCCGCATGCCGGGCCGACTGTCGTGTTTCAGACCGTCGCCGACGACGATGCATCGTCTTTCGCCGCGCGTCAACCGTCCCGCGCCCGCCCGCACCTGACCGCACCCGGCCGCACCCGGCCGCACCCGGGCCGCACGGGGACGCACCCGGAACGCACCAGGCCGCACCCGGGACGCACCTGGGGCGCACCCGCGACAATTCCGTTGTGAATCGAGTCGCGCTCATTGCCGTTCTCGCTGCGGCCATCTTCTCCGTGACGGTCTTCTTCGTGCTCCAGACCCGCAAGCCGGATGACGTCGTGCGGGCCCGTGAAGTCTTGTCACCCGCTGGCACGTCCGGCACCCTATAATTCGCGGTGGAGGAACGCGGATGTCTCTCGGACGACGGGAATTTCTTATCGGCACAGGCGCGCTGGCGGCCGCGATGCGGCCCACGCTTGCCGCGATGCAGCTGGCCCGGCAGGGCGTCGTGCTCCCGGCGACCATCCGCGCCGACTTTCCGGGCGCGGCGGTCGAGACCTATCTCAACGCCGCGGCGATCCACCCACTCGGCGCCTTCGCCGTGCACGCCATCGAGCAGACCATGGCGTTTCGGATCCGCGGCGCCGGCCCGGGCCGCGCCGACTTCGGCGTGGACAAGCAGACCAGCCTCAAGACGCGCTTCGCCACCCTGATCGGCGCCAAGCCCACGGAGATTGCCTTCGTCTCGAGCACGTCGGACGGCGAGAACATCGTGGCGCTCGGCCTCGACCTGCCGGCGAAGAAGGGCAACATCGTCCTCGACGAGCTCCACTTCACGTCGTCGCTCTACCTGTTCAAGGAGCTGGAGAAGAAAGGCGTCGAGCTGCGGATCGTCAAGCACCGCAACTGGGCCATCGACGTCAAGGACATGGAACGCGTCATCGACAAGAACACGCGGCTCGTGTCCCTGGCCATGGTGTCCAATGTCAACGGCTTCATGCACGATGTCACCGCCGTGAGCAAGATCGCGCACGCGCACGGGGCGTATGTGTTTGCCGACATCATCCAAGCTGTCGGCGCGGTGCCCGTGGACGTGCGCGCCATGGGCATCGACTTCGCCTCGACCGGTACCTACAAATGGCTGATGGGCGAACGGGGGTTTGGCTTCCTCTACGTCCGCGAAGAGCATCAGGGCACGGTGCTGCCGACGACGCGCTACGGGCACCGTCAGGTGTCGAATTTCAACCGCGCGGCGCTGACATGGGACCCGGTGCCGGGCGCGGCGATGTACGAAAGCGGCAACATCCCCGTGCTGCTGGCCGCGGCCGTCTCGGCGGGCATCGACTACGTGACGGCGCTCGGCCTCGAGAAGATTCGCGCCCATGCCAAGGCGCTGACCGACCGCCTCCAGCGCGAGCTGCCGCCGCTCGGTTACGCCTCGCTCACGCCTGCGGACACGGCGACGCCGATTGTCGCCTTCGAATTGAAGGACGCCGGAGCCACGGCCAAGGCGCTCCAGGCCGCACGCATCGCGGCCACCATCGTCGGCAACGAAAACCGCCTGCGGCTCTCGGTGTCGGTTTTCAACAATCACGAGGACATCGATCGCGTCGTTGCCGCCCTGGGCGGCACGCGGCCGGTCTCCGCGTGATCGAGTGACAGTGCATCCCGGCGGCTCATCATGGACGAATCGGCACGGCTCGCCGCGCTCCGGCGCTACCGGATCCTCGACACCGATCCCGAACTGGCGTTCGACGACCTGACGCTGCTCGCCTCGCATATCTGCGGCGCGCCGATGGCCGCACTCACCCTGATTGACGACGACCGGCAATGGTTCAAGTCGAAGGTCGGCCTGACGCCTTCGGAGACCGCCCGTAACATCTCGTTCTGCACGCACGCCATCGAAAAGCCAGACGAGATGATGATCGTGCCGAACGCACTGACCGACCGGCGCTTCAGCAACAATCCGCTCGTGGTCGACGATCCGCGCATTCGCTTTTACGCCGGCGCGCCGCTCATCACCGAGGACGGGCAGGCGCTTGGGACCCTGTGCGTCTTCGATCGCGTGCCGCGGGTGCTGACCCGCGACCAGGTGCAGGCGCTCGACGCCCTGCGCCGCCAGGCCCAGGCGCGACTCGAGCTGCGCTTGCACCTGATCGAGTTGCGCGAAGCGCTCGACCAACGCGACCGCGCCGAGCAGGTGCGCGAGGCGCTCATCACCGAGCTGCGCGAGTCGCTGGAGAACGTCAACAAGCTCGCCGGCCTGATGGAGTTCTGCTCGACCTGCCAGATGAACCTCACCGTGCCGGCCGTACCGGCCTCGATTCAGACGGTCAGCGACGGCGTGACGCAGATCCTGACCGGCAAGGGCTGGAAGGAAGACGACATCATCAAAGTCGACCTCGCCCTGCAGGAAGCGCTGGCCAACGGCATCCGCCACGGCGCCAAGAACGACCCGAGCAAGTTCATCCAGTGCGTGGTCAGCACCGATCCGTCAGGTGAGCTGGTGGTGGTGGTGCGCGATCCCGGCGCGGGATTCGACCCTTCGAAGGTCGCCAACCCGCTCGACGCCGACAACATCCTGAAGTCGAGCGGCCGCGGCGTGTTCCTGATCAATCAGCTCATGGACGACGTCGCGTTCGCTGACGGCGGGCGCGAGGTGCAGATGCGCAAACGCAAAGAGCCGTAGGACGCGCGCGCGTCGGCTAGTCGTCACCACCGGTCCGCCGCAGGCTCTTCACCCGACTGCGCCGTTTCTTCGTATCGATCCGCTTTTGCTTGGCGGCACGCGACGGCCTGGTCTGGCGCCGCGCCTTCGGCCGTATCAGCGCCTTGCGAATCAACTCGACGAGCCGCTCACGGGCGGCCTCCCGGTTCTGCGGCTGCGTGCGATGCGCCCGGCTGTCGATGAGCAGCACACCGTCGTCCGTGAGGCGCGACCCGGCCAGCTTCATCAGCCGCAGCTTGACCTCGTCAGGGAGCGACGACTTGAACACGTTGAAGCGCAGTTCAACCGCGGTCGAGACCTTGTTGACGTTCTGCCCGCCCGGCCCCGACGCGCGAACGAAGCGCTCCTCGATCTCGGCGGCGCTAATCGACAGCGAGTCGTTGATCTCGATCAACGATCACCTCGCCCTCGAAGAGCTCCCGCGCGGTCCTGCCGACTTGCACGGTGTCGTAGAACGCGTAGGCGCCGACCCCGACGGCGCCGGCAATCGGAACCCAGCGCGCTACGCCGCGGCCGAGCGCACGTTTGGAAATCGCCACGCCAATCCGCTGCAGCGACTTCTCCATCGTGTGGACAGTCGCCTGGCGCAGCAGGAGGCGTGTGCCAAGGCGCACGACGAGGTCGCGCACGACCTGCGCGGCCGCGTGCCGGAACATGCAGTAGACCATCGCTTCCCGGCGCAGCTCCGCGCTCTTGCCGTAACAGGCCGCGATGTCGGCGACGAGCTGACGCTGGATGTGCCACACCGCAATGAGATCGGGGACGATGGTGAGCATGCCGAGAGGGCCGGGCGGCAACGCCAGCGCGCCCGCTGTGGCGCCCGCCCGCGACGCCGCCGCCATGGTCAGCTCCTGCGCGCGCACCGACGGGCTGTCCGGCCGATCCTCCGCTGAGGCGGGGACGGTCGAGGTGAGCCCTTCGAGCACGCCGATCAACTGGTCGAGCAAGTCCATATCAACAGCTTACCGCCAGTTTTGGACCTGAACCCCTTGGCCGTTTACAACCGGGCGCGGAAGGCGGCCCCTGGTTTTGAACTGAGCCCCCTTGGCCGTTTTGAACTGGCGCGGCGCCGCTACTTCGCGTGCAGCGAGAACGCCGCACCCTGCGGGTCCATGCAGTTGACGACGCGGTCGCCGCCGGGCACCTCCATTGGCCCATTGAGCACTTGCCCACCGCTGGCTTTGACGCGCTCGGCCGCGGCGTCGACATCGGGCACACGAAAGTAGATGCCCCAGTGAGGCGGCACCTGGGCGAGCTCGGCCGGCTTGTTCATCATGCCGCCGAGCGGGGACGTACGGCCGAACATGTGGTACTTGCCCATCGGCCCCATGTCCATGGCTTCGGTCGGCGTCCACCCGAAAAGGTCCGTGTAGAACGTCATCGCGGCCTCCGCGTCCGTCGTCATCAACTCGTGCCAGGACGCCTCACCGACCTGCCGGTCGGCCTCGGGCGGCTGAGGCGACGCGGATTCGTAGATGGCAAACACGGCCGACTGCGGATCCATCATCGTGCGCATGCGTCCGATGGTGGGCACGTCGATGACGGGGCCGAGCGCCTGCCCGCCCAACCGCTCGATGTGGGCCACGGCGTCCTCGAGCTTCTCGACGCCGACATACATCTCCCAGTGCGGGGGAAACTCCATGCCCTCGGGGATATCCATCACGCCCGCCGCCGGCGCTTCCGCCGTGCGCATGAACATGTCGTACGGCTGGGGCGCGCCCTCGAAGGACGAGACGGTCCAGCCGACAACTTTCGTGTAAAACGCCTCAGCGGCCTTCATGTCCGTCGTCAGCAGCTCGTACCAGAGAATCTTCCCGCGCACCGGATCGCTCATGACGTTGCCTCCAAGAGGACTATTCAACACCAAGCTGGCGGTCTTTACGAGTGGAGTGACGGACTGAGGGACAGAACCCCAGTTCCCAACCGTCAAGACTTCCAGTTCAAAACCAGGCCGCTTCGCGGCAGGGGGCCAATCGTCAAGACCGTCAGTTCAAGCCCTGGGTTCACCCGGCGCTGCCGAGTGTCTGACACTGGGCGCCGAAGGCGCCCCCGGGTTTTGAACTGGCCCGTTTTGGCGGTTTTGAACTTAGCGGCCGCCTGCCGGTGAGGTAGTCGTTGTGGGTTTCTCTGTCGCGGCCGCGTCCTCCAGCGTCTTCAGCACATCGCGCCACGAGAACTTGTTGCCGATGCCGCGGACGTAGTAGTCCATCCACGCCATCTCGCTGACCGACTTGACCAGCTGATTGCGCGGGTCGGAGATGCCGTGGGTGTCGCCGGGATACATGAACAGCTCGGTCGGGACCCCGATCTGCTTCAGCGCCATGTGCAGTTCCACGCTCTGCGGGCTGGGCACGCGCGGGTCGCCTTCGACGACGTGAATCATCGTCGGCGTCTTCGCATTCCTGATGTATTTGAGCGGTGACTGATTCCAATAGGCCTCGTGGTCGTCGTAGGGCAGCTTGTCGCCGAGATAGAACTGCCGATTGCGCTGCACGTCGCTCTGCGCGTACATCGAAATCCAGTTCGAGGTGCCCGCGCCGGAGCTGATCGCCTTGAATCGATCGGTCTGTACCAGAATCCAGTTGGACCAGTGGCCGCCGGCGCTCCAGCCGAGCACGCCCATCTTGCTGCCGTCCACGAGGCACTGCGCGATCAGGTGATCGACGCCGGTCAAGATGTCCTCGTAGCCCGTCTGGAAGTAGTTGCCGACGATGTCGGTCTTGTGTTTCAGGCCGTAGTTGGTGGAGCCGCGATAGTTCGGCTTGAGCACGGCGTAACCGGCGCCGGCGTAGACCTGTGAGCCGTAGCCGCCGTTGAAGCTGAGGACGTCGGCTGCGGCCGGGCCGCCGTGGATCGCGACGATCAGCGGGTAACGCTGGCCCTGTGTGTAGCCCACCGGCTTGACAAGGACGCCGCCAACCGTCGTCCCGTCCTTCGACTTCCAGGTGATCTCTTCTTCCTCACCCAGCGCGAACTGCTTGACCTGCGGATTCGGGTCGGTGAGCTGACGCCACGAACCGCGCGAGGCGGCGTTCTGCACGGAGTCGGTCGTGAACATCGACGGCGGCGTCTTCGGATCCGAGTAGTTGATCAGCACCACGCCGCTGTCGTCGTCCACGCTCACCGACAGCGACGCCTTCTCTTCGGTGACCTGCCTGACGGCGCCACTCTTGACGTCGAGCATCATCAACTGATTGGTGGCGCGGATACCCTCGTTGAAATAAATCGTGCTGCTGTCCTTGGACCAGAAGCCGACGCCGAGGTCGCCATCGAATGACATCCCCAGCTTGCGGAACGGCTTGCCGCGCTCGCCGACGGCGCGCAGGTACACGCGCGAGTTGCTCATGGTGTAGCGCGTCATATCGTCCGCGGACGAATAGGCGATCCACTGCGAGTCGGGCGAGAAGCTGAGACCACTCT
>Ga0136627_1000918_pt1 | contig 11540 bp, 13 predicted proteins | sample AntDrymUQ4892206_2_FD_104652 | JGI IMG/M metagenome (GOLD analysis project Ga0136627, IMG submission 104652) | Polar desert sand microbial communities from Dry Valleys, Antarctica - metaG UQ489 (22.06) | ecosystem: Environmental > Terrestrial > Soil > Desert | place: Antarctica: Dry Valley... | reverse complement strand
TCCGACGGCCCGGACGGGTCGTCGTGGCGGTCGAGGATATGGGCATGCCCTTCGACTACGCGTCCCTCAGCGATGCCGGCGCCCCGGACGGTCCGCTGGCCGACGGGGTCCGGTTCGTAAACCTGGGCCGCCGCGGTAATCGGGTGGAGCTGGTCGAGCACCTGCCCCACCGGGACGTCCGGGATCACCTGCCCGAAGAAGAGCATCGCGAGGCCGCCTCCGCGCCCGCGGCCCGGGAAAACGTGCCGCTACAGATCCGCACGATGCGCCCGGAGGAATCCTTCGAGTTCTCGCGCTGTGTCTACCGTTCCTACGGCTACAGCTACGACTGGGATTCCGTCTACTACCCGGACAGGATCCGCGAGCTCCAGGAGGCCGACCTCATGCGCTCCTGCGTGGCGACGTCCGAAGACGAGATCGTGGGTCACCTGGCCGTGACGGTCGAGCATCCTGACGCCCCCGTCGGGGAGGCCGGCCAGGCCGTCGTCCACCCGCGCTTCCGCGGGCACCATCTCTTCCCGAAAATGAAGACCTTCGCGGCGCGGCGAGCCGAAGAACGCGGCATGTACGGGCTCTACAGCGAGGCAACGGCCGTCCATCCCTACAGCCAGAGGGGCAACCTCGAACTCGGCGCAAATGAGACCGGCTTCCTGCTAGGCTACATCCCGGCCTCCGTCTCCTACAAGGAGATCGGGGAAGACAGGGCCGGACGCCGCGGCTCCGTCGCACTCTTCTACCTGCGGACCAACGACGAGCCGGAACGTTCCATCTACCCACCCGCCGCCTACCGAGAAGCCGTCCTGCGAGTCATCGCGCACAACGGGCTGCGCCGCGCCATCGACGAAGGCCCGGACGCCGACGCACTCCCCGATTCCCGGATGAGCGTGGACGCGCGCCCGGACCACAACCTCGCCTTCCTGCGCGTCGAGGAACCCGGCAGGGACCTGAACGACCTGATCAGACGGCGGCTACGGGAGTTGTGTTTGCGCCACGTGGACGGCGTCTTCGCGGACCTGCCGCTCTCGCACCCAGCCACGGCACGCGCCGCGGACGGCCTCTCCGACCTGGGGTTCTTCTTCGGTGGGATCATCCCCGAAGCCCACCCTACCGGCGGCGACGTCCTGCGGCTCCAATACCTCAACGACGTAGACTTCGAACCGTCAGACGTCAAGACCGCCTCCGACTTCGGCCACGAACTACTGGCCCTGATCCTGCAGCAGAGAGAAGCATTTACGTAGGCAGGAAGTCGATCTCGCTAGAGATCTCGATGCTCCCCTTGACCGAACGCGCCACCGGGCACGAGTCGGCGTACACCGAGAGCACCCGCTCGACGGTCTCGCGGTCTTCTTCCGGAACTGCGAGGTGGAAGGTCTGCTTGATGCGTTTGATCACCAACACCTTCCCATCGGCCTCCACCTCCCCAACGGTTTCGGCGCGGAGGTTCTCGAAAGACACTTGGCGCGCTCCCAGCGCACCGGCAAAGGTGCCGAGCAGTCACCCGCCCGCGGCTGCAACCACGTAATCCAAAGTGCTCGCGTGCGGCTCCTCGTCCTCCGGCGAGACCCCGTAGTGCTCGGCGACCTCCGCGTGGACCCCGAAGAGCACCGGCTCCTCCTCGCCCGGCAAGTAGGCCCGCCGCGTCTTCCCCTCCACCGGCTCCACCTCGACCCGCGAGACGTACTTCACTTCAGCCATGTTCCTCCTCTCCTTGCCGGCTACCGCGCCAGCGCGTGGTATTCGTCGTTCGGGATCATGCCACAAGCCAGCGACATGCGGTTCGTGAAATTGTACATGCTGGCGACCTCTATGACGTCCCAGACCTCTTCTTCGGTGAGACCATGGCCCTTGAGACGTTGGAGATCCTCGGGCGTACATTCCAGGGGCCGCTCGGTGACCTTGACGGCGTAGTCCAGGATGGCGGTGCGGCGCTCGTCGAGGCCGGCCCTCCTGTGGTCGAGCGTGATGCGGTCCGCCAGGATGGGGTCGCCGAGGGCTTGTCTGAGCGCGGCACCGTGGGCGACCAGGCAGTAGAGGCAACCGTTCGCCATCGAGACGGCGACCGCGATCATCTCCCGCTCCGCCGCGTCCAGATTCTCCGTAGGCTCGTGGAGCTGGCGGTAGTGCGAGAACCACGCGCTCAACCGCTCCGGCCTGAAGCTGTAGGCCCGGAACACGTTTGGCACGAATCCCACCGCCTCCCGCGCTTTCCTGAAGAGCCCCCGTAGGTTCTCGGGCAACTCGGACTCCTCCGGTACCGGGAACCAGCTTACTGGTACACCTGTCCCCTTACGCGAAATGTGCTCCACGTCCGTCATAGATCCTCCTCTCCGCGGTCTTCTGCGTCGTGCCTGCCAACCTCAAGTATCCACGTACGAGATGAACTCCAGAAGCGAGCCGTCCGGGTCCCGGAAGTACACGCTCATTCCAGGACCTTTTGCCCCGAAGCGCTCAACCGGACCCATCTCCACTTCGACGCCGTAGCTCTGAAGGTGCTGCTCTGCGGCGCCGATCGGGCCCGGCCACTCGAAGCAGAGGTCACTGCCGCCCGGCAACACGGGTCTCCTGGCGACCGGCACAGCTTCGACACCGGGGCCGTGCAGGTTGAGCTGCTCGGAGCCGAAGCGGTAGGACCAGCCGGCACCGGACCGGACTAACTCGGCGCCCAGCACGTCCCGGTAGAAGGCGTTGGACCTCTGCCAGTCGGAGACGTGGACCACGCAATGGTCCAGCCTGACGTTCTGCGTCACGGGTCCGCCCCTAGCGGCCCACGGCCCGCATCATCCCCTCGGAGTAGCGCTCGCCGGAGGCCGAGCCCCGGGGCATGGCCTCCTCGATGCGCCGCAGGTCTTCTTCGGTGAGCTCGACGCCGGAGGCGCCAGCGTTCTCCTCCAGGTACTTGCGGCGCTTGGTGCCGGGAATGGGCACTATGCCCTCGCCCTGGGCCAGGAGCCAGGCCAGGGCGAGCTGGCCCGGCGTGACGCCCTTCCCGTCGGCGACCTCGCGCACCCTGTCCGCCAGCTCCACGTTCTTCATGAAGTTCTCCTCGGCGAAGCGGGGAAAGCGGGCGCTGCGGGTGTCGTCCTCCGGCATGTCCTCGATGCTCTTGAAGCGTCCGGTCAGGAAGCCGCGTCCCAAAGGGGAGTAGGGGACGAAGCCGATCCCTAGCTCACGGAGGGTCGGCAGTACCTCATCCTCTACCTCGCGGGTGAAGAGCGAGTACTCGGACTGGAGCGCGCTGATGGGATGGACGGCGTGGGCCTTGCGGATGGTCTCGAGCCCCGCCTCCGAGAGACCGAGGTAACGCACCTTGCCGGCCTCGACGAGCTCCTTCATCGCCCCGACCGTCTCCTCGATGGGCGTCTCCGGGTCCACGCGGTGCTGGTAGTAGAGGTCGATGTGGTCGACTCCGAGCCTCTGCAGTGAAGCGTCGCAGCACTCACGCACGTACTCGGGCTTGCCGCTTACGCCCCGGAAGGAGCCGTCCTCGCCGCGCATGTTGCCGAACTTGGTCGCCAGCTCGACCTCGTCGCGCCGGCCCTGTAGAGCCTTGCCCACCAGCTTCTCGTTGGTGAACGGGCCGTACATGTCAGCCGTGTCCAGAAAGGTGACGCCGAGCTCTATGGCGCGGTGGATGGTGGCTATGGACTCGTCCTCGTCGCCCGTGCCGTAGAACTCGCTCATCCCCATGCACCCGAGCCCGATCTCCGAGACCTCGAACCCCTCGTTGCCCAACCTGCGCCGGTCCAAAATTTCCTCCAGTAAGATCGTCTCTCCAGAGCAAGGCTAGTTTACACAACGTCGCCGACCGGGAACCTATCCACCCAGGGGACAACCAACGCAGAGAGGAGATCCACCATGGCCCAGTGTGAGGTCTGCGGCAACGACTACGACAAGGCGTTCCAGGTGACGCCGTCCGACGCGCCGGCGCGCACGTTCGACAGCTTCGAGTGCGCCATACACGCCCTCGCCCCATCCTGCGAGTACTGCGGCATCAGGGTGATCGGGCACGGCGTCGAGGCCGAAGGCCGCTTCTTCTGCTGCGCCCACTGCGCGAGCATGGCCGGGGTCGAAGGGGTCACCGATCGCGCCTGAGCGAGATCCCGTCTAGCGGGCGGGCACCTCTGGCTCGGGCAGGCGACCCATGACGGCGCGGAGGCCGAAGTCGCCCGGCAAGTCGGAGGAGAAGCGCCGGAAGCCCAGGGTCTTGCGCGCGTCGATCCTGACCTCGCGCCCGGCCAGGTGCGGGAAGATGGCACGGGCGGCGTAGATGGGGTCGTCACCCTTCAAACGTACGAGCCCCTTGCGCCGCCGGGCACTCTCCTCGGGCGTCGCGTAGAGGCTCGACTCCCCGGCACCGGCGCAACACATCGCCAGCCGGTACCAGTCGAGGACGAGCGCCTCGCCGGGACGCAACAGATCTCGCGCCGCCGGTGTCAGCCTTACGCTGAAAGAGTAACGGTCCACGCCACGATTCTACCAATTAAAAGTGTCTCCCTAAACCGAGCGTCGTCCCCGCTCTTCCTGACACCTGAAACCTGATGCCTGAAACCTCCTAAACCCTCTGGGCGTTCCGGATAAAGCGATAAGGATAGGTATCCTCCGGGGCGCCCGCTTCGGAGAGACGGCGCACCTGGTCTTCATCGAGCTCCCAGCCGGCGGCTCCGAGGTTGTCCTCCAGTTGTTCGACGGTGCGCGCGCCGATGATGGGGGCCGTTACAGCAGGTTGGCAGAGCAGCCAGTTCAGGGAGATCTGGGCGTAGGACCTGCCGGTAGCCTCGCTTATCTCGCCAACGACGTCCAGGACGTTCCAGTTGCGTTCGGTGGCGCGGCGGTCCCAGTACTCCTCCTGCTCCTCCTCGGCGCCGGCGATGCGGGAGTCCTCCGGCGGGCGGGCGTCGCGGCGGTACTTGCCCGAGAGGAAGCCGCCGCCCAGAGGGCTCCAGGGGATGACGCCAAGGCCCTCCTCCAGGCAGGCCGGCAGTATCTCGTACTCGACGTTGCGCTCGACCAGGGAGTACTGCGGCTGCAGGCACACGAACCTCTCGAAGCCCAACGCGTCGCTGAGGCCCACGCTCTTCATGATCTGCCACCCTGTAAAGTTCGAGACCCCGATGTAGCGGACCTTGCCAGCCCGCACGAGGTCCGAGAGGGCGCCCAGCGTCTCCTCCAGTGGCGTCGCCTCGTCCCAGCAGTGGACCTGGTAGAGGTCTATGTAGTCCGTGCCGAGGCGTCTCAGGCTGTCCTCGCAGCCCCTGACCACGTGCTTGCGGGAGAGGCCGACGTCGTTCGGGCCGTCGCCCATCGGGAAGCGAACCTTCGTGGCGAGTACCACGTCGTCGCGGACGCCCTTCAGGGCCCTGCCGGTGATCTCCTCGGAGACCCCATTCGTGTAGACGTCGGCGGTGTCTATAAAGTTGCCCCCGGCCTCCAGGAAGCGGGCGACGAGCCTTTTGGATGCCTCCTCGTCGGCCTCCCGGCCGAACGTCATGCAGCCGAGGCACAGCTCGGAGACCATGAGCCCCGTCTCCCCCAGACGCCTGTAATCCACACGCACCTCCCGAATCCTTTTCGCCAAAAGACGTAACTGTAGCATCCGTCGGCCGCCGGGGGGCTAGCCCCGTCAGGTGCCGCTTGGTACGATGCGGTCAGGCCGGTTTCTGGAGGACGGTTGGCGCAGGTTACGGATGCAGTGAAGTCGCGCGGCGGGCGCGGTACTCGGGTCGTCCCCGTCGCCATTTTCGTGTGCTGGTTGGTTGGCGCGCTCGTCTTCGCGGCGCTCCCGGCCGGCTCCGACGGGCGGTATTTGGTGGCGAACGTTCTCTACCTCGGCGCGGCCGTCTTCGTTCTCTTCTCGCTCGCGCGGGCCATCAGGGGGGCGCAGGCCCGGCAGCGACTCTTCTGGGGGCTGCTCGGCGCTGGTGTGGTCGCCAACTTTGCCGGCGATCTGGGCTGGTCGGGGCTCCAGGAGTCCCCCCTCGGTATGCAGGGCGCCTCCCTCCCGCACGCGGCTTACCTCGTCTCGTACCTGTTCTTCGGGGGTGCCATGCTCCTCCTGGTGCAGCTGGCGACGCGCAGGATCACCCTGGTAACCGGCCTCGACGCGCTCTGCATCGTGCTCTCTACCGGCATACTGGTCTGGTACTTCGTTCTCGGAACGGCGGTTTCGGCAATGGGGGCGGCCGGGTGGTGGGAGGTATCTTCCACCCTCTCGTGGGTCCTGTTCGACGCCGCGCTCCTCTTCCTCTGCCTGGTGGTTCTCTCCGCGGCCGGCAGGCCGCCGTTCGCGGGGGCGCTTGCGGCGGGCTTCCTCGCGTTCGCGGTGGCGGACGGGTACTACCTCGTGGCGCGGGCGGCGGGCACCTACCAGAACGCCGGCTGGCCCGACATGATCTGGGCCCTCGGCCTCGCCTGCGTGGCCCTCGCCGCGCTGGAAGCCGCGCCTGTAACCGGGGGGGAGCACCTGAGGATAGAGCCGTGGCGGGTCTTTCTCTTCTGGCTCGGGCCGCTCTCGCCGGCGGTCCATCTGGCCGCGGTGCTCCTCTGGGCGGCCACGCACCCCCCGTTGCCCTCCTACGCGGCGGCGGGCGCCGCCGTGATCTTCCTGTACTTCGCCCTGCGCGTCGCGCTCGTCTCCGCCACCAGCCGCCGGCTCTCCGACGAGCGGGAGACGATGGCCCGGAAGCTGGAGGGAGGCAGGGTGCTCTCGGAGATGCACGACACCGTCAAGCAGGGTGTGCACGGGGTCTCCATCACCCTCCGCGCGGCCCTGGACGCTGGACGCCGCGGCGAGCACGACGGGGCCATGCGGATGGTCTCCAACGCCCTCCGAGCCTCGCGCGAAACGGAATTCCAGGTCTCCCGCCCGTACGAGGAGTTGCAAACCTCGGTGCACGGTGAGGGCGGCCTGCGTCCCCGCAGCTACCTCCGGCACCGTCTCGTCAAGTTCGAGGAGTACTTCGGGATAAAGACCCACGAAGACCTCCAGGCCCCCCTGGAGACGCTCTCGCCGATGGAGATAGCGGCCGTCTACAGGTTCGCGGTGGAAGCCTTCTGGAACGTCGCCAAGCACTCGGACGCCGACAACATGCGCCTCGAATCCCGACGCGTCGGCGACCTGCTGATCGTGCGCGTGCGGGACGACGGCCGCGGCTTCGACCCGGGCGACCCTCCCCCCGGCATGGGCCTCGACTACCTGCGCGGGCGCGCCCGCGAGGTCGGGGCGGACTTCGACGTGATCTCCGCCCCCGGACGCGGCACCACCGTCCAACTCAGGTTCCGCGTCCGGCAGGCCTCCGCCTGAAGCGGCCCGCGGAAGCGTCCGGCTCCGCTACCCTTTGCGTTCGGAGAAGCGGTTGGTGATGGGCATACGGCGGTCGCGGCCGAAGGCGCGGCCCGTGACCTTTATGCCGATGGGGGCCTGGCGGCGCTTGTATTCGGCCCGGTCCACGAGGCCCACGATGCGCCGGACGTCGTCCTCGTCGAAGCCCGCGGCCACTATCTCGGCTATGCCCTTGTCTTCTTCGATGTAGGCTTCGAGGATGGGGTCGAGGACCTCGTAGGGCGGCAGGGAGTCGGTGTCGCGCTGGTCCTCGCGAAGCTCGGCGGAGGGTTCTTTGTCCAGGACGGACTCCGGGATCATCTCCCGTCCCTCCACCCTGTTGACCTCTCGCGAGACCCGGTAGACGAGGTTCTTGGGGACGTCCTTTATAACGGCGAAGCCGCCGGCCGAGTCGCCGTAGAGGGTCGAGTAGCCGACGCTCATCTCGCTCTTGTTGCCCGTGGACAGCACGATCCAGCCGAACTTGTTGGAGAGCGCCATCAGGATGTTCCCCCTGATGCGGCTCTGCAGGTTCTCCTCCGTCACGTCCTCGGGCAGCCCCTTGAACGCGCCCGCCAGCATCTCCCCGTAGGCGTCGAAGGCGGGCCCGATAGGGATGGTCTGCGTGTCGATGCCGAGGTTTTTGGCGAGCGCCGCCGCGTCGGTGTTGGAGAGCTCGGTGGTGTAGCGGCTCGGCATGAGGACGCCGGTGACGTTCTCGGGACCAAGTGCCCGCACGGCGACCGCCGCGGCCAGGGAGGAGTCGATGCCACCGGAGAGGCCGAGCACGGCCCGCGAGAACCCGTTCTTGCGGAAGTAGTCGCGCAAGCCCAGCACGAGCGCCTCGAGCACCTCGCCCTCCTCGGAGGGGTAGGGCTCGACCCGCGCCCCCACGTCCCGCGTGGCCGGACGGTTCCCCGGGTTCGCAACCCGAACTATCTCCGGTTCGTGTTCGGGGTTTTCCTTGCGGGGGCGGGGGTCGTGGAGGCGCTGGATGAGGGACTCGGAAGGGTGGAGGTCCACGACGAGCATATCCTCCTCGAAAGGCTTCGCCCGGGCCACCAGCCTCCCCTCGGGATCGAAGACCACCGAGTGCCCGTCGAAGACGAGCTCGTCCTGCCCCCCGACCAGGTTGCAGAACACCACGTAGCACCCGTAGTCCGAGGCCCGCACGCCGAGCATCCTCTCCCGGAAAGCGCCCTTCTGCCGGTGGTAGGGGGAGGCGGAGACGTTCAGCAGCACGCTGGCGCCGGCCAGCGCCTGTTCCCTCGCCGGCCCGCTGGGGTACCAGATGTCCTCGCAGACGCTGACCCCGACGAGCGACCCGCCGAGATCCAGCATCGCCGAGCCGGAGCCCTCCCTGAAGTAGCGGTTCTCGTCGAACACGCCGTAATTCGGCAGGTAGCGCTTGTGGTACCGGTGGAGAACCTCTCCGCCGGAGACGATGGCGCAGGCGTTGAAGAGGTCGCCGTTAAGGTCTACGAAGCCCGCCGCGCACACGATTCCTTCCGGTACGGCCCGCGCGAACTCCGCCAGGCCCTCCAGGTTCTCCTGGATAAAGCTCGGGCGCATGAGCAGGTCCTCGGGGGGGTATCCCGTAACGGCCAGCTCCGGGAAGGCGACGAGGTCGGCGCCGGCCTCCACGGCCCGTTCCAGGGCGCCCTTCATCCTCTCGACGTTGCCCCACACGTCACCGACGGTGGTGTTGATCTGCGCGAGTGCGGCCCTCATGGGCTCAATATATCGCGCCGGGCGAGTCCGTGCCGGACTGGTTTGCGTACCGCCTCACTATCATCCCGCAGGTAGGTCTCCGGCGGTGGGGATCACGCCGCCCCTGGATACACCCGGTTCAGGGCCGGGTGCCGACGGAGGTCGCGCGGCGTGTGTAGAGTGTCCCGGGGTTAGAGACCGGGAAAGGGGTTGGCGGGTGGCGCGGGCGGGTGGACGGGTCGAAGAGGCTAAGGGGCACGCCGAGACGGCCGCCCGGCACGCGAGTCCCTGGGTGGCGGCTATCGCGCGGTTCGGCTACGTGGCGAAGGGTGTGGTGTACGCGACCATCGGCCTCCTGGCTATGATGGAGGCGCTCGGGCTAAGCGGCGGCAAGACCGCCAGCCCCGACGGCGCCATGCAGAGCATCGGGACGCAGCCCCTTGGGAGGTTCTCGCTCGTCATCCTCTCCGCCGGGCTCTTCGGGTACGCGGCCTGGAAGGTCGTGCAGGGCGTGATGGACCCGGACGGCAGGGGCTCCGACGCCCACGGTATCGTGCGCCGCGTCTGCTACGTGGGCAGCGGCGCCATCCACGGCATCCTGGCCTTCACCGCCGCCCAGTCCGTCTTCGGGGCGGAAGATAGCTCGGAAGACGCGATGGCGGTGAGCGCCATGGCCTACCAGCCGCCCGTCGGCAGGATCCTGGTAGCGGTCGTCGGGGTTGCCGTGATCTGCGTCGGCCTCTACCAGCTCTACGCGGCCTACACGGCGAAGTTCCGGGGCGAGTTGGATCTGGGCCGGATGGGCGAAGCCAGGGAGATATGGACGACGCTTTCGGGGCGCATCGGCACCGCCGCCAGGGCACTGGCGATCCTGGCGGCCGGGGCCTTCCTGATCCTGGCGGCCTACCAGTCCGATCCCAAGGAGACACGCGGTTTGGGCGGGGCGCTCGAAACCCTCCAGCAACAGCCCCTGGGCTCCTACATGCTCGGCGTCATGGCCGCAGGCCTCGTGATCTACGGCGCCTTCATGTTCCTCGTCGCCCGCTACCGGTACATAGATACGTCTTAGAGGTTTCAGGCATCAGGTTTCGGGCTTCGGAGGCTTTCAGGTTTTAGGCATCAGGGGTGCGGTGCGCAGCCTGGAGCCCGACATCGCCACCATGATTAGCCCGATAGAGAGCGGCATGCCCGCGGCATTTTCGCTCTACACCCCTCAAAACCTCGAAGCCCGAAACCTGATGCCTGATGCCTATTCAAATCAGCTTCCCCGTGCGGAGGCCGGGGCCCGGCTAGAATGTGGTGATGATCTCTGGACACATCAACGTCGCGTCCGCGGGCGTCCTTGCGGCGGAGCTTCTCGTGGAGGCTTGCGGGGCGGGGCAAGATCTTCGTCTGGGCACCGTCCGGGACCTGGCGCACGACCTGGGACGCGGTCTGGTGTCGCTCTCCGCCGTCGGAACACCCGATTCCCTGGTGGAGGCGGCGCTCGCCTGCGCAGACCTCGCGACGCTCGCCGCCTGCAACGTTTCGGCCCTTCCGGACCGGGGCAGGCAGCCCGGTGCCGCGGCCACGCACCTTGCGGCGGGGGCCGCCCGCGCGCTCGCGGCGCTGGCGGAGGCCGAAATGGGTGGGCCGGACGACGCATACGCGGAGAACGTGTCGAGGGATGCCAGGAGCGCGGGATGGAAGGCGGACCTCGCCGTCCGGCAGCTCGGGGAGGCGGGCTAGAAGATCTTCTCTGCGCGCCCGCCGTCGAGCGCGGCGCGCGCCGCCACCGCCACCCGGCGGAGGTAATCGTCCGTGTTCGGGACAAAGTCCGGGGGCCGGACCAGTGTCTCCGAAACCTTCCCGCCACGGTACTCCCGGACGGACGCGGTGCCCGTATTCCCCAGCGCCTCCGCGTCATCGAGCCCGATGCCGAGCACGGACTCGACCTCCTCTCTCTGAAGCCGGAGGTCCGCCGGATCTGTACTGTCCGAGAGCAAGAAGACGTCGTGGAACTCCCGGTCGAGGCCGCCCGGTATCCTCTGTTCCACGCGGCGCGTCCCGAGCGGCACGAGCCTGCCCGGATCTACGCGCAGCCCGAGCTCCTCCTCGACCTCCCGCAGGCCGTCGAGGGACTCCTCCCCCGCCGCCAGGTGCCCGGCCGCCGTGACATCCAGATATCCGGGCCAGGTATCCTTCGTCGCGGCGCGGCGCTGCACGAGCAGGTAGGGTTCCCCGGTGCCAGCGTCCAAGCCGAAGATCCAGCAATGAAAACACCGATGCCACAGACCGCGCCGGTGCGCCTCGCTCTTCCACACGACCTCGCCGGTCCGCCCCCCGGATTCGTCCCGTACGTCGATCAACTCGTCCACGAGCCCAGGGTAGCATCTCAGCCTGTCAGCACGCTGCGCCCTTCGGGCTCCGCTTTCAGCCTGTCAGCTTCTTCGGCGGACAGCGAACGTCAGCGATGGATTGTTGACTCTTGTCGTGGTCTTCTCGGAAGAATCACCGGTGGGTGCAACATCGC
>Ga0136627_1000917_pt1 | contig 11541 bp, 13 predicted proteins | sample AntDrymUQ4892206_2_FD_104652 | JGI IMG/M metagenome (GOLD analysis project Ga0136627, IMG submission 104652) | Polar desert sand microbial communities from Dry Valleys, Antarctica - metaG UQ489 (22.06) | ecosystem: Environmental > Terrestrial > Soil > Desert | place: Antarctica: Dry Valley... | reverse complement strand
GCACACCCGACCGCTACGAGTGGCACCGAGTGGACGAGTGGCCCGACGCGCCACGAGCCATCGGCGACGAGCTCGAGGCGATCTGCGATCGCCTCCGCCCGCACTTCGAATGAACCTGCCGACAGCAACGACATCGCGGGTCCTCAAAGGCTGATGCTCGACCAGCCATGGGCGTCCGCATGACGAGGATCAGCGGGGGCGGATGGAGAGCTCGGTGACGTGGGCGTCGTCGCCGGCAGTGACGGCATACGCCACGGCGGCGGCGACGGACTCGGGGCGCAGGTAGTCGTCCTCGTCGTACGACTCGCCCTCGGCGGCGCGGACGCCGCGCTGCATCGCCGTCGCAGTTCGCCCCGGGAAGATCGTCGTCACCCGCAGCGACGCCTCCTCCGCACGCAGCGAGTCGGCGAACGCCCGCATCGCGAACTTGCTGGCCGCGTACGAGCCCCAGTTCGGCTTCGCCGTCAGGCCGGCACCCGAGTTGACACACACGACGTGACCACCAGTGGCGCGCAGCGCCGGGAGCAGGACGCGGGTCAACGCCGCAACCGCCACGACATTGACGTCGAGCGTCTCGCGCCACGCCGCCGTCGTCAAGTCGGCAACGGTGCCGAGCTCTGCGATGCCGGCACCGTGGACGAGCAGGTCGAGCCGATCGATCCCGTCGACCACGGCGGCGACGTCGGCTTCCTCCGTCAGCTCGACGGCCACCGTGCGTGCACCGTCGATCGCGGCGGCCACCTCGGCCAGTGCCGCATCGTCGCGGCCCAAGAGGACGAGGTCGTGGCTCGTCGCGAGCCGCTCGGCAATCGCCCTGCCGATGCCTCGCGTCGCACCGGTGACCAAGGCGAGCGGACGGCGCTCGGGCGAGCGACGAGCTCGGCGCGCCGCCGGCGACAAGCGCAGGCCCGCGGCACGCAACCGGCGCACCAGCTCGCGGCTCTCGACCACCGTGGCGCCGCCGTCGATCATCTGGCTCCGGAACTCATCGGGGATGTCGTAATGGTCACCCTGGAACCCACGGCGCGGAATGCCGTTGGCGTGCGCGAACTCGTGCAGCTCGTCGTAGGACGAGTCGCTGACGAGATGGCACCACTTCTGTCCGCTGTGCCACCAACGCGGCTCGTCGATCAGCACCGTCACGATGACATTGTGACACCGCCTCGATCGCCTACCTTCGACGCGTGATGGCTGCGCTCCGGGACCGGTCGCCGTGACCAAGACGGCCGACACGCAACCCGAGCTGTGGGTCGTGCGCCACGGCGAGACCGAGTGGAGCCGCGCCGGGCGGCACACCAGTCGCACCGACCTGCCGCTGACGAGCGACGGTGAGACCGCAGCGAAGGGGTTGCGCTCTCAGCTCGAGCACGTCGAGTTCGTCACCGTGCTGACGAGCCCGCTGCGACGGGCGCGCGACACCGCCACCCTCGCCGGCTTCGGCACCGCCGTGCACGAACCGGCCATGGTGGAGTGGTCGTACGGCGAGTACGAGGGACTGACGACGCCGGAGATCCGCGAGCACGTGCCCGGCTGGACGGTGTGGACCCACGAGACACCCGGTGGCGAGACGCCCGGTGACGTCGGTGATCGCGTCGACGGGCTGATCGATCGCGTGATCGCCGGCGGCACGAGACGCACGCTCGTGTTCACCCACGCGCACGTCGGGCGCGTGCTCGCCGCACGATGGATCGGCCTTCCGCCGAGCGAGGGTCGGCGCTTCCGGCTCGACACGGCGGCTGTGTCGGTGCTCTCGTGGGATCGCGAAGCCCGCGCCATCGGCAGCTGGAACGCCTGACGCCGGACCCCACGCGCTGTGGCCCTCCTGACGGCAGTCGACGTCCGGAGGGCCACGTGGGGGAGGAGGTGCGCCGAGGTCCGGCGCCACCGGGCGCCGTTACGACCCGCTCTCGGAGGTCGCCGGCGCGTCCTCGGTCGTGTCGGTCGTGTCGGTCGAGCCGCTGTCGGTCGAGCCGCTGTCCGTCGTCCCGTCGTCAGTCGCTGCGTTGTCGCAGCCCTCGCGGCCTCCGCCGCCACGTTCCTCACGGTCAGGCGTCGAGCCGTTGTCGGACGTGCCCGCGTCATCGGTGGACGTCGACGTGTCGTCGATCGACGTGGTCGTGTCGTCACCTGGCGTTGCCGGCGCGTCCTCGAGGGCCGAGGCCAGCGATGCCCCTCCCAGTCCGATCACGCCGGCCACCGCGGCGGCGTCGGCTCCCCGAGCCAGTTCACACAGCGTTCACATTCGGGCAACAACCGGGCAACGCCCCGTCGGGAGACTCAGCGCGCACATCTACGTCCGACGCATCGAAAGTCGAGGTCTCGTGGCCTACAAAGCCGAATACATCTGGATCGACGGAACAGAGCCAACATCCAAGGTGCGCTCGAAGACGAAGATCCTCGACGACGGTGCCGAGCCCCCCATCTGGGGCTTCGACGGTTCGTCGACGAACCAGGCGACGGGCGACAAGAGCGACTGCGTGCTGAAGCCGGTGTTCATCTGCGCCGACCCGGTCCGTGGCGACCAGAACAAGCTCGTGCTGTGCGAGGTGCTCACGGTCGACGGAAAGCCACACATCACGAACACCCGCGCCGCCTGCGCACGGGTGGCGAAGAAGTACGCCGAGCACGAGTCGATCTTCGGCATCGAGCAGGAGTACACGTACTACAAGGATGGCCGGCCGTATGGCTTCCCAGCGGGCGGCTTCCCCGCCCCGCAGGGCGGCTACTACTGCGGCGTCGGGTCCGACGAGATCTTCGGGCGTGACATCGTCGATCACCACCTCGACAACTGTCTCGCCGCCGGCCTGTCGATCAGCGGCGTCAACGCCGAAGTGATGATCGGCCAGTGGGAGTACCAGGTCGGCCCGCTGCCGACGCTCGAGGTCGCCGACCAACTGTGGGTCAGTCGCTGGCTGCTCTATCGCACGGCCGAAGACTACGACGTGTCGGCCACGCTCGACCCGAAGCCGATCAAGGGCGACTGGAACGGCGCGGGCGCCCACACCAACTTCTCCACCATCGAGATGCGTCTCGACGGCGGCTACCCGTACATCGAGAACGCCTGCAAGGCGCTCGGTCGCAACGTCGAAGCGCACGTCACGCACTACGGGCACGGCATCGAGGACCGCCTCACGGGCCACCACGAGACGGCACCGTGGAACAAGTTCTCCTACGGCGTCTCCGACCGCGGCGCGTCGATCCGCATCCCGTGGCAGGTTCACCAGGACGGCAAGGGCTACCTCGAGGACCGTCGCCCCAACGCCAACATGGACCCCTACGTCGTCACGCGACTGATGGTCGAGACCATCTGCAGCGACATCGAGAGCGGGACGAAGCCGGCGGCAAAGAAGAAGTCCGCCGGCCGCAAACGGGCAGCCGCACCCCGCTGATCGCCCAACACGCTCCGGGGCGGCAGGCCCCACACGATCCGGCAACGGCGCCTCACCCCCTGCGGCGCGGTTGCCGGCATCGTGCGCACCACACCACACTGAGAGGGTGAGCAACATGCTCGACGCCGTACGTCAGCGCGAATACGTCTTGCGCGGCGTGGAGGAGCGCGGCGTCCGGCTGATCCGGCTGTGGTTCACCGACGTGCTCGGCAGCCTGAAGAGCTTCGCCATCAGTCCCGCCGAGCTGGAGAACGCGCTCGAAGACGGGATGACGTTCGACGGCTCGACGATCGACGGGTTCTCCAGGGTGCAGGAGGCCGACGTGCTCGCAGTCCCCGACCCGGACACGTTCGAGATCCTGCCGTGGAGCGAGCACGACGCCCCCGAGGCGCGCGTGTTCTGTGACATCTTCGACCTCGACGGGGCGCCCTTCGAGGGCGACCCGCGACATGTGCTGCGCCGCCAGATCGAATCCGCTCACGCCGACGGCTACACGTTCTACGTCGCACCCGACATCGAGTTCTTCTACTTCGACACGCCAGTGCCGGGTGAGGCTCCCAAGCCGCTCGACCACGCCGGTTTCTTCGATCTCACCACGACCAACGCGACCGGCAACCTGCGCAAGCGCACGATCCGCACGCTCGAGGCGCTCGGCATCCCCGTCGAGTACTCGTTCCACGAGGACGCCCCCAGCCAGCAGGAGATCGACCTCCGCCACACGGACGCCCTCACCATGGCCGACAGCGTGATGACGTTCCGTCTCGCCGTGAAGGAGGTCGCCGCGCAGTCCGGTGTGCACGCGACGTTCATGCCCAAGCCGCTCGAGCGGGTCCAGGGGTCTGGCATGCACACGCACATGTCGCTGTTCCGCGGCGACACCAACGCCTTCTACGACGCCGACGACGGCTACCACCTGTCGCCGACGGCCAAGTCGTTCATGGCGGGCCTGTTGCGCCACGCCGCCGAGATCACCGCCGTCACGAACCAGACGGTCAACAGCTACAAGCGTCTCGTGCCGGGGTTCGAGGCGCCCGTGCACATCTCGTGGGCACGCAACAACCGCAGCGGGCTGATCCGGGTGCCGATCGCAAAGCGGGGAAACCCCATGGCGACGAGGCTCGAGTTCCGCTCGCCCGACCCCGCCTGCAACCCGTACCTCGCGTTCAGCCTGATGCTGGCTGCTGGGCGGCGCGGCATCGCCGAGAACTACGAGCTGCCTGCGGAGGCGGACAGCAACATGTTCGAGATCGGTGAGGACGTGCTCGCCAAGCTCGGCATCGCGCAGTTGCCGCAGTCACTCAACGATGCGCTGACGGCGATGGAGGACTCGTCGCTGGTCGCCGACGTCCTCGGCGACCACATCTTCGAGTGGTTCCTGCGCAACAAGCGCCAGGAATGGCGCGAGTACAAGACCCACGTGTCGGCGTTCGAGCGCGATCGCTACCTCGGGACGCTTTGACGGTGAGCGTGCTTCCCAATCCCGGTGCCGGCGGCCGGCGCTGGATCGCCGTGTTCGGTGATCCCGTCGCCCCGGACCTCGCACGCACACTCGACCTCGGTGGCTACACGTGGAAGTCCGTCGTCAACGAGCACGAGCTCGCCGAGATGGACCAGAGCGAGGCATGGAGCGGCGCAGTTATCGACTGCACGAACGACCCAGAGCGGGCATGGGTGTTCGCTCGTGCCATCGCCCGTGACCGATCGAGCCCGCTGCCCGTGCTCGTGCTGCTGAGTGGTGGCCAGCTCGCCGACCTGTCCCTGCGCGACGAACTCTTCGACGACTTCTGCATCACACCGTTCCACCCCGCCGAGCTGGAGGCACGGCTCGCTCACCTCGTGTGGCAGGTCGGTCGCGGCACCCAGCCCGAGACGATCCAGTACGACGACCTGACCCTCAACGTCGAGACCTACCAGGCCACGATCGCCGGACGTCCGCTCGATCTCACGTACATGGAGTACGAGCTGCTGAAGTTCCTCGCCCAGAACCCCGGCAAGGTGTTCACGCGCGAGATGCTGCTGTCTCGGGTGTGGGGCTACGAGTACTACGGCGGCGCGCGCACCGTCGACGTCCACATCCGGCGCCTGCGCGCCAAGTTCGGCGAGGAGCGCGCCGGACTGATCCACACCGTGCGCTCGGTCGGCTACCGCTTCGGTCAGAGCCGCTGGGGTCGCTGACACCGCGGCCACAGGGGCGGTGGCGGCCGCCATCCGACCGGGCAGCAGTGCGCCGTACGCGATCGCACCAACCGTGATCGCAACGCCGGCGAGCTGCGTCGGTGACAGCGACTCCCCGAGCGCGATCCAGCCGAGCGCGGCGCCGGTGATCGGTGCGGCGAGGCCGAGCAGCGGAGGTGCCGCCGAGGGAAGGCGCCGGATGCCGTTGAACCAGACGACGTACGCGACGGCGGTGCCGCCGAGGGTGAGGTACACGCCGCCGGCAATCGCGCTGAACGACATCGACGGCGGTGCGCCTTCGACGAGCGTCGCCAGCGGCGCGAGGAGCACGCCACCGATGGTCAGCTGCCAACCGGTCGCAGCGATGCGGTTCGGTGGTGTCGGGAACCGCTTCGTGAGCACGACACCGATCGCGAATGACACGTTGGCGCCGAACGCGGCCAGCACGCCGATCGGATCGATGTCGGCACCCGGGCGGATCACGACGAGGCTGACGCCGACGACGGCGACGACCCCGACGGCAAGATCGATCGTCCGCGGCCGGCGACCCGAGCTCATCCATGTGAGACCGGCGACGAGCAGCGGCTGGATGCCGCCCATCGCCGCGGCGACACCACCCGGCAACCGGTAGACGGCGACGAAGAGGAGTGGGAAGAAGACCGCGAAGTTGCTGAGTGCAAGGACGCTCGTTCGCCACCAGTCGCCGCCGGTCGGGCGCCAACGAGAGGTCATCACGCCGACGGCGAGCAACACGAGACCCGCCGGCACCACGCGCAGCGCGGCCACGAACAGCGGTCGGTCGCTCGGGAGCAACAACGTGATCGTGAGGTACGTCGTCCCCCACGAGATCGGCGCGAGGACCGTCGCCGCAGCCGTTGCAACGGGTCCCAACCTGTCCGCAGTCACCTTCATACTCAGTATCTTAACATCAAGATTCTTTACGTCAATGGAGACTGCCTACGATGCACGCATGCTCACTGAACGTGACGCCGTCGACCTGATCACGAACCAGTGGGCGGCCGTTCGACCCGATCTCGACGTCACCCCGATCGAGATCGTCGGGCGCGTGTCGAGGCTGTCGCGCCTCATCGATCGCCGGCTCGGCACGAACTTCGCCGAGTTCGGTATCGACGACTGGATGTACGACGTGCTCGCCACGCTGTACCGCAACGGCGAACCGTACGAGCTCACCGCTGGCGAGCTCATGGGCCAGACGATGGTCACGACGGGTGCGATCACCAATCGTGTCGACCGCCTCGCCGAGCGTGAGCTCGTCGAGCGAGCGAGCGCGCCCGATCGGCGCAAGGTGATCGTGCGCCTCACCCCGGCTGGTCGGGAGATGGTCGAACAGGTCGTCGGCACCCACCTCGCCACGGAGCAGGCGATCCTCGCTCCGCTGAGTGCCCGCCAGCGCAACGAGTTGGTGCGGGCGCTGCGCGCCGTGCTCGTCGGCCTCGGCGACGGTCAGCAGCAGTCGCCGACGTAGCCCAGCCGATCCACGATCGGCACGCGATCGGAGCACAATGGATCCGTGCACGACACGGCCGCCACGAGCCGCGCCGAGCTGATCGGCGTGCTCCAGGCTGCGTACTCCGGCGAGCTCGCCGCGGCGTACGCCTATCGCGGGCACTGGCGCTCGCTGTGGCGTGCCCAGCGGATGGCCGACTGCGCCGAGATCCGCCGCATCGAGGACGCCGAGTGGCACCACCGCAACCTCGTCGGCGAGATGCTCGACGAGCTCGGCGCACGGCCACAGCGATGGCGTGAGGCCGTGATGTGGACTGTCGGGCGGTTCTTCGGCGGGTTGTGCTTCGTCCTCCGCCGTCGGAGCCCGTGATCTGACGCCTGCCGCGACGGAGATGCGGCGTCGGCAGTGCGGTTGGGTCTACCGCAGCTGGTCGACACCGACGATGGCGGTCAGCGCGCCGTTGAACGCCGACGCCTGACCGGCGGCGTCACGCAGGTACGTGTTGACCCACACCACACCGGCACCGCCGGTGGGCAGCGCTTCGAGCATCTGGGCGATCAGCGCTGCGAACTCGGTCGCGGCGTACTTCGTCACGTCGTTCGTCCCGAGCGCGATCACTCACACGTCGGGAGCGAGGTCGTCGTCGACGGCAGCCGTGAGCGCCGTGACGCCACTCCCCGCCCCGCCGTCCTGATCGACGGCGATCCTCCTGCTGGCGACGCCGTCGATGCGCTGCACGCCAATATCCCCGGACGCGAATGCCGACGCCAGCGCAGACATGGCGAAGTCTGTCGCCAGCGCCCGCCCCCTCCACCCGTGAACGTCTGGGCGGGATCACTTTCAACTGCTGGAAGAGATCCCGCCCAGACCGTGGAATGGGACGAATCCCGCCCAGACGGCGGCGTGCAGGACCATAGGCTGCCCCCATGAGCGGCAACGACGACACGACCAACCCGCGCGTTGACATCTGGGTCGATCCACTGTGCCCGTGGGCATGGCTGACATCGCGCTGGATCCTCGAGGTGGCGAAGGCTCGTCCGATCGATCTCGGCTGGCACGTGATGTCGCTCAGCGTGCTCAATGCCGATCGTGACGATCTGCCAGAGGAGTACAAGGAGCTGATCGCCAAGGGTTGGGGACCCGTGCGTGTGCTGACGGCGGCGCACGAGCAGCTCGGCGACGACGTCGTCGAACCCCTGTACAGCGCACTCGGCTGGCGCCACCACCAGGAAGAGAAGGACCTCGATCGGGCGACCATCGTCGAGGCGCTGGCGGAGGTCGGGCTGCCCGAGGAGCTGGCCGATGCCGCCGACTCGACCGACCACGACGACGCGCTGAAGGCATCGCACCACGCCGGTATGGATCCGGTGGGCAACGAGGTCGGCACGCCCGTACTGCACGTCGACGGGACAGCGTTCTTCGGTCCCGTGATCTCGCAGGTCCCCACGGGCGAGGAGGCCGTCAGGGCGTTCGACGGTGCCGTTGCGCTCGCCCGGCTGCCCTACTTCTACGAGCTGAAGCGCTCGCGCACCGAGGACCCGATGTTCGACACGGTCCCCCCTCGCACCCCCAGCTGAACCCCCTCGTCAGCGGTGTCCGCCGACGCCGCGTGTTATCGCTGACACAGGCGGAGAGAGGCGGCGCGGTGGCGGGTGAGCATCCCCGCGACGTCGGGTGAGACGAGTTCGCCGTCGAGGACGACGGGACGGCCGGCGACTACCGTGTGGCGCGCCCGGGCCGGACCGCACCGCAACAGCGCCTCCACCGGATCGGCGAGTGGGCCGGCGAACGACGGGCCGGTGAGCGGCCACACGGCGACATCGGCGACAGCTCCCACGGCGAGCGTGCCGAGCTCGCCCGTGCGCCCGAGGCATGCCGCACCGCCGAGCGTCGCGATCTCCAGCGCTGTGCGTGCCGTCATCGCGCCGGCGCCGCTGCGCAGCGTGCCGACCAACATGGCCTGGCGCGCTTCCATCCACAGCGACGCCGCGTCGGACGACGACGAGCCGTCGACACCGAGGCCGACGTGCGCACCCGCTGCCAAGAGGTCGACGACCGGAGCCACCCCGGAGGCGAGGATCATGTTGCTCGACGGGCAGTGCGCGACGCCGACACGCGCCGCGCCGAGCCGCCGCACCTCGTCGGCGTCAGGCGTGACGCAGTGCGCCAGCCACGCCCGCTCCGTCAGCCATCCCGTGCGTTCGAAGTACTCCGTCGGACGGCACCCGAACGTCGCCAGCGAGAACTCGTCGTCCTCGGCGTTCTCGGCGAAGTGCGTGTGCAGCCGCACGTCGAGCCGTTCCGCGAGCTCCACCGCCGCCACCATCAGCGACTCCGTCACCGTGAACGGCGAACACGGCGCGAGCGCGATGCGGGTCATCGCGCCGTAGGCCGGATCGTGGTGATCGTGCACGGCCCGCTCAAAGGCGTCGAGGATCTCGTCGTCGGGCGCCACGACATCGTCGGGCGGCAGCCCGCCGTCCTTGTGCGACAGCGACATCGCTCCCCTCGTGGGATGGAACCGGACGCCGAGATCGAGCGCGGCGGCGATCTCGGCGCTGAGCAGATCGTCTCCGCCGCGCGGGTGGAGATAGAGGTGGTCGGTCGACGTGGTGCAGCCCGAGAGCGCCAGCTCGGCGAGCCCGACCCACGCCGACACGTACGCCGCCTCCTCGTCGAGGCCGCGCCACAGCGGGTACAGCGACTGCAACCAGCCGAACAACGGCTTGCCGGTCATCGCGGGATGCGCCCGTGTCAGGTTCTGGAACAGGTGGTGATGCGTGTTGACGAGCCCCGGGGTGACGAGGCAGTCGGAGGCGTCGAGCGTCGTTCGCGCTGGCGGCGCAGTGCCCGTGCCGATGGCCGCGACGAGTCCGCCGTCGATCGCCACCCACCACCCGTCGAGCTCGGTTCGCTCATCGTCGAACACGACGACCGACGTCGCCCCGTCGATCACGAGATCGACTGCGTCGACCGGGCCGATGGTCGGTGTGTCCGCCGTCGCGGTCACGCCAGCATCTCGACGAGCAGCGAGATGTCCTCGACCGTCGTCAGCGGGTTGACGACGCACAACCGCAGCACCGTCTCGTCTCCCCACTTCGTCGGCGTCACGAACGCGATCTGCTCGGCCAGCATGCGATCACTCCACAGCTGGTACTGCTCGGCGTTCCAGCCCGTTCGCCGGAACAGCAGGATCGACAGCTCCGGCTCCATGATGAGCTCGAGGTGTTCGGCCCCGCGGATCACGTCGGCTCCCTCGCGGACCACGCGCAGCGTGGTCTCGACCGCCTCCTCGTATGCACGCGTCCCGTGCGTCGCGAGGCTGAACCACAGCGGCAGACCACGTGCCCGCCTCGTGAGGTGGTGGGCGAAGTCGGACGCGTTCCACGGACCCGGCTCCTGGCCCGGTTCGGCGACGGGATGCAGCACGTCGAGGTACTCGGCCTGCTGCGTGTGGGCGGCGCGTCCCGCCTCGGGATCGCGGTAGAGCAGCGCGCAGGCGTCGAACGGGGCGAACAGCCATTTGTGCGGGTCGAGGATCAGGCTGTCGGAGCGCTCGATCCCGACAAAGTGCTCACGCACGCTCGGCGCGGCAAGCGCGGCCGCGCCGTACGCGCCGTCGACGTGGAACCAGACACCGTTCTCGGCGGCGACATCAGCGGCGCCGGCGAGGTCGTCGACGACGCCGGCGTTGGTCGTACCGGCCGTGGCGACGATGGCGAACAGCCGCTCGAGGTCGTCCTCGTCGAGTCCGTCGACGAGCGCTCGCACGGCTGCGCCGCTGAGGCGGCCCCGTTCGTCGGCGTCACACAATGCCACGTCGGCGTCCATCGCTCGCGCGGCCTGCGCGACCGACGAGTGCGCTCCCTTCGAGGCGACGATCAAGCCGCGCGTGCGATCGAGCCGCCCGTCGGCGAGGCGTCGCCACTGGTGTCGCGCGGCGAGCAGCGCGCTGAGATTGCCGGCGGTGCCACCGCTGACGAAGACGCCGCCCGTCGACTCCGGCATGCCGGCGAGTCGGGCGATCCATGCCAGCGTCTCGTTCTCGGCGTAGATCGCCCCACCACCTTCGAGCCACGACCCACCGTAGATGCTGGACGCCCCGACCACGAGGTCGAACAGGACGGCTGCCTCGGTGGGCGCTGCCGGTATGAACGACAAGAAGCGCGGGTGGTCGATCGAGATGCACGCCGGTGCCAGCACATCGCTGAAGATGCGCAGCGCCTCGTCGCCACCGATTCCGTCGTCGGTGATGGTCGCCCCGGCGCGCCGGCGCAGCTCCTCGGGCGAGAGCGGGCCGTCGAGTGGCGGCGACTGCATCCGCACCCGGTCGATCGCATAGCGGACGACGGCGCGGGTCAGCTCTTCTGCGTCCTCGTCGTGACTGTGCAACGAACGCCCGATCAGTCGCTTCTCAGTGGGGGCTGCGCCCCCACACCCCTTGCCCGTGCGGCGAGCTGGCGCTCGCGCGCCCGGACGACCTTGCTTCGCATCAGTCGCTTCTCAGTG
>Ga0136627_1000916_pt1 | contig 11543 bp, 12 predicted proteins | sample AntDrymUQ4892206_2_FD_104652 | JGI IMG/M metagenome (GOLD analysis project Ga0136627, IMG submission 104652) | Polar desert sand microbial communities from Dry Valleys, Antarctica - metaG UQ489 (22.06) | ecosystem: Environmental > Terrestrial > Soil > Desert | place: Antarctica: Dry Valley... | reverse complement strand
GCTCCGTCGGCGATGCAGCCCCGCAGGCGACGCTCGGCGTACTTGCCGATCCGGGGCCTCACCACGACCTCCACCGATCCGCCCCCGACCTCGGTCATGGAGAGGGCCTCGTAACCGGTTCCGAGCTGCGTGGTGCACGCGCCCCAGAGGACCTGGGTGGCCTGGAGAGGGGTGCGGGCCGGTCCCTTGGCCGCGGCCGAGATGAGCACCGAGCTCTCCCGGTCCGGGAGGACGGGGTCGGGCCGGTCCTGGGTGAGGTCGCTCAGCTGGTCGACACCCACCGAGCCGATGATCAGGGCGAAGGCCGCCGCCGCCAGGTGGGGCGCTATCGACCGCCGCCGGGGGGGAGCGACCTCGGGAGCACCCCAGAGCGCCCCCGCGGGCAACGCGAAGGGCGCCAGTTGCAGGGAAAGGCCGCGCTCGAGCGCCGGCCCCGCCGTCAGTCGGGCCAGGCGCTCCACCAGCCACGCCACACCCGAGAGCACCACGCCGGCGCCGAGCAGGACGGGGACGAAGACGGACAGCTCATCGGGGCGCGAGAGCCACTCGAAGCTGACCTTCGGCTCGGGCGCGCTCTGTTCGAGCCGGGCCATGATGTCGGCGGTGGCGTCGACGGGCTTGCCGTCCGGATCGTGGACCGAGCTCCGCGAGGCGCCGACCTTGGCCGCCAGTGTCTCCTCCATGGAGCGCAGTCGATCCAGGATGACCGACCCCAGGAGCGCCACCTCGGCGATGAGGAACATCACGCCGGCCACGACCGCCCGGTGCCACTCCCATCGGTAGAGATAGACGAACAGGTACAGGCCCGAGGCCACCATGGCCCCGCCGACGATGGCGTAGCGCAACTTCTTCACGCGCTCACCTGCTTCGACTCATCCACGGGCTGCACCAGGCTGACGTCGCCGGTGGTGCCGTCGACGACGACGACCGACCCGGCCGGGAAGCGGTTGAGGGCATCGGCCACGCCCACCACCGTGGGCACGCCCAGCTCCCTGGCGAGGATGGCCAGGTGGGAGAGGACGCTGCCGGTCTCCGACACCAGGCCCCCGAGACCTGGAAGCGCCGCAGCCAGGCCGGGATCGAGGGTACGCACGACCAGGACCTCACCCGCTTCCACCGGACCGTCACCATGGACCGGGCCCGCCGCCCGTCCTCCACCGGCGCCCTGGCCTTCATGGTCGCCCTTCTGCTGCATGGGAACGACGTCGCCGGCGGGCGTGAGCCGGAAGGTGGTGGGAAGGGGGGCCGCCCGGCCCGCCCGCTGCCTGTTGTCCAGGTCGTCGGGCACGACGCCACCCTTGACCGCGGCGTCCAGCTCGTCGGCGTTCAACCACCGCACTGCTCCTGCGTCGGGGAGGAGGTCACGGCGGGCGAGCCGGGACCCCAGCTCGTCGGCCACCCGGACGGTGAGCTCATGGACCCAGCGAGCCCGGAGCCGCAGCGCTTCCCGCAGGGCGGCGATCTCGTCGCTGACCGCAGGAGCCGGCAGCTGACTCGTGCCGGCGAAGGCCGGCAGGGATGTGTCAACTCCGATGGCGGGTGGGACCAGCGCCAGGGTGACCGGATGGCGGGCGATGACGCCGGCGTCGTCGAGGCCCTCGGCCCGGCCCTCGCTGACCGCCCGCAACGCCGTTGCCGCCGATGTGGGAGCGCCGTCCGCCGAGGTGGAGAGCATGCCGGCCAGGATCTCGTAGCCGTGGAGAGACCGGAGCACCTGGCGGGAGCCGCGGAGCAGGGACAGGAGGGCCTCATCGGTCAGACCGGACGGGGCGGGAACCGATGCCAGCTCGCCGTCGACCTTGACCGTCACGTCGGCGGCCAGGCCCGGCAGGGCGGCGCGGAGCCGGCCCGTTCGCCACGCCGCCCGGAGGCGGCGGGCCGGGGGCCGAGGATCGAAGCGGGCCCACAGGGACTTGTTGGCCACCACCCCCAACAGCGCCAGGTCGGCCGCCACCCGCCCGCCCACGCAGGCGATCACCGGCGAGGAAGCGAGACGCCGTCTCGACACCGCGCCGGTGAGGCGGACCGCCTCGGTAAGGGCCTGGCGCAGGGGCGGCAACCACAGGTCCTGCTCCAGGGGTGAGAGTGGATCGGGGAAGGTCTCGGCGACGGGGCCGGGACCGAGCACCGGGCCCTGGGCTTCGGCGGCGACGCCGACGGCAGTGACCGGGCGGCTCTGGAGCAGGAGGAGGTGGCCCTCCTCGCTGTACGCCCACTCGATGTCCTGGTGGCTGCCGAAGGCGCGCTCTGCCCTCGTGGCCAGCCGGGCCAGGGCGTGCCGGTGGTGGACAGGCAGGCGAGCCGGGCCGACTCCATCGGAAGCCACCAAGTGGCCGTGGCGCGTGAGGGTGTAGCGCGCACCGTCGACGGTGCCGCTCACGAGCTGGTCCGGACCACCCTGAACCGCAGCCACCACCATGCGGTCGGTGCGGCCCGTGACGGGGTCGACCCCGAACAGCACGCCGCCCCAGGCGGGGAACACCTGCCGCTGTACCAGGACGGCCATAGGGGTGGGAATGCCGTCCTCGGCTCCGTCGAGCACCACCACGCGGCCCGACTCGAGAACGGCAAAGAGGGCGGAATGGAACTCGGACCAGGTGCGGACCCCCAACACCGAGGTGAACTGGCCGGCCATGGAGGAGGTGCCGCCGTCTTCCCCCGGCGAGGACGACCGCACCACGAGGGTGTGCTGACCTTCGGCGGACAGCTCGGCCCAGGCCTGCTTCAGCGATGCCGACACCAGCGGGGGCAAGCATGCACCCACCCCGTCATCGTCGATGGCGGCGGCGGCGGTGGTGGTGACGACGAAGCCGGGAACCACGGCGAAACCGAGCCGCCGGGCGGTGGCCAGGTTGGCCGCCTTGCGCCCCGCCAGCAGCGGATCACCTGCCTCCGGGTCGTCGAGGGACAGCACCAGCCGGGACGGCGCGCTTGGCTGACCGGCAACGGTGGCTCGAGCCGCCGGTTGCGAGGCGTGCGACGTGTGCCCCCGGCACCGGCGCTTGGACGACTTCCGAGATCTGAGCCCCATCGCCAGTGCTCCCTTCGACGACGGCGGTCGCGAGCCCCTGCTGCAACCGAAAGAGCACTCTAAGTGTTCCAACGATCGGCCGCCAATCGAGGTTTACCCAGGTTACGGGGAGATGAAGTCCCTCGTCAGACGAATTTCGAGGCCCCGATCTGAATCTTCCGAGGCGGTGCATTTCGAGTTTCGGGAGGGCAGAACTCCAGCTTCATAGAGAAGCACCAGGAAGAGACCTAGTGCTGGTTCTCGAGCCACCCCAGGAGCACGGCGATGGCTCTGGGATCGTGGCGCAGCCGGTGCCCGGCTCCGGTGATGATGCGCAGCTCGGCTTGCCCGTCTGTGGCGTCGGCCAATGCCCTGGCGTCCATCACCGAGACCGTGTCGTCCTCCGACCCGTGCACCACCAGCACCGGCCGAGGCGCCACCTTGCTCACGAGGACCACCGGACGGATCTCTCGCAGCTCCCGGGCCCAGTCGGCGAACGACTCGGGGAAGCCCTTGGTATGGACCGCGCCCACGCTCCGGGCGTGCTCGAGGAACCGCTCGGGGTCATCGGCCCAGCGCCCGAAGTCGCGGGGGGCGGCGAACGACGCCACCCCCCGGACACGCTCGTCCTCGCCGGCGGCGCAGAGGGCCAGCGCTCCTCCGGTGCTGAAGCCTGCGAGCCACACGCCGTCCACGTCGGCGGCGTCGAGCAGGTGCTCCGTGGCCCGGCGCAGATCCGTGAGCCAGCCGCCCAGCGAGAAGTCGCCCGGTGACCCGTTGGTGCCCCGGAAGCTGAAGGTGAGCACGGCCCAGCCGGCATCGGCCGCCAGCCGGTCGGCGAGCTCGGGGTAGCTCTCCCCCACCGTGGCCGCCCCCTGGGGCTCGGCGGGGAACCCGTGGCAGAGGACGAGACCCCGCAGGGCAGCGCCGTCCTCGGGCTCGGGTGGTCGGGCCAGGTGGGCTTGGAGCACCAGGCCATCGGACTCGATCGTGGTCTCCACCCTGATCACCGTAGCCACGATGTGGGGCGCTGCGAACCACGGGTCCGGCCCAGCAACGGCGCAGAGGAGTCTCCAGAACGACGAACGCCCGCCCCCTGCAGGGCGGGCGTTCGCTCGAATGAATCTTCGATGGAAACGAAACTGGATGAGATCGAGTACCGACTTCGCCGGATGGGACCAGCCTCCGGCCGGTATCTCGAACGGTGCCTGGCTGGAATTCGCCGGGTGGTCCAGCGGCCGCCTAGCGGCCAGCCACCTCCGAGGTCCCAAGAATTTGACTATGCAGTTTGGACCACCTCCTTTCCTCGGTACGCATATAAAAGCACACGCGGCAAGGGCCGTGGGTCATTCCTCATCCCTCGTCATCCCTCGTCGAGCCGTTCGTCGGGAGACGCCTCGGGACCGATGGCGCCGATGGCCTCGAGGTAGCTCATCTGGGCGTCGAGGACGGCGTGGACCTGGGGAGGCGTGTAGAGGCTGCCGATGGACTCGGCCCGGGTCAGCACGTAGTCGACGGTCTCGGCGCCTCCAACCACCACCGGTCCCTCCGGCACCGCCGAGTGACCGTTCCCCGACACGCCCTTCATGCGGAAGTACTCGAGGTTCCAGTCGATGATCTGGCGCACGTCATCGTGACTGAGGGCGGCGCTGACCTCGAAGGGCAGGTTGTCGGCCACCCATTCCACGGCCTCGTCGAGGTCGAAGGTGGGCCGTGGCGCCACCGCGTCCAGGCGCCTCGCCTCGCGCCCCACCACGATGGCGGCGAGGATGAAGACGATGGCCAACGCCGCGGCCGAGTAGAGGACGATCACCGCCCGCGAGGGTAGATCGCCACGCACCAGGAGCCTGCTCGGAGGGGGATGATTAGCCTCGGGCCGAATGCACTCGGCCCAAACTCACTCGGCCCAAACTCACTCAGCACAGTTGCATTTCCAGGACGAGCGGGCGGAGGTCTACAGGGTCGTCGTCGGGCCCATGGACAACAACGTCTTCGTCCTGCGATGCCGGGACAAGGGCGAGGCCCTGCTCATCGACGCCGCCGACGATGCCGAGCGGCTGCTCCGCATGTGCCGGAGCCTCGGTGTGGCAAGGGTTCTCCAGACCCACGGCCACCACGACCACATCCAGGCTGTTCCGGCGCTGCGAGCGGCGGGCTACGAGGTGGGAGTCAGCGCCGAGGACGCGCCATTGCTTTCCTCTTACGACTTCTCCATCGAGGACGACGCCGTCTTCGACGTCGGGCGTCTCCGGCTCCGCGCCCTCTTCACGCCCGGCCACACCCCGGGCTCGATGTCCTTCCTGGTGGAGGGCTCGCCGGTGGTCTTCGCCGGCGACACCCTCTTCCCCGGCGGCCCCGGCAAGACCACCAAACCCGGAGGCCACTTCCCCACCATCATCCGCTCCATCGAGGAACAGCTCTTCTCCCGCCTGGACCCCGACACCGTCGTCATGCCCGGTCACGGGAAGGACACCACCATCGGTGCCGAGCAACCGCACCTCGGGGAATGGATCGAGCGAGGTTGGTGACGACGCCTGCCAGGATGGCTTCTGCCATGGACACCTTCGAAGCCATTCTCGCCCGACGGTCCATCGGCCGGCTGGTGGAGCCGGGCCCCACCGGGAGCGACCTCGAGCGCATCCTCCAGGCCGCCCTGGCGGCACCGGATCACGGTGAGTTGCGGCCCTGGAAGCTGGTGGTGCTCGAAGGTGTGGCCAAGGACGCGTTCGGCGCCGTGCTGGCCGATGCCTACGTGGCGCGTTGCGAGTCGCTCGGAGCGGCGCCCACCGAGGGTCAGCTCACCAAGGAGCGCACCAAGCTGGGCCGCGCCCCGGTGGTGCTGGTGGTGGCTGCGGTGCATCGCCACAGCGACAAGATCCCTTGGGAAGAGCAGTTCGCGGCGGCAGCGGCAGCGGCCCAGAACGCCCTCCTCGCCGCCACCGCCCTCGGCTACGGGTCGATGTGGCGCACCGGGGATGCCGCCTTCGACGTCCACGTGAAGGAGGCGCTCGGCCTCGGCCTCCACGACGCCATCGTGGGCTTCCTCTACCTGGGCACGCCCGCCGAGGGCAGCGCCAAGCCGCCCCGGCAACCGGACCTCGCCGGTCCGGAGTACGACGGCGTGGTGGAGCACTGGGAGCGCCGGCAGGTGACCCGGTGAGCTCGGGCGGCGGCAGCCTCCGCTACGACCAACGACCTCCCGACCACACGCCTCGCCATACCGAGGACCTCCCCGCCACCCCCGTCCGGGACCGCAACATCCCGGCCTCGGCCTGGGTGGAGGCTCCGGCGTCGCTCCTGCACCTGGGCGACGACATCGGTCAGGCCCACGACATCACCTACAAGCGGCGTATCGGGCCTTGGCTGCTGTGGCGGGCCGGCCCGGCCACCGGTGCCGACGCCCGCTACCTGGCCGTACGGGCCGACGACCTTTCCTGCGGGTACACGTTCCGCCTCTTCGCCGATGGCACGGGTAAGGGCTTCGGGCCCGACGGGAAGGAGCAGGTCCGGTTCCGAGCCTGGAAGGAGTCCCTTCTCCGCTCGGGCTGACCCGCTCCTCGTTCTGGTGGCGGAACCTCACGCCGGAGCACGCGATTTCGCGACCAGAACAGTCGCCGGTCCGGCTACGTGGCCCGGCGGTAACGGCGCACGGCCAGGGGGCCGAACACGGCCAGGATTCCCGCCGTCCAGATGAGCGACTGCACCACGTAGCTGGTGGTCGGACCGCCTTGGGAGAGGGCTCGCATGGCGTCGACCACCAGATCGGCTTCTCCGACGACGGCGAGGCGGCGCGGGCCGAGCCCTTGTTTGCCCGCCTCGGTACCAGCGAGCCACAGCGGGCGGGTTCGATGGCCACAAGTCGTTGAGGTATGTCAAGGGTTTAGCTCTTCAACTACCGAAGTAGTTCAAGAACCTCGGTGCCTGGGGCTACACTGCCTGCGTGAGCCCGGGTCAGTCGAAGCCGGCCCAGTCGAAGCCGGCATTGGCCGAAGAGGCATGGCGCCTCCTGCTCGGCTACTTCCTCGCCAACCGGGACCGCTCTGCCGGCATCGCTGCCGACTTGGGCCTCACTCTCGGCGAGATGAAGGCCCTCCTGTCGCTCGACCCCGCCGGCGCCAAGCCCATGCGGGCGCTGGCCGAGGACTGGAAGTGCGACGCCTCCAACGTCACGTGGGTGGTCGACCGCCTGGAGGAGCGCGGCGTTGCCGAGCGCCGCGGCCTGCCGGAGGACCGCCGCATCAAGACCGTGGCAATCACACCTGCCGGGGAGAAGATCAAGGCCGAGCTGCTCAAACGGATCTACGAGCCCGGCGACGAGGTGCTCGCCCTCTCCCGAGACGACCTGTTGGCGCTCATCGATGTGATGCGGAAGCTGGCCCCGTCCACCATGACGTCGACCACCACGACTTCGACCACCGGTTCGCAGGGCTGAGGCCCTGGGGTCACGCCACCTTCAGCGCTGTATGCCGGGCGAGGACGTCGAAGTCGGCATCGGCGTGGAGCACCGGGATCCCGGCATCAACGGCGACGGCAGCGATCAGGCAACCGAGCATCCTCCGCGGCGTCTCTCCCTGGAGACGGCACAGACGGTAAGGGCTGCGCCCCCGTCGTAGTGGGCAGGACCGGTGGGGGGACCACTCGAGCCGTGGCTCGGCGGCCACTTGGCCGTCCGGGTCCATACTGGACCCCATGAGAGTGGGGATCTCCGGCAAGGGCGGAGTGGGCAAGACCACCATCGCCGCCACATTGGCTCGCCTCTTGGCGCGGCGCGGTCACCAAGTGGTGGCCGTCGACTGCGACTCGGATCCCAACCTGGCGTTGAACCTCGGGATGGGCGAGGAAACCGCCGCCGCGCTGCGCCCCCTGCTCGACCAGTCCGGTCCCATTCGCCGGCTACCCGAGGACATGGCGGCCTCCCAACTCATCGAGCGGTACGGCTACCCGGGCCCGGACGGCGTCCGCGTACTCCTGGCGGCGCGAATCGAGAAGCCCGGCTCCGGCTGAACGGGTAGCGCTCAAGTCACGGTCCGTGACTTCATCGGTGAGGTCGAACAAGAGTTGCCGGACACGGTGGTGCTGGCCGACATGGAGGCAGGTCTCGAGCACCTCTCGCTGGGGGGCGGGACACTGCGACACGTGGACCTTCTGCTCGTCGTGGTCCTGCCCACGACCAAGGCGCTGCTCACCGCCGATCGCACCGTGAAGCTGGCCCGCCAGCTGGGCATTCCCCGGGTGGCGCTGGTGGCCAATCGGGCCGGCGATGACGACCTGGCCACCCTCACCCGCTTCGCCGACGAGCGGGACTGCCCGCTCGTGGCCCTCATCCCCGAGGACGCCGCCGTGGACTCCGCCGACCGGGCCGCCCTCTGTGCCCTCGACACCTCACCCGAGTCCGCCAGCGAGATGGCCATCGGGCGACTGGCCGATGCGTTGGAGGCCGAGCTCCACTGAGCCTCGGGCCCTGACCTGCGGTCAGACGGCCATGCCGTACAGCGCCACCACCACGCCGGCGGCGATGAGCACCACGGCGGCGGCGTAGCGCGCTGCCCACTCCCATGCCCGGGAGCGGGTGCCGTCGGCCGCGATCACCTCGCGTAGCTCCACCACGGGGCCGGGTATGCGGCGGTACCAGCCCTTGGCCGTGACCTCCTGGCCCATGTAGCGCTCCACCCGGAACAGGGCGAAGAGGGCGGCCACGAACGGAAGGGGCTGGCGGTAGAGCAGGGGGACGAAGCCCGAGGAGTCCTGCATCACCAGGTCGGGGGAGAGCACATAGCCGGGGAAGCCGCGGCCGATGATCTGGCCCTTGACCTCCACACCGATGCCGGCAACGGGACTGGCGTCCAGCCGTCCGAGCAGCTCGGTAACCTCACCGACCGGCGTGAACACGCCCGGGTAGCGCACGTGCTGCTTGACGAACAGCAGCACCCCGGCAGCCATGAGGGCGATGCCCACCGACGCCACCGAGCCGGTGAAGGCCCCGAAGGCCACCAGCGGGACGAGCACGGCCCAGGGCGCGACAGCGATGGCCAGCTCCTTGACGAAGCCGGAGCGGGCCGCCCACCGGTCGGTCTCGGAGACGGTGGCCAGTGACCGCAACACGCTCCAGCGCTTGGGAGCGCCCGCCAAGCCACTCTGCTCGAGGGCTTCGATGCGGTGGACCACAAGCGGGTGGGTCGACATCAGCTCGAGGGTGCGACCCCAGGGATTCACTGATTCCCATCGCATGGCGCCCAGGACCCGCTCGGGGTCCACGCCGGCGGCGAGGGCGGTGGACATGGCTTCGGCGGTCTTGGGCTCGAAGATGCCCATGGCTCGCATCGACTGGGCCCGGCGCTGGCGGGCCTGGAGCTTGTTGGCCTCCTTCTTGCCCTCCTTGCCCTGGGCCACCAGCGCCGCCACCTGCTCGCGCTGCTGTGTCGAGGCCACCCCCATGCCGTAGGCCACCTTCACGAGGGCCGACGCCAGGGCGTCACCGTCGCCGGTGCATTGGCACGACCAGTGGTCGGCGGCGTACTCCCGGGCCCGGCTGAGGGACAACAGCACGAACTGCGACACCAGGTAGGACAGGTAGGCGCCGATGGCGACGACCCTGGCCTCGTTGCGGCCGCTCTGACGGGTGACGACGTAGGTCAGGTAGAGCACCATCGGGATCACGGCCGCCACCGTCATCACCGCGAAGTCCCAGTTCTTCACATGGCCCACCTCGTGGGTGATGACGGCGTCGAGCTCCCGCTCGTCGAGGCGCTCCAGCAGGCCGCGGGTCACCCAGAGGCGGGCGTCCCGGGGCGTGCGGCCGAAGGTGAAGGCGTTGGGGGTCCCGTCGTCGACCAGACCCAGCTTCACCAGGGGAACGCCGGCATCGGCACAACGCCTGGCCACCATCTCCCCTACCGGGTGGTCGGTCAGATAGCGCCCGCCCTCGTGGTCGATCACCGTGGCCGGTACCAGCCACTGGATGAGCCAGGGGTTCACCAGGTACTGAATCCCGACCAGGACGATGGCGAAGGCCATGGGGAACCACAGAGGCGCTCCCAAGAAGACGGTGAAGGCGAACCCCACCGCCAGGAGCAACCCCAGGAGACCACCGAGAGAAGGAAGCGACTTCCGAAGCACGAAACTCATTCCGACAACACCTCCAATGAGAGGGCCTTGCCGCCCAACCGAGAGCGGCTCCTCAGATGCTACGCCCGTCTCGAAGGCCGCCGGCGACGGCTGCCACGCGGCCGGCTCCCAAGGCTGGAGCCACTCCGTGGCGGGCCAGCCCTCGACCCCTGCCATGAGCTCGTACATGGTGGCGCCGTCGATCGACTCCCGGATGAGATCGGCGTGGCCGGCATGGCGGGCGAGCTCCTCCACGAGATGGAGCAGGACCCATCGCACGGACCATGCCTCGACGTCATCAGGGAACCACGGCACACCCTTGGCACGGGCACGGCCTGACCGAGGTCCGCGATCCCGGCGATGCCGCCTCCGTTCGTGCCGCCACCGCGTCGTAGTCCGCCAGCACGCCGGAAAGGCTCTCGTCGGGTCCGAGGCTGAAGGCCGCCTCGTAGCTCGACCCGGAATCGTGGTCGGATCCCCGCCCGCTGTTCTGGAGGACCCAAGTCGATCCAGCCCGTCTCCACGTCTGCGGCGTGCTGGATGAGGCCACCAATGGTCAGCGAGAACGTCGAGCTGTTCGACCGCACCAAGGCCAGCGGCGCCATCCGCGCCGACATGGAGGTCACCGATCTGTCCCTGATCTTCGAGCAGTTGGCCGTGGTCCGGTTGGGTGACGAGCAACGCACCCGACAGCTGCGTCGGCGCTACCTCGAGCTCGCCCTCGAGGCCATCCGCTCTTCGGACGGGCCACCCCTTCCCGGCCCGGCGCCGACCTGGGGGGAGCTGGCCGACCGGTGGCGGCCCTCTGACCTGAGAGTCAGCCGGCCGTCAGCGGATCCCGCGGCTCGCTGATCAGCTCGAGCTCGGGTGGCAGGCCCTCGACCTTGACCACCCCATCCGTGACTTCCACGCTCATGCGGCTGCCGCCGAGGGGGATGCGGTCCACCCGGAGGTGGCCGATCTGCTCGGGGATGGCCGGGGCCACCCATACCTTGCCGTGAGGGACCCACGGGTCGATGCGGAGCAGGGTCCGCAGGAGCATCAGGGGTGAGGCGGCGGCCCACGCCTGGGGGGAGCACGAGGTCGGGTAGCTCACCACGCCGGTGAACTCGGAGCGGTCGATGCCGCTGAAAAGCTCGGGCAGCCGGCCGCCCTGGCTCTCGGCTGCGTCGAGGAGGGCGAGCACGACCCGCTGGGCCTCCTCCACGAACCCGTAACGCATGAGCCCGGCGGCGATGATGGCGTTGTCGTGCGGCCACACCGAGCCGCAGTGGTAGCTGATCGGGTTGTACCCGGCCATGGACGAGGCCAGCGTGCGGATCCCCCAACCGCTGAACATCGCCGGCGACAGGAGGTGACCGGCCACCCGGGCGGCCTTGTCCTGGTCCACGATGCCGGTCCACAGGCAATGGCCCATGTTCGACGCCAG
>Ga0136627_1000915_pt1 | contig 11544 bp, 11 predicted proteins | sample AntDrymUQ4892206_2_FD_104652 | JGI IMG/M metagenome (GOLD analysis project Ga0136627, IMG submission 104652) | Polar desert sand microbial communities from Dry Valleys, Antarctica - metaG UQ489 (22.06) | ecosystem: Environmental > Terrestrial > Soil > Desert | place: Antarctica: Dry Valley... | reverse complement strand
TGACGAACCGCTGGTCGTGCGCCGCCTGCTCCTCGACGAGATCGTGCCCGAACGCCATCGCATCCCATCGCGGGTCACCGACGACGCCGCCGTCGCAACTCAGGTGCTCGACGAGGCGATTGCCGCCGGCCACGAGGGGATCATGGTGAAGGCGATCGACTCGGTCTACGACGCCGGGCGCCGCGGCGGGTCGTGGCGCAAGGTCAAGCCGGTGCACACGTTCGATCTCGTCGTGCTCGCCGCAGAGTGGGGTCACGGCCGACGGACGGGATGGCTGTCGAACCTCCACCTCGGCGCCCGCGACCCGGCGGGTGGGTTCGTGATGGTCGGCAAGACGTTCAAGGGCCTGACCGACGAGTTGCTGGCGTTCCAGACGACGGCGTTGCAGGAGCTCGAGGTCGACAGCGACGGCTTCATCGTGCACGTCCGCCCCGAGATGGTGGTGGAGATCGCCGTCGACGGTGCGCAGCGCTCGCCCCGCTATCCCGGCGGCGTGGCCCTGCGGTTCGCCAGAGTCCGCCGCTATCGCCCCGACAAGTCGTCCGCAGAGGCTGACACCATCGACGCCGTCCGAGATCTCCTCTGAGTCACGAACAACGTCGAGCCTCGGCGTTGTTCGTGACTCAGAGATCTTGCGGTGCGGACGTTCCCGGGCGGTGGCTCAACACTCGTCGCCGGGCAGGTCGGGCGCCACGCCGTAGAGGGCGTCGCGGTTGCCGCCACTCTCGACGACGTAGCGGCCCGAGACGCCGCTCGGGAACTTCGAGATGTCGAGCTCCACGCAGCCCTCGACCACGTCGACGTCGTCTGGCCAGCTCATCGGGTTTGAGCTGTCCTCCACCCTGTAATACCCGCCCCAGTCTCCGACGAGCCAGGACTCGGGAACGTACCGCTCGGCGGCACCGAGGTCGCTGCCTGCGAATCGTTCGAAATCGTCGAGCTGCGCCGCGAAGTCTTCGAAGCGTTGACGCTCGTCGTTGACTTCGCCCTCGTCGGAGTCGAAGCCGAGTGCGTAGGCGACGTGCTCGACGGTGCCCTCGCCGGTCGTGATGGTTCGCCATCCAGGTAGACCTTGCCGTCGCCGCCGACGACGACCTCGGGGATCGCGCCGGGGGTGCTGTTCGCATGTCGGGTGAAGACGAGGATCGCCTCGTCCGGATCGGTGGGGTGGGCGTAGCCGCCCTCCGGCGGCTCTGTCGTGTCGGGACCCGTCGGCTGGGTCGGTCCCGCGGCGTCGTCCTCGCCGCAGGCGGCGGCGCCGAGTGTCAGCGCGGCGAGGGCCATTGCAGTGATGCCGCGGGCGAACCGCCGAGAATGGGTGCGGTGGAACATGTCGGTCGGATCCTTCTGGTCGTTGGTCACGGGGTGGCGAGCGTCTCGACCATCGCGGTGAGCTCGCTGACGTCGTAGGCGGACTTGTCGCTGCGGATCACGAACGTCGGGTACTTCGCCGAGCGCGGGTCGTCCGGCGTGATGATCGCCACGCTGTCGACGTGGTCGTTGCACTCGTTCGTGCACTCGAAGTAGTCCTGCTCGAACAGTGCTGCCGTGGCGAAGCCGCTCTCCACCTCGTCGACATCGGACGGCTGCTCGGCGACATCGTCGAGTGTGCGGTACGTGCCGTGGTTGCCGTTGCACAGGGCAGCGGTCGATCGGCTGGAGATGCGGGAGAACATGTCTGCTGTGACGGCCCCGACGGGAAGATGGTTCCCGCGGGCGGGGAGTATCGTCGGCGCACGACATGGCGACTCTGCGGTTCAGCTTCGGCACGATGGGGTCCGGCAAGAGCACGCTGGCGCTGCAGATCCACCACAACCTGTCGAGCCGTGACCTCCAGGGACTCGTGCTGACGGCGTTCGACCGACGCGGACACCAGGTCACCTCACGGCTCGGTGTGTACGCGCCGGCGATCGAGGTCACGCCCGACGTCGACCTGCACGCTCTGGCCGTCGCCCACTGGCCGATCCACTACATGGTGTGCGACGAGGCGCAGTTCTACACACCGGCGCAGTGCGAGCAGCTCGCCAAGGTGGTGGACGAGCTCGACGTCGACGTGTACGCCTTCGGCCTGCTGACCGACTTCCGCGGGTTGCTCTTCGACGGCACGAAGCGGATGCTCGAGATCGCCGACGAGCGGGTCGCGTTGCAGGTCGAGGCGCGCTGCTGGTGCGGGGCGCGGGCGACGCACAACGCTCGCGTCGTCGGCGGCGAGGTCGTGTACGAGGGAGACGTCGTCGTGGTCGGTGACACGTCGGAGGCCGACGACGTCCTCTTCGGACAGGCCGTCCGCTACGAGCTGCTCTGCCGGCGCCACTACTTCGACGCCGAACTCGGTCGCTAGCACATCGGCCATCGCCGACGATTGAGACAGCGACGGGGGTCGGCCGTATCCTGATCCGATGCCTGAAGCAGTGATCGTCGCCACCGCACGCAGCCCGATTGGGCGAGCAGGGAAGGGATCGCTCGTCGATCTCCGTCCTGACGACATGTCGGCCCAGATCGTGAAGGCGCTGCTCGCCAAGGTGCCGCAGGTGAGCCCCGACCAGATCGAAGACCTGATCATGGGCAACGGGCAGCCGGCCGGCGAGGCCGGATTCAACCTGGGCAGGGTCGTCGCTGTGCTCGCCGGACTCGACAACGTGCCCGGCGTGACCGTCAACCGTTACTGCTCGTCGAGCTTGCAGACCATCCGCATGGCGGCCCATGCGATCAAGGCCGGCGAAGGCGACGTGTTCATCGCCGCCGGTGTCGAGACTGTCAGCCGCTACGGCAACGGCGCCTCCGACACGGCACCGAACCCCGTGTTCAAGCCGTCAGGAAAGCGGACGGCCGAGCGCGCCGAGGGCGGTCAGGAGCCGTGGGCGCCGACCGAGGGGTTGCCCGACATCTACATCGCCATGGGCCAGACGGCCGAGAACGTGGCCGAGTCGGAGAAGGTGTCGCGCGAGGACATGGACGAGTTCGCCAAGCTCAGTCAGGATCGCGCCGTCGAGAACCAGGAGAACGGCTTTTTCGGCGACGAGATCACGCCGCTCACGCTGCCCGACGGCACCGAGGTGTCGAAGGACGACGGTCCGCGTGCCGGCACGACGATCGAGAAGCTCGCCTCGCTGCAACCCGTGTTCCGCCCCGGCGGCACGGTGACGGCGGGCAACGCCTGTCCGCTCAACGACGGCGCGGCAGCCGTGATGGTGATGAGCGACACGAAGGCCGCCGAGCTCGGGGTCACGCCACTGGCACGCATCGTCTCGTCGGGCGTCACCGGGCTCAACCCCGAGATCATGGGACTCGGACCGATCGAGGCGAGCCGCCAGGCGCTCGGCCGAGCCGGCATGACGGCCGCCGACATCGACCTGTTCGAGATCAACGAGGCGTTCGCCGCCCAGGTGATCCCGTCCGCGAGGGAGATCGGCATCGAGTGGGACAAGCTCAACGTCCACGGTGGCGGCATCGCCCTCGGCCACCCGTTCGGGATGACGGGCGCCCGCATCATGACGACGCTGATCCACGGGCTACAGGAGCGCGACGCGCAGTACGGTCTGGAGACGATGTGCGTCGGCGGCGGCCAGGGCATGGCCATGATCGTCGAACGCCTCAGCTAGCGGCGCGGCGGTCGACGAGCGAGCGAAGGGCGCGGTCGACCTCCTGGGCGAGGATGAGGCTCGCCGTCTCGCGTGCGATCGGGCGCAGCGCACCGAGCGCCGTGGCGAGCTCGTCCGGCGATGCCCGGCCGGCGAAGCCTGCACCCGCGCGGTCGACGAGGATCCGCACGCTGTCGTCGACGACCCGCCCGAGGCGTCGCCGCAGCATGTCGCGCATCATCGCCGAGATGTCGACGTCGATGCCGGCTGCCCTGAGTTGGAGGGCGAGGTCGAGCAGGGCCGGGCTCGGCACGTCCCAATCGCCGTTCTCCGTGGCCGTCACGTAGCCGGCGTCGGCGAGCTCGCCGATCACGCCGTGCTCGCCGGCGGCACGGCGCTCGACGAGTGCCGCCACCTCGTCACGGCTCATCAGCTGGCGGCGATCGTCCGACCACGGCACACGCAGTGTCTCGTCGACGCCGAGCCACGTCGAGACCGTGAGTTGCGGGTGCTGCTGGGTGACGAGCTCGCGGATCGTCTTCAGCTTCAACCCGCGGTCGCGCAGCTCGCCGATGAGACGCAGCCGCTCGAGGTGTTCGTCGGTGTAGACGGCGTCGCGACCCGACTTCGTGGGTCGCGGCAGCAGTCGCTCGTTCTGGTAGTAGCGGATGTTGCGCTCGGAGACGCCGCTGCGGGCAGCGAGCTCGGCGAGCCCGTACGTGGCGGCCTCTGCGTCGGCGGCGACGGATGTGGTCGTCGGTGTCACCCGACCATTGAACCACGATCTAGGCCACTGTGACAGCGTTCACTGACAGAATATGTTGACAGTGAACGCTGACACTGTTTGGATGGTGGCATGACCACGACGTTGGAACTCCCCAGGACGGCAGCGCGCTCGACCCAGCTCGTCGCTGCGTCGCAACGCTCGACCCACGACCCCTTCACCGAGATCGACTGGGACGCCCGTCCGCTCGACGACCACGCCTACCACCTCCCGCCCGAGCTGCTCCCGCTGTTCGGCACGGCGGCGTGGGACGCGATGGGTGAGGACGAGCGGATGGCCTACAGCCGTCACGAGACGTCGGCGCTCCTCGGCGCCGGCATCTGGTTCGAGAACGCGCTGATGCAGATCGTGCTGTCGCACCTCCTCGAGATCCCGGTCACCGATCCGATGCACCGCTACCTCCTCGTCGAGGTGGCCGACGAGTGCCGTCACTCGACGATGTTCGGCGAGTACATCCGCCGCTCGGGCACACCCGCCTACGCACCTGACCGCCCGGTCATGATCGACGAGTCCGACGGTGGCAGGGCGCTGTCGTACCTGCTCGTGCTCGCCATCGAGGAATACCTCGACTACGCCAACCGCCTCACGATGCGTGACGAGCGGGTCAACGACCTCTCACGCCAGATCGCCAAGCTGCACGTGCTGGAAGAAGCCCGCCACGTGAGCTTCGCCCGGTCGTTCCTCTCCGAGGTGTGGGGTCAGCTCGACGCGACGGCGCACGAGGTCGTGCGCGATGCAGCACCGGTGCTGGTCGCCGAGATCGTGTCGCTGGCCGTCGACCCCGCCGTCTACGACGAGCTCGGCATCGCGGACGGCGCGGACGTCGCCCGTGCGAACCCGCACCACCGCGCCAACATCGTCAGCGGGCTCTCGAAGCTGACGACGTTCCTCACCGACATCGGTGTCATCGACGATGCCCATCGCCCGACGTGGGCGTCGTTCGGGCTCGTCGTCTGAGGCGGCGGCGCTCGCCCGTCACCAGGGCGCGACGGCCGACGAGCCTGCCCGCACCTGGATGACCTCGACGTCGTGCATCGCGTACCAGGCGCGCACGACGTAGCGCTCGCCGCCGCTCGTCACTTCGGCGAGCGCCCAGCTCGTCGGCGACTCCTGCACCCCGAGACCGAGGCAGCGCATCGCCTCGACCTCCAACCCGGCCGACTCGGCCTCCGCCTCCCAGAGGTGGACGAGTCCTTTGCGCAGGTCAGGATCAGCGACGAGATCGCCACCGTGCAGCTCCAGCATCACCGACGTGATGGTGACGGGGACGAGTCGCTCCAGCGCCACGATCCGCGCGCGCAGCTCGTCGTCGAACACGACCTTGACCTCGCCCGAGGGCAACGGCTCGTCGCCGACGAAGCCGTAGCGCACGAGCGGCAGACCGTCGTCGCCGTCGGCGAACCAGCGCACTCGGTCGCCGGGGGTGAAGCTCAACGCGCTGCCTCCAGCACGGCGACGACATCGTCGGACAGCCGTGACCACGCTGCGACCGGGCTCGTCGACCACTGGTCGAACGGGCGGTCCGTGAGCGCCACGACCGCGCCACCCGCAACAGGATCGACCCACATCATCGTGCCGGAGCCACCGAAGTGGCCGAACGTCTGCTGGCTGTTGTGGCGTCCAGTCCAGTGGGGCCACTTCGCGCCGCGAATCTCGGTGCCCAGCCCCCATGGACACTCCTCGAAGCGTCCCACGCCGGGAACGATACCGCCCAGATCCGGGTAGTGCGGCTGGACGACCGTGGCGGCGCCGGCGGGGGAGAGCAGCGTCGGCTGCTGCAGCTCGAAGAGGAAGTTGGCCACGTCGTCGACGGTGCTCCACAGGCCGTGTGCGACCGATCCGCGCAGGTCGCTGTGGCGCAGCCCGAGCGGGCCGAGCACGCCGTCGGCGAGGTAGTCCTCGAACGCCAGCCCCGTCGCCTCGACGATGACCTCGGCGGCGAGCTCGAAGCCGGTGTTGGAGTAAATCCGCCGTTCGCCGGGAGCGCTGACGGGCTCACGGCCTTCGAACGGGTAGCCGCCGGCGTGGCTCAGGAGATGTTCGAGCGTGCATCCTGCCTGCCCGACTGGATGGTCGAGCGCGATGCCGCCCTCCTCGACGGCGATCATCGCTGCCCATCCGACGAAGACCTTCGTCAGCGAGGCGAGGCGGAACTCGCTGTCGACCGAGCCGTGCTGCTCGACCACCTCGCCGTCGGCGTCGACGATGGCAGCGGATGCCGTGTCGACGGGCCACTCGGCGATCTGGTCGAGCGCACCCATCGTCGTACGCGGGATCCTCAGCTCGCGGCGCTGGTGATCAGTTCGGCCACGCGGAAGGCGAGATCGATGCTCTGGCGCCCGTTGAGGCGCGGGTCGCACATCGTCTCGTAGCGGTTGTCGAGCTGATCCTCCGACACGGGGCTCGAACCGCCGAGGCACTCGGTGACGTCCTCACCGGTGAGCTCGATGTGGATGCCGCCCGGCCATGTGCCCTCGGTGTGGTGGGCTCGCACGAAGCCGTGGATCTCCCCGACGATCGAGTCGAAGTGGCGGGTCTTGCGACCGTTCGGTGCCGAGAACGTGTTGCCGTGCATCGGGTCACACGCCCACACCACCGGATGGTCGGCGTCGGCGACGGCGCGTAGGAGCGGCGGAAGCGCCGCCTCGACCCGCTCGGCGCCCATCCGTGAGATGAGCGTGAGCCGGCCGGGCGCACGGTCGGGGTTGATCGCCTCGCACAGCGCGAGCACCTCGTCAGGCGTGACGGTGGGGCCGATCTTGCACCCGATCGGGTTGCCGACGCCGCGGAGGAACTCGACGTGGGCGCCGTCGAGCTGGCGTGTGCGTTCGCCGATCCACAGCATGTGCGCCGAGCAGTCGTACCAGTCGCCGGTGAGCGAGTCCTTGCGGGTGAGCGCCTCCTCGTAACCGAGCAGCAGCGCCTCGTGGCTGGTGAAGACGTCGACCGTGCTCAAGGTGGGGTTCGCCGTGGTGTCGATGCCGGCAGCGCGCATGAACCGCATCGCACGATCGATCTCGGCGGCGACTCGCTCGTAGCGCCGTCCCTCCGGGCTCGACGAGACGAACTCCTGGTTCCACGAGTGGACCCTGGCGAGGTCGGCGAAGCCACCTTTCGTGAATGCTCGCAGCAGGTTCAGCGTGGAGGCCGACTGGTGGTACGCCTGCACGAGGCGGTCGGGGTTCGGTACTCGCGCGATCTGGTTGGGCGCTGCGTCGTTGACCATATGGCCGCGGAACGAGAGCATGTCGTCGTCACCGATGCGCTCGGTGTCGCTCGATCGCGGCTTGGCGAACTGGCCGGCCATCCTCCCGACCTTCACGACCGGTACGCCCATCGAGTACGTGAGCACCACGGCCATCTGCAGGATGACGCGCAGCTTCTCGCGGATGTTGTCGGCGGAGAACTCCTCGAAGCTCTCGGCGCAGTCGCCGGCTTGCAACAAGAACGCGTCGCCGGCACAGACCGCGGCGAGCGATGCCTGCAGCGAGCGCGCTTCGCCCGCGAACACGAGCGGCGGGAAGCTCTCGATCTGCTTCAGGGCGCGATCGAGCACGTCGGCGTCTGGCCATTGTGGCTGCTGCCCGGCAAGGCGAGAGCGCCACGATGACGTGCTCCACGTTGCCGTCACGGCGCAAAGGCTAACGGTGCGCTCTGCGACTGGCGCAGGGTCCGCTGTCACGTTCGATGTGCGCCGACGATCGATCCTTCCGTGTGCAAATTGTAAAGACGTGACTACGTTGAGGAACGTGGGTCCTGTTGTTCGTGACCACCTTGCCCCGGTGGATGACGTGTGCATCACTGTCGACGCCGGAAGGCTGCAGCACCGGTTGGCGGAGTTGGCAGCGATCGGAGCCATCGAAGCGACCGAGGGATGCGCACGGTTGGCGCTCACCGACGAGGACCGAGACGGCCGCGACCTGGTCGTGACGTGGATGCGCGATCTCGGGCTCCACGTCACGATCGACGCGATCGGCAACGCCGTCGGCGTGCTCGGCGCGGAGACGGTGGCGGGCGCGGTGTTGACCGGTTCGCACATCGACACCGTCGCGACGGGCGGCCGTTACGACGGCAACCTCGGCGTGCTCGCAGGACTCGAGGTCATCGAGTCGGTGCTCGACGCGGGCATCGAACCGGCGCGCCCGCTCGCCGTCGCCTTCTTCACCAACGAGGAAGGCGCCCGCTTCGCCCCCGACATGCTCGGCAGCCTCGTCTACGCCGGCGGACTGCAACTGGAGGACGCCCTCGACGCGGTGGCCATCGACGGTGCCGTGTTCGGTGACGAGCTCGACCGGATCGGGTACCGGGGCACGTCACCCGTGCCTGGACCGGTCCCGCACGCGTTCGTCGAGTACCACATCGAGCAAGGCCCTGTGCTCGAACGCCAGGGCATGGGGATCGGTGCCGTCACCGGCGTGCAGGGCATCTCGTGGACGCAGTACACGTTCACCGGCCAGTCAAACCATGCCGGCACGACGCCGATGTCGTACCGCCGTGATCCTGGACTGGTGGCGATGCGCGTCGGCGCCTTCGTCCGCGACCTCGTCGACGAGATCGGTCCGCCGCAGGTCGGTACCGTCGGTCGCATCGAGCTGCACCCGAATCTGGTCAACGTCGTCGCCGCACGGGCGACGATCACCGTCGACGTTCGCAACACCGACGACACCGCGCTGTCCGACGTCGAGACGAGGGTCGCCGAGTTCGTCCGCCAGGCAGCTGCCGACGAGGACGTCGAGGTCGCCACCGAGACGCTCGCCAGGTTCGAACCGGTCGAGTTCGATGCCCGCGTCGTCGACCTCGTCGAGGAGATCGCCGCCTCGGCAGGTCACACGACGATGCGCCTGCCCGCAGGTGCAGGCCACGACGCGCAGATGTTGGCGAGGATCTGTCCCTCCGGGATGATCTTCGTCCCCTCGGTGGACGGCATCAGCCACAACCCGGCCGAGCACACCGCACCCGGCGACATCGCCGCCGGCGCCAACGTGTTGGCGCGCACGATGTTGCGCCTCGCCGAGACCGACTTCGAGACGGGCAGGGGAGCGCGATCGTGAGTCGCATCGTCACCGTCGGGGGAGCGCAGCTCGGTCCGATCGGGCGCGACGACGCACGCGAGGACGTGGTCGAGCGGCTGCTCGTGCTGCTGCGCCACGGTGCCGATCGAGGGTGCGAACTCGTCGTGTTCCCCGAGCTGGCTCTGACGACGTTCTTCCCCCGCTGGCACAGCGAGCGCGTCGGCGAGTTCGACCACTATTACGAGACGGAGATGCCCTCGGCTGCCACGAAGCCGCTGTTCGACGAGGCGCAGCGCCTCGGGGTCGGATTCGTGCTCGGCTACGCCGAGCTCACGCCCGATGGCCATCGCTACAACGTGTACAGGATCGTCGAGCGCAACGGCACCACCGTCGCCACCTTCCGCAAGGTGCACATCCCAGGGCACGAGTCGAACGAGCCCGAACGGCCCTTCCAGCACCTCGAGCGCTACTACTTCGAGGAATCGCCTGACGGCTTCGGGGTGTGGGAGGCGTTCGGCGGCCGCGTCGGTGCGGCGATCTGCAACGACCGTCGCTGGCTTGAGACGTATCGCGTGATGGGGCTCGCCGGGGTCGAGCTGATCCTCATCGGTTACAACACCCCGCTGCACTACGCCCCCGATCCGACGCAGAACGCGCTCGCCGGATTCCACAACCACCTCGTGATGCAGTCGGGCGCCTACCAGAACGGCACGTGGGTCGTCGGCGTCGCCAAGGGCGGCATCGAGGAGGGCATCGACTCACTGGGCCAGAGCGTCATCATCGCCCCCTCCGGCCAGATCGTGGCGCAGGCGATCACCACAGGCGACGAACTGATCGTCGCCGAGTGCGACCTCGACTTCTGCGCCACCTACAAGCAGACACTGTTCGACTTCGAGCGCTACCGCCGCCCCGACGTCTACACCGCGATCACCGAGCCAAAGGGACGATCCCCGACATGACGACGTTCACCCTCAACGGCAACCAGGTCACCGTCGACGACCACCACGAGCACCTCCTCGACGCGCTGCGCGTCGAGTGCGGGATCACGTCCACGAAGGACGGTTGCGCGCCGTCGGGTCAGTGCGGCTGCTGCACGGTGCTCATCGACGGCAAGGCGCGCGTCGCCTGTGTCACCGGGCTCGACAAGGCCGAGGGCGCCGAGGTGCTCACCCTCGAGGGCATGGACCCGCTCGAGGTCGACCGTTACGCCAACGCCTTCGCCGCCACCGGCGCGCTGCAGTGTGGGTTCTGCACGCCGGGCATCGTCGTGCGTGCCAAGTCCCTCGTCGACCGCAAGGGCGCCGAGCTGACCCGCGAGGAGGCGTCGCGCCACCTCGGCGGTCACCTCTGCCGCTGCACCGGCTACATCAAGATCCTCGACGCCGTCGAGGCGATCGCCCAGGACCGCATCGAGGTGCCGGTCACGGTCGGCGGTGTCGGCACGAGAGGCGCGAAGTACGAGGGCTGCTCGCTCGCCGTCGGTCGCCGCCCGTTCGTCGGCGACATGAACCCGCCTGGCCTCCTCCACGGCGCGCTGCGCCTCGCCGACCACGCCCGCGCCGACGTGCTGCGCATCGATGTCGCCCCAGCGCTCGCGGTCGAGGGGGTCCATGCCGTGTACACCGGCGCCGATGTGCCGGGCGAGCTACGTGTCGGGTTGATCCACAAGGACTGGCCGGTGTTCATCCCCGAGAGCGGGCGAACGTCCTACCTCGGCGACGTGCTCGCCGTCGTCGTCGCCGACGAGCCGGCCATCGCCCGCCGGGCGGCGAAGCTGATCGGCGTCGCCTACGACGTGCTCCCGCCCATCGTCGACGCCGTGCGGGCGATCGACAGCGACGACGCCGTGTGGGGTCTCGACGGCAACGTGCTCTCTCGCTCGGCCTACACCCGTGGCACCTTCGACGAGGCGTTCGCGTCGTCGACTCACACCGTGCACGACACGTTCCAGACCCAGCGCATCGAGCACGCCTTCGTCGAGCCGGAGACGACGCTGGCGGTGCCGACCGACGACGGTGGGCTGTACGTCTACTCGGGTGGGCAGGGCGTGTGGGACGACCGCAACGACATCGTCGCCGTGCTCGGCGTCGATCCCTCGCAGGTCACCGTCGAGCTCGTCTCGAACGGCGGAGCGTTCGGCGGCAAGGAGGACATGTCGAACCAGGCG
>Ga0136627_1000914_pt1 | contig 11546 bp, 10 predicted proteins | sample AntDrymUQ4892206_2_FD_104652 | JGI IMG/M metagenome (GOLD analysis project Ga0136627, IMG submission 104652) | Polar desert sand microbial communities from Dry Valleys, Antarctica - metaG UQ489 (22.06) | ecosystem: Environmental > Terrestrial > Soil > Desert | place: Antarctica: Dry Valley... | reverse complement strand
TAGCGTCATCTGCAATCCCCCAAGCTCCTTGGTATTCTCCGCAATCCCCCTGCGACAATCATCCGGGCCCGACCCGGCGGTCCGCGCCGCCTTTCCCGGACGCCGAGCTCTACCTCTGCGTAGTGTCATCTGGGCCACCTCGAGCGGCTCATGGACAAGATCCACCGGAGCGACCCAGCACCGAAAGGCCATCCACGGGCTCCTACCGCGCGACGCGGTCGCCTTCACCGGCCGGTCGTTCTGGAAGCGTTTGTCCTTGACGCTCATGCCGCACAGGTCGGCGTCGCCACCGGCGTACTCGACCTGTATGGGCTCCTTGAGCTTGTCGGAGAGCTTGAGCAGGGGCCGCCGCCGCGGAGAGGAAGGCGAGAAAGCGAAGGACAGGATGGAGGAGCGACGGGGCCGCCGCCCCGGTTGCGCGAGAACTCGAGCGGCTGAGCAAGCCTGCGGCCAGAGAGCCGGGCCGGGTTGCACGGGCATGGTAAAAAGCGGCCGGACCAGGATCCCCGACCCTGGATGACCGTCGACCCGCTTCAGCGAGATCTCACGACTACAAGGCGGAATTTGCCTGCCGGAGGCTTGCCGGACGTGCTCGCGGAAACCGGCCAGCGCCTCATCGTCCTCTCGGACGTAATCGCTCGAGGGGTCAGCTCGAGCGTCACCGCCCGCAGGCGGAAGGAGGGCCATCCCGAGACCTGCTATCGGCCCGCCTATCCTCCCACGCGCTCGACCCTCCCCCCGCCGACGAACGCGCAGCGGGAGTCGTGCCATTCGCGCGCCGGCTCCGTTCACCCTGCCCAGGGGATGGGTCGCCTCGGGGGCATCCGGGTCGCTCGTCAGCGCGGTCGTGACCGAGCGGGGGCTCGACGTCGCTTGAGGCGGCAGGGCATGATCACCCTGCCGGGAGGCGAGGCCGGCAGCTCGGAGGTCACGCCCCCCAGCCACGGGCTAACCGGGCGGTCGGCGACCGGCTCCGTCGTGACCGCGCTCGAGTCCCAGTGATGAGCGGACAGTGAACAGGGGCGCCACCCCAAGCGAGCGGATCAGCGCCGTCATCGCCTGCTACCTCGACGCGCAGGCCATCCCGATCATGCACGAACGTCTCACGGCGATGTTCGGTCAGCTCGGTGTCGACTACGAGATCATCTTCGTCAACGACGGCAGCCCGGACGACAGCCGCGAGGTGCTACGGGAGCTGGCCGCGCACGACCGCCGGGTCGTGGTGATCACGCACACACGGGCCTTCGGCGCCCAGAGCGCGTTCACGAGCGGGATGCGGCTCGCCACCGGCGACGCGGTAGTCCTGCTCGACGGCGATCTTCAAGATCCGCCGGAGCTGATTCCCGAGCTAGTCCAGCGCTGGCGGGAAGGCTACGAGGTCGTCTACGGCGAGCGTATCGACCGGGAGGGCCGGCGCCTGATGCGCTGGGCCTACAAGCGCTTCTATCGCCTGTTCAGACGGGTCTCCTACGTGAGCGTGCCGGTCGACGCCGGAGAATTCGGCCTTATGGACCGCCGTGTCGTCGACACGCTGAACAGGCTGCCGGAGACGCACCGCTTCGTGCGGGGGCTGCGGGCGTGGGCGGGCTACCGCCAGACCGGCGTCCCCTACGTGCGCCCGGAGCGGATGTTCGGCCACAGCACTAACTCGCTGCTGAAGAACCTTGGCTGGGCGCGCAGGGCGATCATCTCGTTCTCGTATGCCCCGCTTGACTTCATCATGGCGCTCGCGCTCGTCGTGGTCGGCGCGTCGTTCGCCGCCGCCCTCTTGCAGATCTTCCTCAAGCTCGCCTTCCCTGCCGCCGCACCGAAGGGGATCACCACCCTGCTCGTCGTCGTGCTCTTCATCGGCGGCATCCAGCTGCTCTGTCTCAGCATCATCGGCTCCTACCTGGCCCACATGTACGAGGAGATCAAGGCACGGCCCGCGTACATCGTGGACGAGGTCCTGAACGAGCCGTCCGGGCGCCGGGCGGAAGGCGACGAGCCTGAGCGGGATGCCGTGCGGACGACGGAACCGCTATCCGGGCCTGGCCCTTGAGCGGCGGGGTGCGCGAAGGCCCCCGGCGGATACTCGTCACCGGCGCCGGCGGCTTCGTGGGGGCGAACCTCGTCCGGCGTCTGGCCGCCGACGGTCACCAGGTGGTCGCCGCCGTGCGTCCGGGGAGCGCTCTCTGGCGGCTCGCGGCGCCGAGACCGGACGGGCGCTCAAGGGGGTCGAGCTCTGCGTCACGCTGCCTTCGGGCTCCCAGCCCGGGCGAGGACGACGACCTGCGAGGTATCGCGGACATACCGCGTGGTGAAGTCGAAGGCCGCCGCCGCGGCGGCCAGGGGCAGGAATGAGCGGTATTCCACGAGCGGCCTGGGAAGCTCGTGGAAGTTCGACCCCCTCCGGGACAACCCGAGCACACTGCAGGCCCAGAATCCCGCCCCCTGTGTGCGGTCGAGCGACTCTTCCTCCAGCTCGGCCCTGTCGAGAGCAGCACGCAGTCCCGCAGTGCTGAAGATCGCCCAGTGCCGCGGGCAATGAAGGCCTCCCCAGTTACGGTGCCGGAAGATCCGGGCGTCGAGCGACCGGAAGTTCGGTGTCTGCAGCCAGAGGACGCCGCGCGGCGCCAACAACTGACGCGATTTCTCGAGCATCCCGAAGGGATTGGAGACGTGCTCCACGACGTTCAGCATCATCACGATGTCGAAGCGTTGGTCTGTTTCGAAGTCCTCGAACCTCCCGAGGAAAACGTCGAGACCGCGCGATTTCGCCGCCTCGGCGCTAGCGGGGTCGAAGTCGACGACCGTGGCGCTGGCCGCGCCCTCGCTCGCCCCCACCAGGTCGGCGCTGACTTTCCCGGTCCCTCCGCCCACGTCGAGGATGCGCGGCCGCGGGCTGGAAACCATCTCGAGTATGCGCCGGAACCGCCTCCGATCCAGCCAGGTCTTGACGCGCGTCACGGCGTTGCGCCGCGCAAGAGGCTGGTCCTCCGCGGACGCGAACGAGTAGTACGTGGAGGGGTAGATCTCCCTAAGGCGGTCAATCGGAAGCGGGTGAATCGAGAGCGCGTCGCAGGCTTCGCACAGGTAGTACGTAAAGGTGTCGTTCGTGCTGCCGTACTCCACGTCCCTAGCCTTCGCCCACTCAAGGTGGACGCCGCGTCCGCAGATGTGGCAGACCGCACAGCCGGTGCCGAGCGTCAAGGGGTGAGCAACCGGAGGACGGTGTCAGCGTACGTCGTCTGGCGCTCACGTATCGCGGGCGCCAGCGGTGTGCGCAGGAGGTACTTCTCGAGGTCCCCGAGACGGGTGTAGGACAGCTGCGGCTCCCAATGGTGCAGCGCGTGACGGTTGAAGCCGGCGCTCCCGAATGTGCTCGCTAGCGGCCCGTCGCCGAACAAGCGATTGACCGCACCGTGATCGACCTGGCTGTAGTCGGTGTCAGGGTCCGCATCGTCGGCCCGGTGCTCGAGCAGCTGACGGAGGCTGCCGAAGCACGGGAACACGAACAACACCGCCCATAGCCAAGCCGCGGCCGCCAAGGGCGCGTCGAAAGCGAGCCAGAGGACAGCGGCGACGCCCAGATCCGTACCAAGGGCCACTCCGATCCACCAGAGACGTGAGCCGAGTCCATCCTCTTGCCTCTCCCCTCGCTCCTGCGCGCGGCGGTCGATCTCGCGCCAGCGCCGCAGCGTGCGCATGGCCTTTAGCCCCGTCAGTCCGTCCAGCAGGTAGCGAACTCCGAGCGCGTCGAAGTACGAGTTCTCCGCGTCCATGGTGGTGCCCAAGGAGCGGTGGTGCTCCCAGTGGACATGCCGGTACGACTGAATCCTCCTGCCCAACATCCAGGCGATGAGGATGTTGGCCACCTGGTCGTTCCATCGCCGACGAGGCAGCAGGTTGTAGTGGGCGGCCTCGTGGAAGAAGTTGGACAGGTACTCCAGCATGAAGCCGACGCCGATGGCCGCCAGAATCGTGAGCGTGATGCCTTGCGGCGTCACCTCCGCCCAGAGCACGAGAGCCGCGAGCAGCGCAGCGAGCGCAGCGTAGCCGCACCCGATGTGCACAGCGATGCGTCCCCATCGGGGGGTGAGGGTGCGGCGAAACGCGCGATAGGAAACGCCCTCCTCGTCGACCAGTGTTGCCTTGAGCGAGAGCGGTATGTCGGTGATTACGTCGTCTGCGCCGTTTGATTCGGCCTTCGGCGAGGCTGAAGCGGAAGTGGTCATGGTCGATTGTCCCAACCGTGCGAGCAAGGAGGCCAGCGTAGCGCTTGACGGGAGTCACCGCCGTCGGAGTATTCCGGGTTCCCGCCCCCGGATGGTCATGGTGCTCGCGCTCGTCGTGGTCGCGCGTCGTTTCCGGCCACCGTGATGCACCACGGTGGCCGTCGCGGTGCTCTAAGATCTTCCTCAAGCTAGCCTTCCCTGCGACGCACCGGCTGGGGTCTTTCAGGCAGAGGAGCTGCATGCCGCCGATGAACGTCGCCCACACGCATCAGGAGGTCAAGGCGCGCTCGGGCTACTTCGTCGACGAGGTTCTCGACGGTCCGCAAGAGCGCCCGCGGTGGGCGGCGAGCTCGAGGAGCGTGCCGCGCGCACGGCTGACGCCCTCTTGATCTGTGACAAGAGCGAAGGCTCGCGGCGGATACTCGTCACGGGAGCCGGCGGCTTCGTGGGGTCGAACCTGGTCCGTCGTCTGGTCGCCGACGGTCACGAGGTGGTCGCGGCCGTGCGTCCGGCGAGCGATCTCTGGCGGCTCGCCGCGCCCGGGCCGAGCGCCAGCCTCGAGGGGGTCAACATCCTCGCGCTCGACCTTACCGACGAGCGTGCCGTCGAGCGGGCCGTCGATGAGGCTCGGCCGCAATGGGCATTTCACCTCGCCGCCCACGGCGCCTACTCGTGGCAGACCGACTCCCGGGAGATCGTTCGGACCAACGTGCTCGGAACCGTCAATCTCGTCGAGGCCTGCCGGGCATCTGGCTGCGAGGCGCTCGTGAACGCCGGCTCGTCGTCCGAGTACGGCTTCAAAGATCACGCGCCCGACGAGGAGGAGTCGCTCGAGCCCAACAGCGAGTACGCCGTCGCGAAGGCCGCAGCGACGCTCTACTGCCGCCAGGTCGCTCGCGCGGGGCCCATGCAGATCGTGACTCTCCGGCTCTACTCGGTCTACGGACAGTTCGAGGACCCCGGCCGCCTGATCGCCACGCTCGCGGCCCGAGGACTGCGTGGCGAGCTTCCCCCGCTCGCGGATCCGGAGGTCGCGCGCGACTTCGTCGTCGTGGAGGACGCACTCGAGGCCTTTCTCGCGGCGATCCGGCCCGGACTGCCACTCGGGGCGGTCTACAACGTCGGCACCGGCCGACAGACCTCGATCCAAGAGGTCGTGGCGGTGGCCCGCCGCCGGCTCGGCATCGAAGCGCGGCCGGACTGGGGAGCCTCCCCGAGGCGGCGCTGGGACACGACGACGTGGGTGGCGAGCACCCAGCGCATCGGGACGGAGCTCGGCTGGCGCCCACAGACCACGCTGGACGATGGCTTCGAGCGCATGGTCGGCTGGTTGCGCTCCACTCCCGCGGTGTGGCCGGTCTACGGCGTCCGCGCGCCGGACCCTGACTTCACTGGATGACCCGTCAGCGAGCCACGCTCCTGCTCCGGAGCTTCGTCTCCGGGTGCGATCCAGTCAGACAAGGGCACGACCAGCGGCTCCATCTCGGTAATCGGCCGCCCGAAGGCGATCTTCGGGTAGAGATTGGTGAACGCGTTCGTCTTGACCTGTAGCAGCGCTGGGGCGGCCGGATCGTGCCACAGCCATTCGAGCGCGGCCTCCGTATCGGCCTCGTCTTCGACCGACCGCGCCTCGATCCCGTACGCGACGGCCAGACGCTCGAAGTCCGGGGCGCTGTAGCCCCAGAGCGACGACTGATAGCGCTCGCCGAAGAAGCTCTCCTGGAACTGCCGCGTCATCCCGTGACAGCCGTTGTTGACGATCACGATCTTGAGCGGCAACCGGTTGCGCGCGACCGATTGCAGCTCCTGGATGTTGCACTGGAATCCTCCGTCGCCGGCCACCACCACAACGGGGTGCGGGGCCACGACCAGGCCGACACCGATCGCCGCGGGCAGGGCGAAGCCCATCGAGCCGAGTCCGCCGGAGGTGAGAAAGTGTTGATCTGCTGCAGGCTCGAGCGACTGGGCCGCCCACATCTGATGCTGTCCCACATCGACGACGTACGCCGCCGCGTTCCCGGAGACGCTCGAAAGCTGGTGCATCAAGGCGTTCGGGTTGATGTTTCGTGGGCCCTTGGCCTCCTCGGTGTCGGGATACCTGCGGCGTAGCTCAGCGATCTCGGCCAGCCACGCCGCCGGCTCCTCGGGCGCTCGCGCACTCGCGAGCTCGAGGGCACGGGTCAGAAAGTCCTTGACATCGGCTTCGATCGCGTCGCAACCCCTGACGCGGTTGTTCATCTCGCCGGCTTCGCAATCGACGTGGATGATCGTCCGGTCACCCTTGAACGAGTCCGTCTCCGACCCAGTCTGCCGAATATCCAGGCGCGCTCCGAGCACGAGGATCAGGTCGCTCTCCCCAGCCGCCAGGTTCGCCCACCGGTTCCCGTACGCGCCGATGAACCCGACCCGGTAGGGATCCGCCCACGGCAGCGCGTCGAGCGCCAGCAGCGAGCACACCACCGGGACGCGCACGCGCCTCACGAACTCTCGCAGCAGATGGGTCGCGCGCGCGGCGCGTACGCCGCCACCAACCCAGATCAACGGTCGCTCTGCTGCTTGAAGCTGCTCGATGAGATCGCTCGGGAACGCTCCAAGGTGACCGGCCCGCTCCCCGGGAAGATCGACGCTCGACGCTGAGCCGTCGCCCACCTCGATGTCGGCGTACTGCACGTCCAGCGGAATGTCGATCAGGACGGGCCCCGGCCGCCCGCTGAGCGCGACGTGGAAGGCACGCGCGAGCAGCCTCGGCACGTCTTCGGGCGCTCGCACCTCCCATGCCTCCTTGGTAACGGGTCGCGCCATCGAGACGATGTCGGTCTCCTGGAACCCCAGCTGGCGAATCGGGCGATCGCCCTTTCGGTCCCTCCGGTGAACATGACCCGTGATGAAGACCGCCGGCGAGGAATCGAAGTAGCAGCTGGCGACGCCGGTGAGGAGGTTCGTCGCCCCGGGCCCGGCGGTGGCCATCGCGACGCCCGGAACGCCCGTCGTCCTGCCGACCGCGTCGGCAGCGAAGGCCGCGGACTGCTCGTGATGCACGCTCACGATCTGCGGAGCTCCGCGCCGATGGATCGAGTCGAGCATGTGCGCGACGTACCCGCCCGAGACCTCGAAGACGTGCTGAACGCCTCGCGCCTCCAAGAACTCCGCGATGTAGTCGGCCACCTTCATCGTCGCCCCGTGTCCCGCCGCTAGGCGGCCGCGTCCTTCCAGGCCACCGCGACGAGGTTCCCGACCGGTAGCGTGAGAGGCAGAGAGCCGACTCGGACACGATCGAGGGCCGCTATGAGTCCGGTCTTGGCGCTTCCAAGTGGCGCGAGACGCAGCCAGTACCGCAGGGGGTAGCGGTTGGGAAAGCGCCGTATCTCGACCTTTGGAAAGCCGGCTCGCTCGAGCAGCGCCTGCAGGGAGCCGCGGCCAAACAGCTGCAGGTGCTCGACATCGTAGATGGCCGAGCGTTGGCCGAGGAGTCGGTTCAGGGGCGCGCGCCGATCGTGGCAGACCACGAAGAGCGCACCCCCGGAGCGTAGAAGTCCTTGCGCGTGCCGAAACGCCGCGAGCGGTTCCGACAGGTGCTCCACCAGATGCAGAATGCTGACCATCCTGAACCGGCCCGGCTCGAAGTCCCTCGCCCGGAACACGCCCTCCCGAATTAGGGGACGGATGTCCGCATCCGCGGCGTTGAGCGCCGCGCGCGAGGGCTCGACGCCTGTCAGGTCGCCGAAGCCTCGCTCACGCAGAACGCGCAAGAACGCCCCGTTCCCAGCACCGACATCCAGCACGCCTCCCACCGCGGGAAGGCGCGGAACGACTTCGCGCAGCAACTCGCCATAGGTCTCGGCAGCGTAGCGTGCTTCCTCCGCGCTGTCGTATCCAGCGTCGCGGTAGGCAGCGGCGAGTCCTCCTGGATTCGGAGCGGGACTTGCGAAGAGCAAGTCGCAGACGGGGCACTCGACGAGTTGCCAGTGCATAAGCTCGGGTACCTTCCGCGCGGCGAACGCGAAGCGGTCGAGGCGCGCTGGGTCGAAGCGCTCCTCGTAGAGCACGCGACCCGCGTCCGGGGCAGTTCCGCAGACTGGGCACGGCCGCGCCGCCGTGGCAAGCTCAACTCGGTCGCCGTGAGCGCTCACTGGAACAAATCTATTGGACACCACGCCCATCAAGCTCAGAATGGCATGAGCGATACGACGCCCGAGACCGGCGCGCGGCCGTTCGAGCGCGACATCGCCGTCAGTGGTCGCTTCCTCTACACCGGCGACCGGCTGAGCTCGCGGCTGGCGAACGCCCGCATCACCGAGGCCGTGCTCGCCGCCGCCGTGTTCGACGGCGCCCGCGTGATCGACATCGGGTGCGGTGACGGCACCTACTCGATCGAGCTCGCCGCCCTCGCCCGCCCAGCGCTCGTGCACGGCGTCGACCCCGCTGTGGGCGCGATCGAAGTGGCGCGGGCAAGGGCCGGGGGCGACGGCACGGTCAGCTTCGAAGTCGGAAGCGCGTATGCGCTTCCCTACGCGGTGGACGCGTTCGACGTCGCCGTGCTTCGAGGGGTTCTTCATCACGTGGATCGGCCGCTCGATGCGCTGCGCGAGGCCCTGCGAGTGGCGCCGACCGCCGTGGCGGTCGAGCCCAACGGACTGAACCCGGGCCTCAAGGTGCTCGAGCGGCGAAGCGGCTCGAGCCGGTGCTCGAGCGGACTCCGCTCCTGAGGGCGATGGCGTGCGCCCAGTACATCTTCACGGCTTGCCGCACCCCGTGCTCAGGCGGAAGCGCTTATACCGTGGGCGGCACCAACGGGAGGCACTTTGACGCTTAATCAGGCGCATCCCCCCGAATCAACGGCGCCGCCCCTCGCCAGCGACCGGCCACGTCCCTCATGGACCCTTCCCGGCGGGGTGGTGCTGGTCCTGTGCCTCCTGGTCGGCAGCTTCGCGCTCGTCTCGTCGGCGGTCATTCTCGCCGCCGGTCCCTCTGACAACGTCGACTGGGCGCTGTTCCTGCTCACGGTCGTGGTGCTCGTCCCGGCCGCGCTCGGCGCCGGGAGCCACATCGCCCGCACGCTGGAGGCCGCGGGCGGTCCGGCTGCCGTGTCCGCGCTGGCCACCCGCGCCGCCACCGGCCTGCTCACCATCCTGCTCGTCTCGAGGGTTGCCGGCGCACTCGGTTGGTCGAGCTCTGCCGTCTTGGTTGTGCTCATCGCCGTGTGGGGCGTGGCACTCGCGATCGCGGTCGGCAGGGCAAGCCGATGGGGCCGTTCAGAAGACGTACTCGCGGGCGCAGACGCCGCGCGGACCTGGATTGTCTTGGCGGCGCTCGCCTGCATTTCCGTCGTGGCCTTTCTTTCGCCCTCGCTTCTCCAGCCCCTGAAGCTCGCGCTCTCGCTCGCGATCGCCGCGGCGCTGACCGCCCTTCACGTGCACTCTCGACGCTCGCGTCACCGCCCCTGGATGCGATGGCTCGTCGACGCGGGAGCGGTCGGGCTCGTGATCATGACCGTGACCGACGTCTCGGCTTACCTCGAGTATCTCCGGCCGGACGCTAGAACCGTAGTGCTCGCTGACGGACTGGCGGTCTCACCCGAAGCCCTCGGCTACGCGCAGAGACTGCATCAAGGCTTCTGGCTCGCCCCGCTGAACGACATGCTCCACGGCCGAGCGATGCTCGTCGACGTCTCCTCGCAGTATGGCGTCGGCGTCTTCTACTTCCTGGCCGCCTTCTTCCAGGTTGCCCCTCTGGGGTACGGGACCCTGTCGCTGCTGACCGGGTTTCTAACCGCGCTTCAGTACGCGACCGCGTACGGCGTGATGCGCCTCGGCGGCTGCCCGGGGATACTCGCCGTCCCGGCGATCACCGCCGCCGTCATCGGGCTCCTGCTCGGATCGCTCGGCTCCCCGGCCGACTTTCCCGGCACAGGGGGGCTCCGGTTCGGACTCGGGTGGCTGGTGGCCGCCTGCGCCGTCCTCTGGACCCGCTGGCCGGGGCGCCGTCGTTCGCTACAAGCCGCTGCAGTCGCGCTGGTCGGGATCGCGTCGGTGTGGAGCTTTGAGACCTTCGCGGTGGTGAGCGCGACGTTTCTCGCAGTAGCGGCCTTCGAGGCCGCGGCCCTGGAGCCCGGTCGCCGTGCGCGCTCCTTCGGGCGCAACATGCTCGCGGCTGCCTGCTGCTGCGTCTTCGCCCATCTGGTGCTGGCCATCGGGACCCGTGCGTTCGCCGGGAGTTGGCCCGACTGGTCGACCTACTTGGCATTTGTGCGGTCCTACGCAGGTGGCCTCTATGTCCTTGCGGTACGCCCTTGGTCTCCCGGGCTCCCGATCCTCTTTCTGCACCTCGCCTCCGCGATCGCCCTCGCGGCGCTGCTCGCCCGCCGCCATAGGCTGGTGCTCGAGCGTCGGCCACTCCTGCTTGGAATCGCCGCGACAAGCGGGCTCGGCATCGCCTCGTTCGGCTACTTCGTCGGTCACTCGCACCCGAACACGCTGCTCTACGTCGCCCTGCCTGCTGTCGTCGAGGCGTGCCTCTGGGTCTCGCTGGTCGGCGACCGGCTGCTTCAAGCGCCGCGAGCACCTAGGCTGGTCGCCACGGCTGCGGGCGTCTGGCTCGCCGTCCTGCTAGCGATCTCGGGCTGGCCGGACGCGACCGACAAGTGGCGGCGAACGGCGCTCGACCAAGCGATCCCGGGGCACGGAGGCCGGATCCGGGAAGCCGTGCCGAGGCTCTGGCGCTCCCCGCCAAGCGACTCGCGCGCGCCCGAGGCGCAGGCACTGCTCGACCGCCACCTTCCAAAGGGCGAGCCGGCCCTCGTGATCACGGAGCCCGAGCTGAGCGTCGAGACTCTCGTGCGCAGCGACAGGGTCAACGTCCTGCCCATCGGGGACCCCGAGCAGGACAACCTCGTCCCGGACGAGACGTATCCGAAGGTGCGCCGGGCGATCGACCGCCTTGCGCCGGGAGCGCTCATGCTCACGCAACTCGGGGTGTTCGACGCGCCCGCCAAGCCGCTCGGCGTGCGTCCGGATGCCCGCCGCAAGCTTGTGAAGCTGCAGAAGGTAGCGCTGGACCGGATCCGGGAGAGGTTCCGCCTCGAGGAGGTCGCCCGCAGCCCGAGGGGCTTCGCCCTCATGCGGCTCGTGGCACGACAAGAAGAGCAAAGGTGACCTCACCTCGGCGCGGGATCCGTGCGGCTGCTCGCCGGCTATGAAGACGAGGCTCGAACCGGCCTGGCCCGCATGCCGCGCTGGGTGCGCGACAGCGCCGCGCTGGAGCCGAGGGGCGCGCTGGAAGCGCCGCGATGAGCGACCGGGCGGCCCCCTGGCCAAGCGCGGCGCCATGGCG
>Ga0136627_1000913_pt1 | contig 11546 bp, 7 predicted proteins | sample AntDrymUQ4892206_2_FD_104652 | JGI IMG/M metagenome (GOLD analysis project Ga0136627, IMG submission 104652) | Polar desert sand microbial communities from Dry Valleys, Antarctica - metaG UQ489 (22.06) | ecosystem: Environmental > Terrestrial > Soil > Desert | place: Antarctica: Dry Valley... | reverse complement strand
GAGACGGGCCAGTGCCTGGCCGACGAGCAGCAGGGTGGCAACTGCGCACAGCGCCCCGAAAGTCCCCAACGCCACGGCCAACGGTCGTATGGCCCGCTGGGCCTGGGTGGTGATGACCGAGTTTCACCCGGGAGTTGACCTGAGTTCCCTCGGGGAGAATGCCCTCGTAGTCCCGCTTGAACTGGGCCACGTCGGCATCGCCATGGCGCAGCTGCACGCCCGTCCAGATGTAGCTCATGTACGCCAGCTCGCGCTGGGTGAAGGCTGGGGTGAACAAGACGCGAGGGGTCCGATCCACCTCGTCCTGGACGACCTCGTCGTTGAACAGGCCGATGCCCACGACGGTGACGTCGAGCCGGTCGTTCGGGTCCGGATTCGTGTCGAAGAACGTGTCTTCGGCATCGGGGTGCCACACCCCGATGGCGAGCCGCTGGCCGACCCGAAGGCCGTGTGCCCTGGCCAGCTGCTCGCCCACGGCGATCTCGTCCGGGCGCGTCGGGTCGGGGAGCCGCCCCGACGTGGGCGCAAACTGGTCCTGGTCGAAGTAGAGCCCGTCGATGCTTCCTACCGCCTCGCCCTCCACGTAGGAGAGATCCGCCTTTCCGTCGGGCGTGAGCGGCGCGGCCAAGAAGGCGCCGTAGCTGGCCGTCCTGGTGACCCCGGGCAGGCCTCTGGTCCTAGCAAGCAACGTAGCGAGCAACTCGGGATCGGGATCGCTCTCCACATTGGGGTTGACCTGGATGTCGGGGTTGACCTGGATGTCCGAGGGATTGCCGGCGGCCAGGAAACGCGAGTACGACAACGCCGTGCGCCGGGCGCCGGCCAGCGAGGTCATCGACACCCCGCCCAGGAGGCCCAGAAGCACCACGACTCCCACGTAGCTCCGCACCCTGCGCCGGAACGATGACCGGAACCGGTACCAGACGGCGGCCATCATTCAGCCCTCAGCACGAGGGCGGGACGGGTGCGGGCCGCGGCCCACGCCGGGAAGGCGGCCACGACGTTGGCGATCAGCAGGGCGGCGGGCAGGAGGGCGGCCAGGCCGACGAGGGGGACCTCGGGCCGATTGACGACCCCGACGCCGTCGGCCACCAGAGTCCAGGCCCAGCGCCCGGCGGCAACTCCGATCGGGACCCCGAGGGCGAGGCCGGCGATGACGACGAGACTGGCCTGCCAGGCGACGGCGGCCCACACCTGGCCGGGCCCCAAGCCCAGCGCCTTGAGCACGGCCAGGTCCCGCCCCCGTCGCCGCACCGCTGTCACCAGGGTGTGGCCCACGGCCAGCACGCCGAGCAAGGCGAAGAACACGGCCAAGGCTCGGGGGATGGCCCGGATCCGCTCGAGATTGACTACGTCGGAGGGCGGCTTGTCGGTGACGACGGTCCCGACCCGCTCCTCGAGAGCCCCCCGGGCGGCCTCCTCGTCGGTCCCCCGCGCCCAGTTGACCAGCAACTCCGAATGGCTCTGCGTGGTCGCAAGCCCCTCGGCCCCCTCGCCTGTCATCACCACGCCGTCGTCGGCCACTGCATCGGTGTTGAGGGACGGGATGGCGGCCCGGCCCACGATGCGCAGCGTGATGGGCCCATTGGCCCCCGGCGACTCCATGGAGGCGCCAACGCTCCTGCCGAAACGGCGCAGGGTGGCGGTGCCGAGGACAACTTCGTCGGCGCCCTGGGGGGAGCGCCCCTCGAGGATGGTCGGCTCGATCGAGCCCTTCAGGTCGGAGAAGGCGACCACGTGCAGGTAGGCGCCCGGTATCTCGATGTGGCTGACGCTCACGGCGGCGAGGTCGGCGACGGCCGGATCGGCGGCGAGGTCGGCGCCATGGCGGTCCACCACAGAAGGGCCCCCGCCACCCAAGCCCTGGCCAGGCACGCTGGCGTCCCAGTTCCACCCATAGTGGGCCGGGGTCCCTACCAGGGCGGTCTGGCTGGCGACGAAGACGGTGACGGCGGCCAGACTGGCGATGCCGAGAATGACCCCCGCCAGGCCGGCGCGCACCGGGACGGCGGTGCGGCCCCGGCCCGGTTCGAAGGCCATGCGGGCACCGGCCGTCAAGGCTGGTGGCAAGCCTGCGGCGGCGATGGCGCTCGCTACGGCGGAGGGCCGGGAGGGGCCCGGCGCCGGGGCTTCCGACGACGATGTCATCCTGGTCCGGTGCCACGCTGCAGCGATGGTGAAGGCGCCCAGCACCAGGACGAGGGCGACGACGCCGAGGCCGAGGACGCGGGAGTCGAGCGAGAAGCCGGGGTCGGGCTCGGCCTGGCGGGCGATGCTGATCGGCATGAGCGGCGAGGCCAGCGCTGCCCCGACCCCCGCCAGCAGGGCTCCTCCGAGGACCGCCGGCGCCAGGGCCAGGCCGGCAGCGGCCGTGCGCTCGGCCCTGCTCATCCCCAGGCCGGCCAGCGTGGGCTCGTCCGGCTGGGCGTTCGACAGCCAGCGCCCAAGGGCCTGGCCCACGGCCACCAGGCCGGCCAACCCGGCGGCGGCGGCGAAGAGCAACAGGCCGATGACCACGACGTCGATGGCGTCCTGGACTCTTGCCACCTCGGCGCTGGCCGGCTGGATGGCGAACTCGGTGTCGTCGGCGAAGATCCGGTTGGCCGCCTCGCTGAACGCGGCCAGATCGGCTTGGCCGTCGCGGAGGCGGATCCGGCTCACGCCGTCGAAGGTCGCCATGGCCTCCCCGTAGGCCCGGTAAAAGGCCGGGGTCAGGTAGGCAGCCGGTAGGTCCTCCGAGGTTAGGTCGGCCACGTCGGACGGAGCCCGCACCACGCCCACTACGCGTGCCGTGACGGACGGACCGGCGGGCTCCGGGTTGGCGCCGAGGGCCTCGAACTGCTCGGAGGCGAAGGAGCGGAGGGTCACCTGCTGGCCCACCGCCAGCCGGTGATCGGCGGCCACCTGCTCGTTTACGGTTAGCTCGTCGGGCCGGTCCGGGTCGGGTGCCCGCCCCCGGACCACACGGACCCGGTCGACGTCGCCGAGGAAGCGTCCACCGGGGCCGGCCACGATAAGGAACTGCCTGCCCTCGGGCCCCGACGGGAGTGGAGCGAACAGCGGGGCGACGATCCGGCCCACCACCTCGACCTGGGGCAGGCGCTCGACTTGCGCCAGCCGGGCGGGGTCGGAGTAGAAGATGGTCGCGTCAGCGGCCAGGGACATATCCAGGAAGCGGTCGAATCCGGAGGCCGAGCGCCGGGCGCCGGCGACCACGGTGAGCACCACTGCACCCACAAGGGCGATCAGGAGGGCGAGGCCGACCGTGGCCTTCCAGCGTCGGCGCAGCTCGGCCCGGGCGCGGTACCAGACGGCGGCCATCACTCGGTCCGCAGCCGCACCCAGACGGCGTCCATGGCTATTCGTCTTCGAACGCTTGGGTCACAACTCGCCGCCACTCCCGGATGCGACGGCAGTGACAGCACCTTCGTCGTCGCCGTCCACCACCCGTCCGTCTCGCATCTGCACGATGCGGTCGGCGTTGTCGGCCACCGGTTGGTCGTGGGTGACGAGCAGGATGGCCTGGCCGTTCGAATGAAGCCGGCGGAACAGCTCCATGACCTCGGCGCCGCCGGCCGAGTCCAGTGCACCAGTGGGCTCGTCGGCCAGCAGGAGCGTGGGCTCGTTGGCCAGGGCCCGGGCGATGGCCAGGCGCTGGCGTTGGCCACCGGAGAGCACGCCGGGCGCGCTCTTGGACTTGTCGGCCAGGCCCAGCAGGTCGAGCAGGTCCCGGGCGCGGGTCTCGGCCTTCTTCCGCTTGGAGCCGGCGATCATGGCCGGAAGGGCGACGTTCTCCAGCACGCTCATGCCCTCCAAGAGGTTGAAGAACTGGAAGACGATGCCGATGTGGCGCCGCCGCAGCCGAGCCAAGGCGTTCTCGTCCTTGCCCACCAGTGACTCACCGGCGAGAACGATCTCCCCGTCGTCGGGGGTGTCGAGGCCGGCGATCATGTTGAGCAGCGTGGACTTGCCGCACCCCGAGGGTCCCATCACGGCCACGAACTCGCCGGCGACCATGGTGAGGTCTGCGCCTCGGAGGGCCCGAACCGGCGCCCCCTCGGCGTCATAGACCTTGCGGAGGCCACGTACCTCCACCGCCGTGGTGGATCGTGTGTCGGTGTCGGTGTCGGACATGGTCATGCTCCTTGCCTCGCGATGCGGTAAGCGGTTACTGGTGCGTGGCGCCCCTTGACCACCGCCGGCTCCAGGGCCTCACACTCCACCGGCTCGGAGAGTGCGTCGTGGGTGGGCTGGCTGAGGATGATCTCTCCGGCCACGGCCCACTGCTGGAGGCGCTGCGTGAGGTTCACCGTGTCGCCCACAAGCGTGTACTCGAGACGTTCCTCGGAGCCAAGGAGAGCGGCGGCCGCCGTTCCCGTGGAGAGGCCGATGCCGATGCCGAAGGGCGGAAGCCCGTCGGCCATCCAACGCTGGTTGACGGCTTCCTGGTGGGCGTGCATGAGCCGGGCCGCGGCCAGAGCCCGGTCGGCGTGGTCCTCCTGGGGGAAGGGCGCTCCGCACACGGCCATCACGGCGTCGCCCACGAACTGCATGACCGTGCCCCCTTCGGAAAGGATGGCCCGGTTCATCTCGGCCCGGTGGGTGTTGAGCTGCGAGGCCAGCTGGGTTGGCTCGGCATCCTCGGCGATGGCCGAGTAGCCGCGGATGTCGGACATGAGCACGGTGACCTCGACGGTCTCGCTCTCGCCGATGCGCCGCCCCTCCTGGCGCAGCTTCTCGGCCAGGCCGCCGGGAAGCAGTCGGCTCAGGGCGTCACCCTGCTCCTCGCGCTCCACGATGGCCTGGTGCAGCAGGCGGAGATGGCGCAGCGAGCCGGCCACGCCGGCGCTGGCCTGCTGGGCCAACCTCAGGAACAGTCGCTCCACCTCTTCGGAGACGGCCGCCGCCGTGGTGCCCTTGGTGACGGCGATGGCCTTCATGGGCCGGCCTTGGGCAATCTGGTGCAGAAGGTCCTCGTCGGCGGGCGTTATCTCACCCTCCTCGGTCACGGGCCTCACCATTGACTCGACGATGGTGGGGTCGAGCATGGATCCCCCCGTGGCCACCGCCCGCACGGCCTGGGCCAGCTGGTCGCCCTCGGCGACACGGTCCTTGAGCAGGTAGGCGTAGCCCGCCGCCCCGTCGGCCAGGAGGCTGATGGCGTACTCGGGGTCGTCGTACTGGGAGAGGATCACCACGCCGGTGCCGGGATGGCGCTTCCGGAGCTCCTTGGCCGCATCGATGCCCTCCCGCTGAAAGGAAGGAGGCATGCGGATATCGGAGACGAGGACCTGGGGAGCGGCCGCGACCGCGCCCGCGATCAGCTCGTCGTAGTCGGCGGCCACCCCCACCACCTCGAAGTCGTGCTCGCGCACCAGCATCGCCCGTACGCCCTCCCGGACGATGAGGTTGTCGTCGGCGAGGAAGATGCTGATCGACCCATCGCCCGGACTTGTTGCCACTGTTACCGAACCCTCCTGAGTTGTCACCGTTCGTGAGGATTTGATCAGATCGCGGCGCTCCGGCAAAGGGTGGAGGCAGGAACCCGCGTAGGGGTGCTAGCCCCCCGGCCCGCCGGGTGCTTGCCACCTGGTCGAATCGCCCCGATCTTCCTACGATCCAGGCATGCGCTACGAGTCATCGGTGATCTCCCTTTCCTGGATCCCCTCCGAGGCCATCAGAGGCATGTCCAAGTCGGCCTTCGAGATGGGCCCCCTTCATTACGACGACCCGCCTCCGGAGTCGCTGGCCGGTCCGGAGGAGATCGAGGCCCTCCGAGCGGCAGACCGCTTTCGTTTCGGCAACGAGCTCCGGGGTTGGGTCGACGTCGAGGACGGACGGATCGTGGGCCACGGCCAGTCGGGCGGCTGCCACATCGGGGTCACCAAGCTCAAGCTGGGGAGAACCTTCAACGTGGCGGCCGTCGCCATGCCCGAGCTCCGCCTCGAGCCCGAAGTAGGGCTGGGCTGGGTTCGCTTCACCCAGACCGCCGGCGGCCGCACGGGTGTCCCCATGCCACGCCCGGTGTCCCGGGCCCCGTTCTTCCGTGTCGAAGCCCCGCTCGTTTGGACCACGCTGAGCCTCACCATCCACGCCGACGGCTCGGCCGAGCACACGGTGGTGGGCGCCAGTCCTTTCCCCAGGCATTGGATCTACAACGCCTCTGGCAACCTGTCGCACAAGTCAGGTCTGCTGGAGATGAAGGACTGGGCCCGCCACGCCTTCGGAAAGGCGACCCCGTGGGGTGCCGAGGATTCCCCGGCCGTCGTCACCGAGGTGGAGACAGCCCTGGAGCGCGAGCTTTCGGCGACGATCATGCGGGGCGGCGCCAAGCCCAAGATCCGCAAGCTGAAAGAGGGCCGGACGCTGGTGGAGCAGGGCCAACCCGGCTCCGAGCTGTACCTGCTCTTGGATGGGGTGCTGTCGGTGGAGGTCGACGAGCGGCCGGTGGCCGAGGTGGGCCCAGGGGTCGTCCTGGGCGAGCGGGCCATCCTCGAAGGCGGGGCGCGGACCTCCACCCTGCGGGCGGTAACCGACTGCCGGGTGGCCGTGGCAGAGGCCGACGCCATCGACCGAACGGCGCTGGCGGAGCTGAGCGAGGGTCACCGCCGAGAAGACCCATCCGTTTGAGGGCGTTCATCTGCGGCGTGCGGGGCTCCACCCCCGCCCCGGGTGCCGAGTTCGTGCGCTACGGCGGCCACACCTCGTGCGTGGCTCTGGCCCACGATGGCGAGGCGCCTTCGCTGGTGCTCGACGCCGGCACCGGCATCCGGCGGCTCACGCAGGTGCTCGACGGCAAGCCCTTTCGGGGATCGATCCTCCTCGGCCACCTCCACTGGGACCACACCCAGGGGCTGCCGTTCTTCGCCGCCGCCGACCGCCCCGACGCCCGGGCGACCATCTACCTCCCCGAGCAGGGCGACGCCACCGCGGTCCTGGGTCGGGTTCTCTCGCCGCCACATTTCCCCATCGAGGTCCACGAGCTTCGAGGCGACTGCACCGTGGCCGGCCTCGAGCCCGGCCACCACGAGGTGGAGGGCTTCGACGTGCTGGCCCTCGACATACCCCACAAGGGCGGTCGCACCTACGGTTTCCGGGTGAGCGACGGGACGGCGAGCATGGCGTACCTGTCCGACCACAGCCCCACGACGTCGGGGCCCGGCCCCGACGGGCTGGGGGAGTACCACCACGCCGCCGTCACGTTGGCCGAAGGGGTGGACCTGCTGATTCACGACGCACAGCACACGGCGGAGGAGTTCGAAGCCAAGCGGTCGTGGGGCCATTCCGCCATCGACTACGCCGTGGGGCTGGCCGAGGAGGCCGGCGTCCGCAGGCTGCTGTTGTTCCACCACGACCCACCGCGCACCGACGATGCGCTCGATGCCATCGTGGCCTCTCACCGGGGTGGAGCGGTGCCGGTGGAGGCAGCCGTCGAAGGCATGGCACTGGACCTGCCGTGAGCCACGTCCGGGTTTCTGCGGTCGCCCACGTCGCTAATCCGGAAGTGGGCGATCGCAGAACGCAGCAGAAGTGGACCTCGCCATGAGCGTCGATCCATGACCGTCGACGCCGTGGTGATCGGGTCGGGCCCGAACGGGCTGGTGGCGGCGGCGGCGCTGGCGCGAGCTGGTTGGAGCGTGACGGTCCTCGAGCGCTCACCGGTCGCCGGTGGTGCGGTGCGCAGCGAGGAGCTCACCCTGCCGGGGTACGTGCACGACACCTTCTCGGCGTTCTACGGCATCCTTCACGCTTCGCCGGTGTTCACCGAGCTCGCCCTCGATCGCCGGGTCGGGTGGGCGCGCTCCGAGGTGCCGGTGGCGGCCCTCACCGCGCCCGAGCAGGGCGCCCTCTGCCATCAGAACCCGGAGCGGACGGCAGCGGGGCTCACGGGTCTGGAGCCTGGGGACGGGCGGGCGTGGAGCGAGTTGTACCGATGGTGGCTCGACGTGGGCCGGCCGTTGTTCGCCGCCATGTTGGCGCCATTGCCATCAGCGGGCCCGGCGCTGCGCTTCTTGCGGGCGGCCGGGCCGAAGGGCGCTCTCGGGGTGATCAAGGACCTGGTCGAGCCGCTGGAGGCCGTGGCCGGCGAGCGCTTCGTCTCCGAACCGGCGAGGGTGCTGCTCGCCTGTGGGGCCTCCCACAGCGACGTGAGCGTGGACAGCCCGGGAAGCACGGCGGCGGCGCTGGTGCTCGCCATGGTGGCCCAGGAGCTGGGCATGCCCGTGCCCGTTGGCGGGGCCGGTCAGTTGGCCGAGGCGCTGGTGGCGACCGTCGAGGAGGCAGGGGGGTCGGTCCGCACCGGGTGCGACGTACGCCGGGTGGTGGTGGAGGGCGGTCGGGCCGTCGGGGTCGAGACGGCCGGCGGGGACCATGTGAGCGCCACCCGAGCCGTGCTGGCCGACGTGGGCCCGGCCCAGCTCCTCGCCGGCCTGGTGGGGGAGGACCACTTCCCGCCGTCCTACCGGCAGGGGCTCCGCCGGTACCGCTACGGCACGGGGATCTTCAAGCTCGACCTGGCGCTGGACGGACCCGTCCCCTGGCTCGTCGAGGGCCTCGAGCGGTGCAGCGTGGTCCATGTCATGGGTGACCTCGACAACATGGCGCGCGCCGCCTACGAGGCCCGCCGGGGCCTGCTGCCCACAGATCCAATGCTCATCGTCGGCCAGCAGAGCGTGGCCGATCCCAGCCGGGCGCCCGAGGGTGGGCACACGCTGTGGGTGGAGACCCATGTCCCGCCTCTTCCTCGTGACGGTTCGTGGGTGGACCTCCGCCAACAGTTTCGGGACCGGGTTCTCGACCGCCTGGAGGCTCACGCCCCCGGCCTGGCCTCACGAGTGGTGGGTACTGCCGGTAGCACGCCGCCTGATCTCGAGGGCGCCAACCCCAACCTGGTGGGCGGCGACCTGGCCGGTGGTTCCAACGCCCTCGACCAGCAGGTGATCTTCCGACCTGTCCCCGGCTGGTTTCGCTACGCCACCCCGGTGAAGGGCCTCTACCTGTGCTCGGCGTCGGCCCACCCCGGTGGCGGGGTCCACGGGATGGTGGGGCGCAACTGCGCCCGCCGCGTGGTGGCCGACGCTCGTACGGGCCGGCTGCGAAGGCCGGGGGGCGCAGCCCCCGGCTGACCTCCCCACCCGACCGCTCCACGTAAGCAGATCGGGGCGTAGCGACCACTCAAGGTGAGCGGTCTTCGGGTCGAAAACCTCTTGTGAAAGAGGGTCGAGACCGGGGGAATGCTATGGAGAGCGTCGGATCCGAGGTTGGGCACCGTCGGGCCAGACCGCTCGTCTCGGTCGAGTACCGGGCTCGCCTGGCCGCCGTCGAGGCCGAGGTCAGCGCCGCCGCCCGCCGCCGCCCACGGCCCCTCGTGTCATCGGCCTACCAGGCGCGTATGGCCGCGGCTGTCGTCGCGGCCGATCAGGCTGCCGCCCGAGCAGGGGGCACGCCCACGAGCCTCAAAGCGACAGTGGCCGAAGACCGTTGGCAGGGTCGGCCGGTCCTCGGGACCTCGGTGCGGGTGCTCGCCCTGGCCATTCCCGTCATCGCCGCCGTCGGCGGGGCCATGGTCTCCAGCCGGCTGATTCAGCGACCTACGGGCGCGTTGGCGGTGGCCGGCTGGTTCGCCCTGGTCACCGTCATATCCACCATCGTGCTGGTGGTCGTCGATCGGGTGGCTCGGCGCCTTCTCCCCCTGGCCGCGCTGCTGCGCCTGTCCATGGCTTTCCCCGACCGAGCGCCGTCCCGCTTTTCGGTGGCGTTCAAGGCGGGCACCACCCGGGACCTCAAGGCTCAGCTGGTCGAGGCCAAGGAGCGTGGGATCGACGACGAGCCGTCGAAGAGCGCCGAGCGCATCCTCACCCTCGTGGGGGCCATGAGTGCTCACGATCGTGGGACCCGGGGCCACTCCGAACGGGTGCGCGCCTTCAACGACCTCATCGCCGAGGAGATGCGCCTCCCCCAGGGCGACCGCGACCGCCTCCGTTGGGCCGCCTTGCTGCACGACGTGGGAAAGCTCCATGTGCCCGCCCGCATTCTGAACAAGCCGGGCAAGCCGACGGAGAAGGAGTGGCTGCAGCTCCGACGCCATCCCGAGGAGGGCGCCAAGATCGCCGCCCCGCTGGCCGGCTGGCTGGGACCGTGGGCGGCAGCCATCGAGCAGCACCACGAGCGTTGGGACGGTGGGGGGTACCCCAAGGGGCTTTCCACCGATGACATCAGCCTGGCTGCCCGCATCGTGGCCGTGGCCGACTCCTTCGAGGTGATCACCGCGTCCCGCCCCTACAAGCGGCCCGTGAACGCTCAGACCGCTCGTGAGGAGCTGGCCCGCTGCGCAGGAAGCCACTTCGACCCCGCGGTGGTCCGGGCGTTCCTCAACATCTCGATCGGGCGCCTGCGGCTGGCCATGGGACCGGTCTCCTGGCTGGCCCAACTGCCATTCCTCGGTTCGGTGCCCCGTCTCGAGGGCCTTGCCCTTGCCGCCGGTCGTTCGGCCGCCACCGCGGCAGGGACGGCAACCGGTGTGGGCGCCTTGGCATTGACGGGCATGGTGATCCCGGCGACGGCGTCGTCCTCCCACGGGGGTCAGGTACAGGCTTCCCAGGACGCCGCTCGGTTCACCGAGCCGATCCAGGGTGCGCTGCCACCGTCCACGACTGCTGCCACACCGGCTCCATCGCCGGTCGCTCCCCCGATGGTCCCCGTGGTCTCCGGTTCACCTGTGCTCGCCGACTCAAGTAATCCGGACGAGCCCGTCATCTCCGCCGAGCCCGAGCCCGAGTCGGAGGTGCCGGTGGACGACCAGAGCGAAGACACGACGCCGACCCGCGGCTCGGCAGGAGGGTCTCTCTCACCGGCACCCGCCCCCACACCGGCACCCGACCCCACACCGGCACCCGACCCCACACCCGTGCCGCCCGCCCCCACACCCGTGCCGCCCGTCCCGACCCCTCCTCCGTCAACGACTCCGGAGACTCGAAAGGAGCTCCTCGCCAGGCAGCGAGCGGAGGAAAAGGCGTTCGACGCCCGGCAGAGGGAGGACCGAAAGAGCTTCGAGGATCAGCAGGACGACGAGGAGGACGCCTTCGAGGCTCGCCAGGAAGCCGCCGAGGAGGCCTTCGAGCAGAGTCGCCCCACCCGGGCTGAAGAGGACGCCTTCGAGGCTCGTCAAGAGGTGGAGAAGAAGAACTTCGAGGAGCAGCAGAAGAGGGACAAAGAACGGTTCGGTCAACAGCAGGCGGCGGACAAGGAGCTCTTCGAAGCTCGCCAAAGGTCCGAGCGCGAATCGTTCGCCGCTCGGCAGGGTGACGAGCACGACGACAAGGACGAAGGCAAGAGCGACTAGGGAGTCCGGCAAACGGCCCAACTCCGGCAGCGGACCCGTTCGCCTATCCGGCTGTCGCGGTACTCCTCGCTTCTTACCGCACGTCCGGCACCGGGCGATCAGAGGCGGGTCCGGTGTTCGATGGACCGCTCGACGTCCGGTTCTACTCTTCTGCCGCCCTTCGCGCCAGCCCCTCGTCGAGGAGGACGAGATCCTTCTCGAGACG
>Ga0136627_1000912_pt1 | contig 11548 bp, 10 predicted proteins | sample AntDrymUQ4892206_2_FD_104652 | JGI IMG/M metagenome (GOLD analysis project Ga0136627, IMG submission 104652) | Polar desert sand microbial communities from Dry Valleys, Antarctica - metaG UQ489 (22.06) | ecosystem: Environmental > Terrestrial > Soil > Desert | place: Antarctica: Dry Valley... | reverse complement strand
GTGGAGCGGGTCGGCAGCCTGGCCTCCTAGCCCTTGCCGAGTGGTAGGAGTGCGCGCGTGGACACCGCCGAGCTGGAGTCGTCGTACCGGTCGTTGCTGGACCTTGCGCGTGGCGGCGCTTTCCGTCCGCCCGCTGTCCAGGGGGATTGGCCCGCGGAGCTGATCCTGGCCCACATCGCCTTCAACGACCGCCTGCTGATCGCCGTGACCGCGAGCCTGCTGGCCGGTGACCGGCCCAGCTACGACAACACCGCAGCGGGCTCTGGAGTTGCGCTGCAGGCGCTGGCGCAGGCGGCGGGGGACTGGGGTGGGCTGGTGGCCACGGTGCGCCAGTGCGGCCTGGAGCTGGTGCTGGTCGCTCGGCAGCTGGACGCGGCGCGGGCCGCGACGGCGGTGCCCACCCGCATCGTCGATGGTGGCGCAGTCCGCGCCGACGGCCCGGTGCCGTGGGCGGGCGTCCTCAACACCCAGGCCCAGGTCCACCTGCCTTCCCACACCGAGCAGCTGCGCGCCATGCGCTAGCGTCACGGCGCGAATGCGCCCAGATCGGGCGGCGATGCCGCGAGGTGCACGGTGAGACAGGGTGGAAGTCTCGATCCGCAGGGGCCGGTTGCCGAGGTGATGGCAGACCTGTGGTGGCTGATGCTCGGCCTCGGTGTGGTCGTGTTCACCGTGTTCGCCGTCCTGCTCGCGGTGGGCTTGTTCCGCCGGCGGTCAACCGAACCGAAGGCGGGCCTGCAGCAGTCGAACCGCTTCGGTCGCTGGATCGTCGTCGGCGGGGTGGTGATGCCGCTGATCGTGCTGCTCGTGGTGTTCGCCGCCACCGTCCAGGCGCTGCGGGTGGTGCCAAACAGCGCCCCGCCGGAGGCGCTGGTCGTCGAGGTCATCGGCCACCAGTGGTGGTGGGAGGTTCGCTATCCCGAGGAGGGGATCACCACCACCAACGAGCTGCATATCCCGGTGGGGCGTCCCGTCGCCTTCCGGCTGACGTCCGCGGACGTGATCCACAGCTTCTGGGTGCCGGCGCTGGGCGGCAAGATGGACCTGCTGCCTGACGGCGTCAACACCCTGGTCCTGCAAGCCGACGAGCCCGGCGAGCACCTCAGCCAGTGCGCGGAGTTCTGCGGGTTGGAGCACGCGAACATGCGGTTGACCGTCGTCGCGGAACCGGCGGAACGGTTCGCCACCTGGGTGGCCGATCAAGACGGCAGCAGCGAATGAGCAGCGAACGGGGGGTTTCGCCCTCGGGCCGGGAGACGCCGTCGGTTTCAGAGCCGCTGAGCGGCGAGGACCTCAACCGGCTCTGGGCCGACCCGCCAGGCCTGCGGGGCCAGCTGACCGGGGTCCAGAACGACAAGATCGGCGCACGCCTGCTGCTGACCGGCTTCTTCTTCGTGCTGCTCGGGGGCAGCCTCGACTCCCTGGCGATGCGTCTGCAGCTGGCGGTTCCAGACAACACGCTCATCGGCCCGCAGCTGTACAACGAGCTGTTCACCAACCACGGCTCGGTGACGATGTTCCTCGTCATCCTGCCGATCTTCGAGGGCTTCGCGATCCTCCTGCTGCCTCTGGTGCTCGGCACGCGGGAGATGCCGTTTCCGCGGCTGGGCGCCTTCTCCTACTGGACGTTCCTGCTCGGCGGGTTGCTGTACTACAGCAGCACGCTGTTCCAGCTGGTCCCCGATGCTGGCTGGTTCGCCTACACCCCGCTGTCCGGCCCCGAGTTCTCACCGGATCTCGCCATCGACTTTTGGGTTCTCGGGCTCGGGGTGGCCGAGGTCGGGGCGATTGCCGCCGGCATCGAGATCATCATCGGCGTGCTGAAGATGCGGGCGCCCGGGATGACGCTGAGCCGGATGCCACTGTTCGCCTGGGCGGTGCTGGTGATGGCGTTCATGATCCTGTTCGCCTTCACGCCGCTGATCATCGGCAGCCTGCTGCTCGAGCTCGACCGTGGTTTCGGCACCCAGTTCTTCAACCCCCAACAGGGCGGCAGCTCACTGTTGTGGCAGCACCTGTTCTGGATCTTCGGCCACCCGGAGGTCTACATCCAGTTCGTCCCGGCGACGGGCGTGGTGTCGGCGATTCTCCCCGTCTTCGCGCGGCAGCGCATCGTCGGCTACACCTGGATGGTCGGCTCGCTGGTGGCGATCGGGTTCCTGTCGTTCGGCCTGTGGGCGCATCACATGTTCGCCGTCGGGCTGCCGCCGCTGGTGTTGAGTTTCTTCTCGGCCGCCAGCATGGCCATCGCCATCCCCGCCGGGGTGCAGATCGTGGCCTGGGTCGCCACAATCTGGTCTGGTCGGCCGGTGTGGAAGACGCCGTTCCTGTTCGTGGTCGGCTTTTTGGTCATCTTCGTCATCGGCGGGATCACCGGCGTGATGGTGGCCGCCGTCCCGTTCGACCTGCAGGCCCACGACTCGTACTTCGTCGTTGGTCACCTCCACTACGTGCTGATCGGCGGGGTGGCCTTCCCGATCTTCGCCGGCGTCTACTACTGGTTCCCGAAGTTCACCGGCAGGTTGCTCGACGAGCGGCTCGGCAGGCTGAACTTCTGGCTGCTGTTCGTCGGGGTGAACACCGCGTTCTTCCCGATGCACATCGTCGGGCTAATGGGGATGCCGCGACGGGTCTACACCTATCCGGCGGGCCTGGGATGGGAGGTCTACAACCTGATCTCAACCATCGGCGTGCTGATCATCGTGCCGGGCATCGCCGTGTTCATCTGGAACGTGATCCGCAGCTACCGGCGGGGGGAAGAGGCGGGCAACAATCCATGGGGCGCTGACTCGCTCGAGTGGGCGGTGCCATCGCCGCCGGCCGAGCACGGCTGGTCGGTCCTGCCCATCGTGCGCAGCCGCCACCCCCTGTGGGATCAGGACGAGTTGGACCGCGGCGACGAGCGCATCGAGCGGTTCGTCCACGGGCTGTCGCAGTGGCCGCTGCGGTGGCGGGCCGCGGTGATCGTCGGGACGGCCGACGGGCGACCCCAGGAGGTGTTTCGGGTGTCCGACCCGTCGATCTGGCCGCTGATCGCCGCGGGCGGGGTCGTGCTGATCTTCCTGTCCGAGCTGGTCAAGCTGCGCTGGGGCGCGGCGGTCGGGGCGTTGATCATCGTCGGAGCGGTGATCCGCTGGAACTGGCCCGTCGAGCCGCCGATGAGCGTCGAGGACGAGGACGCCTTCGAGCGCGAGCACGGTGTGGCGGTCAACGCCGGCGGCAGCGTGGTGGTCGCCACCTGGGGGACGGCGCTGGTGATGCTCTTCGTCGGCATCGCGTTCTCGGCCCTGCTGCTGAGCTACTTTTACCTGCGGTTGGAGAACCCGCAGTGGCCGCCCCCTGGCATTGCCGAGCCGAGCCTTGTCCGGGCTCAGCTCGCTGCGGCGCTGATCGTCGCCAGCGCCGCGGCGGTGCTGTCGGCCCTGCGCCGCGTACGGGCCGCGGACCAACGCGGCTTCATCGGCGGCCTGGTCGGGGCCCTCGTCCTCGCCGGCGCAGGCGGGATCGTCCAGTACCTGGACATCGCTGGGCTGGGCTTCGACGGCACCACCCACGCCTACGGGTCGATCTTCTTCACCCTGGCCGGATTCATCTACGTCGTGACGATCGGCGCCATGATCGCGGTGGCAATGATGCTGTTCTGGGCGATCCGGGGCCTGTACACCGTCCGCCGGCACGCAGCCATCGCCAACGTCGCCAGGTTCTGGGCCTTGATGGTCGTCGTATGGGTCGTCGGCTTCGGCACCCTCTACCTCGGACCCCATCTGACATGAGCGATCCGGCTACTCCTCACGACGGCCCCTCCTCGAGGGGCGGGTCAACAACGGCGGCGGAGGGGACGCCGGTTGCCGTTGACGTCTCCCGGGACCGCCGGGCCAGGACGACCATTGCCATGTTCTTGGCGGGCCCGGTGATCTGGTCGGTTCATTTCATGCTCGTCTACCTCGTCGTCGAGGCGGGGTGCACCGGCGACGGCCCCGGGCTGCGCCTGTTCGACCCGCCGGTGCCGACGGTCGTGACGCTGGCCGCGACCGTCGTGGCGACGGCGGCCTGCCTCGCGTCCGCGGGATGGAGTTACCGGGAATGGCGTGCGAACCGGCACAAGGTGGCCAACCAAGCCGAGCGCCCGACTGGTGAACTCGACGAGCACGACCGCCGCGAGTCGCTGGCCTTCGCCGGCTTTCTGCTCTCGCTGCTCGGGGCGGTCACCGTCCTCTTCGTCGGTCTCCCGGCCCTGGTCCTCCCGGCATGCTGACCGTGGTCCTCGCCCACGCGGGACAGCCGCCGGCACCCCACGACCTGTGGGGCGCGTGGAACCTCGAGCCGGCGTTGCTGCTCGGCCTCTGCGCCGCGGTGTGGGCCTACCGGCGTGGCCAGACCGGCGGCCTGCGGCGGAAGGTCGACACCTGGCGGGCGCGCTGCTTCGCGGGGGCCATGGTGGCGGTCGGCGTTGCGCTGCTCTCGCCCCTCGACGCCCTGTCGGGCGCTTTGGCCTCCGCGCACATGGTGCAGCACATCCTGCTGCTGCTCGTCGCGGCGCCGCTGCTGGCGCTCAGCGCGCCGTCCAGCACCCTGCTGCGCGGCAGCCCGCTGAGCGTGCGGCAGGCTCCTGGCCGATGGCGCAGACGCCTGCGTCTGAACCGGGGCCATCTGGTTGCCTTGCGCCACCCGGCCACCGTGTGGCTGCTGCACGTCGGCACGCTGTGGTTCTGGCACGCCGCGGTCCCCTACGACGCGGCGCTCGACAACGAGCTTGTCCATATCCTGGAGCACACGAGCTTCCTGGTTACCGCCATGCTCTTCTGGCGTGTCGTCATCGGCGCCCGCAGCCCGGGCCGGGTGCCGAACGGGTTGGGCGTTCTGCTGGTCTTCGGCATGGCGATGCAAAGCGTCTTCCTCTCGGTCCTCCTGACCTTCGCCCGGACGCCGTGGTACGCCGGCTACGCGGCGACAACGAGGCCCTGGGGTCTGGCGCCGCTCGCCGACCAGCAGCTGGCTGGGGTCATCATGTGGATCCCCGCCGGCCTCGTCTACCTGGCGGCGGCGCTGGCCCTGATGGTTACGTGGATACGGTCGACGGAGCGCGAAGATGTGGCGCTGTAGGCCGGGCTGCGGAGTGGCAGCTTGCGGGCGCCGCCCGTCTTCTACAGCGCTTCGACGCCGGCCCTGACGTCTATCCCACGGAGAGCCGATCTCATGCCATGCCGGTGTTGGCCTCAGCGTTGTTGGCGCAGCGCCGTCACCGCCTGGCTGCGCTTGTCCACGACGACGGTGAACAAGTTGGACGCCAGCGTCCCGGTGCGCAGGGCCGACTGAAGCTGTTCCACCGTGGTGATCGCGGAGCCGGTGTTCGATGTCGCCGTTACCCGCACCGCCGTCGGCTCTGAAATGAAGATGTCGCCGGTTTCCCTCGTGGTCCGCCCGCTCGCGGCGTACGGGTCGGTGAAGTTGCGCAGCCACAGATCGCCGTCGCCGCCGGGATCGCCCGCAGGGGGCAGTCCGATGACCCTGAAGCCGGTCTCGGCATAGTCGCCAGGAAGATGCAGCTCGCCCGTGTACTCGTCGTTGCCGCGGAAGAAGCCGGCCCGGAGGGCGTAGTCAGCGGTGAAGGTCAGCGAGGTGATGCGCCCTTCACTGACGTCCACCACGAATCGGCCCTGACTGTGGTTGTAGCTGTCAGCCAGTTCGGGCTCGGAGTCGGGGTTGCTGAGCCCGAAGACATCGGCGATCGGTGCGTCGGGCGGACAGCGGGGCAAGCCGTCCGGTGCCGGATTGCCGCACAGCCTCGCGGGTTGCAGACCGACCTGCTCGAGCAGCCCATCCACGACGACGCTGCGCGCCTCGCCGGCGGCCACCGCCTCCTCGGGAGTCACGGCGTCCGCGTCGGCGTGGTGGTAGCGGTAGCCGTCAAGTTGGATCGCGTCGCCCTCGGCCGACCAGCAGACTTTGGTATCCAGCTCCTCGATCCGCTCGGAAGGGCGGGGCGGCGCACCGGTGGGTGCACCCACGATGACGGTGCCGTCGGACACCTCGGCACGGTAGGCGGCCATGCTCGTCGGCGAGGGCCCGAAGGTGTACTGGCCGCTGCGGTTGAAGGTCGAACCGTGCTGGACGTCGATGAAGGCGGCACCCGCTTCGCACCACGCGAGCAGCTTCTGCGTTGCTGCGTGCGGGCTGTGCGCGTCCAGCACCGACACCCCTCCGTCAAGATCGTGGACCACGAACACGGGGCGCGTCGGGTCGAGGAACTCGGGGCTGACCGACCCCGCGGGTGGCAAGGGAAGCCGCACGCTACCGTTGGCTGGCAGGCCATCGGCGGGCGCAAAGCGGACTCTCGCAGTGGGGAAGTTCAGCAGCCCCACCGCGACGAGCGCCGTGACCACGGCCACCGCCATGGCCCCCCGCCCCGCCCAGCGTCGGGCGCGGCGGCGCATGGCCGCGTCGACGATGGCCGCGGTGTCGATGGGCGCGGTCTCGGGTCCTGCGGCCTGGCGCAGGCGGTCACGCAGGTCGGACATCACTCGGCTCCTCGTCGGCGAGCCCACCGCGGTCCCGAAGCTGAGCGACCGCCTGGGCAGTCAGCGCCTTCACGGTGCCCGGCCGGCAGCGCATCAGTGCGGCCACCTGGTCGACCGGCAGGTCGGCGTAGTAGCGCAGGATCAGCGCCATACGGCGGCGGGGCGGAAGGGCCGCCACCGCCTGTCGGACGGCGATGGCGTCTGTCGGGTCGACGTCACGCCGTCCGTCAGGCCTAGCTGACAGCCGCTCGGTGGCACGCCGCTCGGCGCGACGGCGCGTGTACCAGGAGTTGGCGAGGTTCAAGCCCACCCGGTGAGCCCAGGCAGCGGGTGCTGCCATGGTCCGAACGCGGTTCCAGTCACGACACACCCGCACCAACGTCTCCTGTGCCAGCACCTCGGCGACGTCGCGGTCACCGCAGTACAGCGTCAGCGAACCAACCAGCCGCCCGTGCTGGGCAGCGCAGAACGTCGCCATCTCTGACCGCTCCTCAGCGTCCACAAGCCCCCTACTGGGCGCACCTGTCACCGAACATGACCAATGAGCCTTCGCTGCGGTTTAGCGGCGCTGCGCTCAGCGCTGTTGGCGCAGCGCGACGACCGACTGGCTGCGCTTGTCGACCACGACGGTGAACGAGGTCGACGCCAGCGTCCCGCTGCGCAGGGCTTGGCGCAGCTGGGCCAGCGTCGTGATCGTCGAACCGTCCGCGAGCTGCGCCCGGACCGACACGCGTCCCGGGTCGGGGATGTGCACTGCCGCCGTGTCGTCGCTGAACGTGCCGACGGTGGTCGGTCCCGTGTAGCTGCGCAGCCACAGTGCCTCGTCGACGTCCGTACGGCCGGAAGTGTGCCCGACCGACATGAACGCGTTCTCGTCATACGCGCCTGGCAGGTGCAGCTCGCCCCGGTACTGGTCGCGTCCTCGGTAGTAACCGAAACGCTCGGCGAGCACCACCGGCGTGTACATCAGCGCCGTGACCCGTCCGGCTCTCACGTCGATCACGAAGCGCCCTTCGGATTGCTGATAGCTGTTGTCCTCTGGATCGATGACTTCTTCCACCATGACGATGGGGGCGTCGCGTGGGCAGCGCGGCAGCCCTCGCGGCGCCGGATCACCACACAGTCGCGGTGGCCGGTCACCGATGCGTTCGAGCAGGCCGTCGACCACGACGCCCTGTGCGTCCCCGGCCGCAACCGCCAGTTCGGGCGTCGCGGCGTCGCCGCCGGTGTGGTGAGCCAGGTACTTGGATGGCGGAAGGCGGCCGTACTCCGTCCAGCATGCGTCCCCTGAGGACGGGTCGGTCTCCGACCCGCGAGGCGGCGCCTGTCGGGCCGCTCCGGCGTTGACCTCACCAGCGACCACCTCGACCTCGTATGGGGTCATCCCGGTCGGCGCGGGCCCAAAGGTGTAGCGCCCGTGCTCGTCGAAGGCCGAACCGTGCTGCACGTCGATGAATGCGCGCCCGTCCTCGCACCACGCCAACAACTTGTTCCCGAGGTGCGGGCTGTGCGCGTCGAGCACCGAGACGCCGCCGTCCTGGTGATGGACCACGAAGACCGGCAGCGAGCCGTCGAGAAACTGGGCGCTGACCGAGCCACGAAGCGGCAGCCGCAGTCCGTCGTTGCGCGGCGGGGGAGAAGGCGACGACGCCCTCGGACCGTCCACGGTCAGCGACCCCGCGAGGGCGCACGCGACGATCGCGACCAAGCCGGCCGTAACACGGGCAGCTCCCCGCGCCGCCAGCTTCTGTCGCCGCTGCGCGCCCACGGTCTCCTGCGATGGTTGTACCGGTTGCAGGAGACGATCAGGCGTCCTTGCCGGTTTGGCAAGCCCTGATCGCCCCGATCGCTAGGGTGCGCGCGTGCGGTCGTTGTCGTGGGAGCAGGTGCTCGGCCGGCGCCTGCAGCGCAGCCACCTCGTCGAGCCGGCCGCCGCCGGCCGGCGGGACGAGAACGCGGTCGGTCGCGTTGTCGGCGAGGTCGCTGGCGTCCAGGCTCAGGTCATGTCGGCCGCCGAGCTCGCCATCGGTGCCAGGGTCGCCGGCCTGACCCAACCCGACGTGCGCGCCGATCTGTTCCAGCGACGCACTCTGGTCAAGACTTACGGTCCGCGTGGCACCCTGCATCTGCTGCCCGCCGAGGAGCTGCCGCTGTGGATGGCGGCGTTGCGGGCGTGCTTCTCGCCGTCGGAGGCGCGCGTCTACACCTACCACGGCGTGGACACGCGGCAGCTGGCAGCGGTCACGGATGCCATCGGCGACGCCCTCGACGGATGCTGCCTGACCCGCCAGGAGCTTGCCGACCAGGTGGCGCAGCGCGTGGGGGAATGGGCACGCGAGCGGCTGCTGTCGGCATGGGGAGACCTGCTGCGACCTGCCGCCACCACCGGCCTGCTGTGCTTCGGGCCGAGCCAAGGCGCCAAGATCACCTTCGTCCGCGCCGACCAGTGGATCCAGGGCTGGCGGGAGGTCGACCCCGATACGGCCATCGCCCACGTTCTCCGCCGCTACCTGGCCACCTACGGTCCGGCGACCGAGCAGGACTTTGCCGGCTGGTTCGGGATCGAGCGTGACGCCGCCGCGGCGGTGTTCGCTGCGTCGAACCTCGCCGAGGTCGACGTCGAAGGCGCCCGGCGCTGGCTGCTGGCCGACGACGCCAACGCTGCGTGGGAGCCGCCGCGCGGCACCCTGCGGCTGCTCGGCCAGTACGAGTGCTACCTGTTGGGCTCCTACCCTCGTGCCCGGGTGGTGCCGACAGCGTCGCGCGCGCGGATTGCTACCTATGGACGGGGGCGTTTCGAGGGGGCGGTCGCCCTGTCCGTGCTCCTCGTCGACGGTGTGGTAAGGGGCATGTGGCGGCGCCAGCGGCGCGGTAAGCGCATCGATCTGCGCGTTGAGCCGTTCGTCAAGCTGTCCGCCGACCAGAGCGACCAGCTGGCGTCCGAGGCGGCCCGAGTGGGCGCGTTCCTCGGCACCGACGTGGCCTTGTCGGTCGGCATCCTCGACTGAGCGCCCGGCCCCGACCCGAGGTCCCGCGTTGTCAAGCGCCGTGGGCGGGAAGGACCGTCCCAGTAACGGCGCCGAAGCCGACACGCGGCAGGCCAGGGCGCTCGCAGGCGCCGGCGATCTCGACGGTGTCGCCGTCCTCCAGGAACGCGCGAGTACTGCCGTCCGGCAGCGACAGCGGATCGGCGCCACGCTTGGTCAGCTCGATGAGGCTCCCGAGTGTGTCGCGCCCCGCCCCCGAGACCGTGCCGGAGGCGAACAGGTCGCCGGTGCGCAGGCTGGCGCCGTTGACGGTGGCGTGGGCCACCATCTGCGGCATCGTCCAGTACATGCCGGCAAAGGGTGGGCGGGCCACCACCACGTGGGGGCGGTCCGCTTCGGCCATCGCCGCGCTGGTCAGCCGCACCTCCAGCTCCAGGTCCAAGCCCCAGTCGCCAGGAACGCGAAGGTAGTCGAGTACTGGCGGGTCCTGCACCGGCGACGGCACCAGGTACGGCTGCAGCGCGGCCAGCGGGACCACCCATGGCGACACCGATGTGGCGAACGACTTGCCGAGAAACGGGCCCAGCGGCTGGTACTCCCAGGCCTGGATGTCGCGGGCGCTCCAGTCGTTGACCAAGACCAGGCCGAAGACGTGGTCGGCAACGTCGTCGGCGGCGACCGCCGAGCCCAGCCGGCTTCCCGAACCGATCACGAAGCCGACCTCCGCCTCGAAGTCGAGCATGCGGCTGGGGCCGAAGGTCGGCGCCTCGGCGTCTGCGGGTTTGTGCTGGCCGTTGGGCCGGACGATCGGCGTGCCGCTGGCCACCACGGTTCCCGCTCTTCCGTGGTAACCGACGGGCAGGTGCCGCCAGTTCGGCAGCAGCGGCTCGCCGCCCGGTCGGAACATCCTGCCCAGGTTGGTCGCATGCTCGATCGAGGCGTAGAAGTCGACGTAATCGGCGACCTCGAACGGCAGCTGCAGTTCGACTTCCTCGGCCGGCACCAGCGCCCGCTCGGCAAGTCCGTCGATGTCGCGCAGCCGATCGTCAGCGTCGTCGAGCAGCTCGGTCAGGTGTGCGCGCACAGCCTCCCAAGTGCGTCGGCCTCGCGCCATGAAAGGGTTGAGCCGGTCGGCGCGGAACAGTGCCTCGCCGCCGTCGACCACGTCGTCGAACAACCCCGCGCGAGCGACCTCCGCGAGATCGAGCACCTGTTCGCCGATGGCCACGCCGACCTTTGGCGGCTGCCTGCCGCGGCGGAAGACCCCGTAGGGCAGGTTGGCCAGCGAGAAGTCCGAAGCATCTGGGACCCAAACCCAGGACCGCCGTTGCGGCGAAGCGGGTTGGCGTGCCGCGGCAATTGACATCGCCAAAACTCTAGAGGTGTCATGCTGCGCCAGCGATCCAGGAGAAGGGGGAGGCCATGGCCTACTACCGCAGGGTCGGCGAGATCCCGCACAAGCGCCACACGCAGTTCCGCCGGCCCGACGGTGGCTTGTACGCCGAGGAGCTGATGGGCGTCGAGGGCTTCGGCTCTGACGCGTCGCTGCTGTACCACCGCCACCTGCCGACGGCCATCACCGCCGCCGAGCCGGTGCAACGCGAAGCCGACCCGCTGGTGCCCAACCATCCCCTCAAGCCGCGGCACCTCAAGACCCACCAGCTCAAGGTCGGCGGGGACATTGTCGACGCCCGGCAGCTGCTGATGGCCAACGACGACGTACGCCTGTCCTACGTGGCCGCCGACGCCACCAGCCCGCTGTACCGCAACGCCATCGGCGACGAGGTCATCTACGTCGAATCGGGCGAGGCCGTCTTCGAGTCGGTCTACGGCGCCATCGCCGTCGGCCAGGGCGACTACCTGGTGATCCCAACCTCGACCACCCACCGGTGGAGGGTCGCCGACGGGGTGACGCTGCGGGCGCTGGTCATCGAGGCCTCCGGTCACGTCGCTCCGCCCAAGCGCTACCTGTCCTCGCGTGGGCAGTTCCTGGAGCACAGCCCATACTGCGAACGGGACTTGCGCGGCCCCACCGAGCCGCTG
>Ga0136627_1000911_pt1 | contig 11549 bp, 6 predicted proteins | sample AntDrymUQ4892206_2_FD_104652 | JGI IMG/M metagenome (GOLD analysis project Ga0136627, IMG submission 104652) | Polar desert sand microbial communities from Dry Valleys, Antarctica - metaG UQ489 (22.06) | ecosystem: Environmental > Terrestrial > Soil > Desert | place: Antarctica: Dry Valley... | reverse complement strand
GCTCCGGAAACCCACGCGGTGAGCGCCACCCAAACCCAGGACGGAGTCCGATCCACCGTGCGGACCTGTCGATCGCGCAGCGCGTAGTAGACGCCGGTGAACAGAAAGCCTGCTGCCGCCACCGCGAGAGTCACCCAGCCCCAGATTGTTCGATCGAAAAGGTCGAAGCCGGGAACGATCAGTGCCAGAAACAACCCCCAGCCGAAGAAGTGCACATACTCCTGTGGAGTATGTGCCGCCACAACGTGCCTGGTGTGCTCGGCGCCGTTCAACAGTGACTCGGCTTCCTGCCCGATCGCGTCCATGATTCCACCTTCAGATATTTGACAACTAGTTTCCATACTAGAAAGTACTTGATAAAGGAGTAGTTGTCTAGATAGGTCTGCTGTCTCGTGTAAGAACGTAATGGCATCCGTTTCAAGGAAAATGATCGAACTCACGCCTGTTCGGTCGAAACGTGTGAAAACCGCAGCACAGGTGTGACCACTCCAGGATTGGGTACGCCATACACATGACTGCTACCCAGCCACTGCGCGCCCTGGCCCTAAACTGCACATTGAAACCCTCACCCGACCCGTCGAGTAGCCAGCTACTGGCGCAACAGGTCCTCGACGCACTGGGCCAGCACGACGTGGCAGGCCACATGGTGCGGGTCTGCGATTTCGACGTGAGGCCCGGGGTACGAACCGATATGGGCGGCGGCGATCAATGGTCCCAGCTACGCAACGAGGACGGCGCGCATAAGATCGCTGCCGACGTTTTTCAGGCACTCAACGACATTGGTTTCAGCATCCCGGCCCAGGGCAACGTGTACTGGAACGCCGAAGCCATGACGGGGACCGACTTCAAGGATCTAGACAGCACGCCGAAGGCCGTCGTCAGCACCACCAAGACGCTGGCGGCAACGCGACCCGCCTGGCCGAATTGCTGCAGGCGAAGCAGTATCCCGTCGTAGCGGGCGCGGATGGGCGCCTACTGGGCAACTTAGCTTGGTTTCAAGTATCTGGTCTTACACAGCGAGCAACGGGAGGCGCGGGGCAAGCTTCACCAGATCGTCCGGGTCGCTGGTAACCACGGCGTGATTGTGCGCTAGCCCGCACACCACAACGGATGCGTCAACAACATCCGAGTGTCCTTCTTGCCCGCATAACTCACCAGCTGCTCGGGCAGCTCGTTCATCCAAAGCGACTATCATGACGTTCGAGGTTGCCAGGAACCGCGCAAGCAATGCGTGACGTGCCCCACCTCGCCACACCTGAGCTAGCACTCCAGCTGGAATCAAAACTGGCCATTCTCGGACTTGCGCGGCCGCTAAGATTCGGCGAGTGCGCTGATCACCACGACCAATAGCAATAAGAGGACCAGCATCAAGAGTTAGCCCACTAACGTTCCTCGGAAGGTTCATGCGGCGCACTGTTCAGGCGCTCCTTTGAGCGCCGGACCAGCAATACGCTCGATTTCCGCATCTACCTGCTGTTGCACTTCGAGAGGAACTGGACCAAACTCCGCGTCCAAATCCGCCAGAAACTCGTCAAGCGTCTGCTGCCGTCGGTAATGATCAAGTGCCGCCGCGACATACGCGCTCACTGATTTTGCCTGCCCGTGAGCCACCGCCTGGTGGGCGGTTTCAACCAGGTCTTCAGGCACGCTAACAGCAATTTTAGTGTTCATACTTTTTATGCTACCTGAACTGTCAACGCCGCCCTTGCGGCCACTTCGGCTTAAAAGGGCCTGGTGTGCCGGGAGTTTTAAGAATGCGCGGAGTTTCCCGCATAAGCAGAGAGCCCCACGTGTAATCGCACACGTGGGGCTCTCTGCAATGAATGGCGTTACCGGAACGAGCCGTAGTCGTAGTCCTCCAGCGGTACGGCCTGGCCGGAGCCGGGACCGAAGCTACCGTAGCTCGGACCGTAGGCATCGGTGTAGCCCTCGTCGTAGGTCGGTACCGCCGCGGCGTAAGCCTTGGCCTTCGCCTCCTCGGTCGGCTCCACCCGCACATTGCGGTAGCGGGCGATGCCGGTACCGGCCGGGATGAGCTTCCCGATGATGACGTTTTCCTTCAGGCCAATCAAGGAGTCGCTCTTGGCCGCGATAGCCGCGTCGGTGAGCACCCGAGTGGTCTCCTGGAACGAAGCTGCCGACAGCCACGAATCGGTGGCCAGCGATGCCTTGGTGATACCCATCAACACCGGGCGACCCGCCGCCGGCTCGTTGCCTTCGGCAACGACCCGACGATTCTCCGCCTCGAACTGCGGCCGCTCAACCAGCGAACCCGGCAGGAAGTCGGTCGCACCCGAATCGATGATCGTAACGCGACGCAGCATCTGCCGAACGATGATCTCGATGTGCTTATCGTGGATGGGCTGACCCTGCGAGCGATACACTTCCTGTACCTCGTTGACCAGGTGCAGCTGCACCGCACGCGGGCCGAGGATACGCAGCACCTCATGTGGGTCGATAACACCATCGGTGAGCTGCTCACCCACCTTGACCTGATCGCCCTCGGCAACGCGAAGCCGAACCCGGCGAGACAGCTTGTCATAGCTGATCTCCTCGGAGCCGTCGTCGGGCACGATGATGATCTTGCGTGACTTGTCGGTCTCCTCGATACGCACCCGTCCAGGCGTATCGGCGATCGGCGCCTTACCTTTAGGTACTCGCGCCTCGAAGAGCTCCACGACGCGGGGCAACCCCTGCGTGATGTCCTCTCCGGCCACACCACCCATGTGGAAAGTGCGCATGGTCAGCTGCGTACCAGGCTCACCAATGGACTGTGCGGCGACGATACCAACTGCCTCGCCGACATCGACCAGCTTGCCACTGGCCAAGGAGCGGCCGTAGCAGCCGGCACACACTCCGGTGGCCGACTCGCAGGTAAGCACCGAACGCACCTTGATCTGACTGATCCCGGCCTGCACCAAAGTGTCGATGAGTACATCACCCAGATCGGCACCGGCGGGCACCACGACCGAACCGTCGGATGAAACAGCGTCAACCGCCAGCGTGCGCGCGTAACCACTGGTCTCCACATGCGGATCCTTGACCAACGGGCCACTCTCGGTTGCCGTGGCAATAGGCATGGCAACACCGCGAGTGGTCTGGCAGTCGTCGTCGCGGATGATCACATCCTGGCTTACGTCCACCAAACGCCGAGTCAAGTAACCGGAGTCAGCGGTACGAAGTGCTGTATCGGCAAGTCCCTTACGGGCACCGTGGGTGGAGATGAAGTACTCCAGCACGCTCAAGCCTTCACGGAAGCTCGACTTGATCGGGCGTGGAATGGTCTCACCCTTGGGGTTGGCCACCAAACCTCGCATGCCGGCGATCTGCCGTATCTGAATCACGTTGCCGCGTGCCCCCGATTTCACCATCGCCCAAACGGGGTTGGTGATCGAGAAGTTCTCCTCCACAGCCTTGGACACCTCATTGGTGGCCTTGGTCCAGATCTCGATGAGCTCCTGGCGACGCTCCTCGCCGGTGATCACACCACGCTGATGCTGCTTGTCGATCTTTTCGGCGTCGGCCTCGTAGTGCTCCAGGATCGCGGCTTTCTGAGGCGGGGTCACCACATCCTCGATACCGACCGTGACACCCGAACGCGTCGCCCAATGGAAGCCGGCTTCCTTCAGCGCGTCCAGCGTCGCGGCTACCTGCACCTTGGGGTAGCGCTCGGCGAGGTCGTTGATGATCTCCGAAAGCTCCTGCTTGCGGACATCGTAATTGACGAATCGGTAGTCCACGGGCAGTGTCTCGTTGAAGAAAACCCGTCCCAACGTGGTTTCCACCAGCAGCGCATTGTAGGGCTGCCAGTCAACCGGTACGGTCCACGGCGTCTTGCCGGGACCGTTGTCCAAGCTTGTCACGCCGTCGAGCCGAATTCGCACTGCTGCTTGTAGGTCCAGCGAACGCTGATCGTAGGCCATGATCGCTTCGGCGACCGAGGAAAACACGCGGCCTTCACCGGTCCGCTCGGCACGGCCGGAAGTGAGGTGGAACAGACCCAGCACCATGTCCTTGGTGGGCGCGGTGATCGGACGCCCGGACGCCGGCGACAAAATATTGTTGGAAGACAGCATCAAGATCCGAGCCTCGGCTTGCGCTTCGGTCGACAGCGGAACGTGGACCGCCATCTGGTCCCCGTCGAAGTCGGCGTTGAAGGCCGTGCACACCAAGGGGTGGATCTGGATAGCCTTACCCTCCACCAACTGCGGTTCGAAGGCCTGAATACCCAGGCGGTGCAGCGTAGGTGCTCGGTTGAGCATCACCGGGTGTTCGGTGATGACCTCTTCGAGCACGTCCCAGACCGCGGGCCGGGCACGTTCGACCATACGCTTGGCCGACTTGATGTTCTGGGCATGGTTGAGATCGACCAGCCGCTTCATCACGAACGGCTTGAACAGCTCCAATGCCATCTGCTTGGGCAGACCGCATTGGTGCAGTTTCAGTTGCGGGCCTACCACGATCACCGAACGACCGGAGTAGTCCACCCGCTTACCGAGCAGGTTCTGCCGGAAACGTCCTTGCTTGCCCTTGAGCATGTCCGCCAGGGACTTCAGCGGCCGGTTACCTGGTCCGGTGACCGGCCGGCCACGACGCCCGTTGTCGAACAGCGCGTCCACGGACTCTTGCAGCATCCGCTTCTCGTTGTTCACGATGATCTCGGGCGCACCCAGATCCATCAACCGCTTGAGCCGGTTATTCCGGTTGATCACGCGCCGGTACAGGTCGTTGAGGTCCGAGGTGGCGAACCGGCCACCGTCCAACTGCACCATCGGGCGCAGGTCCGGCGGGATCACCGGAATGGAGTCCAGCACCATACCCATCGGATTGTTATGGGTGTGCAGGAAGTTCGACACAACTTTCAGTCGCTTGAGGGCGCGGATCTTCTTCTGGCCTTTGCCGCTGCGAATGATCTCGCGCAGCTTCTCGGCCTCGGCGGCCAGGTCGAAATTCTCCAACAGGATTTTCAGCGCGGTCGCACCCATGCCGCCTTCGAAGTACTCACCGAACCTGTCCCGCAGTTCACGGTAGAGCAGCTCGTCGATGATGAGCTGACCCGGCTCCAGCTTGCGGAAGGTGTCGATGACCTCTTCGAGGCGGTCGAGCTCGCGCTGTGCACGATCGCGCAGCTGGCGCATTTCACGCTCGCCGCCCTCTTTGACCTTGCGGCGTACATCGCTTTTAGCGCCGCTGCTCTCCAGCTCGGCCAGGTCGGTTTCCAGCTTGGCCGCGCGGGCCTCGATGTCGGCGTCGCGTCGGTTCTCCACACGCTTGCGCTCCACCGATATCTCCGACTCCACGGTCGAAAGATCACGGTGGCGGGTGTCAACGTTCACGCTGGTTATCAAGTACGCGGAGAAGTAGATGATCTTCTCCAGGTCCTTGGGCGCGACGTCGAGCAGGTAACCCAGCCTGCTCGGCACTCCCTTGAAGTACCAGATGTGCGTGACGGGCGCGGCGAGCTCGATGTGCCCCATCCGCTCACGACGCACCTTGGCACGGGTGACTTCTACCCCGCAGCGTTCACAGATGATGCCCTTGAAGCGCACCCGCTTGTATTTGCCGCAGTAGCACTCCCAGTCCCGCGTGGGACCGAAGATCTTCTCGCAGAACAGGCCGTCTTTTTCCGGCTTGAGGGTGCGGTAGTTGATGGTTTCGGGCTTTTTGACCTCGCCGTGCGACCAACGACGAATATCGTCAGCGGTGGCCAGGCCGATACGCAGTTCGTCGAAGAAGTTAACGTCGAGCACTTTTATGCCTCTTCTGTTCGTTGTGGCTGAGCCTGTAAGCGTTAGTGAAGAGTTCCCGCTGTCGGCAACATCAGACCTCTTCTACCGAGGAAGGTTCACGGCGAGACAGGTCGATTCCTAGCTCTTCGGCTGCACGGAACACCTCATCGTCGGTGTCCCGCATCTCTACTGTGGCACCGTCACTGGAGAGAACCTCGACGTTGAGGCACAGCGACTGGAGCTCTTTGAGGAGCACCTTGAACGACTCGGGAATACCCGGTTCGGGGATGTTCTCGCCCTTGACGATCGCCTCGTACACCTTGACGCGACCCAAAATGTCATCGGACTTTATGGTGAGCAGCTCCTGCAGCGCATAGGAAGCGCCGTAGGCCTGCATCGCCCAGCACTCCATCTCACCGAACCGCTGGCCACCGAATTGCGCTTTACCACCCAGTGGCTGCTGTGTGATCATCGAGTACGGGCCGGTGGAGCGGGCGTGGATCTTGTCGTCCACCAGGTGCGACAGCTTCAGGATGTAGATGTAACCGACCGTGACTGCCTCTGGGAACGGCTCACCGGTGCGACCGTCAAACAGTGTCGCCTTGCCGTTGGAACCCACCAGCCGTTCACCATCGCGGGTAGGCAATGTGGAACCCAACAACCCGGTGATTTCGTCCTCACGAGCCCCGTCGAAGACCGGCGAGGCAACATTAGTACCGGGTGCACCCTTGCCGCCGCCGCTCTCCACGAGCGCCTTGGCCCAGTCTTGCGACGCCACCGAAGACGTCGTAACGTCCCAGCCCTGACCGGCAACCCAACCTAGGTGGGTCTCCAGGATCTGGCCGATATTCATCCGGCCCGGCACACCCAGCGGGTTGAGGACTACGTCGACCGGTGTCCCATCGGTGAGGAACGGCATGTCTTCAGCCGGCAGGATCTTGGCGATAACACCTTTGTTGCCGTGTCGACCGGCAAGTTTGTCACCGTCTTGAATCTTGCGCTTCTGGGCTACGTAGACGCGAACCAGATCGTTCACGCCTGGAGCAAGCTCATCTCCGGCGTCGCGATTGAAAGTACGCACCGCGATCACAGTGCCGCTTTCGCCATGCGGAACTTTCAGTGAAGTGTCCCGTACTTCGCGGGCCTTCTCACCGAAGATGGCGCGCAGTAACCGCTCCTCGGGGGTTAGTTCGGTCTCGCCTTTCGGCGTAACTTTCCCGACTAGCACATCACCGGGAGTGACCTCGGCACCGATGCGGATGATACCGCGCTCGTCTAAATCGGCCAGCACGTCCTCGGAGACGTTCGGGATGTCCCGGGTAATCTCCTCGGGTCCGAGTTTGGTGTCACGGGCGTCGACTTCGTGCTCCTCGATGTGGATCGAGGTAAGCACATCGTCTTGCACGACTCGCTCGGAGAGGATGATCGCGTCCTCGTAGTTCAGGCCTTCCCAAGCCATGAACGCCACCAGCATGTTTTTACCCAGTGCCATCTCACCGGAGTCGGTGCACGGCCCATCGGCAATGACCTGACCGGCAGCGACACGGTCACCTTGGGCCACGATCGGGCGTTGGTTAATGCAGGTGCCCTGGTTGGAGCGACGGAACTTGTTCAGCAGGTAGGTACGGCGAGTGCCGTCATCATGCATGACGGTCACGTAGTCGGCGCAGACTTCTTCGACAGCACCGGCTATCTCCGCGACCTGCACGTCCCCGGCATCGACAGCCGCGCGGTACTCCATGCCGGTCCCGACCAACGGGGCTTCGTTACGCAGTAGCGGAACAGCCTGGCGCTGCATGTTAGCACCCATGAGTGCGCGGTTGGCGTCGTCATGTTCCAGGAAAGGAATCATGGCGGTGGCAACCGAGACTATTTGCCGGGGAGAGACGTCCATGTAGTCCACGGCGTCCGGTGGAACGAGGTCGACTTCACCGCCCTTTTTGCGGACCAGCACACGCTCTTCTTGGAAGTTACCGATGTCGTCGAGCGGCGCATTGGCCTGCGCGATGACGTAACGATCTTCGGAGTCGGCCGTGAGGTAGTCGATCTGTTCGGTGACTCGGCCGGTCCGCACCTTGCGGTAGGGCGTCTCGATGAACCCGAAAGGGTTCACCCGAGCGAAAGCCGAGAGGGCTCCGATCAGTCCGATGTTGGGGCCTTCAGGCGTCTCGATGGGGCACATGCGGCCGTAGTGGGAGGGGTGCACATCGCGCACCTCCATGCCGGCACGCTCACGCGACAGACCACCGGGACCCAGCGCCGAGAGGCGTCGGCGGTGCGTCAACCCGGCTAGCGGATTGACCTGGTCCATGAACTGCGAGAGCTGGCTGGTACCGAAGAACTCCCTGATCGCCGCCGTAATGGGGCGAATATTGATCAGTGTCTGCGGTGTAATGGCCTCCACGTCTTGGGTGGTCATTCGCTCGCGAACCACGCGCTCCATTCGGGAGAGCCCGACGCGCACCTGATTCTGAATCAGCTCACCCACGGTGCGCAACCGGCGGTTACCGAAGTGGTCGATGTCGTCGACTTCGAAACCCGGTTCTTGCGCGTGCAGCTTTGTCAGGTATTCGAGGGTCGCGATGATGTCGGCCTCGGTGAGCACATTGGTAGTGATCGGCTCGTCGACCTCAAGCTTACGATTGAGCTTGTAGCGACCCACTTTGGCCAGGTCGTAACGCTTGGAGTTGAAGAACAGGTTCTCCAGTAGCGCCTGGGCGTTCTCACGTGTGGGAGGCTCACCGGGGCGGAGCTTGCGGTAAATGTCCAGCAGCGCCTCATCGGCGTTGCCGATGTGATCCTTATCCAAGGTCGCCAGCATGACCGGACTGCTCGCGAAGTGCTCGCGGATTCGGTCGGAGGTCCAACCCAGCGCCTTGAGGAACACCGTGACGGGTTGACGGCGCTTACGGTCGATGCGGATACCGGCCGTGTCGCGCTTGTCGATGTCGAATTCCAGCCATGCGCCACGGCTGGGAATCACCTTGACGCTGGTGATGTCTTTATCGGAGGTCTTGTCCGGCTGCTTATCGAAGTAGGCACCCGGCGAACGCACCAACTGTGACACCACGACACGCTCGGTGCCGTTGATGATGAACGTGCCCTTGGGCGTCATCATCGGGAAGTCGCCCATGAACACGGTCTGGCTCTTGATCTCGCCGGTGCCGTTGTTGATGAACTCGGCGGTGACGAAGAGCGGCGCACAGAAGGTGAGGTCTTTTTCCTTGCACTCCTCCAGAGGCGCCTTCACGTCCTCGAAACGAGGGTTGGTGAATGACAGCGACATCGAGCCGGAGAAGTCTTCGATCGGTGAGATCTCTGCGAGCACTTCTTCTAGGCCACTGGCCGGCACGTCAGCGCCGTTTCGGATGCGAAAAGCATCGTTGCCGACCAGCCACTCGAACGACTCCGATTGCAGCGCCAACAGGTTGGGGACCTGAAGCTCCTCGACTATTTTGCCGAAGGAGATGCGCTCGGGTTCGAGGCTGGGTGAGCTAGTTGAAGGATTGCGGGTTTCGAGGCTGGTGCCTGCCAAGATGCGTCCTTCCGAGTCCGGAATGAGTGTGCCGCCACGGCGATGCCTGTTTCCCTTGGCTCTCCTCAAGATGACAACTTGTGCCATCTTGTCCCGGCACGACAGCGCGACAGATCCATCTCATGGGCAAGATGGCAGAGTCATCGCCTGTGCGGAAATTACCGGTGTACCTATTTTCAAAGGCGGGAGGAGAAAGCTAGAGGACAGCGCAAATTAATAGTGTAGCCGAACCATGCGTCGACATCGAACGCGGGTGGGAGCCTTGAGTCTCCGACCACCCACTAGGTCAGCGCATTGCCCCATAGAGTGCCCGTTCTGGGCGCCGGAGTCAAGAGTTCGGCTGGAGGATGCTGAATTTGATTGAACTGCCCGCATCAGGGGTCGACACCTGGAATGATCCGCGTAGCGCTGCTGCGCCTCACACGAGTAAGGGCTCAGGTAGCAGTGCCGTCATTTGCTGAAGGCCGACTTCGGTCCTCATCAGGACAGTGAAAAGTTTAGTAGCAACATCGACGAGTTGGTCTTCTTGTGCCGCTCGCGATGCCCACATGAGAACAAGATCCTCGGCGTCACGACGAGACAGGCGTAGCGTGCACAAGCCCGAGCTTCTAAGCCGTCCGAGAAGGTGGGGCGCGACCTCTTGGTCGACGCCCACACTCGGAACAGTTTTCTGTTATGCCTGTGGTTGGTTGTGCGGCGACTTGTCACGCCCTGTTGTCAGTCCGCCTTGACCGCTACTGTTCTTGCGAACCGAGCACGTTTTTTGTTGTGTTCTTTGTTGAATTTAGGAGGCACATATGCGTTTTTCATGTCGTTTACTTACTATTGCCGCTCTTGCCCTGCTGGTTACGGTGGGAAGTTCTAGCGTAGCTGTGGCCGGTCCACACCACGCAAAAACCAAAGCTACGTTCGAGCTCAAGATCGTCGAAGTCGATAGCAACCAGGTCGTCGCCTCGGCTATCTTGAAATGTCCTCCGACCAGAGACAATCACCCGGACTCCACCAATGCTTGCATGGACATAGCTGACGCCAACGGCCGTATCGGGGATATCCCTCCAGCATCCGGGGTGTGCACCTCCCAGTTCGACCCGGTCATCGCTATAGCAAAAGTCCGAGGCCAAGTCGTGTATAGGCAGAAATTCAGCCACCGTTGCGTAGCAAACCAAAGCACCGGGGCACACGTCTTCAACTTCTAATGATTCGCTATCCGTCGATATCGACAGGGGGTGGTCAGCATTCGCGATGCAATCGGATAGTCCAACCTCAAACACGTTAGGGCACCGTCTCGTGCTGAGACGGTGCCCTAACGATGGAACGTACTGCGCCGCAAAATTACTTCAAGGTGATGGTGGCGCCAGCGGCCTCGAGTTGCTCCTTGGCCTTGTCGGCGGCTTCCTTGTTCACCTTCTCCAGCAGTGGCTTAGGGGCAGCCTCCACCAAGTCCTTGGCCTCCTTGAGACCGAGACTGGTAAGCGCGCGAACCTCCTTGATGACCTGGATCTTCTTGTCACCGGCAGCTTCGAGAACGACATCGAATTCGTCTTTCTCTTCAGCCACACCGGCACCGGCATCGCCGCCACCGGCAGCGGGTGCCGCGATCGCCATAGGGGCGGCAGCGGTCACGTCGAAGGTCTCTTCGAACTGCTTCACGAACTCAGACAGCTCGAGGAGGCTCATCTCCTTGAATGTGTCGAGCAGGTTGTCAGTGCTCATCTTCGCCATGTCAGGCGTCCTTTCGTGTTATTGGAAGTTCAGTAGTTGATTGATGCGGGTGAGCCTCACGGCTACTCCGCGTCCGTAGATACGCCTGCTGCTTTTTTCTCTTGCAAAGCGGCGGCCAGACGGGCAAACTGCGCGATGGGCGCCTGGAACAGCGCGGCAGCGCCGCTCAGGTTGGCTTTCATGGCACCGGCAAGCTTTGCCAGCAGTACCTCGCGCGACTCGAGATCGGCAAACCGGTTAAGTTCGGCAGGCGATAGCGATTTGCCTTCTAGTACTCCGCCCTTGATCACAAGCGCGGGGTTTTCTTTGGTGAAGTTCCGTAACCCCTTTGCGGCGTCAACGGGGTCTCCGCCAACGAACGCTATGGCAGTGGGACCGACCAGCAGCTCATCGAGTTCGGTCAGACCGGCTTCATGAGCCGCCCGTTTGGCGAGCGTGTTCTTGGCAATCGCATAGCTGGCGTTGCTGCCCAGTGCCCGACGCAGCTGCTTAAGCTGCGAGACACTGAGTCCACGGTACTCGGTGAGTACGGTGGCAGTCGACTCACGGAACTGTCGGGCCAG
>Ga0136627_1000910_pt1 | contig 11550 bp, 11 predicted proteins | sample AntDrymUQ4892206_2_FD_104652 | JGI IMG/M metagenome (GOLD analysis project Ga0136627, IMG submission 104652) | Polar desert sand microbial communities from Dry Valleys, Antarctica - metaG UQ489 (22.06) | ecosystem: Environmental > Terrestrial > Soil > Desert | place: Antarctica: Dry Valley... | reverse complement strand
GGCGTCAGGCCCCCGTAGCTCAGCCGGATAGAGCAAGCGACTTCTAATCGCTAGGCCGCAGGTTCGAGTCCTGCCGGGGGCGCATCGCCACAGCTCAAACGGCTTACGGCTCACACCGGACAAGATCAACCCCACGTTACCCACCATCATTACGGTGGCGCCAAGGGGTCGAGAGCCTCCGACGCGGCGACGCCGGTGGTCGACCGCGCCATGTAGACGTCCTGTGTCATGGAGATCCACTCGTACCGAGGTAGTCGACGATCTCGCGGGCGAAAGGCCGCCCGGATGACGTTGCGCGCCCCGCTACTCATTGCCGCCTCGCGCTGCTCTGGGGCTCTGGCTTCTTCTGGATCGAGCTCGCCCTCGACGACCTGTCATCGTTCCAGCTCACCTTCGCCTGCCTCGCCCTTGGTGCCGCAGTCCCCGGTCTCCTCATCGACTCAGCGGCTCGGACTACAGTACCCTGCGGCCACAGCGTGTGGGGGCACCTCACGGTCGCTGCTCATATCGCGAACGCCCTGGTCGTACACGCTATTCACGGTCGCGGAGCAAACCGTGGCCTCGAACCTCGCGGGAACCATCAACGCCACGACCCCCTTGTGGACTGCTCTCATTGCCTACGCCGTCAGCGCCGACCGCGGGTTCAACGTCCCACACGTCGTCGGCCTCGTCCTCGGCTTCACCGGCGCCGTCGTCCTGGCCTCCCTGTGGAACCCGGGCTCCGTCGCCAAACCCGCCGGTCTCAACCTCCTCGACGGAGCCGCGCTCATCCTGCTCGGTGTCGCCCTCATCCAACGCAGGCCCGCCGGTGCTTCCGCGTAGCCTGTGCTCCCTGGAGCTGGCCCGCCAAGGTGGGGGACTCATGTCCGTAGCAAGTGAACCGCGTGTGATCAACGTGAGCCCGCACCCCCGGCTGCTTGGGGTCCTGGGCGACATCGAGTTTGCGCCGTGGCAGTGCATCGCGGAGCTGGTCGACAACGCCTTCGACGAGTTCCTGCGTCAGTTGGCGGCCGGCGAACGCGATCCGGACGCGGAAGCCCCGACAGTGTGGGTGAGCTTGCCCGCGCGGTCGAGCGGGCCGCGCGACGCCGAGGTCTGGGTGCGCGACAACGGGCCGGGTATGACCTTGGATCGGCTGAACTCCGCGTTGCGGGCGGGGTGGTCGGGCAACGATCGGTTCGGGCGGCTTGGTCTGTACGGGGTGGGCTTCAACATCGCCACCGCCCGACTCGGGCACGTGGCGGTGGTCAAGACCGCGCGCGCCGACGACCTCACCTGGACGGTCGTCACGCTCGACCTTCGCGAGCTCGCCCGAAGCGACCACTACGACCTGCCGGTCACATCAGAGCCGAAGGCTCTCGGAGAACACGGCACGACAGTCGTGATCCGCGAGCTCAAGACCGAACACCACGACACTCTTAGCCGCCAGCAGACCAAGATTCGCAACAACCTCGGGGATGTGTACAGCCACCTGCTCGCCGAGCGCGGCTTCAGGCTGATGGTCGACCAGCATGCATCGAAGCCCCGGCAGCCGTGTCTATGGGACGAGAATCGGTACGTTGCGCGGGCGGGTGATCGAATTCCAGCCGTAACGAAGATCGATGAGCAGCTGCCAGACCGACAGGTCTGCCTCGATTGTGGCGTATGGCAGGACGGCGCGGACGAGCGATGCTCAGCTTGCGACAGCGAACGTCTCAAAGTCGAGCAGCGACGCATCTGGGGCTGGTTGGGCATCCAGCGCTACCTGCACGCCAGCGATTATGGCGTCGACTTCATCCGGAACGGCCGCAAGATCCTGTTGCGCGATGACAGCCTTTTCCAGTGGCGAGACCCTGATGACCCCAGCGGCCGCGGGGTCCGCGAGTATCCCGTTGAGGTCCCGAACGCCGGGCGGATCGTCGGCGAGATCCACATCGACCATGTGAAGGTCAACTACCAGAAGAACGCCTTCGAGTACGACACTCCCGAGTGGAAGAAGGTCGTGCAGGTCCTACGTGGTCGCGGGCCGATCCTTCCCAAAACCGCAAAGGAGGCTGGCTACTCCCCGAATACGTCGCCCCTTGCGCGTCTTGTGGCCGGGTATCGACGCAACAACCCTGGTCTCAACTACCTCATCCCCGGCGACGGGAAGAACGCGCTGCACGAGCTGGCCCGCGAGTGGGCCAACCGGTTTCGTGCTGGCGACGCGAAGTACCAGAGCGACGAGGAATGGTACCGGGCAGCGCAGCAGCACGACGCTCCCCCGCCCCCACCAAGCGACCCGCCCCCCGGCGACGGGGAGAGCGACGAGGACATTCTGCGACGCAAGGGGCTGCTCGATGACGACGATGCAACCGAAAGCGGCGCCGCGCCGGAGCCGCCGCCCGCGCCGGAGACGGAGGAACAGCGTCGGGCTTGCTGGCGCGAGCACGGGCAGCGCCTCCCCGACTTGGAGACGAAGTTCGGGCTTCCCGGTCACGGCGCAGCCCTCGATGTGACCGCCTACCTGGTACACGGGCAGCGGCTTCGCCGTGCCCAGGACCCCGAACGGGTACCGGTCTATGTCGCCGCCGGGCGCGGGTCGAGCGTGGAAGTGTTCATCGACGCCGGTCACGAGGTCTTCACCGACTTCGCCGTCGACACCCGTGATCTCGTGGTGATGGAACTCGCCGAGTACATGCGGGTGCGCAGCAGCGACACCACCCGCGCGCTCTCGTCGCTGTTCTACGACCTCAAGCATCGCTGCCTACCCGACCACAAGATCAGCGGCTATGGTCTCAACGAGGTCGCGACCCGACTGCTCGACCGGGTCCGCGAGGCCCAGCGCCCCGTCATCGCAGGCAACTCCACCGGCTATTGGGATTTACTAACCGCGGACGAACAGGGCAGCGCCGTCCACAAGTTCGCTCTCGAGGGTGGCACGGTCAGCTGGGAGGACGACGTATTGACCAGCGGCGAATGGATCGAGTACGTGCCGGGCATGGCCTTGGTTCGGCTGGTCACCGCCCGCCCTGGGCTGTTCCTCGACGGCCGCGTGTTCCGCTCGACCTACGAGGGCCTGTCCAACGCCGAAGCGCGGATGGTGTCCGCCGAGCGTGTAGTCGACCTGCTCGGCGATGTCGCGGTGCTCGCGGATCGGCCGATGAAGCGCAACTCCGAGGAGCTGCAGCGGGGCCGGCTGTCGTGCATCCTGCTCGAGCGCGAACTCAGCCCCGCCGAGACCGGTGTCGGAGAGGCGAGCTGATGAGGGGCTCCTACCTTGTGCCGCAGCTGCTGCTCACCGGTGGACCGCACCGTTTCACCCGGCAGGTCGAACGCCTGCTGGGTCAGCTCGGGTTTCGGGACGTCGTCAACATCGATGGCAGCGGTGACTGCGGTGGCGATCTGCTCGCCATACGCGCAGGGCGTCTATGGGTCTTCCAGGCCAAGTGGAAGAGCAGCGGAAGTGTGGACGCCGACGCCGTCGACGAGGTCAGCAACGCCTACGACCACTACGGAGCAAGCAGAGCCGTCGTCGTCACCAACACCAAGCCTTCGCCCGGCGCGCGTCAGCGGGCCCAGGTACTGGCCCGCCTCGGTCGCGGTGTCGACTTCTGGACCGGAGGAGACCTGCAGCAGCTGCTCGGCGCCGCCGACGAGCACCCTGCCCTGCGCCTGCGCGACTACCAGGACGAAGCGGTCTCGGCGCTTTGGGCCGACCTGTGGAGCCGCCGCCGGGCGCTACTCATCCTCGCCACCGGACTGGGTAAGACCGTCGTCGGCGGTGAAATCATCGGCCGCTACCTGCGAGACAATCCCGACCAGGATGTGCTAGTCGTCGCTCACACCAAGGACCTGGTTAACCAGCTCGAGCGCGCCCTGTGGCGGCATCTTCCTAAGCGAGTCAAGACCCAGGTCCTCACCGGCGACGACAAGCCCACCGACCTTTCCGGATTGACCTGCGCGACGACCGCGAGCGCGCTCGCGGCGGTGCTCCGCGGATGGCTTCCCGGCCTGGTGATGGTCGACGAGACCCATCACGTCGGTGAGGACGGCACCTTCGATACCCTCTTGCGTGAGCTCGACGCCAGTCTGCAGTTCGGGGTCACCGCGACCCCATGGCGCGGAGACAAATACGACATCGAGAGCCGATTCGGCGCGGCCAGCTACAAGCTCGGCATCGAAAAGGGTATGAAGCGCGGCCACCTCGCTGCGGTGGACTATCGCCTCTACGTTGACAACATCGATTGGGACGTAGTCCGTGGGGCGAGCGAACACCACTATTCGATCAAGGAACTCAACACTCGCTTGTTTCTGACCCAGCGCGACGAGGCCGTCATCGATGCCCTTATCGACGCCTGGCACAACACCGTCAGCCCTCGCAGTATCGTGTTCTGCCAAACCATCGCTCACTGCGAACGGATGGAACAGCTCCTGCGCCGGATCCCGGAGTGGAAGAACGCGGCCGCCCTGCACGCCGACATGCCCAAGCGCGAGCGCCAGCAACGACTGCTCGACTTCCGCTCCGGACGGATACCGATCCTCACCGCGGTCGACATCCTCAACGAGGGCGTCGACGTGCCCGATGTCAACATCCTCGCCTTCGCCCGGGTCACGCACAGCCGACGCATCTTCGTCCAGCAACTCGGTCGCGGCCTACGACTACGCGAGGGAAAAGACAAGGTTCTCGCACTCGACTTCGTCTCCGACATCCGCCGCGTCGCGGCGCTGCTCAACATGCGCCGTCAACTCGACGCCGACGAGATCGAGGTGCTACCCCGCGTGCCCCAACCGCGCATCAGCTTCAGCGACGCCGGTGTCGAAAGCCTCCTCGAACAATGGATCAAGGATGCCGCCAGCCTCGAGACCGCCAACGACGAAGCCCGCCTCCAGTTCCTCGACCCCGAAATCCTCCCCGCATGAGCCGCGACACTCTGCTCCCTGACAAGCAACTCGCCGCCATCGTCACCGCGCTTTACGCTGACGCCGACGCCAACAGCTGGACATACTTGCCCCCGGCCGAACACACCCGCCTCTACACCCAGTGGATCTACGACCCACGCGTCGGCAAGATCCTCACCAAATACATGACACCGGAACAGGCCCGCTCCTGGATCAAGGACGGACCTATGAAGGAGTACGCCAACGCCCGCCGCAGCACCGGACGCTATGCCCGCTTTGGCCGTCACGGCGGCACCAACGCCAATGACGTCGCCACCGCCGCACTCGGCCCCGGCGCCAAGGTCCTTGCCGACAGCAAAGGTGTGAAGCCCCCGCACTGCCACGCCACCGACGCCGGTGGAGAATCCGCATACCTCGCGTGGGGACACGCGAAGAACTTCCGCAACCTGTTGTGGGCCGCGCTACGCGCCGCCGTCACCGACAAGCTACCCGCGCACGTCGTCGTGCTCGAACCACCCGGCTTCACCACCCGCAGCGCCGAGAGCGCCACTCACCGGGCGATGACCAGCCGCTGCCAGCTGCACCTGCACTACATGCCCGAGGTCCTCGGGCAAGTCCGAGGCGAGCAGGCCGACGATGCGTGACCCGGCGACAACCTCGCGCATCATGAGCGCCATCCGCTCCCGCGACACTGGACCTGAGCTGCTGCTGCGACGCGAGCTGCATCGCCGAGGCCTGCGCTACCGCCTTCGCTCTTCCCTGCCCGGGCGGCCAGATCTGGTCTTCCCTCGCGCGCGCCTCGCCGTCTTCGTTGACGGCGACTACTGGCACGGCAACACCTGGCGCCTCCGAGACGCTCCGTCGTTGGACGCATACTTCGCCTCGATCGCCAACGCCGACTTCTGGCGCACGAAGATCACCACGAACATCGCGCGCGACCAGCGAGTTAACGACCAACTTCACGAGAACGGCTGGCGTGTCGTCAGGCTGTGGGAGTCGGATCTGCGCAAGAATCTGGAAGAATCCGCCGACATGATCGAACGGGCCGTGCGCGACGAAGCGCAGTCCGACCGGCGAGGCCACTCCAGGCGCTCCGTATGATCGATCACCCCATCAGCGGTCCCAAGCTGGCCGACTTCGGTCTCCCGGCCCACAATGAAGAGCCCAGGGAAACCGAGACGCAGCCGCTCCAGTCTCTCGAGCTCTTCGCTGGCGGCGGCGGCATGGCGCTCGGGATGCGCGCCGCTGGCTTCCACCACCATGCCCTCGTCGAGTGGTGGTCACCTGCGGCAAGGGTCCTCCGCCACAACGCGGAACTCCGCCCTGAGCTGTGGAAGCCAGACCAGATCCTCGAGGACGACATCCGCGACATCGTTGACGACCTCGGTGAGCCCGGCACCGTTCATCTCATCGCCGGCGGCCCCCCCTGCCAACCGTTCTCCTTCGCCGGCGCACACGCAGGCGACAACGACGAACGAAACATGTTCCCCGCCGCCCTCGATGCGGTTCGCCGTCTACGCCCTGAGCTCGTCGTCTTCGAGAATGTTCCCGGACTCACCCGGCCGTCCTTCGCGCCGTACCTCGACTACATTAAGGCCCAACTTCGCCACCCCGACATCACCGCCCGCGACGCGGGCGAGTTGTGGAACGAGCATCACGCGCGCATTCTCACCAGCACCGCAGAACCGACTTACAGCGTCTATCAGGACCTCATTGATGCCGCGGATCTTGGAGTACCCCAGAGCCGGCGCCGTGTCTTTCTAATCGCGATCCACCGCGACACTCACGGCGCGGATGCCTGGACCAACCTCACGATGACCCATTCCCGAGACACGCTACTGTTTCAGCAGTACGTCACAGGCGAGTACTGGCTACGTCATGACCTGAAACAGCCTGAGATTCCCAAACGCCTCCAAGGACAAGTTCAACGTATTCGACGCGTTGGGGTTACCGACGACACTAAGTCGTGGACCACACTCCGAGATGCACTCACCGAAATACCGGAGCCAACGGAGGACGATGACCTGACCGACTGGACTACTTACCGCGCAATCCCGGGCGCCCGCACCTACGCAAAGCACACTGGCAGTCCCCTCGATCTCCCGTCCAAAACCATCAAAGCTGGAGTACACGGCGTTAGTGGCGGCGAAGGAATGTTACGCGAACTCGACGGAACAGTTCGTTACCTTACTATTCGAGAAGCGGCTCTTGTTCAAGGATTTCCCGCTGACTACGAATTCCCCGGCGTCCGAAGCCGCGTCATGGGCGTCATAGGGAACGCGGTCGCGGTCGACGTCGCAGCCGCACTCGGTAATGCTCTGCGCAACCATACAAGAATGTAAAGACAAGGGTTCCACCCCATTATTTCGGATCATGGAACGATCCACCGTCGCCACCGACGAAAACCCCGCGGCCACTTGAGTGATACGCCATTCGCCCTTGATCGGCGGCTCGCAAGCGAACCTTGCGGCCGAGGTCAACACCACCGCTATATTGAGATTTCGACCAAATTAACGTGGCACGACACTGCTAGTGCCAGGGGACTATCGACACCCCCCAGGAATGTGAATCCTGTTTCGCTCGATGGCCACTGCTGGCCCGATCTGGCGTATGGCGGACTCAATCAGGGCCAGCACAGAACCCACGGGTGGTCAAGAGCAGGATCGTAGATCGCATGACGAGAAGGGCGACTACGAGGACCGCGAGCAACGGCCCGCCGGTAGCCTAGGCCTAGGCCTAGGCTACCGGCATCCCCCTCCTGTGACGACGCGACAGAGCGTCCCGCTGGTCAGAGAATTGGATGCGATGCACTTGCGATGTTGCTAATGACATTGGACGGCAGGTAAGCGTGAGCCGTGTTACTACTACTAGACTCTAGAAATTGTAGCAAGCGACGAGGTCGTTCTGGCGGGCCGAGTGGAACTGGTTCAAGCCGCCGCCAGCCACGCGCGGAAGCCGCCTTGATCGCTGTAAGATAGGTACTCTCGGCCATGCGGTGGAGGGTGCGGGCCCGCATTAGGAGCGCCGCGAGCGACACCTGCCAATATTGCTTTAGCTCGAAGAGCCTGGGCCAGTCCACATTCTCGGGCAGCTGGTCGTGAATTTCGCTGGCAGGCATGAGCAGTGCAGCGGCGAACTGGTGAGCTTGCGTCTCAACTTCTTTCATTCCCCAAATTTGTTCGCCGTGGAGGACAAGGTGTCCGAGTTCGTGCGCTGCGTCGAAACGAGATCGGGCGCGATCGTTCTTGTCGGTGCCGAGAACGACGACGGGGTGTTGAGGAAACGGGAGAGAGAAAGCGTCGACATCGGCACTGCCCAGTGGTAGTCGGATGACCACTACGCCGTGATCTTCGAGTAGCGCGACGACGTCCGGGAGCGGTCCGGCTGATACACCCCATGACTCCCGAACCTCTGCGGCGATGTGCTCAATCTTGTCGCGAGGGGCGTCGAGCCCGCTGGCGGGGATCTTGGGCACACAGTTGGCGGCGAACTGTCCTATGCCCGAGGCATCCAGGGCGAGGTCATGCGCGATGTGCGCGACGGCGCGCGCGCGACGTCGGTCCACGACCGCCGTGCGCCGCAGCGAGCGAAAGAAGCCCTCGTGGGTCTCCGTCAACGGGCGAGTAAAAAAGGCCGACGGCACGCGGAGTGCTGCGCTGAGACTTCCGATCGTGTCCGGGCTGGGCCTCGCGGCACCGCTCTCGAACTGACTGATCGCGGCAGGCGAGAGGTCGACGTCCGCGGCCAGCTGCGCCTGACTGAGCCCGATGAGCTCCCGAGCGACCCGTAGGCGCTCCCGCTCGAAGACCAGCGCGCTCATCGACGTCCTCCTCCCTGCTCGACCTTGCCCGTCGCCAGTCTGGCCGATCGCACGTGAAGGACGTCTGACGCGTGCAGGGTGCCGCGAAACAGTTACCCGTTCAGTGTAGGTCTACGCTCCGAATCTTGCGCTCCGAAGTTAAGCTAGGGCATCACCGGGTGGGCGCGTTGGAGGAGTGATCGTGGACCTGCACCAGACGCTGGTCGGCGGCCGAGGGTGATCGCCGAGCGGTTCCAGATCCTTTCGCTGGACGGCGGAGGGCTGCGGGGCATGTTTTCCGCCGCCGTCCTCGCGCGGCTCGAGGAGGACCTCGACATGTGCATCACCGACCACTTCGACCTGATCGCCGGCACGTCGACCGGCGGGATCATCGCGCTCGGCCTCGGCTTGGGCATGACGCCTCGGCAAGTCCTGGAGTTCTACACCGACCACGGCCCACGGGTATTTCGAGACGGCAGCCGCCTGCGAGGCGTCCGGCATCTCCTGCGGGCGAAGTACGCCGCCGCACCGTTGCGGGCCGCGCTCACCGAGGTGTTCGGCCAGCGGACCTTCGGGGAGAGCACCAAGCGACTGGTGATCACCTCGTACAACGTCGGCGCTGATGACGTCTACCTGTTCCGCACCCCGCACCTGCCCCAGTTGGCCCGTGACTGGCGCGAGCACGCCGTGGACGTCGCGATGGCCACCTCCGCTGCGCCGACCTACCTGCCCGGCCTGGCCCACGGCGGGACCCGCCTGGTCGACGGCGGGATCTGGGCGAACAACCCCGCGATGGTTGCGCTGATCGAGGCCGCCGGTCCGCTCGGGCTACCCCTCGACACCATCCGAATTTTCAGCCTGGGTACCACGACCGACGTACGCCACCGCAGCCGTCGCCTTGATCACGGCGGCGTGCTCCCTTGGGCCCGCGACGCGGTCGAGATCCTCATGCGCGCACAGAGTGAAAGCGCCACCAAACAGATCCGACACCTGCTGAGCAACGATCGGATACTGCGGCTCAACCCCACCGTCCCCACCGGCGCCCTAGTCCTGGACAAGGTCGACGCCGACGACCTGATCGGCCGGGCCGCGCACGAAAGCCGAGTCTCCTCCCCCACTTTTACCCGCACCTTCGCCGACCACCATGCCCCCCCGTACCTCCCCCATCACCCGGCCAGGAAGGGCTGAACCCATGGACACCATGGAAGACATGCTGTCGATGCTGTTCGACGGCGCCATCGATACCCTCGACATTGCCCCGTACCTACAGCGACTCGCCGTCGCACGCTACGAGGAAGTCGGCAGCTGGCTCGCCGACCACGGCGAGGCGGGGTGGCGGATCTACGCGCAGGGCTCGTTCCTGCTCGGCACCGTCGTGCGCCCCAATACCCCCACCGGCGAGTACGACATCGACCTCGTGTGCCGCCTACCGATCGCCAAGGAAAACATCACCCAGGCCGAACTGAAGCAGTTGGTCGGCTCGATGCTTCACGCCTACAGGCGATCGAAGGTACAACAGGGCGATTTTGACGGGCCGAAATTTTGCGAATCCCGGCGCCGATGCTGGACCCTCGCCTACCCGGACGACGGCTTCCACCTCGACGTGCTGCCCACTATCCCCGACCCCGAGCGACCGCGGACCGGCATCCTGCTCACCGACAAGCAGCTCCGGCTGTGGCAGCACAGCAACCCGATCGGCTACGCCGCCTGGTTCCGTACCCGCTCCGAGGAACTCAACCGTCTCCTCACCAAAGCCGCGATGGAGCGGCACGTTAACGTCGCCGACGTGCCCGCCTGGGAGGTTCGGACCACCCTGCAGCGCGTCGTACAGATCCTCAAGTGGCACTGCATGCTCCACTTCGCCGACGAGCCGGACAACCGGCCCCCGTCAATCCTCATCACGACCCTCGCCGCTCGCGCCTACGCCGGGGATCAAGACCTGTTCACCGCGACCCGCAACGCCCTGAACGGCATGCACGGCTTCATCGAGAACCGCCACGGCCGGTGGTGGGTGCCTAACCCCGCCCACAAGGGCGAGAACTTCGCCGACAAGTGGAACGAGTACCCCGAGCGGCGTGACATCTTCTGGAGCTGGCACAGCGACCTGTCCACCGTGCTGAACGACCTCGCCCAGCTACAGAATAAGGGCCTTCACGTCGTGGCGTCCCGCATGTCCGAGAGCTTCACGCCCGAGGCCGTGCGCCGCTCGGTCGAGCGCTACGGCGAACACCTGCGTCACCAGCGGGAGATCGGTGCGCTGCGGATGGGCGCGACTGGCCTCATCACCACCGGCAGCGGCACCGGCCCAGTTCTGCGGAATCACACCTTCCATGGCCAGCATCCCAACCCGCGCGATTAACCTCGCCAGGCAGCTGATCGCGATCACCGCAGTACTGCCCGAAAGCACAGCAACCATCCGAGACGGTGAGCTCAACTGCATGCTGCACTTGCGGCCCTCCCCAGCCAGCCAGGTGTACACTGTTTACCTCGCCTACCGACACTGGCGACCTCCTCATGTCACCGTCAACGACCCGCAACTGATCCTGCACCCCGGTGCCACCGCGCTACCCCACGTCTACGCCGACGACGAACTGTGTCTGTACAACCCCGGCCAATGGAACGACGACATGCTGCTCGCCGCCACCATCGTACCCTGGACAGCCGAGTGGCTCATGCACTACGAGCTGTGGCTCGTCACCGGAACATGGTTCGGCGGAGGCGAGCCGTGCACGGTCGATCGTCAGCGGCATTACCGACCGGCCAGCAAGATCCCGCGCTGGCGCGCCGCATCGATCTGATGCGATGACCAATAAGGCATCGGCGGCGAAGTGGGCGGCGCGGATCGCCCAGATCATCAAGCAGCTGGTGCGCACGCTGCAGAACCTGATGCC
>Ga0136627_1000909_pt1 | contig 11555 bp, 12 predicted proteins | sample AntDrymUQ4892206_2_FD_104652 | JGI IMG/M metagenome (GOLD analysis project Ga0136627, IMG submission 104652) | Polar desert sand microbial communities from Dry Valleys, Antarctica - metaG UQ489 (22.06) | ecosystem: Environmental > Terrestrial > Soil > Desert | place: Antarctica: Dry Valley... | reverse complement strand
ATCCGGCGTTTCTCGCCTACATCTCGGGGGCCGGGACCGTGCCCGGAGCAGTCGCCGATCTCCTGGCCGCCGCGATCAACCAGAACGTCGGGGGTTGGCGGCTCGGTCCGGGGGCCACGGAGATCGAGCTTCATCTCGTGCGCTTCTTCGCCGAGCAATTCGGACTACCCGAGGGCTCCGGTGGGCTGTTGGTGTCGGGCGGGTCGATCGCCAACTTCGTCGGCCTCAAGGTAGCGCGCGACGCCAAGGCCGGCCTCGGGGTTCGCAAGACGGGCGTCGCCCTAGCGCCGCCGCTGGTCGCGTACACGTCATCGGAGGTCCATTTCGCCACGACGCGCGCGGCCGACATGATCGGGATAGGCACCGACGCCGTGCGGATGATCGAGGTCGACGATCACTACCGGATGGACGTCGCCGCGCTCGAGCGACGAATCAAAGAAGACCTGGAGCAGGGGCTTCGTCCCTTCGCAGTCATCGCCTCGCTGGGAACGGTCGGGACGGGAGCGATAGATCCACTGTCGCGTACTGCCGATCTCTGCGACGAGCACGACTTGTGGTTGCACGTCGACGGTGCGTACGGGGGCCCGATCGTTCTGAGCGAGGACCTGAGGCATCTCGCGACGGGAGTCGAGCGAGCGCACTCCATCGCCTTCGATCCCCACAAGTGGCTGTACACGCCCCATTCGGGGGGATGCGTACTCGTGCGCGACGTCGGATGCTTGTTCGATTCGTTCTCGGCTCATGCGACCTACACCTATGAAGACAAGGAGCTGACGGGCCGCGGGATCGACCTCGGCTGGCTCGGCCCCCAGTTGTCGCGCAGCTTCTGGGCGCTCAAGGTGTGGATCTCGCTGCTGGCGCACGGAACCGATGCTTACAGCAAGCGCATAGCGCACGACGTCGCGCTCACCCACTACCTGGCCGGCAGGGTGCGTGAGCACGCCGCTTTCGAGCTGAGCGCCCCGGTCGAACTCTCGATCTGCTGCTTCCGCTATGTGCCGCTTGACCTCGGCCACGGCGAGGGCAGAGAGAGCTACCTCAACCTGCTCAACGAGCGCATCATGGCCGCGGTGCAGCTGGACGGTCGTGTCTACTATTCGAACGCGATCCTGGGAGGGCGCTTCGTGCTACGAACCTGCATCGTGAACTTCCGCACCGAGGCCGAGCATCTCGACGATGTCCTCGCCGTCACCGAGGAGGTCGGTCGCAAGCTCGACGCCGAGCTGCGTCCCGGAAGCCTCGGCGGGTCCCACGAGGATTAAACGAGCGTCGCCACTAGTCTGGCAATGACATTGATTCAGGCGAAGCGGCGGTGGGACGTTTTCTCGTCTGCGAGGAAAGGAGAAACGTCATGGTCACAGTAGGACTGCTCGCGCGCGTCGAGGCCAAGCCCGGCAAAGAGGGGGACGTCAAGAGCTTTCTCGAGGGCGCACTGCCGCTCGCTCAGGATGAGCAGGACACGACCACCTGGTTCGCCATTCAGATCGGCCCCTCGACCTTTGGCATCTTCGATGCCTTCGCCGACGACTCGGGACGCGACGCGCACCTCAACGGCGCCATCGCCTCGGCGTTGATGGAGAACGCCGAGGCATTGCTCACCGGGCCGCCGACGATCGAGAAGGTCGACGTGCTCGCCGCCAAGCTGCCGTAGGGAACCCGGCGAAGGTCAGCGACCCAGCACCTCGTAGGCGGCGAGGGCCGCGACCTCGTGGAGCAGCTCTTCGAGCTTGGTCTCACGACTGCGATCGAGTTGCAGGTACGAAGTCCAGCTCGCATAGGCCTCGTCGAACCCGAGGTCGGTGGCGATCGTCTTGATCCTCTCGGAATGCATGGGATCACTCACGAGCAGCACGGAGTCGATGCCGAAGTCGGGGGCCATGTCGTACACATTGGAGAGGCTCTCGAGTGTCGTCGCGCCCTCGTCTTCGGTCAGGATCACGGAGGCCGGAACGCCTTGGGACACGAGGTAGTCGTGGCCCGCCTCCGACTCGGTGATGCGGTCGCCCTCGAGCTTGCCACCGGTCACGAAGATGCGCGGGGCGAGTTCCTCCGAGAAGAGGTACTCGGCGTGGTCGAGCCGGGCTTGGAAGACCGCAGACGGCCTGCCGTCGTACTGCGCCGCCCCCAGCACCACGATGGCGTCGGCGCCCCTGACTTCGTCGACGCGCGACTGCTGCCAGATCCGAAAGGCCAGCCACAGCGGATAAGCGATGGCGAGCGCAAGGAGGATCAAGGCGATGCGACGAAGGAGGGTCACCTAGTGAACCTAGAGCACGGCATGCTCTAGTGAGACCTACAGCGAGTCGTAGAGGGCGGCGCGCTTCACTTCCTGGATCGCGAGCGTGACCTTGATGCCGCGCGGGCAGGCGTCGGTGCAGTTGAAGGCGGTTCTGCACTTGAAGACCCCGCCCTTGCCGGAGAGGATGTCGAGGCGCTCCTTGCCCCCCGCGTCACGCGAGTCGAAGATGAAGCGGTGCGCATTGACGATCGCCGCGGGACCGACGTAGCTGCCGTCGGACCAGTAGATGGGGCACGAGGTCGTACATGCGGCACAAAGGATGCACTTGGTGGTGTCGTCGTAGCGGGCCCGGTCCTTCGGGCTTTGAATGCGCTCCCGCGCCGGCCCGTGGTCGTGCTCGTCGGTGATGAGCCAGGGCTTGACGGCCCGGTAGCCGGCGAAGAAGGGCTCCATGTCCACGATGAAGTCCTTGATGAGCGGCAGGCCCCGGATCGGTTCGACGGTGATGGGCTGAGGCAGGTCCTTGATGAGGACCTTGCAGGCGAGGCGGTTTACGCCGTTGATGACCATCGCATCCGAGCCACAGATGCCGTGACCGCAACTGCGCCTCAGCGCCAGCGAGCCGTCGTGCTCCCACTTGACCACGTGCAGGCAGTCGAGGAGACGGTCCATGGGATCGGCGTCGATCGTGTAGTCCTCGAAGTGGGCCTCGTCGTCGGTCTCGGGGTTGAAGCGGAGCAGCCGGAGCTTGACTTCCATCAGTACTTCCTCTCGACGGGTTCGTAGCGACCGAGGGTGACGTCTTTGTAGCCGAGCTCGGTGTCCCCGTCGTCGGTCTTGCGGATGAACGTGTGTTTCAGCCAGTGGTCGTCCTCGCGCATTTGGTGGTCCGCTCGGTAGTGACCGCCGCGGCTCTCGGTCCTTGCATGCGCGGACGCGGTCAGCGCCTCCGCCATGTCGAGCAGGTAGCCGAGCTCCATGTGCTCGACGAGCTCGGTATTGAAGATCTTGGCCTGGTCTCTCACGCGCGAGTTGGCGAAGCGTTTCTTGAGCCCGGCGATGGCTTCGAGCGCGTGGCTCAAGCCCTCGTCGTCGCGCGACACCGAGACTTTGTCCCACATGATGTCCTGCAACTCATGGCGGATCTTGTGGGTCGGCTCCTCCCCTGAGCCCTTGAGCAGCGACCGGATCCACTTCTCGGCGCCGGCATGAGCGTCGTCCGGAACGGCCGGCTGCTTGTGGGTCGAGGCGTGCTCGGCCATGGCCAGGCCCCCCCGGCGTCCGAACACCACGATGTCGAGCAGCGAGTTAGTGCCGAGGCGGTTGGCGCCGTGAACGCTCACGCAGGCGCATTCACCCGCCGCGTAGAAACCTTCGACGATGTCCCCGTGGTGGCTGCGAAGGACCTCGGCGGTGACGTTGGTTGGAATCCCGCCCATCGCGTAGTGCGCGGTCGGGGTGATCGGGACGCCCTCCTTGAGGGGATCGACGTCGAGATAGGTCCTTGAGAACTCCGTGATGTCGGGAAGCTTGGTCTCGACCACCTCGGGGTCGACGTCGGTCAGGTCGAGCAGGATGTAGTCCTTGTCCGGCCCGGCCCCGCGCCCCTCTCTGATCTCGTCGAACTCGGCGCGGCTCACCATGTCGCGCGGCGCGAGGTCCTTGATCGTTGGCGCGTAACGCTCCATGAAGCGCTCGCCGTCGGCGTTGCGGAGAATGCCGCCCTCGCCGCGCGCCGCCTCGCTGAGCAGGATGCCGAGCCGGTAGAGGCCAGTGGGGTGGAACTGGAAGAACTCCATGTCTTCGAGCGGCAAACCTCGCCGGTAGACGACGCCCGGCCCGTCGCCCGTGAGCGTGTGGGCGTTGGAGGTGATCTTGAACATCTTGCCGTAGCCGCCGGTCGCAAAGAGAGTCGACTTGGCGCGGAAGACGTGCAGTTCCCCCGTCGCGATCTCGTAGGCCACTATGCCGCCGCAGACGCCGTCGACGAGCACGAGATCGACGACGAAGAACTCGTTGAAGAACTCGACGCCTTCCTTGTTGCACTGCTGAAAGAGCGTCTGCAGGATCATGTGACCCGTGCGGTCGGCCGCGTAACAGGCTCGCTTGACGGCCTCCTCGCCGTGGTTGCGGGTGTGGCCCCCGAAACGACGCTGGTCGATCTTGCCCTCGGGCGTGCGGTTGAACGGCAGTCCCATGCGCTCGAGCTCGAGCACCGAGGTCACCGCCTCCTTACACATGACGTCGACCGCATCCTGGTCGGCGAGAAAGTCGGAGCCCTTAACGGTGTCGAAGGCATGCCACTCCCACGAGTCCTCTTCGACGTTGGCCAGGGCCGCGCACATTCCTCCCTGAGCCGCGCCGGTGTGGCTGCGGGTGGGATAGAGCTTGGAGACCACGGCCGTTTTGACCCGCTTGCCTGCCTCGAGGGCGGCGCGGAGCCCCGCGCCGCCGGCGCCGACGATGACAGCGTCGTAGTCGTGATACTGGACCATGCCCGGCTAGCTCCCCAACGCGCTCTGCACGCCCAGCATGATCAGCCGCCCACTGCTGGATCGAACATCACGATTACGGCGGTGCCCATGACCATGCCCACAACCGTGACGGTGTAGAGGATGCCCTTGAGGATCGCGCGCTTGCCCGGCGAGCGCGCGTAGTCGTCGATGATGACGCGCAATCCGTTGGCCCCGTGGAGCAGCGCCAGGACCAGCAGAAGCCAGTCGAAGGTCTTCCACCCGACGTTGTCCCAGCGCTCGGCCACGAACGCGAAGTTGACACGCTCGACCCCTTCGTCGATGAGATGCATGATGTAGAGGTGGATGAGGACGAGGAAGAAGAGCACGATTCCCGAGAGCCTCATGAAGAACCACCACCACACCTCGCGGTTGCTGGGTGAGCGCTCGGCCTGGAAGGCATCGGGCTTGTGTTTTAGGTAGACCTCTCGGACGGGAGTCGCCATATGCGGCCGAATCCTAGCCCCTGTATGAACCCTTAGCATTCACACTGTGGACAAACAACGGGTGACGGATTCCGGCATCGAGATACAGCCGCTCTATTCGGAAGAGCGGGCGCCGGGCGACGACAGCGTGGTCGGAAGGCCCGGTGAGTATCCGTTCACGCGCGGTATTTACGAGCAGATGTACCGGGGCCGGCCGTGGACTATGCGCCAGTACGCGGGCTTCGGTTCGGCGGAGGCGACCAACGAGCGCTTCCGCTACCTGCTGAAGGCAGGCCAGACCGGCCTCAGCGTCGCCTTCGACCTACCGACGCAGATGGGCTACGACTCCGACCACCCCAAAGCGCAAGCCGAGGTAGGACGCGTGGGCGTCGCCATCGACTCGCTCGCCGACATGGAATTGTTGCTCGACGACATTCCCCTCGACGAGGTATCGACCTCGATGACGATCAACGCGACGGCGTCGACGCTGCTGCTGCTCTACCAGCTCGTGGCCGAGCAGCAAGGCGTTGCGCCCGATCGCATCACCGGCACTGTGCAGAACGACATCCTCAAGGAGTACACCGCACGGGGCACCTACGTCTATCCGCCGAAGCCGTCCATGCGGATCATCACCGACCTCTTCGCATACTGTGCCGGCGAGTTGCCGCGCTTCAACACCATCTCGATCAGCGGCTACCACATGCGCGAGGCGGGAAGCACGGCCGTGCAGGAGGTCGCTTTCACGCTGGCCGACGGGATCGCCTACGTCCAGGCCGCGCTCGACGCAGGCCTGAGGGTCGACGACTTCGCCCCGAGGCTGTCGTTCTTCTTCGCCTGCCACATGAACGTCTTCGAGGAGGTCGCCAAGTTCCGGGCGGCGCGCAGAATGTGGGCCCGGATTATGAAGGAGCGCTTCGGCGCCACCAACCCGAAATCGCTCATGCTGCGCTTCCACACCCAGACCGGTGGCGCCACTCTTACGGCGCAGCAGCCCGAGAACAACATCGTACGCACCGCGCTCGAGGCGCTCGCCGCGGTCCTCGGCGGCACGCAGAGCCTGCACACCAATTCGTTCGACGAGGCGTTGTCGCTGCCGAGCCGGAAGGCCGCGACGATTGCCCTGCGCACCCAGCAGGTCCTCGGCCACGAAAGCGGCGTGGCCGACACCGTGGACCCCCTCGGAGGGTCCTATTTCGTCGAATCGTTGACCGACGAGATCGAACAACGCGCGAGCGACTACATCGCGCGCATCGACGACATGGGCGGCGCGGTCGAGGCCATAGAGCGGGGCTGGATGAAGTCCGAGATCGAAGACGCCGCCTACAAAGTAGCTCTAGGCGTCGAGGACGGCTCACGACCGATCGTGGGAGTCAACACCTTCGCGGCGGACTCCGAAGACGCCGTCGCCATCGAGCCGCTCGACCCCGAACTCGAGCGCAGACAGGTCGAGCGGCTCGATGCGGTCAGATCGAAGCGCGACCAGAGCGCGGTCGACGCGGCGCTCAAAGCGCTCGGGGAGGGTGCGACTTCCAGCGACAACCTGCTGCCTCTGATGAAGGAGGCGCTCGCGGCGTACGCAACGCTCGGAGAGGTTTCCGACACCCTGCGCGCGGTCTTCGGCGAGTACGAGCCGAGTGCGCTGTGAGGTCACCGTGAGGGTCGATCGAGTAGCCGTGATCGGGGGAACCGGCGAGGAGGGTTTCGGCCTCGCCCTACGCTGGGCCAAGGCCGGCATCGCGGTCACGATCGGCTCGCGCGCCGCCGAACGTGCGAACGATGCCGCCGAGCGCCTGCGCGCGCATCTGCCCGACACCGAGGTGGCGGGCGCCACCAACGAGGACGCGGCGGCGTCCCACGACGTGATCGTCGTGACGGTGCCGTTCGGGGGCCAGGCGGCCATCTACAAATCCATCGCCGACCACGTGCCCGAGGGCGCGATCGTTATCGACGGCACGGTGCCGGTGTCCGCCGCAGTCGGGGGCCGGCCCACCACGGTGCTCGGTGTGTGGCAGGGGAGCGCGGCGCAGCAGGCCGCCTCGCTGCTCCCCAAGGGAGTAGTTGTCATGGGCGCCTTCCACACGCTCGCCGCCAAGGCCGTCAACGAGATCACGGCGCCGCTCGATGGCGACGTGCTCGTGTGCGGCCCCCGCAAGGGCAAGGACGTGGTGCGGACGCTCGTCGAGGCGATCGAGGGTCTCCGTTTCGTCGACGCCGGGGGCCTCGACCAGGCTCGCCTCGTCGAGCCTCTGACCGCTCTGCTCATCGGCATCAACCGCCGCTACAAAGTGGACCGAGCGGGAGTGCGCATAACCGGACTTCCAGACTGATCTGGAGGAAAGCAAGCCCCTCGGGGTCGTCGATGAACCCCTGCTGAAGTTCGCAAGAAATGCACCCGGTCGAGGACGTGGAGCGGGCCACGCTCAACGACATCCTCGAGCACGTCGTTACGGCCGCGCCGGGCACGGCGGCAGGCAAGTTCGCGCAGACCGGTGGCTTCGAGTTCCTCTACGACGCCGACGGAACACCGCGCCGGACGGATGAGGACGGCAACGTCACTACTCCGGGCGACAAGATCGAAGACATGGTGCTCGACGACGGCACGATCATCGTCCAGGACGTCGTGGTCCCGGTCCGGCGTTGACCGTCGCGACCATCGATTTCCTGGCTCGGGGAGGCGACGGGTATCCGTTCGGTGAGGTCGAGTTCACACCTCCGGGGGTCAGCTACCAGCAGGGGCTGGCCAACTACCTGACCGAGGCCGACGGCCTCAACGGCCAGGTAACGGCGGCGGACTACCCGGAGGGTGGCGAAGGCAGGATCATCGCCGAGTAACGCGAGCTGCAATTCGTATCGCAACAGAGGGGCCGCCTTCGGGCGGCCCCTCGCCGTGGTCGTTGCTGCCAAACGGCTGCTGGACGCCCCAAACGCCGCAACGACGCTCCCCGGGGCCGCGGCCTGGCTCAGGTCTCCAGGAGGAGCGTGTAGCCGAGGAGTGGCAGGTTCGGCTCGGTCCGGAAGTCGAGCTCTGGGGCTCGCTCGAATCCCAGCTTCGGATAGAGACGTTGCGCCGCGTGCATCCACGGAGTCGTGTGCAAGACGATGCGCCGTTTCTTATCGGAGCGCGCTCTGTCGATGCAGGCCCGGACCAGAGCGGCGCCCACGCCTCGGCCTTGGCTCCGTAGCCCCACGGCGAGCATGCGGATACCGGCCTCGTCCTCGCCGCCGAACTCGGCGTAGGGATCGTCGGGGCCGCCCACGTAACTGACGATGCCCGCAAGGCGACCTTCGATCCAGGCCCCCAGCGCGACCGAGTCTCGAATTCGTTCGGCGATGTCGGCGCGGACCTTGTCGCGTGTGCCCGCGTAGTCCAGCGCCGCGTGGGTCTCGTTCGCCAGCGCGTTCAACGCTTCGAAGGCGATAGCGCTCGCGTCATCGAGGTCTTCGGCCTGCAACACTCGAATGACGAGGCCTTCAGCGGATGACTGCGAGGATGGCTCCCGTTTCGACCGACTGTCCTTGCTTGACTTTTAGGTCCTCGACGGTTCCGTCGGCATGGGCCAGGATCGAGTTCTCCATCTTCATGGCCTCGAGCACCACGATCGCCTCGCCGGTCTTGACCGACTGGCCCTGCTCGACCAGCACCTTGACGATGGTTCCCTGCATTGGCGCCACGAGCGTGTCCGAACCTCCGCCGGTGCCGCCCCCGACCCTCTTTGGGGGTTTCGGTTTGCGCGGCTGCACCATGGTCTCGAGTCGCTCGCGCGCCGTGACCGAGAGGCGCTTGCCGTCGACCTCGACCTCGAAGCGTCGCTCGACGACCTCGTTCTCGCCGGACTTGGGCTCACGCACCGGTGCGTCCGCCAGCGAGGACAGGTCCATCTCTTGCTCGACGGTGCCGGTGTGATACTCGCCGCTCGCGAAGCGCTCGTCGGCAAGCATTAGGCGGTGAAATGGAATCGTCGTCCTGATGCCCTCGATCGTGTACTCGTCGAGCGCGCGCAGCATGCGTCTGCGAGCTTCCTCGCGATTAGCCCCGAAGGTGACGAGCTTGGCAATCATCGGGTCGTAGGCCTGCGGAATCGTGTACTCGCCCTCGGCCCCCGAATCGACGCGCACGCCGGGACCCGACGGTTCGCGATAGAGCCCGATGCGCCCCGGCGCCGGCATGAAGTTCTTCGCCGCGTTCTCGGCGTTGACGCGGCACTCGATTGCGGCGCCCTTGAGCGTGAGATCGTCCTGGTCGAACTCCAGAGGTTCGCCCGCAGCGGTGAGGATCTGCGCCCGCACGAGGTCGACGCCGCAGACGAGCTCGGTGACGGGGTGCTCGACCTGCAGCCGAGTGTTCATCTCGAGGAAGTAGAAGGACTTCTCGTCGGCGTCGAGCAGGAACTCGCACGTCCCGGCGTTGGTGTAACCGACCTGCTTCGAAACCTTGGCCGCCGCCTCCATGATCTGGGCCCGTACAGCGTCGTCCAGCACCGGCGAGGGTGACTCCTCGACGAGCTTCTGGTGGCGTCGCTGCAGCGAACAGTCGCGCTCCGGGAAGGTGAGGACGTTACCCCAGGCGTCGCCGAGCACCTGAATCTCGATGTGGCGCGGCCGCTCGAGATAGCGCTCGAGATAGACCTCGTCGTTGCTGAAGTAGGCCTTGGCCTCCCTGGCCGCCCCCGCGAGCGCGTCTTCGATGGCCGACGCCTCCGCGACGACGCGAAAACCCTTGCCGCCGCCCCCGGCCGAGGCCTTGATGGCCAGAGGAAGTCCGTATTCGGCCACGAAGGCCTCGACCTCGGCGACCGTCGTCACCGGATCTTGGGTCCCTGGGACGGTTGGGACGCCGGCCTCCATCGCAGCTCGGCGTGCGGCCGTCTTCTCGCCCATCGACTCGATGATCTCGGGAGCCGGGCCGATCCACGCCAGCCCGGCGTCGCCCACCGCACGTGCGAAGTCCGCATTCTCTGCGAGGAAGCCGTAGCCGGGATGGACGGCCTCTGCGCCGCTCTTGCGAGCGGCGGCGAGGATTGCATCGATGTTCAGATAGGACTCGGGGGCCGGACCGGGGCCGACGTTGATCGCCTCCTCCGCAAGGCGGACGTGGACCGCGTCGGCGTCGAGCTCCGAGTAAACGGCGATCGGAACGATGTCCATGTCCCTGCACGCCCGGATGATCCGGACGGCGATCTCGCCGCGGTTTGCGATCAGTACCTTGGTGAACATTCGGCTTCCGCTTCCTCGCGTTTCGTCGAGTGGGCCGTCCTCGTCGCCGGCTTAGCTCGTATTGTGACGGCTTGGCCGGTGACCTGAGCGATGAGATTCTAGAGCGTGCCCTGAGCGGCCGGTTCGGACGCTACCGCAGGGTCTACGACTCCATCGATTCGACCAACCTCGAGGCCCTGCGCTGGGCGGCCGAAGAGGGTGCTCCGGAGGGCGCTCTCGTGGTGGCCGACGTCCAGACCACGGGGCGCGGTCGCTGGGGCCGTTCGTGGCTCGCCGAACCGGGTCGCGCGCTCATGTTCTCCGCCGTGGTGCGGCCCCTGGAGGCGGCCGCCGCTCGCCTGTTGTCTACCGCGGCGGGGCTCGCCGTAGCCGAGGGAATCGACAAGACCTGTGGCATCGAGACGAGGCTCAGGTGGCCGAACGACGTGCTCGCCGGCGATCGCAAGCTCGGCGGAATCCTCGTCGAATCCCGCAGCGCCGGCCACGCCCTCGATGCCTTCGTCGTTGGAGTGGGGATCAACCTCTACCTTCGGGGAGGTGATCTCCCCGACGAGGTCGCGGAGCGCGCCACCTCGATCTCGGCGCAGGTTGCCGACGTGACGGGGGGAATCGTCCCGGCGCGCGCCGAGCTTCTCGGGGCGATCCTGCTCGAGCTCGAAACGGTCCTGCAATCAATGACAGCCATGGAGGGCCGGGCCGAGGTCGTGCGGCGGGTCGAGCGGCGCTCGGCCGTCATCGGGGGGCGGGTCGTGGTGCGCTACGCCGACGGGCGAACGAGCGAAGGGCGCGCGACTGGTTTGTCCGCGGAGGGTGGGCTGGTGCTCGACGATCGCATTACCGTCACGGCCGGAGAGATCGAGCTGCTCCGACCGGCCCCCTGAGACCGCTCCAAGCCTCGCCAGTCCGCGCCGATCTGGGGAACCGCGCCCGCAAGGTGTCGTTCTCAAACCCACTGGTCCACGCGGTCCACGCGGTCTTTCTCTACCAAATGTTGGCAGCCGTGGACCAGGTGGACCAGCCGGTTTTCCGAAGGACCACGTGCTCCTTCAAACCGTCCAATTGTCTACACTGGTTACATGGGCCGAGACACGCCGGAGGTGGCAGCACTTGTCGTCGATTTCGTCAACACGCGCGACATCGAAGATGGAACCGATGGGCTGGGCT
>Ga0136627_1000908_pt1 | contig 11563 bp, 15 predicted proteins | sample AntDrymUQ4892206_2_FD_104652 | JGI IMG/M metagenome (GOLD analysis project Ga0136627, IMG submission 104652) | Polar desert sand microbial communities from Dry Valleys, Antarctica - metaG UQ489 (22.06) | ecosystem: Environmental > Terrestrial > Soil > Desert | place: Antarctica: Dry Valley... | reverse complement strand
CAACGGGACGCATCGCTACCTCAGCCATGTTCCTCCTCTCCTATTTAAAACTTTTGCTGCTTTTTATCAGGACCGGCATCAGAAAACGCCCCGGCGCAGGGCGCACGGGGCGTTAAGGCGGCACGTAACCGCACCGGCTGTTGGCTAACCGTCCTACCTGCGCGGGCCGTCGGTGGATACCGAACTTTCAGCTGTTAAAACAGCAACCAGCGGTCTTGGGTGGAACTCTTCATGTTGAGTCTATGCCCCACGCTCAGCGCAAGATCGACGGGGCAGGCTTCACGGGTGGCTATACGTCAAAAACAGCACGTAGCGCTACGTCAATTCGCTCCATGGTGGCAGCATCTAGGTGACCTACTAAAGAGTCGAACCTTTCCTTACGATACGGGCCAACGTCGGCCACATAAGCAACTCCTGGCAATGGATCTGTCCCACCCATACGGACGCTGACCAGCGTCTCTGGAACTGTTTGATCGCCACGGATCTCAACGCACTGCACACTGTTATGCATTTCGTTCACCGGATCGGCACCTACAACGACGATCGTACGTTCCCGACCTACTGTCCTGACTACCCAAACCTCGCCCCGCCTCACGCCGTGGGCTTCCGATCACGGTCCGCGTCTATCGTGTTGTACCAATCAGCATCGGAGCCGGCATGACCTGCGGCAGCTAGCAAGACCATGTCAGCTCGTAAGATCTCATGCCGCAACGCCCGATCGGCCAACGATGAAAAGCTAAGGCCGTGCCGTTTGATGGCTTGCTTAGCGGCAGCTACGGTCGAACTTTCTAATGTAAGAGTTACCTTATGTTTCGCCATACTTTTCAATGTACAGCTTAGGCTTAACGTCGGACGGCCAACGCTCGAAAATGTTCTTGCAGGTCCGTTTTCTCCCACATAACGCAGCAGATATTCCCTTCGGGATCTGCCATCACCTGCCACCGGGTCTTCTCGTCCGTAACGGGCTCCTCGATGCGTTTTTCGCCCGCTTCGACCAGTCGGTTTATCAGCCCCGGTGCATCTTGGGCGTATATATCAAGGTGAACACGGTTCTTGGCCTGCGGCTCCTCCGGCACGCGCTGTAGAAGCACCACCGGCCCGTCGCCACCCTCGGACGGCACCAGATTCAGGTATGGCTCTCCCCACCACAGTTTGTACAGTCCGCATCGTGGGCTATGGGACGATGGGAAAATGACATCCAAGGACAGTACCGGGCTCGTAGAACAAGAGCGCGTCGGCCCAGCATTGGCATGGATCGTAGGTGAGCTGGAAAGGCGCGTAATTCCCTATCAGGTCGTTGGTGGGTTAGCTGCGAGGGCCTGGGGAGGAAGTCGGGAAGTAGTGGATATCGATCTTTATGTGCCGCTGGATCAGGCACGGCAATTTCTGATCGATATCGGTGAATATGTTGTTTGGGGCCCCCAGTATTACTACAGCGAAAATTGGGACATCACGTTTATGAAGATCGACTTCGGCAACCAGCGTATTGAGATAGCGGATGCCTCTTCCGCCCCTCGTTTTTTCAATACACTCGAAGACCGGTGGGAGGAACAAACGATTGACTACAGCTCATCGGTCCGTCGCGAAGTCTTCGGCGTTGAATGCAATGTGATGCCCAGAGGTGAGCTGATCCGGTACAAAAAAGCACTTGATCGTCCTGTGGACCGTATTGATGTCACAGATCTTATGAACGCTTGCGATCAGGATTGACGACTCCGACCCATCCGTAGTTTCCTAGTCTCAGGTCGGAGTCAAGAGTGGCAGTCCGGCGCTGGTCGCCGCTGCCGCTAAGCGCAATTGACGAGCCGCCCGCAACAGACTGGCTACCTAGGCCAGCTACGAAGCTACTCGTCTTCGAGGAGGTTCTTCGTCCGGTTGGTGTCTACCGAAATGCCGGGACCCATGGTGGTGGCGAAAGTTATCTTCTTGACGTACTTGCCCTTGGAAGAACTTGGCTTGGCGCGAACGACCTCGTCGAGCACCGCGCCGTAGTTCTCGACAATCTTGCTGGTATCAAAGCTCGCCTTACCAATCACTAGGTGAAGGTTCGCCTGCTTGTCGATACGGAAGTTGATTTTTCCGCCTTTGATGTCGGCGACGGCTTTGGTGACATCGGGCGTAACCGTGCCGGTTTTGGGATTGGGCATCAAGCCGCGAGGGCCGAGCACGCGGGCGATACGACCCACTTTTGCCATCTGGTCCGGAGTGGCGATGGCGGCATCAAAATCCAGCCAACCTTCTTGAATGCGGGCGATGAGGTCATCGCTGCCGACCGCATCGGCTCCGGCAGCTTGCGCCTGGGTAGCCTTATCGCCCACGGCGAAGACGATCACGCGGGCGGTCTTACCGGTGCCATGGGGCAGGTTCACGGTGCCACGAACCATTTGGTCTGCCTTGCGGGGGTCCACGCCGAGCCGAACCGCTACCTCAACCGTAGCGTCATATTTACTGGTCGAGGTCTTCTTAACCAGCGTCGCGGCTTGCAACGGACTGTAAGCGGTGTCGCGATCGACGAGTTCCGCCGCCGCACGGTATGCCTTGCTGCGCTTCATAGTGTTCTCCTAGTATCGAGAGTTGTGGTATACGGACCAGCGCCTGGCCCTCCCACACAATCTAAAATTCAGTCTTTGACAGTTATGCCCATGGAACGGGCAGTGCCGGCGATGATCTTGGCTGCCTGGTCTAAATCGTTGGCGTTAAGGTCCGCCATCTTCGTCTGAGCAATGCCCAGTACTTGATCCTTGGTCACCGAAGCAACCTTCTTGCTGTGGGGCTCGGCGGAACCCTTATCTACCCCCGCAGCCTTAAGTAGCAGACGCGCCGCGGGCGGGGTCTTGGTGACGAAGGTGAAGGAGCGGTCTTCGTACACCGAGATCTCAACCGGCACGATGTCGCCACGCTGGCCTTCGGTCTCGGCGTTATATGCCTTGCAGAACTCCATGATATTGACGCCGTGCTGACCCAGCGCGGGACCTACCGGAGGGGCCGGTGTGGCCTGCCCGGCAGTGATCTGCAGCCGGATGATTTTACTGACTTTTTTCTTCTTTGGAGGCATTCGAGTTTCCTGTGATAGCGGTATGAGGGTTAAATTTTCGCAACCTGGTTGAAGTTGAGCTCCACCGGGGTCTCCCTACCGAAAATGGAGACCAACACCTTGAGCTTTTGGGCTTCGGGGTTGATCTCTGCGATAGTGGCCGGCAACGTCGCGAACGCCCCTTCAGTCACGGTGACGGAATCATCGACTTCGAAATCGAGCACACGAATCTGCGGCTTGGTTTCTTTCTTCACCGTTGGCGAGAGGATGCGGAGCACCTCGTCGGTACTCAGCGGGGACGGGTGGTCCGAACGCGATGTGGTGCCGACGAAGCCGGTCACACCCGGGGTGTTTCGCACCGCCGACCATGATTCCGGCGTGAGTTCCATACGCACCAAGATGTAGCCGGGGAAGATTTTGCTCTGCACCTGTTGCCGTTTACCGTTTTTGACCTCGGTGATCTCCTGGGTGGGGACCTCGATCTGGAAAATGAAGTCTTCCATGTCGAGGCTGGAGATCCGGCTTTCAAGGTTGGTCTTCACCTTGTTTTCGTAACCGGCATAGGAGTGGACGACATACCAATCGCCGGGGGCGCGAACCAGAGCGTCACGGAACTCATCTACCGGATTAGTGGCCTCGAGACCGCCCGGTTCTCCGTCGGCTTCATGGACTAGGTCGGCATCGGTAGCAACAGCAATCGATCCCACAGCCTCGCGGTCGGTTGCTTCTGGTTCAACAACGATCTCATTCACTGTATTGTCACCGTTTTTCACGTCAGACACGCGTTAACTCACTCCCTGCGATACGACCACCGATTTACGCACTTACTAACCGCCCTGTGCCGCGTCAGACGTTCCGAATACCCACAAGACCGCCTTACCCAAGCCGAAGTCAAGAGTGGCGATGATTGTGGTCATGATCACCAAGAACACTAAAACTACCGTGGTGTAGGTAATCAACTGTTGCCGAGTGGGCCAGATGACCTTGCGAAGCTCAGATACCACCTCACGAAGGAACAGGGCGATGCGCGCAACAAAGTTACGGCGGGAGGAGTCTTTGCGATCCTTTGCCGAAGGCTCCTTGTCGCCGGGGCGCTGCGCTAACGTCTCACTTGCCACGTGTTTTCCCTTGCTCGTCCTACGCTGAGCTCCTGTGGAGACACCGAGGGGTGTCAGGCCGCAGGGGTGACAGGACTCGAACCTGCAACCTGCGGTTTTGGAGACCGCTGCTCTACCAATTGAGCCACACCCCTAGATGCGCCGCTAAGCGCGATCCAGCGAGGCTAGTGTACGCGGTGATCAGTCGGGAGAGCTAATCTGGTAGCCCAGCCGTAATGCCGGCCTGGTGCAATGGCACCATAGCTTCATGTCTGCGCCTTCAACTCCCGCGTTGCCTCCGATGTCAGGTTCTCACACTACGGCGCCCTCAAAGATTGCCCACCGCGTGTCTTCCCGCGTTGCCGGCATCGCCGAATCGGCCACGCTTGCCGTGGACGCAAAAGCCAAAGCTCTCAAGGCCGCCGGGCGACCGGTGATCGGCTTCGGTGCCGGTGAGCCGGACTTCCCCACTCCCGACTACATCGTCGATGCCGCGATAGCGGCGGCACGGGAGCCGAAGTTCCATCGTTACACCCCGGCAGCGGGTCTTCCCGCGCTGAAAACAGCAATCGCCGACAAGACACGACGCGACAGCGGCGTCGTCATCGATCCCAGCCAGGTCTTGGTGACCAACGGCGGAAAGCAAGCGGTGTTCCAAGCGATCGCCGCGATCGTGAACCCCGGCGATGAGGTGCTACTACCCGCACCCTACTGGACCACCTATCCCGAAGCGGTGGCGTTGGCCGGCGGCACCACCGTTCCGGTCGTAGCCGACGAATCGCAGCAGTACCTGGTGACGGTGGCGCAGCTGGAAGCGGCGCGTACCGCGAGCACCACAGCGCTGATTCTGTGCTCACCGAGCAACCCCACGGGCGCGGTGTACTCGGCACGACAGCTGACCGATATCGGCCGTTGGGCCTACGAAAACGGTATTTGGGTCATCACCGACGAGATCTACGAACATTTGGTCTACGACACGGAGTGGGCCTCCATCCTTTCCGTGGTACCAGAGCTAGCCGGGCAGTGCATCGTGATCAACGGTGTGGCTAAAACATACGCGATGACCGGCTGGCGGGTGGGCTGGATGCTCGGTCCGCAAGACGTGATCGGCGCGGCAGGTAACTTCCAGTCCCACCTGACGTCCAACGTGTGCAATGTGGCGCAGATGGCCGCCCTGGCCGCGGTGAGCGGCGATCTGTCGACCGTGCATGTCATGCGCCAGTCCTTCGATCGGCGGCGCAGCGCGATCGTGAACCTACTGCGTGAGATCGACGGCGTGGTCTGCCCGGAGCCACAGGGAGCGTTCTACGTTTTCCCTTCAGTGCGTGACCTGATAGGCCGCACCATCGATGGTATGACGATCGGCTCTTCGGCGCAGCTGGCCGAGGTAATCCTAGATCGTGCCGAAGTGGCTGTGGTGCCTGGCGAGGCATTCGGCCTGCCCGGCTACCTGCGACTGTCCTACGCACTAGCCGATGACGATCTACACGAGGGTATGCAACGGATCCAGCGACTATTGGGGTAGTGATAGTGGCCATATCTCACGAAGCCGCGTGGGCTCGTGTAAGGACCAGCTCCCGACGTGGGTGGGAAAGCCCTTTGGTCCGGCAGGTATTTATGGTCGTGACCGCTGCGCTAGCCATCCTAGCGAGCACCGTTTGGGCAATACACCAAGACGTCTACAAGTACCCGCTCGATGTCACCGTCTACCACGGTGCAATGAATTGGTTCTGGAATCACGACAGACCGTTGTACGATTTTCATGCGGGAACTGGCCTTGAGCCTCTGGGGTTCGTTTATCCGCCCTTTGCCGCCGTATTCTTGGCGCCGCTGTCATTCTTTGAGCTCTCCCCCATGGCTACGACGCTGTTCACGCAGGCATCGCTGGGTGCATTAGCGCTATTCATGTGGTGGCTGGTAACCCCTTTGGTGAAACGCACCGGGTGGAACAAAGTCTACGTCTGGGCGCTGGCTACCGCTGGCGCGTTTGCGCTAGGACCGGTCTACCGAACCGTTGAACTCGGCCAGATCAACCTTTTCCTTGTTGCGTTTGTCGTCGCAGATTTCATGCTGCTCGCTCGAGGCTCCCGGTGGGCGGGCATCGGCATCGGCATCGCCGCCGCAATTAAGCTAACCCCTGCCTTGTTCGTCGTCTACCTCCTCGTCACGTGCAGATGGCGTGCCACGATCATGGCCGCAGCGACAGCGGCAAGTGCCACGTTGGTGGGTTTCTTACTTATGCCGCGAGCCTCCTGGTTGTACTTCAGCGAGTACATGTCAGACACGACGCGTCTGAGCATCGGCCAGCGCATCAACAACCAGTCGCTAGCCGGCCTGGTCGCTCGCGTCAATGACACACCACAGGCATCACAGCTGGCCTGGCTCGCGCTCGCCGTTCCGGTCGCCTTGTTCGCCCTATGGCGCGCCCAGCGTGCGCAGCGCTCCGGTGCAGAGTTGACGGGATTTAGTATTGTCGGCCTCGCTACCTGCCTGGTGAGCCCTATTTCCTGGGTACATCACCTGGTATGGGTTGTCCCGGCCCTGATCGTGGTGGTGATAGCCGCAGTACATGCCACACACCTATTTCACCGGCTGATGTGGGCTACGGTAGCGCTGGGCACGTTCGTGCTGTTCTCCACCCGCCTCGAAGCTTACGGAGACTACCCGCCATTCCCCGCGTGGACGGCGGAGCGGTGGATTGGTACCAACGCGTTCTTAATCGGCATGATTCTGCTGATTTTATTTCTACCTAGCACGCCCGATTCTACCCCCGATCACGGGACAGCCTTGGCCGCGAGGAGCAGCGATACGCCGAGACACTCGACGGTGGGACCGTTGAAGCGCGACGAACTTCGGGAAAACCGTACTCGATTCTGGTTCTCGCGTTCGATTACAGCGGACGTAGCAGCTATCTGCTCTAGGTCCCTGCATGTCCACTGGACAAATCTCAGGATCCGGCGCGCGGCCCCAGCGCCGCACGGACATCATACCGAAGATTCGCGCACATAAAGCCCCACTGTAGCGTTGCCCAGCCGCCAGACCTGATCGACTTCGTACTGATCCTCAATCGCGCTTGCCACACGGGTGGGGAATCGATCCAACGGCGAATCAAGATTAGCCGGCCGGAACACCCAGATCCTCGGTACACCGTCTAGACATGGCCTTGGATTTGAACATTCCTCCGTCTCAAGAGTGTTGGTCTCAAGTGAACTTCGTACGGCCAGCACGTCACGGGGACGGTTCTCGGGAAGATAATAACGCACAGCAGACCGTATACTCCACGCTGACGTTGGTGCGTACACCATGCCATCCCCAGGCCGATAGTTTCCATCGATCACCTGCATGGCCACTCGAAAGTCCGCCTGGTCGTGGCCGGTGGTCCGCCGGAGGTACTCGTGCGCAGGGAGTCCGATTGCCACGACAAGAGCGAAAACTACGGCAACGCGCCACCAACGAGCGGACACGGCGATCGCCGCGAGCAAGCACCATATAGGTAGCGTGTAGAAGACATAACGCGGAACCCAGAGGGGTGTAAAGAACGCAGCAACATACAGACCGACCGCGGGCAGTACGGCTATCAGCGCAAGGTGGCGAACTGCCGATCGATTGAGCGCCCCCGCGAACAGCGCCACCCCTAGGATGAACCAACCGATGAGCGGTGACCAGAACAAGTCGTTCGGTAGGTTCTGAAACGAATCCCACTTCATAGGAGGAAGCCAGAACAGCTGGCTTCGCTGACCCAGCGCGATGTAGGCCAGTGGTAGACATGGCAGTACGCTCACCACCGCGGCGATAAGCCAGCGTAGTGCCGGGCTTCTCAGGCTGACGGATTGTTTCCAACCCCGCTCACGCCAAACGCGTTCTGTAACCACCGCAGCATGCCCCAACAACAGCAAAAGACCCATGAGCTGAAACAACCCGAGCAAGGCGACCGTTAAGGAATATCCGGCCCAGCGCCAGCCTGACGATCGATCTAGGGCACGAAACAACAGCAAAGTAGCCAGGGTACCGAACATCAATGCAAAACCATACGGACGCACTTCCTGCCCGTAGCGTGTAATGCCGGGCAGGATGGCCAACAACAGGCCCGCTATCAAGCCGATCCGTGGCGAAAAAAGTCTGCGGGCCAGCACGGCGGTGAGACCCACGGCGACGACGGTGCTCAGGATTGACGGCGCTCGTAACGCGACTTCCGAGTCGCCAAAAACCTCAATCCAACCGTGCATGAATAAGTAATAGGGAGTCAACGCCGCGTCGATGTTCGAAGCGAGCGCGAACAGTTCAGGGATTGATCGAGTACTAGAATCCCATGTGGCGGTTTCATCCCACCCGAGTACCGGTCGGCCCGCGCTATATCGCACTACTACCAACGTCACCAGCGCAGGAAACCACCAGTAAGCGTGGTCACACCAGCGATGGGATCGTAGCTCTCGCAGTTTGCTCCGCCATGCCGATGGTTCGGAGCCGGACGTAGGAGAAATCGGGGTAACACTCGCACCCGTTACAGTCAGTTCGCTCATTTCAGGCTCCTGACCTGGTTTCGTCGCAACTCACCGATCTCCTCTGTCGACAGCTCATAGGGTCGGCAATCGGTAGCTAACCCACCGGCTGAAGCCAAGCTGTCCTTAGACGCGACGATCGAGAAGGGTGATTCGGACCGCACCGATCCGCCATTCTTGAGTGTAGCTAAACTGCTCGCGCAGGTAAGATTGTTTGGTTTGATTGAACATCTTGTCGAACGGCTCATCGGCAAAGTAGCGCCGAATCAACCACACCCGCTTGGCTCCAGTAAGGCAAGGCGCGGGATCTGAACATTCAATGGGATCGTACCCACCAATTTCAGCAGCGCTTCCGATAGCTAAGGCGTCGGGAAGTTGGGATTGTGATGGGCCATAATAACGCACTAAATTTCTGGTGCCGGCCGCGTCCAGGTCGGCGAACATTGCCACATCTCCCGGCTCTATGCGGGAAGCTATATGCTGCGCTACCTTTCGACCATCGTACGCGGCGTGGCTACTTTCAGCCCGGACACCTGCGTGCAGCGGGACCGCGATTAATAAGAACGTTAAAAAGACTAAAACCCCATGAGTTGCGGTCATGCGTGACAGCGAAAGGGCCACCAATAGCGCGAACGCGGGTAACAAAAAGTTCAGATAGCGAGACACCCAATAGGACTGTGGCCCTAAGACCGAAATCACGAAGAGTAAAATTGGAGGCAGCACGAGCCATGGCAGCAATAGAATTCCACGAGGCAAACTAGTCAGCGCCAAACCGACCACGACTCCACCGAGTAGAGCTGAACCAACTAACTCCGGTACTTGCATGAGCACCGGCCAGTCGGGCACGGCAACCCAGATAAGTTGATTGACTTGCTGCCGGCTGATGTAGGCCAGCGGCGCCAGCACAATCGGCGCACCGGCAGCAGCTGCCAGCCACCACAGCGGTCGACGGTCGCGCACTTCCCACAATTTCCATGCCACAAAAACCGCATGAACCGCAAGAAATAACAACGCGATCAGATGCATAGCGCCCAGCGCGATAGCCGCGCCCGTGTAGCGCACCCAGCGCCACCAGCTGGGCTTGTCGAGCGCGGACACCAGGGCAAGCGTGGCGAGTACGGCGAACATGACGGTGAAAGCTGTCACGCGTGCTTCTTGGCCGATCCGCGACACGCCTGGAATGAAAGCGAAAACCACCCCGGCGATCACGCCGACCCTGACTGAAAACAATCGTCGACCCAGCACGGTAAGTGAACCCGCTGCCACACTGACCGCGATGACAGACGGCAGGCGCAACGACAGTTCCGACTCACCGAACAAACGCACCCAGAAGTGCATCAAGACGTAGTAGGGGGCTGCCACCGCGTCCACGTTTCCCAGCAGATCCCACAACTGCGACCACGAGCGTCGCGTCGCGCTCCACGTCGCGAGCTCATCTGCCCACAACGACGGGCGGGAAACCCAGGCGACCGTGATAGCAAAGGTAAGTAGGGTCGGTCCGACCCAGTAAAAACGACCGAGCAAGGCACTTTTACCGATTCCGACTAGCCGCGCCGCTCCAGTAGGGGGAACTCCGGTCTCAGATTCAGCGGCCGGCGACGGTTCAGCGACGAACTTTTTGGCCGGTACTTGGCTCATAGTCATGCGTTCGGCTGCATCCGTCGTACCGTTGCTCGTGCTTGACCAAGCACCTTCTGTCCGTTACTGACCACGGTCAGCGATAGTTGTGCGGTTTCGTCACTCATGCTCTTCACGGTGCCGCTCACCACAACCTCCACGCCGGTCTCATCGTCGGGCACGACAACTGGTTTAGTGAAGCGCACTCCGAACTCCACGACTACGGCGTAATCGCCTGCCCAGATGATCACGGCCCGTGCGGCCAGGGCCATGGTGTACATGCCATGGGCTGCCACGCCGGGTAACCCGGCGGCCTGTGCGATGCGGTCGCTGTAATGGATGGGATTGAAGTCCCCACAAGCGCCTGCATAGCACACCAGATCGGCCCGCGTGACGGTGAAGACCTGCTCAGGGAGTTCCTTCCCCACGGTCAGTGCGGCCGGCATGGGCTCGGCCGCGCCGCTCTCGACGCCAGTATCGATCTGCTTGTTATTCATGTGACTTCACTGCCGATCAGGAGCGTCGCGTGTGCGGTCACCACGGGAGTGAAGGAGCCGACTTCGCGTAGCTCACTGCGCGTGCCCAACACCAAACTGCCACCAAGGCTACGTACGGTCTCGACCGATGTGGTGCACTCAAGTACGTCCCCGGCGCAGAGCGGTCGAACAGTGACGAATCGCTGCTCGCCATGCACGACGCGTCGTAGGTCGATCGCCAGCTCGGGATCGGCTAGCAGCTGCTGTAGCACCTTGAAAGCGATGACGATGGGGAAGGTGGGCGGTGCCATGACGTCGCTGCAGCCCCGACGAACCGCGGCCTCGACCTCGTGGAATGCAGGATGCGTCTCGCCGACAGCCGCGGCGAACTCACGGATTTTCTCCACCGACACCTCGTAAGGTCGGTGTAATCGGTAGCTACGACCAGGCAAAAGTTCTGCCAAGGCGCTCAGGTCAGCGGTCATGAAGTCTAAAGACTGAGTTAGCGGGTTTCGCGGTGAGCGGTGTGAGCGCGACACCGGGAGCAGAACTTCTTCAACTCAACCCGATCGGGGGTATTACGCCGATTCTTGACAGTGATGTAGTTACGTTCCTTACACTCCTGACAAGCCAACGTGATCTTCGGACGTACATCTGTGGCGGCCATAACGACGAGCCTTCCTGCGCATCAACACTGACTGAAACATGAAATATGTAGTAGCGGTGGCCGGATTTGAACCGGCGACACAGCGATTATGAGCCGCTTGCTCTGCCTGGCTGAGCTACACCGCCCGGGCTAATCGAGCCCCTTTACGGAATCGAACCGTAGACCTTCTCCTT
>Ga0136627_1000907_pt1 | contig 11567 bp, 8 predicted proteins | sample AntDrymUQ4892206_2_FD_104652 | JGI IMG/M metagenome (GOLD analysis project Ga0136627, IMG submission 104652) | Polar desert sand microbial communities from Dry Valleys, Antarctica - metaG UQ489 (22.06) | ecosystem: Environmental > Terrestrial > Soil > Desert | place: Antarctica: Dry Valley... | reverse complement strand
TTGTTGCAGAACGAACAGCGAAGAATCTCGCCGCTGTCTCCGGTCTTCTTGACCATTCGGTTCTTAGCTCCCGGTAAAGGGCACCCGACCGCGCTCAGTCCGCACGTCGGGGGCGCCGCAATCTAGGTTACACCCGATTCTCAGCCGCGCCTACCTTCGAGTCCAGCCGCTCGCGCAACCCTTCCTGACCGCAGGCCCGGCGTTCGCTGCCGCTCAGACCCGCTTCCGAATCACGTCGTCGATGATGCCGTAGGTCTTTCCCTGCTCGGCGGACATGATGTAGTCACGTTCGGTGTCGGTCTTGATACGCTGGGGGTCCTGCCCGGTGTGGTCCACCAGAATCTCGTTAATGCGCTCGCGCATGCGCAAGATTTCTTTCGCCGCCAAATCGATGTCGGTCGCCTGGCCGCCCAGACCTGACAGCCACGGCTGGTGAATCAGGATGCGCGCGTTGGGCAGCGAGAAGCGCTTGCCCTTGGTTCCCGCCGCGAGCAGCACCGCGGCAATCGAGGCTGCCTGGCCGATGCACACGGTCTGGACGTCGGGCCGGATGAACTGCATCGTGTCGTAGATCGCGAAGCCCGCGGTAATCGACCCGCCAGGGCTGTTGATGTAGAGCAGGACGTCTTTGTCCGGATCTTCGGCCTCGAGAAACAGCATCTGCGCCACGACGAGATTGGCGATGTTGTCGTCAATCGGGGTCCCGACGAAGATGATGTTGTCCTTCAGAAGCCGGGAATAGATGTCGTAGGCGCGCTCGCCGCGGTTGGTCTGCTCGACGACCATCGGCACGAGCTGGTTATGCGGCACAGCGTTCATTCGGAAACTCACTGGAATATGGGTCGGAAGACGTGGAACGGGGCAGGTGTGAAACAGCTCCAGTGTACCTCTCATCAGAACTTATCGGCCAACCGCGGATTTTCTGGATAGCGAGGGGCTGCCCGAGGCGAGTGAGCCCCCCGCTCCGCCAATTGTAGCGTTGTCCGCAAGGCCAAGGCCTGCTGAGCAGCTACACCGTGACGATGGTCACGCGCGTCATGACGGTCAGGAGCGCCTTCTCCCTCCGAAGCCCGGAGGCCAGGCGCTCGAGAGCGCCCTCGTCTTCGAGCCGCGCGCGCACGGCGGGCACGGTGAGACCCGACCGCGCCGAGTACTTCTCGAGTTCGCCGTCGATGTCCGCTTCGCTGACGCCGATGTCCTCGCGCCGCGCCACTTCGTCGAGTACCAGCGCCGAGGCGACGGCCTCGGTGGCCGGCTCGCGCTGGGCGTCCCGAAACGCCGTCCAGTCGATGTTGGTCTGGCGCGGATCAATACGCTGGTCCATCAGCCGGCGTGCGAACTCTTCGATGCGGCGATCGATCTCCCGTTCGATGAGCGACGCCGGGAGCGTGAACGGCACGCGCCCGGCGAGCTTCTTCAGCACGTCGGCGCGCACCTGCCGCTCGGCCGCCTCACGGCCCTCGGCCTCGAGGTCCTCGCGCACGCGCGCCCGGAGTGCGTCGAGGCTGTCGAACTCGCCCATGTCCTTGGCGAACTCATCGTCCAGAGTCGGCACCACCCGCTGGCGGATGTCGTGCGCCGTCACGGTGTAATCGACGTCCGTGCCCGCCAGTTCCGCAACAGAGTAGTCGTCGGGGAATCGCAGGCGGAATGACTTGGTGGCGCCGCTGGTGAGCCCAAGCAACTCCGCGTCGAACCCAGGCGGGTTGGCAGCGGCGCCAATTTCCGCCGGAACGCGTTCGTGTCGGCTCTTCTCGCCCGGCTGGCCCTTTTTGTTGTAGCCCTGGCGCTCGATGTCGAGCACGACGGTGTGGCCGGGGCCGACCACACTCTCTTCCACGGGTTCGAAGCGCGCCGCACGTTCGCGCAGTTGTTCGAGGGATTGATCGACGGCGGCGTCCTCGATGGTGATTGGAGTGCGGCGCACTTCGATGGTGCTCAAATCGCCGGGGTCGAAGGCGGGCACGATATCGAATTCAGCCTTGAACGTCAGCGCCTGGCCTTCCTCGAATTTGAGATCGTGGATCTCCGGCGTGTCCACCGGCTCCACGCCGCGCTCGGCGAGCGCGTCCTCCATGGCGTGCTCCACCAGGTGATGCGCGACGTCATGCATGATCTCGCTCTTGAAGCGCTGGCGAATGACCTTCGGCGGCACCTTACCGGGACGGAACCCGGGGAGCCGTGCCTGCTTCCCGTAGCGGGAGGCGATCTTCGAGATTTCCGCGTCGACAATGTCGGCCTCGATCTCGACCATCAGATTCTTGCGTGTTTCGTTGACGTCGACGAGTTCGGTTTTCATGGGAGAGTCGTTGCTGCTCGCTAGAGTGGTCCACCCCGCGCGGGGCGCTACGGCGGACATGCTTCAGGTGTTGATGCTTGCGCTCCTGAGCTCGCGCGCAATCGCGGGCGAGTGAAGGAGTGCGAAAGGGGGGAGTCGAACCCCCATAGCCTTTCGGCTACCGGATCCTAAGTCCGGCGCGTCTGCCAGTTCCGCCACTTTCGCTCGATAGAACTCAAAGAGCGTAACACTGCGCGCGGTGGCGCACCAGCGCGCGACGGCTGGGGCCCGTACACAATATCTTGCGGTGTTCGGGGTGGGCTGCTACTATCGCGCCGTGTCGACATCTGCTGCCAATCCCCCCGCGCTATACCACGGAGTTTTTTGCCTCGAGCCGCTCGCCAACGGCGAACAGCAGGTGGCGCGGCACCCGGGCGGCCCCACCATGATGCCGGATCCGCACGGGCGGTTGCTGCGCATTGCGACCGTCGATTCGAAGGCCGCGGCGATTTGCCCGTCCTGCGAACGCCGAGGGCAAGGGGGATTCGTCTCGTTCGTCCAGGACTTGCGCCTCGTATACGCCTGCCCCAGTTGCAGGCAACTGGTGTGGCTGCCGGGCGCTTGACGCGCTGGCGTCAGGCGTTTTCCGGCAGGTTCGTCACCAGCAGCTCCTCAATCACGCCGCGTCCGCTCGCTCGCGAGTTGATGGCCCGCCGCGCCGGCACACGAAGGCATCGCAGCCCCGCCCCCCGCACCGACGGATCGTCGTACAACGTCCAAAACCCTGGAGCGGTGTAGGAGCTGAAGCTCGACGTCGCGCTGAGGGGGGCATATGGCGGATCCAGATACACAAAGTCACCGCGGCGAACGCGCGCGAGGGTGTGCTCGAAGGGCGCGCACTGCACGGTGACGCCGGGCGAGGCCAGCGCCCGGCGGCCTCGCCGCCGGGTAGAACCGACGCAGTTGGGGCAGAAGCTCGCTTCCCTCCGGCCCACTTGAGGACCGAGACGGGCCGACGGGCGGAAATCACACCGCGGGCAGTATCACACGGTCCTTTGCTGCCTCAACCTTTCGTGTTGTCAGACCGATACATAGCTATATGGAAGCCAATTCTGCAGGGAACGGCCGCTTCGAGCGACTCGCCACGCCCGACGCGCCGCCGGAAAAAGAGGACATCCGTGAGTGACGATTCGATGAACGGAACCACCCTTCGAGACGCGCGGCGCGACTTCGAGCGCCGATACATTCTGGAAACGCTCGCGCGGCATCAGTGGCAGATCAGCCAGACCGCGCGAGCGCTTGGATTGCAGCGCCCGAACTTGTACCGCAAGGCGCGTCAACTTCGGATTCAACTGAAACGGCCCGACGAGAGCGCATGAGAAGCAATGTCGTTCGTCTTGTCCGAGTCGGAATGGCTGGAGCCCTGGTGTGGCTCGCTGCCGCCGCGCCGGCGTTCGCCCAACAGTCCTCGCTGTCGGTGTTGCCGGAGGAACCGCCCGAGTTCGTCGGTTACCGGCTCGGTCCGTTCCTGGTGAACCCGAACATTGCAGTGCTGGAGTACGGGCACGACTCCAACGTCTTCAACGAACAGACTGCCCCGAAGGAAGACTACGTCGTCAAGTTCACGCCGGTCATCAAAATTCCTCTCAGGTTGCACTGCACCGCGGTCCGGCTGGTCAGAACCGCATAAGCGCCATCGGCAGACTCGTTATGGGGCAAATGTGTGAAACTAGCTGAATACGCCCGACGCGGCACATGCGCCGTCGATCACACGAGTGGATGACACCCATGAACCTGCGACGACTGAGTGCGGCGGGCTTTCTTGCCGCTGGAACAGTTCTGGCGAGCGGCGGGCTGTTCGCCAGCGACTGGCCTGAATGGCGCGGCCCTTCGCGCGACGGCCGGTCCGCGGAAGCGAATCTGCCGTCGAGCTGGTCACCGCAGGGTGAGAACCTTGCGTGGCGGGTCCCGATCGGCGCACGCTCGTCGCCGGTCGCGTTCGGCGATCGCATATACCTCCTGACCGTCACCACCGGTGATGTCTCGACGACGCAGGAGCGGCTCGTCGCGCTGGACGCCGAAACCGGCAACGTCCTCTGGGAGCGCCGCTTCAGCGTGTATCTCAGCGACGTGCCGCAGCACCGCGCGGCCTGGGCTTCGCCGACCGTGGACCCGGAAACCGGCAACGTCTTCGTGTTCACCGTGGGCGCGCAACTCGCGGCCGTTTCGCCGGAAGGTAAAATCCTCTGGGACCGCTCCCTGCCAGAAGAATACGGCGCCGTCACCACCCATGGCGGCCGCACGACCTCGCCGATCGTGCACGAAGACAAAGTCATCCTGAACACGCTGCTGCTGGCGTGGGGCGATCTCAATAGGCCAGGCAATCGCTATATGGCTTTCGACAAGCGGACCGGCGAGACGGTCTGGATCAGCTCGCCGCAAGCGCGCCATTACGACACCAATTACTCCACCCCGATCGTGGTCGACATCCCGTCCGCAACGGCCGGAGAACCTGCCACCAAAGCGATGATCGTCGGCGGAACCGATGGCGCGTATCACGCGCTGAAGGTGAACACCGGCGAACCCATCTGGCGCATCGACGTGTCCAAGCGCGCGATTCTCAACAGCCCGCTTTACCGCGACGGCGTGGCGTACATCACGCACGGCGAGGAAAACCTCGGCACGACACAAATGGGCATGGTCGCCGCAATCGACGCGCGGCGGACCGGCGATCTCAAGGAGGACGCCTATCTGTGGAAGACCTTGGGATTCATGCCGAGTTTCCCCTCGCCAGTCATGGACGATGAGCGGCTGTATTCCATCGACAACGGCGCCATCGTCGCGGCGTTCGATTTGAAGACCGGCACCAAAGTGTGGGAGCGAAGTCTCGGAACACTGCAAAAAGGCTCGCCGGTGCTCGCCGACGGCAAGCTGTATGTCGGGACGGAAAACGGCAGGGTCTTCATTCTGCGGCCATCGGCGACCGGGGTCGAAGTCCTCGACGAAGATGTGCTCGGCACGCCGGGCTCTCCCGAGGTCATTTTCGCGTCCCCGATCGTCGCCGACGGGCGTGTCTACGTCACCTCGATGGAAGCCACGTATGCGATTGGAACGCGCCGGGCGCCCTCAGACCCCAGGACTCAGGCGTCAGGCGCAGGGGCTCAGGCTCCAGGCCCGGGGCTAAAGGCCCCGGGCGGCCGCGTCCAGAGTGCCGGCGCAGTCGCGCATGTGCAGGTATTTCCGTACGAATCGCTGCTCGCGCCCGGGGGCAAGCAGACCTTCACCCTGCGCCTGTTCGACGCGAGCGGAAACTTCATCCGCGCGGAGAAGCCCTCAGCGGCGACCTGGGCGCTCGATCAGCTGGGCGGCGCCATCGGCGCGGAGGGCGTCTACGCCGCCGGGAACGAAAGCGGCGCCGGGTTCGTGAAGGCCACGGTCGGCGGCGTGACCGGGCAGGCTCGCGTGCGGGTGATCGCCCCACTGCCGTGGGCGCTGGACTTCGAGAGCCCCAAAGCCGAGGCGCCGCCCGCGTGGTGGACCGGCGCGCCTGGCAAGGTGTTCCAGCGCACCGTGGAGGGCGTGGGCAGCGTCCTCGTCCGGCCTCGTGATGAAACCGTGGGACGCCGCGCCAAGGTGTTGATGGGGCCGTCCACGCTCGACAGCTACACCATCGAATCAGACGTCCGCGCGACCGAGGCGCGCCGTCAGCGCGGCGACGTCGGCCTCATCAACCAGCGGTACGTGATGGTGCTGTTCGGCAATGGCCAGAAGCTCGAACTGCACCCGTGGCAGGCGGCCGACGAGATGACCGCGCGCGTGCCCTTCACCTGGGACGCCAATACCTGGTATCGCATGAAGCTGCGCGTCGACAACCGCCCCGACGGAACGGCGCTGGTGCGCGGCAAGGTCTGGGCGAAGGGCGAAGCGGAACCGGAGGCGTGGACGATTGAGAAGACGGACACCATCGCGCACTTCGAAGGCAGCCCGGGCATTTACGCCGATGGCATCTCCGAGGTGTATTTCGACAACCTCACGGTCTATCCCAGTAAATAGCACCTCGCGAAGGACACGCACTTCACGAAGGGCGCGAAGGTTACTCATGAAACGGGTATCGACATTTGCCGCAGTCGCCGTGCTCGCGAGTTCGGTCGTGTTGTCTGCAGACTGGCCGATGTGGGGCGGCACGCCGTCGCGCAACATGGTGTCCCCGATGAAGGGGCTGCCGACCGAGTGGGACGTCAAATCGGGAAAGAACGTCAAGTGGATCGCCGAGCTCGGCTCCCAGTCCTACGGCAATCCGGTCGTCGGTGAGGGCGTCGTGCTGGTAGGCACCAACAACGAAGCGCTGCGCGATCCGAAGCAAGGCGGGGATCGCGGCGTGCTCATGGCCTTTCGCGAGTCGAACGGCGAGTTCCTGTGGCAGGCCACGTTCGAGAAGCTCCTGTCCGGGCGTGCCAACGACTGGCCGTACCAGGGCATTGCCTCGTCACCACTCATCGAGAATGGCACCGCGTATTTCGTGACCAATCGTGGCCAGGTGATTGCCGCCGACCTCGACGGCTTTCACGATGGGACCAACGACGGGCTGGTCAAGGACGAGAAGCTGACCGGGCTGCACGACCCCGACATCATCTGGACGTTCGACATGATGGAGGAGGTCGGCGCGTTCCCGCACAACCTGGCGAATTCGTCGCCGGTCGCCTATCAGAACCTGATCTACGTCAGCACGTCCAACGGCCAGGATGAGAGCCACGTCAACGTGCCATCGCCGCGTGCGCCGTCGATCATCGCGCTCGACAAGACCACCGGCAAGCTCGTGTGGGAGGACAACTCGGTCGGGGAGAACATCCTGCACGGGCAATGGTCGACGCCCACGGTCGGAGAAGTGGGCGGCGTGATCCAGGTGGTCCACGCCCAGGGTGACGGCTGGGTGCGCGGCTACGAAGCGGTCTCCGGCAAGAAACTCTGGGAATTCGACACCAACCCGAAGGACTCGGTGTGGCCGAAAACCCGCAATGAAGTCATCAGCACCCCGGTCATCGTCGACAACGTCGTCTACATTCAGAATGGGCAGGATCCGGAACACGGCGAAGGGGTCGGGCACGCGTATGCGATCGACGGCACCAAGCGCGGGGACATCACCGAGACCGGCCGCATCTGGCATTACCAGAAGATTCGCCGCTCCATCTCGACCGCGGCGGTCAAAGACGGTCTGATTTACCTCGCTGACTTCAGCGGCTTTCTGCACTGCCTCGACGCCAAGACCGGTCAGCCCTACTGGATTCACGACATGTTCGCCGCCATCTGGGGTTCGCCGATGCTGATCGACGACAAGGTCTACCTCGGCGACGAAGACGGTGACCTCACCGTGCTGCAGCACGGCAAGGAACTGAAAGTGATCTCCGAGATGAACATGGGCAGCTCGGTCTACTCCACGGTCGTGCCGGCCAACGGTGCGATGTTCATCATGAACCGGAACCAGTTGTTCGCCATTGCGGAGGGCGCGCAGTTCAAGCGGCCGACCCAGTAACAACGGTCCAGGGTTCCAGGGTTCGGGGGGCAAGTCATGCGGCGTCGTGATTTCATCGGGACATTAACTGCAGCGTTGGCGCTGCCGCGGGTCGCGTGGGCGCAGGGGCCGGCCATGGCGCCTGCCGATGCGTGGCCCCACTTCCGCGGCACGCCCGGGCTGACCGGCGTCTCGTCATCGACAGTTCCCGCCGCGCTGAAACGTCAGTGGGTCTGGGAAGCTGGCGCGGACGTGCCGGTTGACTCATCGCCGGCTATCGTCGGCGGCGTCGTCTACGTCGGCACTGCGGCGGGCGAACTGGTGGCGCTCGGTCTGGCCGACGGCAAGCTGCGCTGGCGCTACAAGGCGGGTGAGTCGATCGGCGAGTCGTCACCGGCAGTGGCCGGCGGCCGCGTCTTCATTGGCGATCTCGACGGCGCCGTTCACGCGGTCAATGCCGCGGACGGCACGCGCGTCTGGTCTCATAAGACCCAATCGGAGATCAAATCGTCGCCGCTCGTGGTCGGCGACGTCGTGCTGATTGGTTCCTACGACGCGTCGCTGTACGGCTTGGGGGCCGCCGACGGAAAGCCACGCTGGAACGTGAAGACTGACAACTACGTTCACGGCACGCCCGCGGTAGCCGACGGGGTGGCCTACTTCGCCGGCTGCGACGAAATTTTTCATGCCGTGCGCGTGTCGGACGGGCAGAAGGTGTTCTCGACGTCCGCGACGGCGTATACCGGCGCATCGGTGGCCCTGTCCCAGGGCGTCGCCTACTTTGGCACCTTCGACAACCAGGTCATCGCCTTCGATATCGCTGGACGCACGGTGAAGTGGCGCTACGAGCACCCCGATCGTAAGTTCCCGTTCTACTCGTCGGCGGCACTGGTCGAAGGGACCGTCATTGTCGGCGGCCGCGATCGAATGGTGCACGCGCTCGACGCGGCCACGGGCAAGGCGCGCTGGATCTACATGTCGCGCGCGCGCATCGACGCGTCACCCGCGGTCGCCGGCGGCCGCGTCTTCGTGGGTTCCAACGACGGGCGCTTGTATGTGCTCAACATCGCCAGCGGCAAGGTGGAGTGGGAATACGAAGACGGTGGCGCGCTCATGTCCTCGCCCGCCATTGCGTCAGGCCGCGTCGTCTTCGGTTCGTCCGACGGCCGCGTCGTCTGCATCGGATAACCCACAGGAGTTCTTCGCGAAATTCTTCGCGGGGGTGCCGATGTCTGCGACATCGAGCCCGCCAATCAGGGGGGCGGCGAGGTCGGGCGCGTCAACGAGGACCAGCCGGAGCTGATCCTCGAGAAATCCGTGTGGGGCCTCCGCCCATGTGCATTTCAGCGAAACTCGATCGTCAGCGCGGTGTGATTGACCTTCACGCCCTTGATGTCCTTCAGGTAGGGCCGCAGTTCGGAGATGGACGCCCCGGGTTTGACTTTCGATTGCAGCGTCTTGAGCTTGGCTTCGTCCGCGAAGACTCCGGCCATATCGACTTCGAGCAGCGTGATGCGCGAACCGTTGACGTAATCGGCGTTGGTTTTGACGATCTTGCCGTCGACTTCGACGTCGATCAGGATGCGGAAGCCGTCGAACATCGTCTTGATCATCTGCATCAGCGCCGGATCGACCGCATCGACGCTGGGCGCATCCTGTGCTTTGGCGGTCGCCTCGTCCGCGGCCTTCTCGTCCACGGTGATGCTCAACACCGATGTACCGCCCTGGCGCGTGAGGCCGAACCGGATGGGATTGCTGCTGGCCGCCTTGCCGGCGTCGGCGCCACCCAGCTGCGGATCCTGGTCGACGCGGACCTTGCTGATGTCGTCGAACGCGTAAATCGCCTTGGCGCCCTCGAAGCCGCCCTCTTTCATGGGCGTCAGCGACACCGGGCGCACGCCCATGCGCTCGCCCGCCCGCTTGAACTCGGCTTCGTTGAGCACGCCGCCCGATTGCTTGACTTGGCCGCCCCCCATGCCAGACATCAGGCCCTTGATGGCGGACAGGTTGACGAGCATCGTCTGTTCAATTGTGCCGCTGCCGTCTGGCTTGACCTTGATCAGCGCAGCGCTATTGATACACCCCGATGCGGCGATTCCGAGCCCGATGAGGGCGACTACCCGTAACACCATCATTGCGCCTCCAGAAGTAAACGACAAATCATACCTATACTTCCACAGTATGGAAGGAACTGCGACGCGCCGGCGCGCTTTGGTAACGGGGGCGTCGTCGGGTATCGGATTGGCATTCGCGCGGGAGTTCGCCGAGCGCGGCTATGACCTCATCCTCACTGCACGGCGGCAGGCACGGCTCGAATCACTGGCCGGGGACCTTCAAACGCGGCACGGGATCGACGCCGTCGTGCTCGCGGAGGACCTTGCGGACCCGCTGGCGCCTGGACGGCTGGTCGACGCGATTGCCCAGAAATCCCTGCTGGTCGACGTGCTGGTGAACAACGCCGGCTACGGGGTTCCCGGCAGCTACGCCGGCACGAGCTGGACCGACCAGCAGCGATTTCTCCAGGTGATGGTCGTTGCGGTGGCCGAACTCACGCACCGCCTCGTCCCAGGCATGATGGAGCGGCGCTGGGGCCGCATCATCAACGTCGCGTCGCTCGCGGGGGTCCTCCCCGGCGTCGCCGGGCACACCCTTTACGCCGCGTCCAAGGCGTTCGTGATCAAGTTTTCGGAGTCGCTTTCGCTCGAGACGGCGCGCCACGGCATTCACGTCACGGCGGCCTGTCCGGGGTTCACCTACAGCGAGTTCCATGACGTGACGGGCACGCGCGCCCAGGTGAACACCATGCCGAAGTTCATGTGGCTCGACGCGGATGTCGTGGCACGCGCGTCAGTGGCTGCGGTGATGGCGGGCGTGCCGGTCTTCGTCCCCGGCCGCGTCAACGCGACCCTGGCGACGCTCAGCCGTGTGTTGCCTCGCTCGATTGTGTGGGGGTTGATGAAGCGGAACGCGACGAAGTTCAGGCGCGTCTAAGCAGACGGCCGCTGCGCGGAGGCGCTCCGCGAAGGCCGCTCCCAGTCCCCTTCCGTTCAGCCGGCCAGCGTGCCCTCGAGCGCGGCAAGTATAATCACGTGATTTTTCTGGAGGTGGGGAGTGGCTCAGAAAGTGTTTCGCGTCCGTTCGTTCCTGGTGGTGGCCTGCCTGGCCGCGGCGTGGACGTTGTCCGTTTCGGCGCAGCAGATGCAGCCTACGGCGCCCCGCGGCGCTGGGGACGGTGACGGGCCGCACGACCGGCTCGTGATCCGCGGTGTCACCCTCATCGACGGGACCGGGGCGCCGCCGCGCGGTCCGATGGACATCGTCGTCAGTCAGGATCGCATTACCGAGATCTCGAGCGTGGGTTTCCCCAAGGTGGCCGTCGAGGCGCGCGGCCGGCCGGCCAAGGGCACGAAAGAGATTGACGGCACCGGCATGTATGTCATGCCAGGATTCGTCGACCTCCACGTGCACTGCGGCGGCGGCCAGGCCACCGATCCCGACTACGTCTATCGCCTGTGGCTTGCCCACGGCGTGACGACCGTGCGTGGTGTGCCCTGCGGCAGCATGGACTGGGATCTTCGGCAGCGCGAGCTCTCGGCGAAGAATCAGATTGTCGCGCCGCGGATTTTTGTCTACCACCGGCCGTTCACCGGCGAGGGCTGGGATCGCAGCCGCCCCCAGACGCCCGGCAACGCGCGCGAATGGGTTCACTTTGCGGCCAAGAAGGGCATCGATGGCTTGAAGCTCGGCGCCTCCGACCCCGAGATCATGGCGGCGCTCCTC
>Ga0136627_1000906_pt1 | contig 11575 bp, 11 predicted proteins | sample AntDrymUQ4892206_2_FD_104652 | JGI IMG/M metagenome (GOLD analysis project Ga0136627, IMG submission 104652) | Polar desert sand microbial communities from Dry Valleys, Antarctica - metaG UQ489 (22.06) | ecosystem: Environmental > Terrestrial > Soil > Desert | place: Antarctica: Dry Valley... | reverse complement strand
CGTCCAACACGTCGTCGACGTCCTCGGTCACGGTGATCCCCTCGGCCAGCGCCACCGCCTTCACCGGGCTCGGTATGAGGGCACCGCCGCGGCCGCGGCGGCGGTCGGGCCGGGTGACCACGAGGGCCACGTCGTGGCTTGCGGCCAGCACTGCCCGCAGTGGGGGTACTGCGGCCTCGGGCGTACCGAGGAAGGCGAGCCGGAGACGCCCCGGAGGAGCCGTCAGTGGGCCTCGGCGTCGAGGGCCCGGTTGCGCAGGGTGCGCAGAGCCTCCTTCTTGCGTTCGGTGTCGAGGCGCTCCACCAGCACCATCCCGTCGAGATGGTCGACCTCGTGGAGGAACACCCGGGCCAGCAGCTCGTCCCCGTCCAGAGAGAGCTCCCTGCCCTTGAGGTCCATGCCCGTCAGGTGGACGTGCTTCGGCCGGGCGATGGGCCAGTACAGCTCCGGCACCGAGAGACAGCCTTCCTCGTAGGTCCACTCGCCGTCGTGGCCGCTGAGCACGGGGTTGATCACCACCTCCGGGCCGTCACCGATGTCGTAGACAAAGAGCCGCTTCTGGACACCGACCTGATTGGCTGCGAGTCCGACGCCGGGTGCGTCGTACATGGTGTCGAGCATGTCGCGCACCAGCGTCACCAGTCCGGCGTCGATCTCTGTCACCTCGGGACAGCGCACCTTCAGCACCGGGTCGCCATAGGTGCGGATGGGATGGATGGCCATTGGATCCTCAGGCTACCGACCTCGGTTCCGGTAGCCGGGACATCGGGGTGAGATCACTTGCCAAGTTGGAAAGTAGACGATAACTTTCCGTTATGGAAAGTAACTCGCAGCCCTCGCCCGCCGCCCAGCAGCTCCGAGACGTGGAGCGCCACCGGCTCCAGGTGTACGCCTCGGGCACGACCCCGACGTGGGCGTGGCCGACGTTCGGAGTCCTCCTCTTCGTACTCCTGAGCAGCTACGAGATCCCTGGCACCTGGGCCAGGATCGTGTTCCCGATGCTTTACGCGCTCTCGGTTGGCGTGTGGGTCGGGCTGGTGGCCAAACACGCCGGCGTGCAACCTCGCCTGCGAGGCATGCCTCGCGGTCTGCAACGGGAGATCTACGCGTTCTGGGTGGTCGGCGCCGTGGCCGCTGCCCTTCTCGTGGCCCTGGGGTTGACCGTGTCCTTCGTGTTGGCCGGGGTGCTCGGCGGCCTCCTCATCGCAGTGGGCGGTAGCTGGTACGACCGCCGCTATCGGCGACTGGCCTCCCGGCTGGCCCTGGCGGCTTCGCCATCGTGAACCTGGCCGGGCTGGACCCGGTGGTCCATGCCCCCAAACGGCTGGCGGCCATGGCCATCTTGAACGCCTCGGAGTGGGTCGAATTCGCCTTCTTGCGCCTGCAGCTGGGCCTGAGTGACTCGGACCTGTCGAAGCAGATGTCGGCGCTCCTGGAGGCGGGGTACATCCGAGTCCAGAAGCGGGGCAGCGGTCGCGGACGGAGCACCTGGTACCGCATCACCCGGGGGGGACGGCGAGCTTTTGAAAGCCACGTGGCCACCCTCAACGCCCTCGTGGCCCAGGCAGGAACGGTCCCGGAGCGCGAGGCCGAAGGAACAGAAGGCGGCCTGGCCGCGCCGGCTGCCGCTCGGCCGACTCGGTAGCCGAGGGTGCTTTGAGGAGGATGAGCCATCCGGCTCGTCCGCAGGGCTCCCCAGACGCTCATGGTCAGGCTCGGGCCGGGTCGACCACCACGCGCACCCGACCGCGGGGGCGGGTGACCGAGGCCAGAGCCTCACACAGGATGGTGTGGTCGGGGGCGCGCACCAGCCAACGGTCGCCGTCCGGCCCCAGCCGCTCCACGGACGGGGGCAGGGAGGCCACCAGGGCGGCTGCGTCCGGCCCCGACACCTCGGCCAGGGCAGAATAAGGCGGCAGGCGTAGAGCGTCGCGGCGCGCCAGCTCGGCGGTCGTGAGGCGGCCTGGGTCGGAGTGCACGGCGGCCTCCAGCACTTCGTGATCAGGCACGCGTGTCTGGACCAGGATGCTTCCCCTGCGACCCCCTACCAGCCGCCCGGCCCGGGCCAGGAGAGCCAGCGCGTGCTCACCGGCGCGGAATCGTGGGACGAGCAGCTCCTGGTCGAAGTCCAGGAAGGCCACGGCATCCGCGGCATCCAGCCGGTGCAGTGCAGCTTCGGTGCCCACCACAACCGGGGTGTCGGGGTTCGTGGTGGTCTGGCTCGTGATCTCCCCCACCGCGGCGCCCACCAGCGCTTCGAGCTCTTCGACGACCCGGGAAACACCGGGTCGCAGGATCTTCAGACGCTGCGACCCACACGCAGCGCACACCGACGGCCGCTCGAAGCCGCAGGTTCGGCAGCGCAGCCCGGCGGGAATCTGCTCGGCGGGAACCTGCTCGACGGCCGCGCCGCAGCGCTCACAGCGAGCCAGCTCTCCGCAGGCGGCGCAGGCCAGCAGACGGGCCCGTCCCTTACGGTTGAGGATGCAGGCCACCCGCCCACCACCGCGGACCAGCCTCACCAGCCGCTCCGAGTACAGACCCGATCGAGGATCGTCGTTACGCCGGTCGACGATGTCGATGGGCGGCCAACCGGCACGCTCCCGAGCCCGTGACGCGGTGAGCAGCCGGCCCCATTCCAGGGTCTCGAGCGAGGGGCAGGGCGACAGGGCAAGGCAGGGCACTCCCGCTCGTCGGGCCCGCTCGGCGGCCACGCGCCAGCCGTTCCACGACGGGCTCCGTTCCTCCTGATAGGCCTCGTCATGGACACCGATGGCCACCACTGCGGCGAGGGCGGGCACGGGCGCCCACGCCGCTCCACGCCCCCCCACCACCGCCACACCGCCGGCCGCGGCCCGAGCCCAGTCGTCCGGCCACGCCGCTGTGGCCCGGCCCTCTCGACGCAGCCGGCGGAGGAGGTGGCCGGCCTGGGTTGCGGAGGGCGTGAGGATCAACGCGTCACCCAGGGAGGCGGCCGCGCTCACGAACACGAAGGGGTCGGCGTCGGGCGGCAGTCGCACCACCGATCGCTCGTTGGAGAACGCTTCTGTGACCAGATGGTGGGCCTCGGCCCGGGGCGGAGCGCCGGCATGAGACCGCGGCGGGAGAGCCGCCACCCGCCGCCGGGGTGACGCGGCGCGCAGGAACGTCGAGCGAGGCCCCGCCCACCTCCACGCTGCCCATCCGGCCAGCTCGACGATGCCCGCCGGCGGGCCCCAGCCGGTGACCTTGGCCAGCGGCTGCAGGCGCATGCCGGGGGCCGGCGCCACGTCGTCCTCCACGACCCACCCGCGCACGCGCCGGCCGTGCAGCGCGACGCGGACGATGGTGCCGACCCGAACCTGGTCGCTCAGCTGGTCGGGAACCAGATAGTCGAAGCAGCGGCCGATGGCCGCCACGTCGGGGAGGACCCGCACCACCCGGGGGTGGTCACCCGGGCGGGCTGAGCTCGGTTCCCCGAAACTCAGGTCCCCAGGGCCTGCTTGAGCTCGTCCAGGCGGGAGAGGGCCTCCCAGGTGAACTCCTTGTCCTGGCGCCCGAAGTGTCCGTAGGCGGCGGTGCGCTGGAAGATGGGTCGGCGCAGGTCGAGATCGCGGACGATGGCGGCCGGCCGCAGGTCGAACACCTCGTTGACGGCGGCGCTGATCTTCTCCGGAGCCAGCTGCTCCGTGCCGAAGGTCTCCACCATCACCGAGATGGGCCGGGCCACGCCGATGGCGTAGGCCACCTGGATCTCACAGCGCTGAGCGGCGCCGCTGGCCACGACGTGCTTGGCCGCCCAACGTGCGGCGTAGGCGCCCGACCGGTCCACCTTGGTGGGGTCCTTGCCCGAGAAGGCACCGCCACCGTGGCGGGCGGAGCCGCCGTAGGTGTCGACGATGATCTTGCGCCCGGTGAGGCCGGCATCGGCATGGGGGCCGCCGAGCTCGAACTTCCCCGTGGGGTTGGCCAGCACGCGGTAGCGGTCGTCGGCGAACTCGTGCGGGAGCATGGGATGGATGACGTGCTCTTCCAGGTCCGGCTTGAGCAGGGTCTCGAGGTCGATGCCGGGCTGGTGCTGGGTGGAGATGAGGACCGTCTCCAGGGCGACGGGACGGCCACCCTCGTAGGTGAAGCTGACCTGGGTCTTGCCGTCGGGGCGGAGGTAGGGCAGGACCCCGGCTCGGCGCACCTCGGTGAGACGCTGCGCCAGGCGATGGGCGAGCCAGATGGGCAGCGGCATCAGGTCTTCGGTCTCGTCGCAGGCGTACCCGAACATCATCCCCTGGTCGCCCGCACCCTGGCTGTCGAGGTCCCTCTCCTGCTGAGCCGTGGTACGGCTCTCCAAGGCAGTGTCCACGCCTTGGGCGATGTCGGGCGACTGCTCGTCGATGGACACGATCACCCCGCAGGTATGGCCGTCGAAGCCGTAGTCCTCGCGGTCGTAGCCGATGCCGCACACCGTATTGCGCACCAGGCTGGGGATGTCGATGTAGGCGCTGGTGCTGATCTCACCGGCCACCACCACCAGACCGGTGGTGAGCAGGGTCTCGCACGCCACCCGCCCCATGGGGTCCTTCTCCATGATGGCGTCGAGGACGGCATCGGAGATCTGGTCGGCCATCTTGTCGGGATGGCCTTCGGTGACCGACTCCGAGCTGAAGGTGTGGCGATCGCTCACTGTTGTCTTCCTTTCGTTTCGCCATCGTGTGGCTTGGCATCTGCGACTGGGTCTGTATCTGCATCGCGACCACGTCGCGACATCATCTCGACAACGGTGTCGAGGACCACGCGCGCGACCTCCCGCTTGTCGCTGAGGGGGACGGCGCGTTCGCCGCCATCGGCGTCGAGCAGGAGAACGACGTTGGTATCGTGCCCGAAACCGGCGCCGGGAGCCAACACGTCATTGGCCACGACCAGGTCGAGACGCTTCCGGCGCAGCTTGGCCAGAGCCTCCCGGTGCATCTCGTCGCTCACCTCGGGAGTCTCGGCGGCGAAGCCCACGAGGAGCTGACCGTGGCGCTTGCGCTCCCCCAACGTGGCCAGGATGTCCGGCGTGGGCTCGAGCAGGATCTCGGGCACGCCGTCGGATCGCTTGAGCTTGCGCTCGGCCTGCGCCTTGGGTCGGAAGTCGGCCACGGCGGCGGCCATCACCACCACGTCGGCCACCTCTGCCAGCGACAGGACGGCACGCTCCATCTCCCTCGCCGTCTCGACCTTGATCACCCGCACCCCCGCAGCGGAGGGCCTGTCGGCGGTGGTCACCAGTGTGACCTTGCCCCCGCGCCCGGCAGCCTCGTCGGCGAGGGCATGGCCCTGCTTTCCCGAGGAGCGATTGCCGAGGAAGCGCACGGGATCGAGCGGCTCGCGGGTCCCGCCGGCGGTGACGACCAGTCGCTGACCCATCAAATCCTTCGCCGCGTCGTCGCCACTCCCGCCGGTCCCTGGGGTCTCCAGTACGGCAGAGACCGCGCTCAGTATCTCCTCCAGGTCGGCGAGGCGTCCGGGCCCCACATCACCGCCGGCCAGCCTTCCGGACCCCGGTCCTACCACGCCCACACCTCGCCGCTTGAGGAGCGCCACGTTGTCCTGCACGGCAGGGTGCTCCCACATCTCGGTGTGCATGGCGGGGCAGACGACGACGGGCGCCCGGGTGGCCAGCAAGGTGGCGGTGAGCAGGTCGTGGGACAGCCCGCCGGCGTAGGCGCCGATCAGCCGGGCCGTTGCCGGGGCGACGAGCACCAGATCGGCCCATCGGCCGAGGCGGGTGTGCGGGATCGGCTCCCCCTCGTCCCAGAGGGACGTGCGGACGGGCTCGGTTGCCAGCGCCGAGAGCGTGACCGCACCGAGGAACCGGTGAGCATCCTCGGTCATGATCGGCGCGACGGAAGCCCCGCCGTCCACCAGGAGCCGGCACAGCTCCGCCGACTTGTAGGCGGCGATCCCGCCGCACACACCGAGGACGATCCTGGGCTGGTGTCCCATGTCCTGTCTTGGACGAGCGAACGTCAGTCCTGACCTTCGGCGTCGGGATCTTCGGCGACCACCTCGGCCACAGGGGATCCGGCGACCGGGTCGTCGGCGGGCACCTTGTCGTCCTCGTTCAGGGGCGTGAAGGTGATCTTCTCGGAGACGATCTCCTCCAAGGCGATGGACAGGGGCTTGCGCGACACCGACGCCACCTGGGGCGGCACGATGGCCCCCAGGCCCTCCCCGAGCTGGTTGAAGTAGGAGTTGATCTGGCGAGCCCGCCGGGCAGAGACGGTGACGAGGGCGAACCTCGAGTTCACCTTGTCCATCAGAATCTCGATGGGAGGGTCCATCATGGTCGGCCGGCGAGGAGCCATGTGCGTCTCTTTTCGTGGGTCACTCCCTCGGCGAGGGAGTGGCGGGTCCGCGCTCCGGGACTCAGCTCTCGGGACCCCAGTCGCTCTCGGGATTCAGTGGGGGCTATTCCGCTGGGCTGGCCCGCTGGGCGCGGTATCGCCGCAGTATACCGGCCGTCTCCTCCAAGGCTCGGTCCAGGCTGTCGTTCACCACGACGTCATGCGCCAGGCGACGTCCGATCTCTTCCTCCTCGATGGCCCGCGCTACCCGCTCGGCGACGTGGGCCTCGTCGTCTCCGCGGGCCCGCATGCGCTCGGCGAGCTTCTCGGGTGACGGAGGCACCACCAGGATCATCCTGGCGCCGGGAACGTCTCGCAGCACGGCGGCGGCGCCCTCGACCTCGATGACGAGGATCAGGTCGGCGGCGTCCCCATCGTTCACGGAGGGCAGCGGCGTCCCGTAGAGGTTGCCCAGGTACTCGACCCACTCGAGGAATCCGCCGTCCTCGGTGTGGCGCTCGAACTCCGCACGATCGACGAAGCGGTAGGCGTCGTCTCCTTCGCCCGATCGCCGGGTGCGGGTGGTCCACGACCGGCTGCGCTCGAGTCCCGTCGTCTGCTTCAGGAGACGGGACACGATGGTGTCCTTGCCGACCCCGCCGGGGCCGGAGACGACGACGATCAGCGCCCGGTGGACAGCAGAGTCAGCGGTCGTCGAACTGTTCGAGCAACGCCTCTCGCTGGTGCTTCCCGAGACCCTGGATGCGGCGGGCCTCGCTGATGCCGAGGGAAACCATGAGACGACGGGCCTTGACCTTCCCCAGACCGGGTAGCGACTCGAGCACAGTGACGACCTTGGTGTTTCTCACTACTTCGTCCCGGCCACCCTGCTCCAGCAACTCCGAGAGCGTGATCGATCCCATCTTGAGTTTCTCCTTCAGCTCGGCGCGCTGGCGACGGGCGGCCGCCGCCTTGTCGAGCGCAGCCTGACGTTGGTCAGGTGACAGAGGAGGTGGCTTCGGCATGAGCGCACCTTAGTACAGGGGCCCTTCTCGGAGGCCGGCCCCGTCCCCTCCGGAACGACGCCGTTCGAGCGTCAGAGGGCCCACCACCTCGGCGGCGGCCCGGGCTCGATCGGGGGCCGAGGTGACCGCCCGCCCGACCACGAGAAGGTCCGCTCCCGCCTCGAGAGCGGACTGAGGCGCCGAGGCTCGAGCCTGGTCGTCGGTGCTGGTTCCGGGCAGTCGGATGCCTGGAACGACGGTGACAATCCTGGGGGCGAGTTGGCGGGCCTCCCGTACATCGCTTGCGGCGCAGACGATTCCCTGACATCCACCCTCCACTGCGGCCCGGACGCGGTTGCCGAGCACGTGCGACGGAGCCCCTGCGTCGCTGGTCAGAACTGTGACAGCAAGTGCCGCGGGCGGCTCGAGGCCGGCCATCGCCGCTCCTTCGGCGAGGCCTTCGACGCCGCCGTGCAACATGGACACGCCGCCGCTGGCATGGAGGGTGAGGTACGAAGCGCCGAGTCCGCCCATCACCTGTGCCGCCCGGCGCACGTGCGATGGGATGTCGTAGAGCTTGAGATCGAGCATGACGCGGTAGCCGCTCTCGACGAGCTCGACCACGGCGTCGGGGCCGGCGGCGGCGTACAGCACCAGACCTACCTTGGCCACTCCGAACCAGGGACGAACCTCCCGCGCGATTCGAGAGGCCTCCACCAAGTCGTCGACATCGAGGGCGATGGCCAGCCGGTTGCGGATGTCCGCCTCTTTGCGTTCCCGCAGTTGCTCGGTCACCGTTCGCTCCCTGTCAATAGCTCACTGGTCACGGCGTTAGTGGTCACGGTCCAACGGCTCCGATCAGGTCGACGATCCGTCCAACATCATGGCGCCGGCACCAGCGCCGCACCTCTTCGAGCACCCGCGCCGCCGCCCGCGGTTCGGCAAAGGTGGCCGTTCCCACCTGGACCGCGTTGGCACCGGCCACCATGAGCTCCACGGCGTCCGCGCCGGTGGTGACGCCGCCCACCCCGACGATGGGTGCCTCGGGAAATGCCTTTCGGCACTCGTGCACGGCCCGCACCGCAATGGGGTGAATGGCCGGCCCTGACAGCCCGCCGCCCCCGGCCCCGAGACGGAACTGGCGGCGCACCGGGTCGATGGCCATGCCCATCACCGTGTTCACCAGGGTGAGCGCCTCGGCGCCGGCGTCCAGCGCAGCTCCGGCCACCTGGACGAGATCCGCCGTGTTGGGGCTGAGCTTGGCCCAGCGGGGGCGGCCACAGGCCACCGTGGCGGCGATGGCGTCTCGTGTGGCGCTCTCGGAATGGGCGAAGAGGTGCCGTCCGCCGTCGAGGTTCGGGCAGCTGAGGTTGACCTCCACCGCCACCACCTGCTCGGGGACCTGCGCCAGCATGGCCGCCGCCTTGGCGAAGTCGTCGACCGTCTGTCCCCAGATGCTGGCCACGACCCGGGCGCGAGTCGTGAGCAGTGCGGGCAGGTCCTTTTCGAGCCACGCCTCGACCCCGGGGCCCTGGAGGCCAACGCTGTTCAACATGCCGGCCGGCGTCTCGTGCAGCCGGGGCGGCGGGTTCCCGGCGCACGGCTCGGCCGACAGGGACTTGACCACCACTGCTCCGAGGGTGGAAAGGTCGAAGTAGCGGGCCAGCTCGGCGCCATGGCCGGCCGTTCCCGCCGCCGTCATCACCGGGTTGGGCAGCGGCACCGACCCGACCCTGGTGCTCAGATCGACTTCCGCGTGATGCACCCCCCTATGCCCGGGTCGATGGCGCGAAGGTCTGCGGGAGGTGGGGGTCACAGGGGAAGCTGCAGCTGCGACCGCTCGAGGTACTCCTGCAGACTGCGGACGGAGAGCTGGTGGCGCCCCCAGTCGGCGATGCCCGCGGCCGCGGCCCGGGCGGCGGCCACGGTGGTGAGACACGGGACCTTGTGGACGCTGGCTGCGCTGCGGATGTAGGCGCCGTCCGCTCGCGACCCCATGCCCTTGGGCGTGTTCACCACCAGCTGCACCTTGCCGCTGGCAATGAGGTCGACGGCGGTCATGCCGCCGTACCGGTCGGTGCCCTCGCCGTCGGGTGCGTCCTCGCCGAGCTTCCCGACGACCGTCTCCACCGGGACTCCTCGACGCTCGAGGTGCTCGGCTGTTCCGGCGGTGGCGGCCAGGCTGAACCCCAGCTCCACGAAGCGGCTGGCGGCGGCCACTCCCGTTTCCTTGTCCCGGTCGGCGAGCGAGAAGAAGACCGAACCGGACTCGGGCAGCTTGTCTCCTGCCGCGATCTGGCTTTTGGCAAAGGCCAGGCCGAAGGTGACGTCGATGCCCATGACCTCTCCCGTAGATCGCATCTCGGGCCCGAGGACGGTGTCCACGTCGGGGAAGCGGTTGAAGGGAAGGACCGCCTCCTTGACGCTCACGTGCCCGCCGGTGACCGCCGGGCGGAGAAGCCCCTCGTGACGCAGCTCGGCAAGGGTGGCGCCGAGCATCACGCGCGCCGCCACTTTGGCCAGGGGGACGCCGGTGGCCTTGGACACGAACGGCACCGTGCGGCTGGCGCGGGGGTTGGCCTCGATCACGAACACCTGGTTCTGCTTCACTGCGTACTGGACGTTGAGGAGCCCACGAACCTCCAAGGCATCCGCTATGGCCTTCGTGTAACCCTCGATCACCTCCACCACCGACCGCGCCAAGGTGGGCGGGGGAATCACGCACGCCGAGTCCCCGGAGTGGACCCCGGCCTCCTCCACGTGCTCCATCACACCGCCGACGAGCACCTCGCCGCCGGCATCGCGCACGGCGTCCACGTCGACCTCTATGGCGTCCTCGAGGAACCGGTCGACCAGCACCGGCCGTTCGGCCGAGAGCCCGCCCTCCCGACCCAGGGAGCCCGCCGTCGCGCCGTTGGCCGTGCCGTCGACCGAGCCACCGGGAGTGCCCCCGGCGATGCCCCCGAAGGTGGCCAGCTCGGCCATGGCCCGGCGCAGGCTCTGCTCCTCGTAGACGATCTCCATGGCCCTACCGCCGAGGACGTAGCTCGGCCGCACGAGAGCCGGGTAGCCGATCCGCTCCACGATGGCGAGTGCCCCGTCGAGGTTGGTGGCCGTGCCTCCGGCCGGCTGGGGAATCTCGAGGCGGGCGCACAGCGAGCTCCACCGTTCGCGGTCCTCGGCCAGGTCGATGGACTCGGGGCTGGTACCGAGCACCAGGCCGTCCGGCAGGGCTGCTGCCAGCTTGAGCGGCGTCTGGCCACCCATGCTCACGATCACCCCTTCGAGGATCCCCCCACCCGACACCGCCGCCGCCTTCTCGGCGTCGATGACGTTGGCCACGTCCTCGGCCGTGAGCGGCTCGAAGTACAGACGATCGCTGGTGTCGTAGTCGGTGGAGACCGTCTCCGGATTGCAGTTCACCATCACCGTCTCGAACCCGGCCTCGCGCAGCGCGAAGCAGGCGTGCACGCAGCAGTAGTCGAACTCGATCCCCTGCCCGATGCGATTGGGTCCGGAACCGAGGATGACGACGGTGCGACCACCCGTGCCGACGATCTCGTCCTCGTCCTCGTAGGTCGAGTGGTGATACGGCGTCTCGGCTTCGAACTCGGCGCCACAGGTGTCGACGGCCTTGAACGTGGCCGCCACCCCTGCCTCCAGTCGCCCGGCGCGGATCCTCTCTTCGGTGACCGGTTCCTCGGTGGTGGCCTGGCCCCAGAGCCACGCAAGTTGGGCGTCGCTGAAACCGAGCCGCTTGGCCCGCCGCCAAGACCGTCGGTCCATGCCGGCCAGGTCGGTGTTCGCCAGACGCGCCCGCTCCTCGCTGATCTGGGCGATCTGGTCGAGGAACCAGGGGTCCACCCGGGTGGCGGCGGCCAGGCGCTCGATGCCCAGGCCCCGGCGGAGCGCGGCTTCGAGCTGGAACGGACGGTCGGGCGTGGCGACGGCCGCCCGTCGCACGAGCTCGTCGTCCTCCAGGTCGTCGAGCAGGACCTCGGCGGGGTCGCAGTTCAGGCCCGAGCGTCCGTGCTCGAGCGAGCGCAGGCCCTTCTGCAGCGACTCGGCGAAGGTACGGCCCATGGCCATGGCCTCGCCGACCGACTGCATCCGGGTGCCGAGCACGCCGGCGGTGCCGGGAAACTTCTCGAAGGCCCACCGGGGGATCTTCGTCACCACGTAGTCGATGGTGGGCTCGAAGCTGGCCGGCGTGCGGCGGGTGATGTCGTTGGAGATCTCGTCCAGGGTGTAGCCCACGGCGAGGCG
>Ga0136627_1000905_pt1 | contig 11582 bp, 4 predicted proteins | sample AntDrymUQ4892206_2_FD_104652 | JGI IMG/M metagenome (GOLD analysis project Ga0136627, IMG submission 104652) | Polar desert sand microbial communities from Dry Valleys, Antarctica - metaG UQ489 (22.06) | ecosystem: Environmental > Terrestrial > Soil > Desert | place: Antarctica: Dry Valley... | reverse complement strand
TGGCCGTCGGCGGTGCCGGGTAGACGCGCGTGAGGCCCCACAGGCCGCCGGACCGGTGGAAGAACCCGACGGCGCAGTTGTAGAGGTAGTCGCCGGCTGCTCCGGTCGGCCCGCCGGCGTTGCCCATGTGGGCGTTGATGTGCGTGCCGGGCGCGATGCCGCTGACCGTGCCGAGGATGCGGGTGTCCGGGTCGCCCGGCTGGGCCGGGAACGAGTGGCCGGCGAGCTGGAAGGCGTGCTGGCGCGGCTTGTCCGAGCCCTGGAGCACTCGCACCCGCAGCGGGTCGCGTCCGTAGGCGCGGAAGATCGGGGTGGCGGGGTCGCCGTGCACGACGGAGTCGTAGACGTCGGCGAGGTCACGGCCGGCAGGGGCGTCCTCGGCGACCGGTTCGTAGCCGAGGCGGTTCCGGAACGGCTCGCTACGATAGCTGAACGCCTTCTCGCCGCCGTCCTCGGCATCGAGCGGCTCGCCGTCGGGCTCCTCCGGCGTCGGCGGATGGTCCGACGGGTCGTCGATGACCGCTCCGGTGGCGTCGCGCAGGTTGAGGCCGTCCTGGAAGAACACGACGTGCTCGCGGAAGTCGGCCGTGCCGGGCACGCGGATGTCCGCGGACGCCCCGGCTGCGAGCGAGCTGCCGGTCGCGGGGTGGAACGCCCGGGAGTTCTTGGGCTCGATGACGATGCCGGCGAACAGGCCGTGGTGGCGGTGGCCGCGCACGTCGCCGAAGTCGGTGACGTTGAGCGCGCCGAGCTCGCCCGGGGAGACGTCGTCGGCGTACCAGCGGTAGGTGATCGACTTCGTGGGCGCGACGGTCTGGTCGAGGTTGTAGCCGATGGTCGCGCCGTCGGAGAAGCGGGCGTCGTAGCGCAGCAGCTGGGGATGCATCGACACGCGCAGTCCGGGGATGCGCGACGCCGCCGTCTCGGTGGGCACGGGCGCGTCACCGTCGACGACGCCGCGATGCTGCTGGAACGCGGTCGTGAGCTTGTTCGTGAGCGTCACCTCGAGGCAGTCGCCCTCGTTCGCGCGCAGCACGAGCGGTTCCGGGTTGGCGCCGCCGCGGATCGCGGCCTCGTCCTGGGCCAGGGCGTACACCAGGCCGTAGGGATCGTGGTCACCGGCGTCGTTGTAGGTGATCCGGGCCTGCAGTGCGACCACCGAGTAGCGCCGCACCGGCGCCCCGGTCGGACACGGCGTCCCGGGGTCGGCGCCGCGCGGCGGTGATGCCAGCGCGGTGGGCGACCGCGACGGCAGCGTGCCGCTGGTCGTCGGCACGTTGTCGGGTAGGGGCAGCAGCGTCGGCACTCGGCCGCCGTGGACGCGCAGGATTCCCCACACGCCGGTGTAGAGGTCGTCGATCGCCGTGCCCGAGTACAGGAAGTCACTGCGGCAGGGCACGCTCGTGTTGCTGCAGTTCAGCTTCGGCGCCTCGAAGTTGAAGGCCTCCGAGACGCCGATCGGCTTGGCGTTCACGAACGGCGATCCGGGGTCGAGCGGCTCCTCGCGCCAGCGCATCCCGTTCATCGTGAACTGGTGCTGTTCCTCCTGGGCCCCCTGGATGAGCCGGATGCGGATGTCGTCGCCGGCGTACGCCTGCAGCAGCGGCGTCTGTGGGTCGCCGAAGACGTGGGAGCTGAACACGTACGCCGGGTCGACCACCGAGCCGTTCTTCGTCCTGCGCAGGTCGAAGGGCGCGTTGCGGTAGTTGATCCCCATCGTGCCGGGGTCGTCGTCGGGGTACGTCTCGGGAGCGTCCGGCGGCTCGATGACGTCGGCGGGGTTGCGGGGGTTGCCTCCAGCACGGGTCAGCGACACGAAGTCCTGGAAGGCGAGCCCGAACTCGCGGAAGTCGTCGTCGGCTCCGGGGCCGATCACGTCCATGGCCGCCCCGCTCGCGGCGCCCTCGCAGGCGGCGCCGCACGGGGTGCCGTGCGCCGGGTCGTTGATCGGTGCGCGGTAGGCGCCCGTGCGCTGGTCGCGGAAGTCCATGCCGGCGGGCTCGACCACGAGCGCGCCGAACTGGCCGCGGTTCTGGTCGAGGGCCGCGAAGTGGTGGTCGTGGGTGTACGCGGTGCGCAGCTCGTAGTCGGCGTACCAGCGCTCGTGGATCGTCTGGCCCGGCACGATCCCGGCCGAGGTCGTGGTCGGGTCGTAGCTGGCCGGCAGCGGCAGCCGGCAGCCCGCCGTCGTGCACGGCCGCGCGCCCGCGGCCACCGCGTCGTTGAAGTCCGCCTGCAGCCCGGAGAACGCGGCCTGCTGGTAGTTCCAGCCGTTCGAGGCGCCGTCGGAGGCGAGCACGTCGTACTTCACCAGGTGGATGTGCTGGCCGAACATGTTCGTCTGGCTGAGCTTGAGGTATGCGTCGTTGCCGAACCAGTTCGGCAGGCGGTTCGTGAGGTTCCAGTTCACGCAGTCGCCCGCGTTCACGCGCGCGAACAGCGGCTCCGGTCGTTTGCGCCCGGCGAGGATGTCGTCGACGTCGCGGTCCAGCACCAGGATCCGGCCCTGGGTGTCGTGGTCGCCGCGCTCGTTGTAGACGATGTCGACCTGGATCGCCGAGACGTTGTAGGTGACCTGGCGCGCCCCTGACGGGCAGGGGTCGGTGAACGGCGCTCCGGGCGTCGACCTGCCGCCGCTGAGGGCCGCCATGGCCGCGCGCTCGGCGGCGGTCTGCGCGCCGGTCTCGTCCAGCCACCGGCCGGCGACCATGCGCCGCGCCGCGGGACCGTTCGCGCCGCCGGTGGTGACGCCCATGGGGGGCTGGGGGGCCCGCCAGCCGAACTCGCCGGGCACGAAGCGCGGGTAGCCGGGGTTGTCGCTGCCGACGCCGTCGACGACGAAGTCGGGGGCGGGCGGCGCGGGCATGTCGTTGAGGGGCCGCAGCTGCGGCACCCGGACCCCGTCGGGGGTGGTGTTGGTGCCGTCCTCGAGCACGTCGTGGGTCCGGAACAGCGCCCAGAACCCGGCCGCGAAGTGCGGGTAGAGGTGGCAGTGGAAGATAGCGTCGCCGACGGTGCCGGGCTTGCTGCCCGCGCCGAACAGCAGGTCGGCGGTGAACATCTCCATCGGGCCGAACGTCTGCGAGTCGATCGTGTTCGACTGGGGCATCGCGCCGGGGCCTGGGCGGCTGGGCGTGGCACCGGCCGCGCCGGTGTCGTTCTCCTCGGCCAGCCACTGGTGGGCGTGCATGTGGAAGACGTGGGTCTCCTTGACCCCGGCCATGCCGTAGCGGAACTTGATCGGGTCGCCGACGTAGGCGTGGGTGACGTTGCTCGTCCAGCAGGAGTTTGCGTCGAAGCCCGGCGTGCCGAGGCCGCAGTCCTCGCCGCCGTCGGGGTCGTCGGGATCCGGCTCCCACGGACCCCGACCGCTCGCGAGCTTCACCATCGCGGGGTCGCCGTAGGCCCACGACGACAGCGAGGTCTCCTCGCCGACGCAGTCGGGGCACAGCGCGTCGATGCGCAGATCCTGGGGCTCGGCGCCGTAGTTGAACCCGAAGCCCCCGCCGCTGGGCAGCTCGTCCTGGGCGAGCTGGATGCTCTCGCGGAAGGTCCGGCCCGTCGGCGGGTCGATGACCGCGTCGATGTAGAGCTCGCCGCTCTGGGCGCCGGTCTGGGAGTAGAGCAGCTTCCCGGATCGGGGGTCACGCCACGTCGACCCCGCCGGCTCCACGGCGAAGGCGCCGAACAGGCCGTGCGCCAGGCTGCCGCCGTCGCCTTCGGACCCGGCGGGAGCGGCGCTGTCGTTGAAGAAGTACAGGCCCTCGGCCGGCGCCGCCCAGTAGTAGGTGATCCGGTTCTGTCCGGGGACGTTCGACACGGTGGTGTCGTCGTTGAAGCCCACGTTCGACCCGGCGGAGACCTGGACGTCGAAGGGGACGCCGCGCACGCTCATCGACGCGCGCGGGTTGGATGGCAGGCCGGCACCGGGCGCGTTCGGCAGCTCGTTGGCGAAGTTCACGCGCACGCAGTCGCCCGCGTTCGCGCGCAGCACCAGCGGCCGCGGGCGCAGCCGCCGGTCGTCCCCGGTGGTCCCCAGGGGCCGGTCCCAGTTGCGCATCGCGGACTTGTCGCCCTGCAGGACGTAGACCTGGCCGTGCGGGTCTGCGACCCCCCAGCGGTTGTACGGGATGTGGACGTTGATCGCCGCCACGTCGTAGGTGCGGTTGAAGTTCGCCGCCGAGCAGGCCTGCGTCGCGGCGATGGCCGGCGCCGGGGCCGCGGGCGAGAGCGGGACGAAGCCGGTCGGTGCGACCACCGCGACCGCGAGCGCGGCCAGCGCGGCGCGCCGCACCGCGCCACGGTCGAGCTCCGGGGTCCACTCGTGCCGGGGACGCGGCAGCCAGGGCACGCCACGGATGACCGTCAGCGCCAGCAGGCACAGCAGCCCCGCGCCGAGCACCACGCTGCCGTCCCGCAGCGCGTGGAACGCGAACGACAGCCCCTCCTCCTGTGCGGCGAACAGCTGCCCGTGGACGGCGTTGGCCGGGACGCTGACCAGCGCGTAGGCGGTCGCTCCGCACAGCGCCCAGGCCAGGCCCGCCGGCGCCGACACGCCATCGCGGTCCAGCCCCGCCCATGCGCACAGCCGCCGGGACACCGGGGTGGCGGCCCACAGCGCCGCGATCGCCAGCGGAGCTGCGAGCACGGAGTCGCGCAGCCAGTGGATCAGCGGGTGCAGCGCGTGCGCCTCGTGCAGGCCGGCGTGGCGCGCGTGCAGTGCGAGGCCCACGCCGAAGGCGAGGACGACGCCCGGCAGGACGACGCTGGCCGCCGCCCGGTCTTTGCTCGAGCCCGCCATCTTTGGTTCTCCCTCACTGAGTGGTTCCGGTCCGGTCCGCCTGTCCGTGTGCGTCAGGTCGATGTTCCGCTCGCCGGGTGAACGCGACGCGAAACACGCACTGTGATCCTTTGGCCATGCTGGGTGGTCAAGGGGGGGCGCCCGCGTCGGGCGCCCCCCTTGACCCGCGTCAGCGGGCGGTGACCTGGTTCGACAGCCCCGAGGCGGCGCCGGCACCGACGGCGTTCACGGCGCGGACCTCGAAGCGGTAGGTCGCGCCGCGGACGAGCCCCGTGAACTTCAGCGACCGGCGGCTCGCGCCGACCGTCTTCGTCGTCCTGGCGCCGTCGGACGAGCGGATCGCGGTCACCTGGTAGGCGGTGATCGCCGAGCCGCCAGTGGAGCTCGGAGACGACCACCGGGCCGTCGCCGACACCGCGGTGTCGGTGGTGGAGCCGCTGCTCGCGGCGCCGATGGTGGGTGCTCCCGGGACCGTCGCCGTGGCGGCGGCGGCGGGCTTGACCTGGTTGGACAGCGCCGACGTCGGCCCGGTGCCGACGGCGTTGGTGGCGGTGACCTCGAGGCGGTAGTTCACGCCGTTGATGAGGCCCGTGACGGTCGCGCTGGTCGCGCCGGCCGGCGCCGCCACGCTGGTGCGGTCGCCGTTGAAGGTGCGCACGGCGGTGACGGTGTAGCCGGTGATCGCCGATCCGCCGGTGGAGGCCGGCCGCGTCCACGACACCGTCGCGGACTTGTCCCCGGCGGTCGCGGCGCCGATCGTCGGTGCTCCCGGGACCGTCGCCGTCGCGATCGTGTAGGCGTGGGTGGCGACCCCACTGGCGTTGCCGGCCGCGTCGAGCGCGATCGCCCTCAGCGTCTGGCTCGCCGTGATCATGATCTGCTGGGTGTAGCGGGTGCTCGCGGCCGTGGGGACCGAGCCGTTCTGCGTGTACCGGATGGTGGTGCCGGGCTCGCCCTCCAGCGCCACCGCCTGGGTGGTCGAATAGGTTCCCCCTGGCGGCGTCGCCGTGGGAGCCCCGGGCGCGACGGTGTCCTTGACGATCTGCAGCGTCCCGCCGCCGAGCTCGGATCCGGTGGCAGCGTCGGTGTAGGAGCCCGAGGCGGTGAGCGTGCCGTCGGACAGCCCGGCGACGGCCGCAGCCGGGACGATCGTGCTCCACGTCTGCTGGCCGCCTTCCGCGGGCGTGGGCAGGGCGTCGGCCACCACGGCGGGCGTGGCCGGATCGGCGTCGTCGAGGGTGACCCGCACGGCGCTGGTGTCGTACGCGACGCCGGACAGGGTGAGGTCCTGACCCTGGGTGGCGCGGTTGACCACCGCAGGGGCGCTGCCGGTCACCGCGTAGCTGCGGTGGGGCGGGCAGCCGGGCGGGATCCCTTCCGACCCGTCGTAGACGGTGATCTCGGGGATGACGTCGCCCTCGACCACTGCGGGCGACCACTCGTGGATCTGGTCGATGCCCTGGTCGCGGGCGTCCACGACGTCTTCGTTCGTGAGTCCGGTGAAGACGTGCGTCCAGCTCCCGTCGTCCTGGAGGTCCGCGGCGACATCGACGCGGAGGTCCCGCCGGGCCGGGGTGACGTGGCTCCAGGTGTTGGTGCGGTTGACCTTGTTCAGCCGCAGCTCGAGCGCGTCGCCCGGGCTGATCGGGGCGTTCGCGAGGCTGCGGGCGTGCCCGTGGACGGTGATCGTGTTGTTCACGGCGTCGAACTCCGTGGCGTCGAGATCGACGAACAGGTCGCGGGTCGCGGTGGAGTCGACGTCGGCGGTCGGCTGCCCGGCGCCGTCGAGCACCGTCACGCGGACGGTGTCGCCGGGGATGATGTCCGGCGTCGCGGGCGGATCCCAGCAGTCGCCGCCACCGACGTGGTTGATCTCCAGCACGCCGGCGGCGTCGGTGGTCTGGGTGGTCGTGCCCACGACCACGTCGGCGGGGCCGCGCAGGACGTCGACCTTCAGCGCCGTCGCCGGCGGGTAGCCGTAGGCCAGGACGAGGTCGCGGTTGAAGAAGACCTCGATCGCGCGCGGGTCCTTGACCGCGCCGAGCGCCGGCGCCGCCAGCGCCGACAGGACCAGCGCCGCCGTCAACAGTCCGCCCAGCAGCGGCCGCGATCGACGGTTGCCCCGTGTGCCCGCACCTGATCCGTGAATCGCCGAGGCTCGTCCGAGGCGATGCTCATGACCTCCGGTGGTGACGGTCGCGCAACGACCGTCATGGGATGCTGACATCTGCAGTGCCTTTCTCGTCTCTCTGGGTGGCGAGCCGGTGCCCCGGTCCGAGGCCCCGCCGACTTCCGTGTGCTCGGTCCCCCGCAGACCGACGCTTCTGTGAGAGATGATCGGAGCGGTCCGTGACGGCTGCGTGAAACGACTTCCCCTCACGCGGGTTTCACGCGTTCCCGGCAGGGTGATGGCATGTCGGAGCCCCCCGAGCCGCTGGCGATCGAGCTGGTCGCGGTCCGTACCGTCCAGGGCAGCGTGATCGTCCGGGCGCGGCTGGGCGGGCAGGCGGGACTGTGCGGGCAGGCAGGGCTGTGCGGGCTGGTGGAGCCGGCTCAGCTCCCGGCGCTCATCGACTCCCTGATGGGGCTCGGGAGTCGAGCGGCGGATGACTGCGCGACGGCGCCGCCGCAAGGATGACGTTGATCAGGTACGGCAGGTCGTCGATGCACAGGCGGCCGTAGTCGGTGCTGCGCTGCCCGCACCTGACCGTGACCGTGCAGGTCCGACCCGCCGCCTCGGCGACGATGCTCAACTGCAGCAGCTCCTCGGTGTGTGGCATCCGCGCAGAGCGTGCGGCGCTGCCGTGAGCGCGGCGTGAAATGCCGGCGGCGCGACGCTCAGCGCGAGCGCCGGGCCCTGGATCCGCGGTCGGCCAGCAGCGAACGGGCGTCCGCCACCCGGCGCACGGCGGCGGTGGCTCCGATGCATTCGTAGAGGTCGGCGGCGTCCTCGAGCGCACGCCCCGCCCCCGCCGGGTCGCCTGCGTCGCCACGGTGGCGCGCCTGTTCGAGCAGCGCGCCGGCGCGCACGAAGACCAGCCGGTGGTCGCCGGCGACCGCCGCGGCCGCCCCGGCGAGGTCGGCGGCTCCGGCCTGTTCACCCTCGGCCGCCAGCCGAGCGGCCCTGGCGAGCAGCAGCGCGACCTGCTCGCGGGGGAAGACCTCGCCACGCAGCCCCGCTTCCGCACGGCTCAGATAGGCGGCAGCCGCTCCGGGATCGTCGATGGCGTCGATCGCCGCCAAACGGGCGGCGATCTCAGGGACCAGCAGCCCGCCGGTGGCCTCCGCCTGCGTGAGCGCACCGCCGAGGAGCTGGCGGGCAGCGCCGGCTTCGTCCGCGCCTTCGAGCAGCCGGGAGGCGGCCAGGCGCGCGATCTGTGCGCTGAGGACGTCACTCGGTCGCCCGAGGCAGGCCGCCATTCCGGCGCGCGCGGGTCGGGTCTCGCCACGGTCGGTGAGGAAGCCGATCTGCAGGCAGCAGGACACGCCTTGGGGGAGCCAGCGGTCGGCGAGGGCCGCGACCACAGGCCAGCGCCGGTCGAACTCGGCGAGCCCGAGGTCGTGGAGCGCCAGGCACAAGATCAGTCCGACCCTGGCCCGCAGCGAGGGGGGGCCCGCCGCGGTCGCCTCGCCCCACGCCTCCCGGAGGGGCTCGATCGTCCGGGCGGCGGCCCCGAGGTAGGTCAACGTCTGCTGCGCCGCGAGGCCGGCGATGGCTCGAAGGCCGTGGTCGTCGACCGGCGCGGCGACCCTCATGGCGTCGTCGGCGGATGCCCCGGCCTCCGCCAGCCGCCGCTGCGGCCCGTACACCGCACTGGCCATGGTGGCGCGCACGCGCACGCGGGTTACGGTGTCCCCGGCGACGTCGGCGAGCAGCAGCGCGTCGTGCAGCGGCATCTCGGCCTCGGACGGCGCCAGGCCGGCGAGCTCGGTGCCGAGCGACAGGCTGATCCGGGCGCGCTCGCGAGCGTCCGTCCCGTCGGCGACGGCCAGCGCCCGCCGGTACCACGACAGCGCCTCCTCGGAGTCGCCCGGCAACGCCTGACCGCGCTTGCGGTACAGGCGGGCGAGGTCGGGCAGACCGTGCTGCTTCGCGAGCACGATCGCCTGATCGAGGTGTTCCCCGGCTTCCTCGAGGTAGCCGAGCGGCCTGCACGCGTCGGCGAGGAGCTCGAGCAGCGACAGCCGGTCGGCGGGCGTCGCCGTGTCGAGGTCGGTGAGCTGCAACGCCCGTCGGACGTGCTGGCGCGCCTCCTCGAAGCCCTTCTGCGCGAATGCCTCCTCCGCCGCCTGCAGCGCTGCGGCGCACGCGAGGTCGGGCAGTCCGGCCTCCGCCCAGTGGTCGATCCGCTCGGCGGCGGGCATGGGCGCGTGGCGCGCGACCACGTCGTGCAGCTTGCGGCGCGTGCTCGGCCGGAGACGGCCGTAGACCGTCGATCGGATGACGGCGTGGCGGAACTCGTAGCTTCCGTCGCGGCACTCGAGGACGCCGAGGTCCTCCAGTGCGTCCACTGCCGGCGCTGCCGCGGCGCTGTCCTGCCCGGTCGCGGCGACCAGCCCCTCGAGACCGGGGAGGCAGAACCCGCCGCCGAGCACGCCGCACAGGTCGAGGACCGCGAGCTGACGGTGGTCGAGCGTCTCCTTCACCCGGCGCAGCAGTCCCTGGGCGGCAGTGTCGCCGCTGTCGGCGCCGGCCGCGCGGGTGAGACCCGCGGCGGTGGCCACGAGCTGTTGGTCGGCGGCGAGGTTCCTCGCCGTCTCGATCAGCAGGAACGGGCTCCCTTGCGTGCTCGCGCTCAGCTCGTTCGTGAGAGTCGCGGACGGACGGCCGCCGAGCACGCTCTCCACGAGGGTCGCGGTGACATCCGTGGGCAGCGGACCGAGGTCGACCTCGGTGCAGCGGCCGCGCTCCCGAAGGTTCTCCAGCGCCGTCCCGAGCACCTCGCTGGCGGGCGTGTCGACGGATTGCACCGTCGCGACCAGGACGAACGCGGCATCGGCGTGGGAGAGGGCGAAGTGGAGGATGCGCACGCTGGACGGATCGGACCAGTGGAGGTCGTCGATCAGGACGATCGTCGGGGCTGCGGCGGTGACGTAGCTCAGGAACGCCTCCAACCGCCGGGGTCGCTCGGCCGACAGGGGAACCACCTGGCCCACGAGGTGCTCGACCACGCCACGCGGCTGGGTCGCCTGCGCCGACGAGCAGGTCGCCTCCACCAGCATGCCGGCCCACGCCCCACAGGCTTCCCGCGCCAGCCGCGTCTTCCCCGCGCCGGCGGGGCCGCGGACGATCACCGCGTGGCCCCGACCCTCCTCCAGCGCCGCACCCACGGCCGCGCGGATGCGCTGCAACTCGCCCGCCCGGCCGACGAAGGGAACCTCCACAGGCTCGTTCCCGGCCGACAGCAGCGCCATGTGCAGGGCTTTGGTCTCCGCGGACGGGTCGGCGCCGAGCTCTTCGGCGAGCGCCTCCGAGCAGGCCACGTACGCCCGCAACGACTTCTCTGTCTCGCCGAGGTGGGCATGGGCTCGCATCAGGACCCGGTAGGAGCGCTCGGACGCCCGGTCGGAGGCGAGCGCGGAGTCGGCGAGGTCGACCGCGTCACGCCACCAGCCCAGCTCGACGGATGACTCGGCGGCCTCGACGAGGCAGGTCACGTAGCGCTGCCTCAGCCGCTCGCGGTCCGCGGACAGCCAGTCTACGTAGGGTTCGTCGTCGGCGAGGTCACCCCCTCGCAGCGCGATCGCCTCGCGGGCGATCCTCACGGCCTGCTGACGGTCACCGGAGCGGGCGTGCTGGCGGGCCTCCTCGACGAGGGACTCGAAGGCGATGACATCGACCCATGCGCCCGTCAGCGTGAGGCCGCGCACGTCGCGCTGGACCGCCTCGGGGCCGACGACTCGGCGCAGCTGCGCGAGCGCGGCGCGCAGGCTGGTCCGGCCGTGGTCGGCGTCGACGTCGGGCCACAGCGCCTCGATGAGCTGGTCGGCGGGCACCGGAGAGCCGGCGCGCAGCGCCAACAGGCGCAACAGGTGACGCGTCTTGCTCGTGCGCCACTCGTGGGCCCCGACGTACCCGCCGTCCCCGCGCCGCACCTGCAGGCTGCCGAGCAGCCGCACTTCCAGCAGATGGCTCCGTGCCCTCGTCGGCCCTTCTCGATCGCCGCCCGCGGACGGCTCTGTTCGCGTCACACCCACTCCACACCAGTCATACTCGGCCCGCCGAGCGCGCGCCCGACGGTAACAGACGCATCGCCGGCGTGGGAGGGGCAGCAGCGTTGTTCACACTTTGTAAAGATCTGCTACCTCACAGTGTCCGGAGACGGGGCGGAGCGGCGTCAGCCCTCGATGCAGACCCATCGACCGGGCGGTCCCGGCCACGACCCGTACCGCGGCGTCGAGGTCGTCGCTGTTGAGGTCGGCAGCTTCGCTTCCGCCACCGTGCGCAGCTGGGCACGGGTGACGCTCCGGCGGCACGCGCCCGGGCCCGCGCCCTGCAGGCGGGCCGTCCGGCGGAGCAGCGCAGCGGTCGGCGGGGTCTTGAGGAGGAAGTCATGCGAGCGGTCCTCGTAGATCGTGATGGCCGCCGGCACGATCGTGCCGCGCTGCGGGCGCGTCGCTTCGTTGTAATCGCGGCAGAAGTCTCACCTTGCCGCTGGGCCGGGGTCTCTCCGGGGCGGGTCGACGCCGCGTCGGGAGCGCAGCGCGGCCAGCAGATCCTTGAGCTCGGGAAGCGTCGCGCGGTCCTTGTCGCGGTTCGAGGCCTCCTTGGACGCGATGA
>Ga0136627_1000904_pt1 | contig 11583 bp, 8 predicted proteins | sample AntDrymUQ4892206_2_FD_104652 | JGI IMG/M metagenome (GOLD analysis project Ga0136627, IMG submission 104652) | Polar desert sand microbial communities from Dry Valleys, Antarctica - metaG UQ489 (22.06) | ecosystem: Environmental > Terrestrial > Soil > Desert | place: Antarctica: Dry Valley... | reverse complement strand
GATCCTTTTCGGGCCTCCGGGGACGGGCAAGACCACCTACCTGCGCCGGATCGCGAGGTACCTCGGATGGCCCCTCGTCATTCTCAATCCCAGCGACTTCGCCGTTCAGGGACTGCACCTGGTCCCTACCGTGGCCGCCGACGTGTTCTCCAAGCTGTTGGAGCTGGAGGACACCGTCATCTTCTTCGACGAGATGGAGCCGCTCATCCGCCGCCGTGACGACGACGGCGGGTTCGAACAGTCCTTCCTCACCACCAGCTTGATCCCACTGCTCCGGGGAACCTCGCGGCCTTGCGGTCGCTGGTAGGTGCCGCAGTCTGTCGGCAGCGATCTCCCGGGCTCAGCCGTTCGTCCCCCCGGGCCGCCAGGCGTGGTCCCGACGGGCCCGGGAGGGGGCCTCCATCGCCGCTCGGCCGCCGCCGTTCCCCCATTGCCGCTGTGAGAAACGGTAACCATTGAGGCTGGAGTGGCTGACGGGGGCAACGTGACGACGCCGATGTAATTACGCCCTTGTGGGCTGTCACACGGGTCTGGTTCGATAGGAGCTGTGCAGAACGGGGTGCGACCATGGCGGCGGCTGTCTGCCGACCTCTTCCGGTTCACCACCACCGATCTGCGCGAGCTGCACATGGCGGTGATGGCCGCCTTCGACGAGTCCGCCGTCGTCCAACCCGCCCTCCGCTTCGACGAGGTCCGCCACGGCCTGGTCCGCCTGGGCTGGGACGAACCGCTCGACGACGACCGCCTCTCCCAGGCTCTGAGATCCCTGGTGGGCTGGGGCCTGCTCGACGTCACCCAGGACCACGCCGCCCACTACGCCACCCCCGAGGAGTTCGAGCGCCGGAACCTCCAGTGGTCGCTGACGGCCGAGGGCCAGGCCGCCATCGGGGGCGTGATCCACGCCGTGGCCGAGCTGCGCCGGGCCGTGAGCCTGCAGCCGGCAGTGATCGACGCCATCGCCGACGGGCTCGGGGACCTGCACCGGCTCTTGACGCAGCCGGCGGGGGCCGGTGCCGCGCCCGCGGCCGGTGCCTCCCCGGCGGACGCGGGCCGGATCTCGACCACGCTGACGGCGGTCGAAGGCCACCTCGAATCCCTCGTGGCCAGCGTTCGTGCGTTCAACACCCACCTCCAGCGCCTTCTCCGCGACGATGCCACCGCCGACGAGGTGTTCCTCGACGTAAAGCGGCGCACGGTCGCCTACCTGGAGGACTACATCAGCGGGGTCGAGCGACCGGCCCGGCGGGTCGCTATCGCCGTCCACAAGCTGGAGCGGGAGGTGGGCGTGGCTGTGCTGCACGACCGGGCCCTCGCCGGCGCCAACCTGGCGCCTCTGGCCGGCGGCGACCCCGCCCCCGGCTGGCTCGATGAGCGGGCCCGGCGGTGGGCGGCCCTGGTGGCCTGGTTCGCGCCCGCTACGGGTGAGGCCAAGATCACCTCGCTGGTGGGCATCGGCCGCCAGGCCATCATCCAGCTGCTGCGCGTGCTGGAGCGGCGCTTCGAGGCCCGCCGCCGTTCGGCATCGGTGGTCGAGGACTTCCGCGCCCTGGCCGGCTGGTTCTCCGCCGCCATCAGCGAGGAGGAGGCCCACCGCCTCTTCAACGCCGCCTTCGGCCTCTGGCCCGCTCGCCACGCCCACCTGCTCATGGACGACGAGGAGGCGCTGCCGGCCAGCACGAGCTGGCTCGAGGCCCGCCCGGTGGAGGTGGCGCCCGCCCTCCGCACGTCGGGCACGCTCACCAACCGAGGCCGTCCTCGCCCGGTCGCTGACCCCTCGGTGGTCCGGGCCCGGCGCCAGCGCGAGCAGGCCGAAGCGCTGGTTCGCCACCGCCGCCTCCGGGGGGCGCTGGCCACCGACGGGTCGGTGTCGTTGTCCAGCTTCGGGCACCTCGACGCCACCGCCTTCGCCGAGCTGCTGGAGCTGCTCTCCGGGGCCCTGTCGGCCGCCCCGTCCGGTGACGGCACCCGCCGCGCCCTCAGCGCCGACGGCCAGGTCGAGGTGGTCCTTGCCCCACCCCCGCCGGGGGCGGCACCGGTGCGGTTGACCACCGAGGCCGGTGTGCTCGTCGCACCCGACTTCCCAGTCCGCATCGAGCTGGTCGCCGGGCTTGCAGGGGTTGCCGGGCCCGCCCGGGTTCAGGAGGCCACCGGTGCCTGACCTCCTCGCCGGCTTCGCCGAGGAGGGCGCCGAGCGGTCCGTGGCCGTGCGCACCCTGCTCGGGGCACCGCTGCTGGTTGCCGAGGCCGACCCGGATGGCTTCGCCGCCGTCGCCCGCCACCGGGCCTGGCTCATCGAGTGGTTCGAGGACACCTGCGGCTGGGCCCTCGTCGTCGACCTCCCGGGCCGCTTCGCCCGGCTCACCAAGCGGTCGGCCCGCCCCGACCCCACCCGCCCGGCTCGGCGCAGCCGGGGCCAGAAGCTGGCCTTCGACAGGCGCCGCTACGAGCTGCTGGCCCGCCTGTGCGCCGAGATGGCCACCCACCAGGTGATCACCATCGGCATCCTGGCCGGCGCCCTCGCCGCTGGTGCCGCCGGCGGCTTCGACTCCAGCTTGCAGCGGGAGCGAGCCGCCTTCGTCGACGCCCTGCGCCAACTGGGTGCCTGGGGCGTGGTGCGCTTCGAAGGAGGCGACATCGACGGCTATGTGAGCGACCGGGACGGCAACGCCCTGGTACTGGTGGACAGCGGTCGCGTCCACCGTCTCCTCGCCCCAGCGCAGGCGCCCTGCCGCATCGACGCCGTCACCACCGCCCACGCCATCGACCAGCTGGCCGCCGAGCCCCGGTACGGGTCCGGAGAGGCCGGCTACGACGCCGGTGACGACGACCGCGACGACGACGGCCAAGGCATCGAAGGCGAGGAGACCGACAGCGGAGACCGGGCCGGCGACGAGCGGCGCCGCCGACGGGCCCGTCACTCCCTGGCCCGGCGCCTGCTCGACGACCCTGCCGTGCACCTCGACGAGCTGGATGGCGAGGAGCGGGCCTACCTGGCCTCGTCGTCGGGCCGGCGATGGCTCCGGGAACGTGCGGGCGAGGCCGGCCTGGTCCTCGAGGAGCGGGCCGAGGGCCTGCTGGGCGTCGACCCCGATGGCATGGCCACCGACCTGCGGTTCCCGGCCCCCAACAGCACCGTGCGCCAGGTCGCACTCATCCTCGTCGACCAACTGGTCACCGGTGTGGCCGGCTCCCGCACCCTCGTGGACCGCAGCACCGCCGACCTGGCGTCGGCCGTGGCCCGGCTGCTCGGCGACCACCCGAACTGGGCTCGTGACTACCAGGGCGAGGACGGGCCCGCCCGCCTGGCTCTCGCGGCCGTGCAGCTGCTGGCGTCGTTGGGCCTGGTGGTGGTGGACGGCCCCGCTGACGACCCTTCTGACCGGCCTGCTGAGGGCACTGCTGACGCGGCTGTCGACGGAGCCGTCGTCCGGCCCCGGCCGGCGCTGGCCCGCTACGCCGTGGCCCCCCTGGAGGGGGCGCTGCTGTGAACGGGCTGAAGGCCGTGAACGGGCTGAAGCCGTGAACGATGTGAAGGAGATGTCATGACCGCGACAGCCACCCAACCCACCCGTTCAGGCCGTGGCCACCGGTGGCAGCCCGTGCGGGCCGGCCTCGTCAACGTGTGGCGCTACGCCGAGGAGGTATTCACCTTCCACGAGGGCAGGGTGCTGCTGCGCGGCGCCAACGGCTCGGGCAAGTCCATGGCCCTGGAGCTGCTCTTTCCCTTCCTCCTCGACGCCAACGCCCAGCCCGGGCGTCTCTCCTCGGCCGGCAAGTCACGCGGCGGCCTCTACGAGCGGCTCATGGCCGGCCTCGAGGGGCGCGACAGGGTCGGCTTCCTGTGGGCCGAACTGGCCCGCCACGGCGAGGACGGGAACCAGACCTTCACCATCGGCGTGCGCCTGCGGGCCTCGAGCGCCACTCGCAAGGTGGACTACGCCTGGTTCACCACCACCCGGGCCGTGGGCCGGGACCTGGAGCTGTTCGACGAGCACCGCATACCCCTGTCCAAGGCAGGCCTCGACGAGGCGCTCGCCGGCACCGGGACCGTGCATTCCGGCGCCGACGACTACCGCCGCACGGTGCGGACCACCCTGTTCCCCGGCTGCGACGAGCGCCAGTACGACGCCGCCATCACCACCCTGCTGGCTCTCCGGCGGGAGAAGATCTCCCAGGATCTCAACCCCGAGAAGCTGTCCGACGTCCTCGGCGCGTCGCTGCCGCCCCTCGACGAGTACGACATCGCCGAGGTGGCCGAGGGCTTCGAGAAGCTGGAGCGCCGCAAGGACGACCTGGAGCGCCTGGCGGCCGACCTCGACCAGGTCCGCCGCCTGGGCCGGCGCCAGCGGGCCTACGCCCGAGCCGTGCTGGCCGGTGTGGCCCAGCGCGTGCGGGCCGCCACCACCCGGCGCGACGACGTCACCCGCCGGGAGCGCCAGGCCGCCGAAGCCCTGGCCGGAGCCCGGGCCGAGGTGGCCACGGTGGAGACCGACGATGCCGCCGCCGCCCGTCGGGTCGGCGAGCTGCGGGCCGAGATCGACGCCCTGAAGAGCCTCGACGCCTACAGGGCCGGCGGCCAGATCGAGCTGCTCCGGGGGGAGGCCGAGCGGGCCGGACGGCGGGCGAGGGACGAGCAGGAGGCTGCCCTGGCCCGACGCCAGGAGTTGGCCGGGCGGGAGGAGGCGCTCGACGAGCGGCGGCAGGAGCAGGGGGACGCCTCGGCCGCGGTGGGGCGGGCGGGGGACGAGCTGGTCACGGCGGCCGATCCGGCCGGAGCCATGGCCGTGGTGGAGGAGGCGACGACGGCACCGGTCGACGAGGCCGAGACCCTGCTTACGGCGTGGACCGAGGGCCGCCGCCGCCAGCTCACCGACGTGCGCCGCGCCGTGGCCGTCCTGGGGCGGGCCATCGACGGCCGCGACCGCGCCGAACTGGTCCTCGATGAGGAGCGGTCGGCGTTCGTCGACGCCTCCGGCCGGCGGGACGAGACCGGCGTGGCCGTCGAGGCGGCTGTGGCCGGCTACACAGCGGCGGTCTCGGCGTGGGCGTCGTCGTGCACCGGGCTCGACGCCGTCATCCTGGGGGCGGCTCTGCCGTCTCCGCCCGAGGACCCGGTGGCCGTGGCCGCCGCGGTGGGCGGGGTGGCGGCCGCCGCTCGCTCCACCGCCGCGGTGGCGGCCGACCGGCTGACGGCGGCGCTGGCCGCCGCCGATGAGGCCGCCGCCGATCTCGGCGCCGAGCGAGCCGAGCTGGCCGCGGGCAGGGTGGGCGAGCCCGACGTCCCGGCCTGGCGCTCGCCCCGCCCGCCGGAGCGTCCGGGCGCGCCGTTCTGGCGGCTCGTCGACGTGGTCGACGGGGTCGGAGTCGCCGGCTTGGAAGGGGTGGAGGCCGCCCTGCTGGCCAGCGGGCTGCTCGACGCCTGGGTCCTGCCTGACGGCGAGGTCAGCCTGCCGGGGGAGGCCGACATGGTGCTGTCCCCCGTGCTGTCCCCCGTGCTGTCCCCGGGCGACGGCCCGGCTGTGGCCGACGGCGACACCACCCGGTCACTGGCCCACGCCCTCGTGCCTGCCGAGCTCGACGCCGCGCCCGTGCCGGCATCGGTGGTGTCCGCGCTGCTGGGAGCCATCAGCCTTGTCGCCTCCGTCCACCCGGACCACACCGCCGGCCCGGCCATCGGCCTCGACGGCACCTTCCGCATCGGCCCGTTGGTGGGACGGGGAGCGGTGCGACCGGCCGCCTTCGTGGGCGCCGCGGCGCAGGAGCAGCGCCGGGCCCGCCGGCTGGGCGAGCTCGATGTGCAGCTGGGCGAGTTGGCCCGTTCTCGCGCCGGGCTCCAGCGACAGCTCGACGACCTCCGGCGGGAGCAGGCCGCACTCGAGGCCGAGGTGGGCGCCCTTCCGGGCGGCGAGGCCATCGAGCGAGCCGAGCGCGCCCTCGCCGTGGCCGAGGAGCGTGTGGCCGACGCCAGGGCCCGGGTGGACCGGTCGGAGGCGGCCCGGTCCGAGGCTGAAGCCGCGGCCCGGGTGGCCCAGCGAGATCTCATGCGTCTGGGCGCGGCGTCGGGTCTGCCCACCGAGGCGGCCGGCCTGGAGGAGCTCGACAGCCGGCTGCGGGCCATCGAGCGCCTGGCGCCGGCCTGGTCCCACCGGAGGCGGCAGCTGGCCGCATGCGAGCGGGCGGCGCGGCGGGCCGAGGACGACCTGGCCCGGGCCGCGGCCGAACTGGAGCGGGCCGAGGGCCGCAGCGCCTTCGCGGCAGCCGAGCACCAGGGGCTGTCCGCCCGCCTGTCGGCCCTGGAGGAGAGTGTGGGCGCCGAGTACCGAGACGTGGTGGCGCGCATCGGCAGGGCAGGAGCCGAGGTGACCGGCTTCGACGAGCGTCGGGTGGCCCACGGCCGCCGGCTCCGGGAGCTGGCCGGCGAGATGGGGAGGCTGGAGGCCGACCTCGAGAAGGTGGAGGCCGAGCGCTTGGCCAGCGAGGCGGAGAGGGACGAGGCCGGCGCGTCCTTCCAGGCTGCCGTCAACGACGGTCTGGCCGCCGATGCCGAGGTGGAGCTGGCCCAGGGCGAGAGCGGCGTGAGCGCCGTGCTCGACGCCGCCCGCACGGTGGCCTCCGCACTCGGCGCCTCGTCACCCCAGGAGGTCGACCGGCGGGCCCACCAGCTCCAGGAGAGCCTGCACCAGGCCCGGCAGTCCCTGGGGGGCGGCATCGAGCTGGTCCTCGACCAGGCCGACGGCGGATGGTGGGTGCTGCGGGCGGTGAGCGACGGCCTCCGCCGGCGGGTGGGGGAGCTGGCCGGTGGCCTGGCCGACGCCCTGGCCGTGGCACGCGACGAGCTGCGCGACGAGGAGCACCGCCTGTTCGACGAGACCCTCACCGGGAGCGTGCGCCGGGCCGTGGCCGAGCGGATCCGGCGGTCCAACGCCCTGGTGGACGGGATCAACGCCGAGCTGGCCGAGGTGCGCACGGCAGCCGCCGGTGTGGGCGTGCGCCTGCGTTGGGAGGTCCACCCCGACCAGCCGGAGGCGGTGAAGGCGGCCCGTCGCCTGCTCCTCAAGGACCCGGCCGACCTCGGCGAGGGGGAGCGAGCCTCGCTCTACAGCTTCTTCCGGGCCCGCCTCGACGACGCCCGCCAGGCCCTCGACGGCACCGCAGGGTGGGAGGAGCGCCTGCGCGATGCCCTCGACTACCGGCGCTGGCACCACTTCGCACTCGAGGTCGCCCACCGTGACTGGGACGGCTTCGTCCCGGCCACGAGCAACCGCCTGGCCCGCCTGTCCACGGGCGAGCGCTCGGTGGCCCTGCACCTGCCCATGCTGGCTTCCGTGGCGGCCCACTACGACGGTCTGGGCACCGCCGAGGCGCCGTCCCGCTGCCCGCGCCTGATCCTCCTCGACGAGCTCTTCGCCGGCGTCGACGTGGCCAACCGCGGCCAGCTCTTCGGGCTCTTCGTCGCCTGGGACCTCGACGCCGTGGTCACCAGCGACCATGAGTGGTGCGCCTACGCCAGCCTCGACGGGATCGCCATCCACCATCTGCACGCCGCCGAGCCCGGCGAACCGGTCACCACGTCGCGCTTCGTCTGGGACGGCGCCGAGCGACGGGCCGCACCACTGGCCGTGGTGGGCCGGTGAGGCGTTGTCGGGCGTGAGGCCAGCCGTGTCGCCAAGTAGGTCGCCTGGTATGTCGCCGGCTGCACACCGGGCATCCCGGCCCGAGCTGGCCCCCCTCTGGGACGAGCTGGCTCGCCGGCTGAGCGCCTCCGACCGGCCGGTCACGGCGGTGACGCTCCGGGGGCTCGACGACCGCCAGCGCGCCGGTGTCGCCGATCTCCTGGGGCGTGAGCGGTTGGTGGCGCCCACCTGCAGCGTCCGGGTGGGCGCGGTGCTGGCCTCACTGGGCCTGGACGGTGACGCCGAGCTGCGGGCTCTGGTGTCGGAGCTGCGGGGCCCGATCGTGAGCCGGGCCGAGTCCCGCCGGCGCCAGCAGGCGGAGCGGGAGGCGCTGTGGACCTGGCTCAGCGCCGAGGCGGACCGCCTCCGCGCCCCGGGCTGGGCCGGCGGGCTACGGGCGGCCGGAGTCCCGGGCGGGGACGTGGGCAGCCACCGGACCCGCCTGGAGGCGGCAGTGGCCGTGCTCCACCGGGTGGTGGAGGCGGCCGACCCGGTGCCCCTTCCCGTCCTGGCCAACGCCGTGCTGGGCGACCCCCACGCCCTGGACCCGGGGACGGTCCTGGCCCCCTTGGTGCTCGGGGTGCTGGCCGAGCGTCTCGAGCTGGGGGCGCCGCAGTCGGCCGAGGAGGCGCGGGCGGTGTGGGCGGCGGCCGGCATCGTGGCCGACGAGCTGTCGTCCAAGGTGCTCGTGCTCGGGCTGCGGTGGGGCCGGGCCGGCTCGCCCCTCGGTGCCGCCCTCGCCGCCTTCGCCGACGCTGCGGAGCCGGCCGCCGTCACGCTCTCCCAGCTGCGCCGCTGGCCGCCCGACCCGGCCGCCGCCGAGGGCCTGTCCGCCAACAACCTCAACGAGGTGCTGGTGGTGGAGAACCCCTCGGTGATGGCCGGGGCGGCGCGGGCCCGTCGATGGAAGGGGGTGGAGGGGCCGCCGCTGGTGTGCTCGTCGGGGTGGCCCAACGTGGGGGTGATGACACTGCTGCGCCAACTGTCCGCGGCGGGGGCCCGCATCCGCTGCCACGCCGACTTCGACCCGCCGGGCATCCTCATCATCCGCCACTTGGTGGCTCGCATTGGTGCCGAGCCGTGGTGCATGGACGAGGCCGACTACGTGGGCGCCGCCGGCCCCGGCCGGGTGACCTTCACCGGCTCGGTGGCGGACACGCCCTGGGACCCGGGCCTGGCCCGGGCCATGCGTGCCCGTGGTCGAGCCGTGTTCGAGGAAGACGTTGCGGACGACCTCCTCGGGCGTGCCTGTCACACCCCGTCCGTAGGGTGACGGGCATGCGCTGCTGGACACCCGAGCCCGAGGACCCGCACCTCCTCGACTGGTGGGCACCGCTCGTACGAGCGGCGCGACGGGCTTTTGACGAAGAGGTGCCCTGGCTCATCCTGGTCGACGAATGGGCGCTGGCCTTCCGGGTCGAGCGCCGAGGGCGCCCTGACGTCTGGGTCTACGTGCACGACCGCAGCCGCCGCGAGCTGTGCGTCGACGACACCGGCCAGGCCTACCGGTTCATCACCAACTCGAGCGGCCCCTCGCCCGGACGCTTCAAGGAGATGGAGATCCGCCACGCCGTCTGGCGGGCCGGTCTTCCCGACGTCAACCCGGGCGTCTCGTTCGACCGGCCCCACCGTTCTTCCGACCCGCCCGGCTGGTACGAGCCCCCCGTCGATGACGACGAGGAGCTCGGGAGCGAGCCGGCCCTACACCTTGTGAGGTAGCCATGGGTATCAACAACCGGCAGCGCCGCCGTGCCAAGAAGCAGAAGCGCCAGAGAGCCGAGAGGGCCCACCCGATCCCGGAGCGGGAGCCGACCGGTCGCAGCGACAACGGCATCGGCGGACATGGCATCGGCGGACATGGCGGCAACGCCTTTGGCGGCTCTGACGTGCCGGACCAGGAGCTCTTGCGCAGAGCGGTGCTCGCCGCGGCCGAGGACTTTCGGTTTGGCGCCGAGGTCGCCTACCGATCGCGCCTCGAGGAGTTGAGGGTCCTGGAGATTCGCGCCGGTCGGCCGTCGATCGACGGCGCCGTCGCCTGGTGGGTGGAGCGGGGTCTCGACCGGGCATGGGGCTCGGGTTGGCAGCCGGCCGACGTCGTCCGGGTTGTCCGGCGCACCCTGAGCGCCGCCCACGCCGACGTCCTGGCGCCGGCCGTTGCCGAGAGCGGGGCTCGGCGGCCCGAAGCCGCCTGCGACGACCGGTGGGCGGACCAGGTCGCCGCCATCCGGAATGATCTCGGGTCATCGCCCGGGGGCCGGTTGAACCCCGACCTCGCCGTCGCCGTGGAGGCCGTCTCCGTGCTGCTCCACCTGCCGCGCCTTCCCCGGCTGGGAACGCCCTCCGGTGGCGGAGCCCGGACCAGCCGGGGGGCCGGCGCCCAGGCCATGCTCGAGCGGGTCCGGGCCCTGTTGGCCAAGGCCGAGTCGACCACCTTCCCGGAGGAGGCCGAGGCTCTCACCGCCAAGGCCCAGGAGCTGATGGCCCGCCACGCCATCGATCAGGCCGTGCTCGACGCCGGGCCCGACGGCGGGCCTGCCGGTGTGGTGGGCTGGCGGATCGGCGTCGAGGATCCCTATGCCGGTGCCAAGTCGATCCTTCTGGCTCGCATCGCCAGGGCCAACCGCTGCAGCTCCGTCTGGTGCAAGGACGTGGGCTTCAGCACCGTCTTCGGCGCCCGTTCGGATCTCGAGATGGTCGAGCTCCTCTTCACCTCCCTGCTCGTCCAGGGCACCGAGGCCATGCTGCGGGCCGGTCGCTCGGTCGACCGCTCGGGTCGATCGCGCACCCGGTCATTCCGCCAGTCGTTCCTCGTCGCCTACGCCGGCCGCATCGGCGAGCGCCTGTCCGCAGCCACGGCACAGGTGGTCGCCGAGGGAGCCGAGCGCCACGGCGGCGCCCTCCTCCCCGTCCTGGCCAGCCGGGCCGAGGCGGTCGAGGAAGCCGTGCACAGCGCCTTCCCGACCCTGGAGTCGAAGGCCACGGCCATCAGCAACTACTCGGGCTGGGCCGCGGGGCGGGCCGCGGCCGAGCTGGCCTCGCTCACTGTGGGCGACGCCGTCACCGCCGGTTGAGATGGCAAGTGGATCATGCCCCCGCAGGCAGCCTCGTTATGGCGTGACGACCGAGCAGCGGACGCCAGGCGAGCGAGCGATCCGCTCGTCGAGGGTCACGAGCGGGGTCCCCGTGAGCTCGGCCAAGGCAACGTAGGCGGCGTCGTAGGTCGACAGGTTGGCCCGTAGCTCCCAGGCCCGAGGGGCCAGCACCTCGTAGGGCCACAGCTCTATAGGCAGGTCGAGCAGGTCGATGTGGGCCTGGGCGGCCTGGTCCGCGCTGACGAGCCCGGCGAGCTCGTGGCGGCGCAGGATGTTGGCCGTCTCGAACAACAGGAGGTGGGGCCCGAGCAGGTCGGCGCCCCCGATGGCGGTCGTCGCCCATTCGCCGGCGGCCCCGCCGTCGACCAGCACGGCCACGAGTGCCGACGCATCGCAGACGGTTCGGTGATTCAACGCCGGTCGGCGTCTCGCGCCGCCACGATGGCCTCGGCGTCAACGCGCACACCCGTGGTATTCACCCGGGCCCGGGCTCGGGTGATCACGTCGTCCACGGACGGTTTGGCCGCAGCGTCGACGAGAAAGGCGCGCAGGTACTCCTGAAGAGACCTGCCGCTTCTCGCCGCGCGCCCGGCCAGCTCGTCGCGGACCTCTGCCGGCACGTCCCGGATGGTGATGGCCACACCCATTCGCTGCCAAAGTAGCAGCATTGACGGTTAACTGGCAGCGTAAGGAAGGCGACCGCCCGTTGACATGTGACTCAGCAGGGCAACTATCCCATTAGTGGAGAAATGGGCGTTGGCGCTGCCTCAAGCATCCGGGGGTTCGTCGGTCGGCGCGCCTGGCACGATGGCAGTCCT
>Ga0136627_1000903_pt1 | contig 11595 bp, 11 predicted proteins | sample AntDrymUQ4892206_2_FD_104652 | JGI IMG/M metagenome (GOLD analysis project Ga0136627, IMG submission 104652) | Polar desert sand microbial communities from Dry Valleys, Antarctica - metaG UQ489 (22.06) | ecosystem: Environmental > Terrestrial > Soil > Desert | place: Antarctica: Dry Valley... | reverse complement strand
CGGCGTCTCCGTGGCGAACTTTTTGCGGACGGCTGTGAATAGTGTTCGGGAGGAGCAGCTTTCGCCGATGGACATGTATCGGCTTCTTCAGGAGAAGATGAAGATCATGCAGATGGACATCAAATTCGCCGAGCGGTATTTGAATGAAGGCTTCTCCGGCGGCGAGAAGAAACGGAATGAAATTCTACAAATGCTCATGCTCGACCCGAAGCTCGCCATCATGGACGAGACGGATTCCGGGCTGGACATTGACGCGCTTCAGGTTGTGGCGAAGGGTGTCAACGAGTTGAAGGGGCCGGAGTTCTCGGCGGTCATCATCACGCATTATCAGCGGATATTGCGGTACATCGAGCCGGATCGCGTCCACGTCATGCTCGACGGGCGCATCGTGACGTCCGGAGGCAAGGATCTTGCAAACCAGCTCGAAGAAAAAGGCTATGACTGGGTGCGCCAGGAATTCGGCGCCGGAGCCAAGAGCTAACTCAAGGAGGAACGCATGCCCGAAGACAAGACGATTCAGGAACTCGGGCTAGACGAGTACAAGTACGGGTTCAGCGACCCGGAGGAGTACTTCTTCAAGACCCCGAGAAAAGGGATCGACCCGGAGATCGTCGCCATGATCTCCAAGCACAAAAACGAACCGGAATGGATGCTCGAATACCGCCTGAAAGCCCTCGCATCCTTCCTCGACAAGCCAACCCCCACATGGGGCGGCGACCTCTCGGACATGGACTTCGACGACATCTATTACTACATCCGCCCGATGGAAAACCAGGGTCGTAGCTGGGACGACGTTCCGGAGGACATAAAGAACACCTTCGAGAAACTCGGCATCCCGCAGGCGGAGCGCGAGTCGCTCGCCGGCGTCGGGGCGCAGTACGAGTCCGAGGTCGTATACCACTCGCTCAAGAAGGAGTGGGACGACGCCGGTGTCGTGTTCATGGACATGGACTCCGGGCTTCGCGAGCATGAGGATGTCGTCAAGGAGTATTTCGGGACGATCATCCCTTATGACGACAACAAGTTCTCCGCGCTCAACTCGGCGGTTTGGTCGGGCGGCTCGTTCGTATACGTCCCGCCGGGCGTGCATATTGACATCCCGCTCCAGGCGTATTTCCGCATCAACGCCGAGAACATGGGACAGTTCGAGCGGACACTCATCATCGCCGACGAAGGCTCCTCCGTTCACTACATCGAGGGCTGCACCGCCCCGACGTACTCCTCGAACTCGCTCCACTCGGCGGTCGTCGAACTCATCGCGAAGCCGAACGCGAGGATACGGTACTCGACCATCCAAAACTGGTCGCACAACACGTACAACCTCGTCACGAAGCGGGCCGTCGCCGAGAAGAACGCCACCGTCGAGTGGGTTGACGGGAACCTCGGATCGAAGCTGACGATGAAGTACCCCGCCGTTTATCTGACGGGCGAAGGCGCTCGCGGAGAAATCCTCTCGGTCGCATATGCGGGTGACGGACAGCATCAAGACGCGGGCGGAAAGGTCGTCCACGCGGCTCCGAACACATCGTCGCTCATCACCTCGAAGTCCATCTCGAAGGGGACCGGACGCTCGACGTATCGCGGGCTTCTCAAAGTTCACGAGGGAGCGGTCGGGTCGAAGAGCCGGGTCGAGTGCGATGCTCTTCTTCTCGATGAGGAGGCTCGGACGGACACGTATCCGTACATCGAGATCGAGGAGAAGAAAGTCAACACCGAGCATGAGGCCACGGTCTCGAAGGTCGGCGAGGATCAGCTTTTCTATCTCATGAGCCGCGGGATGAGCGAGGAAGACGCCATCGCGATGGTCGTCAACGGCTTCATCGAGCCGATAGCGAAGGAGCTTCCGCTCGAGTACGCTATCGAACTCAACCGCCTCATCCAGCTCGAGATGGAAGGCTCTGTCGGATAGGTTCGACCACGCACCACTGAGCAGCGACTATTTTGGGGCGGCCTCTCTTCCAGAGTCCGTCCCTCTTTAATGACATCGAAGAAAGGCGCCGATTTATGACCGAGAACGGCATACCGGAAGTCCTCAAAAACAAAGGCGCGAGCGCGGAGGCGGTGAAGGCACTCTCGTCGTTCAAAGACGAACCTTCGTGGCTGACGGAGAAGCGGCTCTCCGCGTGGAAGGCGTTCGAGGCGATGCCGATGCCGACCCTCCGCGACGAGCCGTGGAAATACACCGACATCTCCGACTTCTCCTTCGACGACTATTTGCCGTACTCGCCGTCCCCGAGCGTAAGTTCCGAAAACGAGCTTCCGGAGGCCGTGCAAACGCTCATCGAAGAAGGCGAAAAAAACTCCGCCCTCATCGTCCAGCATAATTCGGAGACCGCTTTCAGCCGCGTGGACGACGAACTCGCCAAAAAAGGCGTCATCCTCACCGACCTCCACACCGCGCTGCGCGAACACGGGGATCTCGTGAAAGACAAGCTTTTCGGGCTTGTGCCGGAGGGATATGACAAGTTCGCCGCTCTCTCTGCGGCGGCGTTTTCGGGCGGGTCGTTTTTGTATGTGCCGCGCGGCGTGGATGTCGAGGTGCCGATCCAAAGTTATCGGTGGATGGACGTCTCCGGCTCCATCACCCCCCGCACCCTCGTCGTCGTCGAGGACGGCGCGAACGTCACATACATCGACGAATACGCCTCGTCCGGAGGCGAAGAACTCGCCCTCTCGAACTGCGCGGTCGAATTGTATGTCGGCGAAGGCGCGAACCTCCGTTATGTCTCGCTCCAGAATTGGGCGAGGAACGTCCTCCATTTCAACACCATCCGCTCGGAGGCCGGGAAGGACGCGGCTATAAACAGCCTCGTCGTCTCCTTCGGAGCCGAGCTTTCGCGCACGAACGTCGAGGCCGGACTTTCCGCTCCCGGAAGCGATTCGGAGATGCTCGGGCTGTATTTCGCGGACGAGGATCAATTGGTGGATCATCACACTTTGCAGGATCACCTCGCCCCGAACGCCCACTCCGACCTTCTTTACAAAGGCGCATTGCGCGATGAGTCGCTCGCCGTGTTCTCCGGCCTCATCCGGGTCGAGCCGGGGGCGCAGAAAACGGATGCGTACCAGACGAACCGGAACATCATCCTCGGGACGGACGACGCATACGCCGTCAGCCTCCCGCGCCTCGAAATCCTCGCCGACGACGTGAAATGCTCGCACGGCTCGACGACCGGACAAGTGGATGAAACAGAATTGTTTTATCTCATGAGCCGGGGAATTCCGCGCCGCGAGGCCGAGAAGCTCGTCGTGTTCGGGTTCTTCGGGGATGTCACGAGCCGCGTCCCGCTCGAAGGTTTGCGGGAGAAATTGAACAATGCCATCGAGGGCAAAATAGGCATCGGCTTCGACAAGAAGAGCGTCGCGTAAAAAGATGCCCGAGTTCCACAAAATAGCGTCCGCGGAAGAAGTCCCTCTCGGCGGCATAAAGCAATTCACCGTCGAGGATCGCCCCGTCGCGCTGTGCAATGTCTCCGGCGAATTCCACGCCTTCGAGGACATATGCACCCACCAATTCGCGCATCTCTCCGAAGGCGAGTTCGACGGAACGCGGGTGAAATGCCCGCTCCACGGCGCGGCCTTCGACGTGGTGACGGGCGAGGCGAAGAGCCTCCCCGCAGTCAAACCCGTCCCGAAGCACGAGGTGAAAGTCGAGGGTGGCAACGTATACGTCGCCCTCAATCCGAAGCGGGTGAAGACGGCGAAGAGACGGAGGCGGGGATAGTCGCGATGAACGGCTTGACTTTCGAGAGAGATGTCCGAAACACCGCCCCGAACCAGAGCGGGGATCGCCGGGCGAGGTTCCGGCAAGGTTGGCGGAACGCGGTCGAGGGCGAGGAATATGGGGAGGCGGCGCTCTCCGAGCTTTTGTGGGACAACCTCGGATATCGTCTCGGAAAGATATTCGGGCCGACGTCCGAGGAGATGATCGAAGCGCAATACGACTGGTGCGTCCACCAGCAAAAGAGCACCGGACACTCATAATTCCGCCCTCTCACGGGAGGCACGATGTACGACACAAAGGAAATCCGAAAAGACTTCCCGATACTTTCCAGAGAAGTGAACGGGAAGCCGCTCGTCTATTTGGATAACGCCGCGACCTCCCAAAAACCGCGCCGCGTCCTCGACAAGCTCACCGAATATTACGAACTCCACAACGCGAACCCCCACCGGGGCGTCCATCGCCTCGCGGAAGAAGCGACGATGATGTTCGAGGAGGCGCGGGAGAAGGTCGCGGATTTCATCGGCGCGGACGACTCGCGGAGCGTCATTTTCACGCGGGGAACCACCGAGTCCATAAACCTCGTCGCGTATGCGTGGGGGCGGAGGAATTTGCGCGAAGGCGATGAAGTCGTCCTCACGGAGTCGGAGCATCACTCGAACCTCGTGCCGTGGCAGCTCGCCGCCCGCGACACCGGGGCGAAGCTCCGTTTCATCCCGATCCGGGACGATGGGACTTTGGATATGGACGAGGCGGAAAAGCTCATCGGAGATCGCACAAAAATCGTCTCCGCCATCCACGCCTCGAACGTACTCGGGACGGTGAATCCGGTCGAAAAGTTGGCGGAGGTGGCGCACGCGAATAATGCGCTCATGCTCGTTGACGGGGCGCAAAGCGGGCCACATTTGCCCGTGGATGTCGCCTCTCTCGGGTGTGATTTCTTCGCGGCGAGTGGACACAAGATGCTCGGCCCGACGGGGGTCGGGTTTTTGTGGGGGAGGCCGGAAATCCTCGATTCGATGGAGCCATTCCTCGGGGGCGGGGATATGATCCGTGAGGTGAAGCTCGAATCGTCCACGTGGAACGACCTCCCCCACAAGTTCGAAGCCGGGACGATGAACGTCGCACAAGTCGTCGGCCTCGGGGCGGCGGTGGATTATTTGACCGAACTCGGCATGGACAACGTCCGCGAGCATGAGCGGAAGCTCGGCGAATACGCATACCGCCGCTTCTCGGAGATGGACGACGCCACGGTATACGGCCCGGACAAGGATCGCACCGGGGTCGTCTCCTTCTCACTTCCGGACATCCATCCGCACGACATATCGCAGCTTTTGGATGAAGAAGGCGTCGCCATTCGGAGCGGGCATCATTGTTGCCAGCCGCTCATGCGGAGGCTCGGGGTGGCGGCGACGGCGAGGGCGAGTTTCTATCTTTACAACACGGAGGAAGAGGTGGACGTGTTCATCGAGGCGATAAACAAAGCCCGCGAGTTCTTCGGGGCGTTCGCGTCTTGATGCGCGAACTTTATACACAGGTCATCATGGATCATTATAAAAAGCCCCGAAACCACGGCGAGATCGAAAACCCGGACATCGAGGAGCATCTTTTGAACCCACTTTGCGGCGACGAAGTCACGGTATACGCGAAGTTCGACGGCGACAAAGTGGCCGAGGCTTCGTTCACGGGACGGGGATGCTCGATCTCACAGGCTTCGGCTTCGATGATGACGGAGAGGCTCGTCGGGAAGAGCCGCGAGAGGGCGGAGGCGGAGATCGAGTCATTCAAAAACATGATGACCGGAGATGAGGAATTCCCCGACGACGAGGACGAACTCGCCGCGTTGAAAGGCATCATCCAATATCCATCGCGCATCCGGTGCGCGACGCTTTCGTGGGATGCTTTCCAACGCGGCCTCGACGGGAATTAAAAATTCCATGCTCCTCGAAGGAAGTTGTCATTGCGGGGCGATCCGGTTCCGGGTCGAGTCGTCGGAGCCGTCGCCGTTCATGAATTGTTATTGCTCGATCTGCCGAAAAACGGCGGGCGGCGGAGGTTTCGCGATAAACCTCGGAGCCGACGCGGAGACGATGGAGGTCGAGGGTGAAGAAAACATCTCCGTATACAACGCGAGGATGGATCGCGGCGGAGACGGCACCGACCTCCCGCCCATCGAAGATGCGCCGCGAAGCCCCGCCGGGCGGCGATTTTGCAGCGTATGCGGGAGCGCATTATGGCTCTTCGACCCGAGGTGGCCGGATCTCATCCACCCCCACGCCTCGGCCATAGACACGCCCCTCCCCGAGCCTCCGGAGCGGAATCACATCATGCTCGACTCCGCCGCCTCGTGGTGCGAAGTCCCCGAAAGCGACGAGCGCGAACGCCATTTCCCCGAGTTCCCAGACGAGTCCCTCGCCGGGTGGCACGAGCGTCACGGACTGAAAAGCCGGGAGTCGGGAGCCGAGTAGTTCTCGACCCGCTCTTCCTTGATACTCTCGCTTTCCTCTCCGACGAACTCCCGATGAATTCGACCGGAGGCTTCGGCGGCGAGGGTTTCGACTCTTTGCTTTTCCCGACTCCCCGTATTTCTCACCCGAATATCCCCACCAAAGCGCACGGTGAACCGAGAAGGAACGCGATGGAGAACGTGATCGCGAAGAAACTGTCCTCCTCGGAGGTGTACGTATACAAGCATTTGTAGTGGAGCATGAGGAGGGCGGAAGGGATTGCGATTCCGGCCATGAGAGCGGCATTCACCCGGAGCGTGCCCAGTACGCCGATGCCCGCGACGACGCCTTCGGAGTTGATAAGCAAAAGCCCGAACCAGTTCGCCGCGAGGAAGAGAGACGCCCCGAACACGAATACGAGCGCGTGGAAGGCTCTCTTTGAAAACAACGGCTCTCCGGGGAAGGCGTGGAGTTCGTCGCCCCCGCCCTTCGTGAACATCGCCTTCGCCAAACGCCGTAGGAAATCCACCCGTCTTCCCCGCGCCTCTCCGCCGGACATCGCTCCATATATTGTATCCGCGGGCGCGGAAGTCTACGGAAAGTCGTATGGTACACTCGAATTTTCATGTTCATGCAGTCATCGTATGGAGGTTCCATGCTCGCCGGAGGGCGCAAGTTTTTGTCGGTTTTGTTGATGTGCGCGGCGGCGATGCTCCTCGCATCGTGCGCCGAAGAACAGCCGGAGAACGGCGAAGAACCGCCCTCGGGGGAAGCGACGATGGCTCCGACGGAGGACACCGCCATGGAGGAAACCGCCATGGAGGGCGCGATGGCTCCGGACGCCGAGGGCATGATCGCCATCGAGAGCGAATTCGACGTGGATGAAACCATCACCCGCCTCGAACAGAACGCCACCGAAGGCGGGAACATGGTCGTCGAGACCGTGGATCACGCCGGAGCCGCGGAAGAAGCCGGACTCGACCTCGCCCCGACGACGCTCCTCATCTTCGGGAACCCGGAGGCGGGTACGGGCCTCATACAAACCTCGCGCTCGATGGGCATCGACCTCCCGCAGAAATTCCTCGCGTGGGAGGACGAGTCCGGGCAGGCATGGCTCGCGTACAACGACATCGAATACCTCGCCGAGAGGCACGAAGTCACGGGCATGGACGAGCAAATCGGGATGATCTCCGCCAACCTCCAAACCCTCGCCGAAGAAACCGCGATGGACGAAGCCGCCATGGACGAAACAACCATGATGGAAGACACCGCCATGGAGGACACGATGGCGATGGAGGACACCGCCATGGAGGACACGGCGATGGATTCGATGGCGTCTCCGGAGGGTCTCGTGACGGAGGAGAGTGGCGCGAGCTTCGACGAGACTTTGGCGAACGTCGAAGGGGCTGTCGAGGAGGAGGGTCTCAACCTCGTGGCGACCGTGGACCACAGCGAAGGCGCGGCCACCGTCGGCGAGGAATTGCCTCCGACCACGCTCGTCATCTTCGGGAACCCGGAGGCGGGAACGCCGCTCATGCAAAGCAGCCAGACCGTCGGCATTGACCTCCCGCAAAAAATGCTCGTATGGGAGGATGCCGCCGGGCAAGTAAACGTCTCATACAACGACCCCGAGTACCTCGCCGAGCGGCACGGCCTCGAAGGCGTGGACGAGGAGATCGAAATGGTCTCCGGCGCCCTCGAAATGCTCGCCGGAAACGCGACGGGCATGATGGGCGAGACGACCGCCGAGGAAATGACCATGGAGGAGACGACCTCGCAGTAAAAAGCCGGGAGTGGGGAGGCGCTTCGCGGGCGGCTTCGCCGCCGTTATTGGTTGGTCGCACCCTTCGGTCGCTCCCGGTTATTGGTTTTTGCCAATAACCCGAGCGAAGCGACCCCGCTTCGGGAGTCGGGAAGAGCATTCGGAAAGCGGTGGAAGGCGTGGATCTCATTCGATCCGCGCCTCTTTCATTCCAGCATCCGGGTGATGACTTCGCGTCTTTGTTTGTGCGGGAGTCGGGAAATACGGACATCGCCCTCGAAGCGAGACGGAACCTTTCGCCCGGCTCCCGTGTCATTCCGGCATTCTCCGGGAGAGGATGGATATTCCGGCGCAAAGCGCGAGGAGGAGAAGGAACGACATCCGGAGCGACGAGAGGTCGGCGAGACCACCGACTATGACGGGGCTCAAAGTGAACGCGAAGTATCCGGAGGCCGTCACGAGGGAGACGGCGCGTCCGCTTTGCCCCGGCGTGGCGCGGGAGGTCATCGAAAACACGATCGGGGCGACGGGCGCGAGGGCGACCCCGACGAGGAGAAGCCCGAGAGCCGCGACGGAGGGCATGTCCGTCGCAAGAACCGTCCCGAGTCCGAGGGTGGATACGAGGCCGGACGAGAAGAGCACTTTCCGCTCCCCGAAGCGCAAAATCGCCGCCGCGCTGAATAGCCGGCTCATCGCCCCGGCGAAATACAGCGAGGCGAGGCCGACGCCTCCGAGAAACGCCCCCGCCCCGAGAAGGTCGCGCAAATAAATGGACGTGTACCCTTCGAGCGCGGCGTCCGTCGAGAAGCACATGAATATGATCGCCACGCACGCGAACACCGCCGGGACACGAAGAAGGGCGAGTGTTCCCGAAGAAGTTTCTCCGACATCATCCTCCGGGACGACGGAGCTACGGGGGAGTGGAACGCGAAGAAAAGCGACGGAGAGGGCGAACAAAGCGGCTCCGACGGCGAGAAATATCGTCCCGAACCCGACACCGGAGGCGAGCGCGGCTCCGCTCCCGAGCGCGCCGACGGCCGCCGCCCCCGAGAATCCAGCGTGGAAAAAGGTCATCGCCTTCGCGTCGTGCGCCCGCTCATAGTCGCCGCCGAGTGAATTGCACGCGAGATCGCACATGCTCACCATCCCCGAGAAGACGAGGACGGCGATGAAGGCCGCATAGCTTTCGACGAAAGCGAGGAGTGCGAGATACACCCCCGTCGCCGATATTCCGACGACGAGGACGGGGCGGCGCCCGAAGCTCTCGCTGTCCGCGAGGCGACCTCCGACGAGGAGGGCCGCCACCCCCGCCGCCGACTGGCACGTGAGCGCGACCCCGAGCGAGCCGGGGCCGAGGCCGAGCGAACGCGCGAGGTCGGCGAGAAGCACCGCCCACACCCCCACATGGAAGCCGAGCGCGGCGAACGCGAGCATGATCGCCCGGAAATGGTTCTTTTCATCGTCGGACATTCGGAAGGAAAACAAAGCATACTTCGGCACGGGGAAGCTCCTTTTGAAAAGCGCCGACGCGGGAGAGCGAAGACAGCGCGGCGCGAGAGGCCGTTACGGAGAGCTTATGCCGGTATGTCGCCCATGCACCCCACGAAGAAGGAAAGTACCACACGAATGCGGGAACCTCAAAAGTGTCCCCCTTCGCGGACTCTCCGGCTATCCGACCGACTCCTTTTCCGGCTCTTTCTCTTCGGCCTTCGTGGCTCCGCCGAAAATTTCGAGGGCTTCATCGCATCCCATGCCGGACGCCCGGAGAAGGTCGAAGGAGGTCGAGCGAATCTGCCCGACGAGAACGCTCGTCTCGAGGTCGCTCTTTTCTTCGAGGGCGCTCGTCGCCCGCTTCGCGGCTTCGAGGGCGAAGTGGCGGGTGTCGAGGGGATGCTCGGGGCTTTCGAGGTAATTCGAGAGTGCCTCGACTGCGAGCGCGAGGTCGCCGACCGCGCCCGGAAGCTCCGAAGGCGTCTCCTCTTTCGTCCGCGCGAGATTCACCCCGGCTCGGGCGAGGACTCGGGTGTCCCGGACGGCGAGGTCGAGTTGATCCACAGCCGCCGCGTAGTATCCGAGGTATCCGAGGCACCCCCTTCTCGGCGGCGCATAACGCGCGATTTGAAACCCGTCGTCGAGCGTCTCCCGAAGCGCGGCAACCCTCTCGTCCATCCTCCGCGCCTCGTCGAGCGCGAACTCCGCCCGATCGGCGCTCCCATCGGCGAGAGCTTCGGCGATGTCCCGGTACACGACGGCGAGGTCTTCCAAAATCCTCCGCGACGCCCTTTCCACCCTCGATTTCGGATTCCCCGGAACGAGCGCGCTCACCGTGAGAGCCGCCGCCCCTCCGACGAGGGCTTCCAAAAGCCTGTCCGGCGAGGCGCCGTACGTGCTCGGGTCGAGGGTGGCGACGAGCGTCGCCGAGACCCCCGCCTCGGTGACGAACATGATGCCGCTCCGAACCACGAGCGCGACCGACATCGCCGCGCCCACTATGACGGCTGTCTGAAACGGCCCCGTCCCGATGAGGTGCATGACGATGCCCGCCACGCTCAGTCCGACGGCGAGCCCGAGGAGCCACTCCGCCGCCCGCCTCAAAGTCTGCCCGGACAACGCCCCGACGCATATCACCGAAGCAATGACCGCGATGACAGGACGCTCGCTCCCGAGGAGCATCGAAGCCAAATACCACGCAAGCCCCACGCTCATCGCCGTCTGAACCACCGGCCACGCCCCACCCCGCAGACGCTCGAACCCGTCGCCGAGCCTCCGCCGCAACCTCGCCGCGCAAACCTCCCTCAAATTCTCGACCTTCCCGGAAAACGCCATCGCACCTCCTTTCGAAAAGAAATTCCTCTCTGATGTAATCGTTTCCAGACCGGGAAGTTAACACGATGTGTCGCATGGACAAGGGCCTTGAGCGAGGTCGAAACACTTTGTTACCAAACCGTTGCAAAAAGAAGAGCCGACCCGGAAAAGCGGGACGGCTCCAAAGAGGATACATGTCCGCTTTTCAGCGGCGGAGGCGGTATGCGAGGAGTCCGCCCGCGACGAGGGCGAAGCCGCCGAGGACGCTGAGTATCGGGATCCCCCCAGTGTCCGGGAGGAGTTTTTGCACGGCGTCGTTCATAGCTGAGAGGACACCCGTCTCCGGCTCGGTGGCTTCGTCCGACCTCGCGGCGTCCGTCGAGTCGGCGGGTCGCTCGGTGGCGGCTCCGTCCGAGACGGCGGATATGGTCGGCTCGACCGGGATGGCGGTGGTTTCCTCCACTCCGGCGTTTCCGTCTCCGGCGCTTCCGTCTCCGGCGCTTCCGTATTGCTCCTCGGCGGCGTTTGTTCCGTATTTTCCGCGGACGACGCTCTCGTTTCGCGCTTCGGAGATCGGGCTTTCGGGTTGCGAGGCGGTTTCATCGGAGGCGGCTTCATCGGAGGGGGCGGCGAGGGAGGCTATGTACGATGACTGTTCGGCGCGGTCGAGGCGACCGTCGCCGTTCGAGTCGGCGGCGGCGAAAGAGGAGCCGAGCGAACCATCGAAGGCGAGGCTTTGGCAGACTTCGGCGTCTCCGTATCCGCGGTTGCTCCAGTCCACGAAGGGTCGCTCGGCGGGGATGCCGTGTTCGGAGACCATCGCCGCGCATTTATCGAGGGTGAGGGGGCTTCGATCCGGG
>Ga0136627_1000902_pt1 | contig 11612 bp, 12 predicted proteins | sample AntDrymUQ4892206_2_FD_104652 | JGI IMG/M metagenome (GOLD analysis project Ga0136627, IMG submission 104652) | Polar desert sand microbial communities from Dry Valleys, Antarctica - metaG UQ489 (22.06) | ecosystem: Environmental > Terrestrial > Soil > Desert | place: Antarctica: Dry Valley... | reverse complement strand
GGGTGCTGGCCGGGATCTCGTCTCCGGCGCCGCCCGGGTGGTCCTCCGGCGCCGCCTGGCCGCCGCCGTGGCCATCGGGAAGACCCGCTCCGGAGTCCTCGGGCGCGGTCTCGGTCTCGGCGGGGCCGGTCTGAGTGGGTGCCGTGTCCGCGGGAGTGGTGGCGGTGGAGGTCTCGGTGCCCGCCGATTCCTGGCTCACACGGCCCTCGTCATCGCCGCCGCACGCGCCCAGGGCGAGGGCAAGGCCGAGAGCGGTGACCGCCGCCGCGCGGAAGCTCATCGCGGGCTCACCACGCCGGCCGCCGCGATCTTGCTCCTCATCGCTCGACCAGGTTGGAGCGAAGGAAGCCGATCGTGCGCGACCACGCCTGCTGGGCCGCGTCGGCGTCGTAGGTTCCCAGCCGGTTGGTGTCGTTGAAGAACGCGTGGCCGTCTCCCTCGTAGAAGTGAAACTCCACGGGCCGGCCCGACGCGTCCGCGATCTCGGACTCGAGCGCCTTTGCGTCGTCGACTCCCACGAAGTCGTCAGCGGTGCCGAAGTGGCCCTGCACCGGCCCTGCGATCTTCGAGAAGTCCGGCTTGCCGTGGGGCATCACGTAGTAGAAGGTGACCGCCGCCCGTACCTTCGGGTTCAGCGTGGCGGCCCACACCGACAGCCCGCCCCCCAGGCAGAACCCCACCGAGCCGACGCCCTCTCCCTGATAGCCGTCCTGCCCGGCGAGGAAGTCCACCGCGCCCCGCATGTCCGCCTCGGCCCGCTCCATCGACATGGCCATCATCTTCTGCTCGGCCTCGTCGGGCTGGTCGGTGGTCTCGCCGCGGTAGAGGTCCGGGGCCAGAGCGAAGAAGCCCTCGGCGGCGAAGCGGTCGCAGACGTCCTTGATGTGTTCCTCCAGTCCCCACCACTCCTGCAGGACGATGGTGCCGGGGCCGCCGCCGGACTCGGGGACCGCTAGGTATCCCGGGGCGGTGCCGCCGTTGGCCTGAAACTCGACGTCGGGCATGCGTTGGGTCTCCTTCGGTGGTGGACGGGCGCTGACCGGCGACAGTATCTAAGCGATCATTCCTCCTCGGGACCTTCGAGCTCGAGCTCGCGGGCCAGCTCCCAGCCGACCGCAACGCCGACCAGCATGCCCATCCGGGTCTCCTCGGCGAGCAGGGTGCGCAACGCGGCGAGGCCTTCGGCTTCGTCCGCCGCGTTCGTGACCCGGCGCACCTGGGACTCGTGGGCCTCGCCGAACCAGCCGCCCGCGTGCAGCGCCTCGTTGAGGATCCGCTGCAGCTGCGGCGCGATCCGGGCCACCCGCTCCTCGGCCTCGCGGAATCGCTCGGGAGCCGTGAGAGCCTCGAGAGCGCGGTCGAGCTCCTCGTCGTCGAAGGTGCGCCGGCCGGCCACGCAGCGCCCCGTCAGCGCCGGGAGAGCGTGGGAAGCAGGAGACCGAGCAGCGCACCCACGAGCGCCCCGACCACGCCGGCGACCACGTTGGCCTCGGGCACGGCGATCGGCATCGCCAGCAGCACCGCCGCGAACACGTACACGCCGATCAGGTCGCTGCCGCGCTCCTCCCCCGCCCGCGCGGCCCGCCGGTCATCCACGTACCAGGCCGTGAGCATCCCCAGCGCCGATCCGTTGGCCCCGAGGACCAGGTAGAGGGGGTCGCTCTCGAAAAGGGTCCCCACGTCGGCGGCCACCGCCGCCGCCGCTCCAGCAGCGCCGGCAGCCAGGAAGACGAGGACCAGGGCCGGGCCACCGAAGCGGCGCTCGAGCAGCATTCCGAAGACCCCGACAGCGAGCAGGGCCACGAACTGGTAGGCGAGGTTGTCGTGGACGAAGGGGGCCGTCAGATAGCGCCAGGGCTGCTCGTCGAGTCCCATGACGATGCCGCCAACGTCGTTGAGCGCGACCTCCTGGGTGGCGAGCACCAGAGTCGCGATCAGCGACAGGGCGATGAGGGCGACCGTGGCCGTAGGCCGCGTCTCGGGGGCGATCCCCTGGATCTCGTCGGGCCGCAGGCGCGAGAGCCGCGGCCGGCGGCGTTCCTTGACGCGCGGCTGGGCGTCCTCTCCCGGTCGCTCGAGCTTGGGAGCGCGCTTGCGCACACGCTGGCCGCAGTAGGGACACTCCGTGACGTAGGGGCTGACCTCTGACCCGCAGTTCTTGCACACGACGAAGAGGTCGGGCTGGCTCACTGCAGTGAGAGTAATTGGTCAAAGGGGCGACGCCTCCCTTCACAACTCCCTTATACCCCGCGCGCCGCGCGAGCGGAGCCTCAGGAGACCGGGGCCGGGGGAGCGCTGGCCTCGACTATCTCGCCCACCACCTCGCGCATGTCGTGGTTGGCCTCGAAGACCACCAGCTGGCGCGCGCCGCCGTTGCCGTTCTCGAGCAGGTCGTCGACTCCCTCCAGCGCATCGGCCGAGCCGAGGTCCTGCGCGTGTCCGCGGAGGCGGTCCACCAGCCGGCGCGCCAGCTCCTTCGTGCGCACGCGGTCGCGGCTGGGCAGGTCCACCAGCTCGCCCTCCATACCGTGGCGCGCGGCCAGCCACTTGTTCTCGTCGAGCATCTCGTACGGGTACCGCGAGAGCTGCTCGCCCGAGTCGAAGTGCTCGGCCAGCTCCTTGACCATCGCCTGCACGAGAGCGGCCAGGCCGAGCGTGTGCTCGAGGCGCGTCTGGGAGTCCATCACCCTGATCTCGACCGTGCCGAACAGCGGGTGGGGCCGCACGTCGTACCAGAGGTAGGTGTAGTCGGCGATCACCTTGCTCTGCTGCATGAACTCGATCCGGCGGGTCCAGTCCTCGAAGTCGTCGTAGCGCGGTGGGATGCCGACCCTGGGGAAGGCCCGGAAGATGGGCGTGCGCGCCGAGAGCAGCCCGGTCTCGTGTGCGCGCCAGAAGGGCGAGTTGGCCGACAGCGCCAGCAGCACGGCCAGGTGCACGCGCATGCCGTTGGTCACGTGTATCGCCTTGTCGGGATCGTCGATTCCCACGTGCACGTGGATGCCGAAGATCAGCTCCTGGCGGGCCACGAACTGCAGCCCCGCGATCAGGTCGCGGTAGCGGGGGCGCGAGACGATCCGCTGGTCCTCCCACTTCGCGAACGGATGGGTGCCGGCGGCGCCGATCGCCAGTCCCCTCGCCGATGCGGCGGCCTGAACCTCGCGGCGCAGGCCCTCGAGCTGGGCCCCGGCCTGCTCGGTGTTCTCACAGGGGTCGGTGGCGATCTCGCACACCGACTCCATCAGCTCGGGCTTGACCTCGCCCTCGGTCTCGCTGTCGCCGAGGTCCTGCAGCAGGCCCTCGATCGAGTTCACGAGATCGAGGGTCTCCGCGTCCACGATCATCAGTTCCTCTTCGATCCCGAGGGTGTAGCTCGGGCCAGTGAACTGGTGCTCCACGGAGCCACCTTATCCGCCGGGACGGCTGTGCAAACGGCGCTGAGCAGGGTCCGCCGGCAACCTCGCGGGAGGCGACGAGCCCCGCTGGTGACCCCCCGGCCGGCCACCAGGTTTCCTCGTTACGAGCGGTGGTAGCCTCTCCCGGCCGTGAAGATGCGCCAATCACTCGCGCAGTTCGAGGCGGCCTTCCGCGAGGAGGCCGCCGAGTCCGTGCAGCGGCGGGAGACGCTGCGCCACCAGGCGGTGCATCGCTCGCGTGCCCGCCGGGTCGAGCGCGTCCAGAAGGCGGGCACGATGCGGTTCATCGGGCTCTGCCTGGCCATCCTGACCACCACGGTCGTGGTGACCCTCGTGATGTTCCAGGCCCTGGCCATGCTGGCCGGCTGAGCCGGTCGTCTACTCCGGCGCCTTCAGCTGATCCAGCGCCTCATCTACCTCGGTGCCCTCCGCCGCATCGGCGTCGCGATCCTTCTGGATGTCGACCCATACCTCCTTGCGGAAGACCGGCACGGACCGGGGCGCTTCGATTCCGATCCGGACCTTCTCGCCCATGATCGCGAGCACCGATATCTCGATGTCGTCACCGATCATGATGCTCTGATTGCCTTTGCGCGTCAGGACGAGCACAGGGCGCCTCCCGCTCGGGTGAATTGCCGACCCCCTCAGGTCCGGACAACCTCATGAATCTAAGCACCAGTATGGCGGGAACGCCAAACGAGTCGCCCCGGGGATTCGACCCGGACCCGATTGGTAGTGTCCCCGCCTCCTTGGCACGTCGCTCGCTCAAGCCCCAGCTGAACCAGGTCCGCACATGGGTGCGCCAAGGCCGCACCGACGCCTGGATCGCGCACCAGCTCGACGTGTCGGCCAAGGACATCACCGCGTTCAAGGGCGAGCACGACCTGGCGGCCGGTGAGGCCGCCGCGGGCGAGAGCGATCTCTTCGGCCCCCGCGTCGAGGAGGAGGAAGTCGATCTGCGTGCCGCCGACGAGGCGCTCGTGGCCGCGGCGCTCGAGGCCGAGCAGGACGAGGAGCCCGGCGCGGACGACGACGAGGCCACCGACGGCGCGGGCGACTCCGACAGCGAGGACGGCGACGACAAGCCGCGCCGGCGCCGGCGCGGTCGCCGCGGTGGCAGGGGACGCGCGCGTACCCGCAAGGCGCTCGACGGCACCTTCGACCACGGCGAGGAGGGCTACGGCCTCTGGCTCGACCCCGCGGTCCAGGACGACGCCGTGTACGCCGAGCACTGGGCGGGCCACCGCCCAGTCACGGTGGCCGTCGAGCCCGACCGCATCGTGATCACCCGCGCCGGCGAAGACGCCGGCAACGGCTCCGGTGACGACTGACCGCTCGCGGCCGCTCTCAGCGCTCGTCCGCGGAGCGGGTACGGCCGCCGGCGAAGTCGGCGGCTCCCCGGGCGTAACGCCAGAACGCCGCGTCCACGACCGCGGAGGCATCCGCCCCGGCGAAGCGGCGCTGGGCCACGTCCTCGGCCCAGTCGGTGCCCTCGTAGTAGAGGTCCACCAGCTCGCCGACCCCGAACCTGGAGCCCAGCCGGCGGCGCAGCTCTTCGAGCACGTGGTCGACGACCCGATCGAGGTGAGACCGCTCAGCCGGCTCGGCGTCGCGCAGCCGACGCTCGCCGTCCTGCCACTGGGACATCGCATTCTCGAGCGCGGGCACGGTCAGGCCAGGTCCGTGGCCGCGTCGTAGACCTCGGCGGCCGGGCTCGACATCACGCGGTCGGACATCTCCTGCTTGAGGAGGTCCAGTCGCGCCTCCTCCTGCGGGCTGCGCTCCTTGCGCGCCAGCGCGATGAACTCGTCGGTCACGAACCCCTCGCGGACCACGAGGGTCACCGTGCGCTCGCGGTAGCCGACCCGGAACACGAAGCGCTCGAGCGTCGTGCCGCGCTCGGGCCGGGCGAGCTCGGCGTCCAGGAGGTAGCGCTCACCCGTCACGGCGCGGGCGACCATCTCGAAGCCGTCCCTCGCGCCGGGCCCTCCGAAGGCCGTCGCCACGTTGATCTCTCGCCGTTCGAGCGGGCCGCCGGGGTCCAGCAGGCCGAAGGCGCGCTCCATCACCTTGAAGGCGTGCGCCACCCCGCCGGGTGAGCCCGGCCCGTGGTAGAGCATCATGTCCTCGTAGGAGAACGAGAGCAACCGGCCTCCCTCGCGGACGTGGATGGCGGTGCACGGGCGCTCCTGCGCGCGGCGCCACCGGACGCGCTCCTCCTGCGACAGCTCCCCGAACGGTCCCACGCGGCTCATCATGCCAGCGTGACGGGAGGTGGGGGCGCGCTCAGGACCGAGTGGGGTTGTGGCGCTGCTACTCCGGCGGGTTCTCGATCACGTAGGCGCGCTCGCCCAGGCGCACCATGCCGAGGCGGCGCGCCTCTCGCTCGAGAGCGGCAGGGTCGCTCAGCTCCTTCGCCCGCTGTGCGAGCCGGGCGTTCTCCGCCTTCAGCTCGTCCAGCTCCTGTCGCTGGGCGCTGGCCGTGCCCGACTGCTCGATCCAGTGCTTGGCCGGTGAGATGTAGAGCAGCAGGATCACCCCGAGCACCCCAAGCAGCGCCATCCGGCCGAGGCGGTCCCAGCGGATGGCGCTCTTGCGCCGCTGGTGGGAGGCACGGCGAGGGGCCCTCGTGGCGCTGGCGGCGGCCATCAGAGCCCTATTTCACACCCGGCCGGATCCTCCTCTTCCGAAGGCCGATCGGCCAGGGTACTGGGCGCGGTCTCCCAGGGCCTCCTCGATGCGCAGCAGCTGGTTGTACTTGGCCACCCGGTCCGAGCGCGAGGGGGCGCCGGTCTTGATCTGGCCGCAACCGGTGGCCACGGCCAGGTCGGCGATCGTCACATCCTCGGTCTCGCCCGAACGGTGCGACAGGACGGCCGTGTAGCCGGCCTCCCGCGCCAGCCGGACCGCCTCGAGGGTCTCGGTCAGCGTGCCGATCTGGTTCACCTTGACGAGGATCGAGTTGGCCACGCCGCGCTCGATGCCGATGCCCAGGCGCTCGGGGCTGGTCACGAACAGGTCGTCGCCAACCAGCTGCACGCGGTCACCCAGGAGGTCGGTGAGGGCCTTCCAGCCGTCCCAGTCCTCCTCGTCCATCCCGTCCTCGATCGAGACGATCGGGTAGCGGCCTGCCATCTCCTCCCAGTAGGCGGCCATCTCCTCGGGCGACAGGTCTCGATCCTCGTGCTCCAGGCGGTAGACGCCTGCGGAGTGGATCTCGCTGGCGGCCGGGTCGAGGGCGATGGCCACGTCGTCCCCGGGCGTGTACCCGGCCGCCTCGACACCTTCGAGCACCACCTGCAGCGCGGCCTCGTTGGAATCGAGGTCGGGGGCAAAGCCGCCCTCGTCGCCCACGGCGGTCGACATGCCCCGCGCGCGCAGCGTGGCCTTCAGCGCCTGGAACACCTCGGCGCCCACCCGCAGACCCTCGGCGAAGCTCGGCGAGCCCACCGGGACGATCATGAACTCCTGGAAGTCGACCTTGTTGTCGGCGTGAGCACCTCCGTTGAGCACGTTCATCATCGGCACGGGCAGCACGCTGGCCTTCTCGCCGCCCAGGTGGCGCCACAGTGGCTGGCCCGCCTCCGCGGCCGCGGCCTTGGCGGCGGCCAGCGAGATCCCGAGGATCGCGTTGGCGCCGAGGCGGCCCTTGCTCGGGGTGCCGTCAAGCTCGATCATCGCGCGATCGAGCGCCGCCTGGTCGGTTACGTCGAGGCCGGTCACGGCCCGGGCCAGCTCGCCGTTGGCGTTGGCAACTGCCTTTGTCACGCCCTTGCCGCCGAAAGCCCGGCCCCCGTCGCGCAGCTCCACCGCCTCGAACTCCCCGGTCGACGCGCCCGAGGGCACCGACGCGCGGCCCGTGGCCCCGCTGGCGGTGGTCAAGTCGACCTCCACCGTCGGATTGCCGCGGCTGTCGAGGATCTGGCGCGCGGTCACCTGGCTGATCTCGCTCACGTGCTCTCGAGGCCCTCCTGTATTCGTTCGATGTACCGGTCCGATGCGGCCCCGCAGCGCGAGGCGCTCAACCCCCGCTCAGGGCCCGGAGGGAGCCTGGGGCTCGGGGGCAGGCTGGGGCGACGGAGCGCCTTGGGGGCCGGGGGCGCCCTGGGGAGGCGGCGCGCCCTGGGGAGGCGGAGCGCCCTGGGGAGGCGGAGCGCCCTGCGGCGGGACGGGAGCACCCTGCGGCGCCTGAGGCGTGCCGGGCGCACCGCCGGGGGCGGGGGCGGTATCGGTCTTCTCCCCCTCGGGCGCGTTGCTGCACTCCGCGATCCGGTAGTCGTCCGCGCACTCCGTCTTCTCCTTGTACTTCTCCCGGAAGCCCTTGATGAAGTCGTCGAGGACCTTCTGCTCGTTGGTCGAGCGCAGCTGCTGGGTGATCCTGTCCTTGGACTCCTCGAGGGTGGACTGCGACGCGGGCGTGATCTTGTCGACCTTGAAGACGTAGTAGCCGAACTGGGCCTTGATGGGCCCCTCGAGCTCGCCCTTCGGCGCGGAGAACGCGGCCTTCTCGAGGTCGCGGTCCTGCTGCCCGCGGGTGAAGTCGGTGAGCTTGCCGCCCTGCGCCTTGGAGGCGTCGTCGATCGAGAACTCCTTGGAGACCGCCTTGAAGCTGTCGCCGTCCTCGAGGGCCTGCTGGGCCTCCTCGGCCTTGTCCTCGGTCTTCGTGAGCACGAGGCTCACGTCGCGGGACTCGGGCGTGGAGTAGGTCTTCTTGTTCTTCTCGTACTCGGCGGCGATCTGCTCATCCGTGGGCGTGGCCTTGTCGTCGGTGATCTTCTTCGTGAGCTTGGTCTGCAGCTGGTCGAGCTTGACCCGGAAGAGGATGTCCTCCTCGGACATGCCGTTGTCCTCGAGGAACTTCTGGTAGTCGGCCTCCTTGGGGAAGGCCTGCTTCTTCTGGTCGTCGAAGCTCTTCTTGACCTCTTCGTCGGACACGGAGACGTCGCGCGTCTCGGCCTCCTGCTGCACCCACTCCGCCTGGATCAGGAACTGCATCACCTGGTCGCGCAGATCCTCGTACTGCTGCGTGCACTGCTTCTTGAGCGCGTCCTCGGTGGGCTTCGGAGCCCCCTCCGGCTGGGGCTGGGACCGCAGGCCGGCTACGCACTTCTCGTAGTCCGGCGGATCCGGGGCCACGGCCGGGCCGCCCTGACCGCCCTGGGAGGCGCCGGCCGCGGCGTTCTTGTACCAGCGCTCGAACTCTTCCTTGCTGATGGTGGAGTCCCCGACCTTGGCCACGGCGCTGGGCGGCAGGTCGTTGCCGCAGCCCGCGACGGCGGCTGCGCAGAGACCGGCGAGGGCGGACGCGGCGAGAGAGCGTGCTGGCGTGAGTCGGGAAGTCATGGCCTCGGTTCTAGGTGGAAAGTCTCAAGCGCGCCTAAGGGTCTGAGGCGCGGAGCCGCCGGCGCGGTGGCGCTCCATTCGCGGCGACGGCGGATGGTAGCGAAGGCTCCCGCGTCCGACGAAGGTCATTCAGGAGCGGGTGACGTGACCGCCTCGAGGATCGCCTCGGCGGCGGCGACCACCGCCGGGAAGCGCGCCGCGGCGTCGTCGGGCACGCGCACCCTCACCGTGGAGCGCCCGGACTCGTACACGGCCTCGGGGATCCGCGCGCGCAGCAGCTTGACCCTGCGCGAGTCCAGCTCGACCGGGGCAACGGAGAGGCGCCCGCCGGCGAAGTCCACGCTGCGGGCCCCGGCGCGGCCGAGCTTGATGCGCGCGTCCTGCACCCGGATCAGGTTGTCGAGCGGCTCGGGCACGGGCCCGAAGCGATCCTCGAGCTCCTCCCTGAGCATGATCAGAGAGGCGATCTCCTTGGCCCCGGCCACCCGCCGGTGGATCTCGATCTTGGCCGCCTCGTAGGGCACGTAGTCGCCGGGCACGTAGGCATCCACCGGCAGATCAACACGCACCGGCTCCGGCGCCTCGTCGGCGGAGTCGCCGGCGAGCGCGGCCACGGCGTCGTCGAGCATCGACACGTACAGCTCGAAGCCGATCGCCGCGACGTGTCCCGACTGATCGTCGCCCAGCAGGTTGCCGGCGCCGCGGATCTCCAGGTCGCGCATGGCGATCTTGAACCCCGAGCCGAGCTCGGTGTAGTCGGAGAGTGTGGCCAGGCGCGCGCCTGCCTCCTCTGTGAGGGCGGCGGCGCTCGGGTAGAGCAGATAGGCGTAGGCACGCTCTTTTGACCGGCCCACCCGGCCCCGGATCTGGTAGAGCTGCGCGAGCCCCAGGTCGTCGGCGCGCTCGACCACCAGCGTGTTGGCGCTGGAGATGTCCAGGCCGGACTCGATGATCGTGGTGCACACCAGGACGTCGGCCTCGCCGCGCAGGAAGCCCAGCATCACCTCCTCCAGCTTGCGCTCCTCCATCTGGCCGTGGGCCACCATCACCCGCGCCGAGGGGCACATCGCGCGCACGCGCTCGGCCGTCTCCTCGATCGTCTCGACCCGGTTGTGCAGGAAGAACGTCTGCCCCTTGCGGGCCAGCTCGCGCTCGATGGCGCGGCGCACCAGCTCCTCGTCGTACTCGCCCACGTAGGTCTTGACGGGGCGCCGGCCCTCGGGCGGGGTCTCGATCACGGAGATGTCACGCAGGCCTGCCAGGGACATCTGCAGCGTCCTGGGGATCGGCGTGGCGCTCAGGGAGAGCACGTCGACACGCAGGCGAATCTGGCGCAGCAGGTCCTTCTGCTTCACCCCGAAGCGCTGCTCCTCGTCCACGATCAGCAGCCCGAGGTCCTTGGGCCGCACGTCGCGGGAAAGAAGCCGGTGGGTTCCCACCAGGATGTCCACCTTGCCCTCCTCGAAGGCCTTCAGCGCCTCGCGCGTCTCCTTGGCGGAGCGAAACCGCGAGACGTGCTCGATCCGGAAGGGGTAGTCGCGCAGCCGCTCGGAGAACGTGCCGAAGTGCTGCTGAGCCAGCACCGTGGTGGGCACGAGGAACATCACCTGGCGCGAGTCGGCCGCGGCCTTGAAGGCCGCCCGCAGCGCCACCTCGGTCTTGCCGTAGCCCACGTCGCCGCAGATCAGGCGATCCATGGGCCGCGCCTCCTCCATGTCCGCGCGCACCGCCTCGATCGCGTCCAGCTGGTCCGGGGTCTCGCGATAGGGGAACGCCCCCTCGAACTCCGCCTGCCACTCGCCGTCGTGGGGGAAGGCGTGACCGGCACGGCGCTTGCGCTCCGCGTAGAGGTTGATCAGCTCCCCCGCGAGGGCCTCGGCGGCGCGGCGGGCGCGCAGCTTCATCTGCTCCCACTGCTTGCCGCCGAGCTTGGACAGCGGCGGGTCACTCGCGTCCGCGCCCAGGTACCTGCTGATCTTGTGCAGCTGGTCGCTGGGCACGAAGACCCGGTCCGAGTCGCGGAACTCGAGCTCGAGGTAGTCGCGCGTCACGCCGCCGACCGACTTGGTCTCGAAGCCCGTGAAGCGGGCGATGCCGTGGTCCTCGTGCACCACGGGCGAGCCGGCGCGCAGGTCGGTGAAGCTGGCCATCGCTCCCGCGCCCGTGCGCGGACCGGCGGTGCGCTCGCCTCCGCGGCGGCGGCGCAGGAGGCGGTGCTCGGGCAGGATCGCGAGCTTCAGCGAGGGCGAGAGGAAGCCCTCCCGCAGGCTGGCGGCGGCGAAGGAGACGCCCGGCTCGGCCGGGGCCGGGCGACCGTCGAGGAAGTCGGCCCGCACGCGGTCGAGGTTGTACGCGGCGCGCTCGGCCTCCCCCCGGCGCGTCCAGGCCACGATCGTGCGGTAGCCCGAGCGCACCAGCTTCTCCAGCTCGGGCTCGGCCTCGCGCAGCGAGCGGGCGGCGCTGTCGGCGGCCTGGGCGCGGAAGGTGTGGGGCTGGTCGCCGGAGATGCTCGACAGCCGCAGCGACGCCCGAGCGTCGAGGGCCGCGGTCAGGCGCTCGGGCGCCACGTAGAGGTGGTGGGCGTCGGAGTCGTGGAAGCTCGTGGTCACGTCGTCCCAGAGGTCGCGCAGCGCAGGTGCCAGCTCCTCTTCGGCCGCCACCACCACGAGGCCCTCGGCGGGCATCAGGTCCAGCAGCTCACCGAAGCGGTCGACGGGCAGCAGGTCCGCAATGTCGGGGCGCTCGCCCTCCTCGCTCTGCGCCGCCATCTCCGCGAGCTCGCGGTGCTCGGGACCCAGCTCGGCGGCCGGCTCGATCGCCACCCGCTCGACCTCCTCCAGCGAGCGCTGGGTG
>Ga0136627_1000900_pt1 | contig 11623 bp, 13 predicted proteins | sample AntDrymUQ4892206_2_FD_104652 | JGI IMG/M metagenome (GOLD analysis project Ga0136627, IMG submission 104652) | Polar desert sand microbial communities from Dry Valleys, Antarctica - metaG UQ489 (22.06) | ecosystem: Environmental > Terrestrial > Soil > Desert | place: Antarctica: Dry Valley... | reverse complement strand
GGATCATCACGACGGCTCACTGCTACTCATCGCGAACGCGATAATGGACAGTGCAAGCGACACTGAGGTCGCCGGCGCCTACCACCACGCCGTCGGACGGCTAGAAGCGATGACCACCGCGCTGTCTCGCCCGGTAGAGCCGAGCATCTCGACCCTGGGCCGCCCCGAACCCGTCAGCTACAACAGCACCATGACCGCCGACGAGTATGCCAACGCGGTGCGCGAATGCATCACCGCCATCGAGACGGGGGAGTGCTTCCAGATCGTGCCGAGCCAGCGGTTCCATCGTCGTACCGACGCGAATCCCCTGGATATCTACCGGGTATTGCGCGCCACCAACCCCAGCCCGTACATGTACCTGCTTCGCTTCGACGGCTACGACATCGTCGGCTCCAGTCCTGAGACACAAGTGAAGGTTGACAACGGTCGAGCGTTACTACGGCCCATCGCCGGCACCAGGCCGCGTGGCGCCACATTGCAAGCCGACGCCACGCTCGCCGCCGAGCTGATCGCCGACCCCAAAGAGCGCGCCGAACATGTGATGTTGGTCGATTTGGGCCGCAACGATTTGGGCCGGGTTTGCCGTCCCGGCACCGTGGACGTAGTCGATTTCATGGAGATCGAACGCTACAGCCACGTGATGCACATCGTCTCCACCGTGACCGGGGAGCTTGAGCCCGACCGCACCGCCTATGACGTGTTGGCGGCGACGTTCCCGGCAGGCACACTGAGCGGATCGCCGAAGGTGCGGGCGATGGAGATCATCGACCAACTCGAACCCACTCGGCGCGGCCTTTACGGTGGGGCGGTGGGGTATTTGGACTTCGGCGGCGGCATGGACACCGCCATCGCGATTCGTACCGCGTTACTGCTCAACGGTGTGGCATACGTGCAGGCCGGAGCCGGTGTGGTTGCCGATTCCGACCCGGTGGCCGAAGAGCAGGAGTCACGCAATAAGGCCGCTACGGTGTTGTCGGCGGTAGCGGCGGCGCAGACCCTGAAACCTGCCCGATGAGTGGCACGCAGGAGACCTTTTCGCAGGCGAGGACCCCGCACGACGTGACCCCGCACGACGTGACACCACAAGATGTGGCACGTCGCCGGGGGCGCGTCGAACTCGGTGCCGCTGTGCTGCTCGCGGCGATCGGTGGTGGATTGGCGCTGTTTGCGACATCCCGCCAATGGTGGGTTGAGCAGATGCCACGGCCTACCCCGTTGCCGTCACTGCGCGAGCCGATCAGCGGCACCGACGTAGCGCCGTGGAGCGCCGCCGCGGGCCTGGTCAGCCTGGCAGGCGCGGCAGCACTGCTGGCGACGCGACGGTTGGGTCGGCTCCTGGTCGGTCTACTGGTATTCGTTGCGGGTGTCGCGTTAATTATGGCCGGCTTGCTTGGTCTAAGTGCCGATGGCAGTGCTGGGGCGCGTCGAATCCAGTTGATCCTGGCATGGCCGGTGGCAACCGTCGTCGGCGGCGCGCTCGGTATGGTTGCGGGCGTACTGACCTGTTTGCGTTTTTCGCGCTGGAGTACGCAATCGACAGGGCTGAGTTCCCGATACGAAGCGCCCGGTAAACCGCATAATCGGGCTGACATCGCGGGTGCTCGCCTCGATCCGTCGTTGCTGTGGGACGCTTTGGACCGTGGCGTCGATCCCACTCGAGAACATGCGCAAGAATCCACACAGCCACCCCCAGCTGGGCGTGTGGAGAAGGTTAAGTAGCATCGCCGCAATGGTTAAAACCGGGGTTGGAGTCACAGTGACAGTGCTCGATGACATCCTCGTCGGCGTTCGTGAAGAACTCGCCAAGCGTGAGTCACAGACGCCGATCGAGCAGGTCAAAGAGCTGGCGGCTGCCGCGCCGGAAGTGCGCGATGCACTCGCCGCACTCCGTGCGCCTGGTGTAGGAGTAATCGCCGAGGTTAAGCGGGCGTCACCTGCCCGAGGTGAGTTGGCGGCGATTCCCGATGCCGCGGCACTAGCCCTGGAGTACGAGGCAGGTGGAGCCCGCTGCATCAGTGTGCTCACCGAGCCGCGTCGTTTCCGAGGTTCGCCGGCCGACTTAGCAGCCGTGCGGCGGGCAGTAGATGTGCCGGTGCTGTGCAAGGACTTCATCGTCTCCAGCTACCAGGTATTGGAGGCTCGGGCACAAGGCGCCGACATGTGCCTACTGATCGTGGCCGCCCTGGAAGACAACGCGCTGGTCGGCCTATTGGAGCGAGTGGAATCGCTGGGCATGACCGCGTTGGTGGAAGTGCACACCGAGGCCGAGGCCGACCGCGCACTGCGGGCAGGGGCCAAAGTGGTGGGAATCAATGCCCGCGACCTGAGCACGCTTACCGTGGATCGATCGATTTTCGAACGAATCTGTCCCGGGCTCCCTTCAGGCGTACTGAAGATCGCGGAGTCCGGCGTGCACGGCCCGCATGAGCTCATCGGCTACGCCGGTGCCGGTGCCGACGCGGTGCTGGTCGGTGAGAGTCTGGTCACCAAGAAGAGCCCCCGTGATGCCGTGGCCGAGCTGGTAACAGCCGGGGCGCATCCGGCAACGCCCCGGACGCCGCGATGAGCGAGCGCACGCTTATAAAGGTATCGGGGACCGATGTGCCGGGGACCGATGCAAGCATGCCCGATGTAACCGGGCACTTCGGTCGGTTCGGTGGCCGATTCGTGCCCGAGGCCCTAGTGGCCGCGCTGGACGAGTTGACGCAGGCCTACACCGAGGCGATGGTCGACGACGACTTCACCGGTGAACTCGACCGGTTACTGGTGCAGTACGCCGGCCGGCCCAGCCTGCTCTACGACGCCCACCGACTCTCGGAGCGGCTCGGAGCCAGAGTGCTTCTCAAGCGCGAAGACCTAAATCACACCGGCGCGCACAAGGTGAACAATGTGCTCGGCCAGGCGTTACTAACCAAACGCATGGGTAAGCGGCGCATCATCGCCGAAACCGGCGCCGGACAACACGGGGTAGCCGCCGCCACGGCCGCGGCGCTGTTCGATCTGGAATGCACCGTGTACATGGGTGAGGTCGATACACAGCGCCAGGCGCTCAATGTGGCCCGGATGCGGCTGCTGGGCGCGCGGGTGGTCCCGGTGACTTCTGGAAGTCGCACCCTCAAGGATGCCATGAATGAGGCGTTCCGTGACTGGGTAGCGACCGTGGACGAAACGCATTACGTCATCGGCTCGGTGGGCGGACCGCACCCGTTCCCGATGATGGTGCGCGATTTCCAACGCGTGATCGGAGCCGAGACTCGCCGGCAGTCCCTGGATTTGTTGGGCCGGCTGCCGGACGCGGTCTGCGCTTGCGTGGGTGGCGGCTCGAATGCCATCGGCATGTTCTATGACTTTCTGCCCGACTCGCAGGTGGCGCTCTACGGCTTCGAGGCCGGGGGAGACGGGGTGGAGACTCCGCGCCATGCCGCGACCATCACCGGCGGCGAGCCGGGCGTACTACACGGAGCGCGCTCCTTCGTGTTACAGGACGAAGACGGCCAGACCCGAAATTCCCATTCCATCTCCGCCGGACTGGACTACCCCGGTATCGGACCCGAACATGCGTGGCTGCACGAGACGGGGCGCGTGCGATACGCGCCGATCACCGACGCCTCGGCGATGGAGGCGCTGCGTTTACTGTGCCGCACCGAGGGCATTATTCCGGCCATTGAAAGCGCGCACGCCCTCGCCGGAGCGGAATTGATCGCCGGTGAACTGGCGCAGAAGCTGGGGCGCACACCGGTGATCGTTGTGAATCTGTCGGGCCGAGGCGACAAGGACATGGAGACCGCCGCTACCTGGTTCCATTTGGTGGAGAAGTCACTGTTGTCTGGGCAGCCGGTGGATGGGTCGTGAGCGTTCAGACTGTCTTCGATGCCGCCCATGCAGAGCAGCGCCGGGTGCTGATCGGCTATCTGCCCGTCGGCTTCCCCAACTTGCCCGAATCCCTTGCCGCAATGCGGACCATCGTGGCCGCGGGAGTCGACATCGTCGAGGTCGGCGTGCCCTATTCCGACCCGGTGATCGACGGTCCCACTATTGCGGCGGCGGCTCAAGCCGCGCTGGAGTCGGGCACTCGGGTACGGCATGTCTTCGACGCGGTAGAGGCCGTGGCGGAAGCGGGCGCGGCGCCCATGGTTATGTCGTACTGGAATCCCATTGAGCGCTACGGTGTCGCTGAGTTCGCGCGGCAGCTCGCGTTGAGCGGAGGAGCGGGGATCATCACTCCTGACTTGCTGCCCGAAGAAGCCGGGGAGTGGCTTTCCGCCAGCGACCGTTACCAGCTGGACCGGGCGTTTCTGGTGGCGCCGAGTTCCACTGATGCCCGGCTGGTGTCGACCACTAGGGCATGCCGCGGCTTCGTCTATGCCGCGTCGGTGATGGGCGTTACCGGTATCCGTGAAGCCACGAGTGGTTGTGCCCCCGAGCTGGTGCGCAGGCTGCGTGCCATAACCGAGCTGCCGGTCGGAGTAGGACTAGGAGTCTCCGACGGGGTGCAGGCCGCGGCGGTTGCCAGTTATGCCGACGCCGTGATCGTGGGTTCGGCGTTGGTGCGGTGCCTGTCGGACGCGCCCGATTCCGACTCCGGTCAGCAAGCGCTGCACGAGCTGGTGGTCTCCCTCGCCGCCGCGGTGCGGGAGTAGCACCGGCTATCGCACCGAGGAACTGTGATGAAAGGTTTTTTCGTGATCGAAGATTCCAGACCGTCCCCTGGTGTTAGTCGACGTGGTCGTAACATAACTATTGCTTTACTCTGCGTGGCATTAGTACTGACTATCGCCCGTATTGTGAGCATCATAAACCCGGGCAACTACGTTATCATTGAATACCTGTTTGTTCGCCCGTTTGTAGCCGGTGTTTTGATTCTGGTTCTGTTAGCGGCTGCTTGCTGGCTCGGTCTACGTGGAAAATCAATTTTGCGTGCTACAGGTACAGTATTGGCTCTCATGGCCGCGGCAAGTTGGCTGTGCTTAGGTTTGATATCCCTGTGGTTCTCCGACGAAACGGAAGTTGATCGGGTACCTTCCCCCGGAGGCGGTTCTCTAGAAGTACGTGTTATTCAGGACAGCGGCGCGTTGACGACAACAGTGCTGGTCCGCAAATACGCAGGGCTCCTCAGCCGGGAATGGCACCTAGCGTGCTTTAGCGCCGATCCTGCTAACTCTTCTGTAGCCCCCACAATAGATGTCCAATGGATGGACGAGCGACACGTTCAACTTCAGGAATACAGCAGCACGTTCGACTTCACTTTCGACGCAAAGTCGGGGCGACCAGACAAGACGAAAGCATGCTGATACCGATGCATGGGGTACTCGAGCACCTTGATTGTGACCCACGTGCCGCGGTGGTTTCTGTCGCGGATCGCCGAACGTCTCATCGCCGAACGTGCCCATCCGGTCGAAGTGTAAAAGCAGTCGACCGGCCCGGACTGGGCCAATGGTGTGATGCGCTAGCCTTTCCGCCGTGGATACCAGCAAGCTATTGGCCTCGTTTCCCAGCCCCAGCGAATCGATTTGGCATATCGGACCGGTGCCGATTCGGGCGTATGCGCTCTGCATCGTGCTCGGCGTCGCGCTGGCCATCTTTATCACTGATCGACGGCTACGCGCTCGCGGTGGTCCGTCAGGTGCGGTGCTCGACATCGCCGTCTACGCCATCCCCGCTGGTATCGTCGGGGCCCGGCTGTACCACGTGCTCACCACCCCGGATTCCTATTTCGGCGCCGATGGCAGCCTGATCAATATCGTGAAGGTCTGGGAGGGCGGCTTAGGAATCTGGGGTGCCGTGGCCGGTGGCGCGGTAGGTGCGTGGTTCGGTTGCCGACAGTTGGGCATACCGTTGCGCGTTTTCGCCGACGTCGCAGCTCCGGGGCTGGTACTGGCGCAGGCGATAGGTCGGTTCGGCAACTGGTTCAACCAGGAACTGTACGGTCGACCGACGGACCTACCGTGGGCGCTGGAGATCGATGTCGATCATCGGTTACCCGAGTATTTCGCCCAGGCCACCTACCATCCGACGTTCTTATACGAGGCGCTGTGGTGTGTCGTGGTGGCGAGTTTGCTGTGGTGGACCGAACGGCGCTATGGCCTCGGGCGTGGCCGGCTGTTCGCGCTGTACGTAATGGCCTACACCACCGGCCGTGCCTGGATCGAGTATCTGCGGGTCGATGAAGCGCAGCTGGTGTTCGGAGTTCGGCTCAACATCTGGACCTGCCTGGTGGTGTTCCTCGGCGCATTGACCTACTTTGTGCTTAACAGCGGCCCCCGCGAGCAGCTCACTGCGGACGAATCGGGCAAAGTCCAGGTGCTAGAGGCCGATCAGCGCCCGGTGGATGAGGAACCGACTTCAGAGCCTTCGACTGAGACCTCCGGAGATAACGCGGAAGACGCTGACGCAGCCAACGGGGGATCTGCCGCCCGAAAGCACGCCCCACACTCATAACAACCTCTCCACCGCTGCACCGTTTCAGTAGTGCCGGGCGTCACAGCCACCGGCTACCGGAGTAGCGTTAACGGCATGACGCGTAGGGCGAAAATTGTCTGTACCATGGGTCCGGCCACTGCCACTCCGGAGCGCATGAGCGCTCTGATGGACGCCGGAATGGATGTGGCTCGGCTGAACTTCAGCCACGGCAGTCACGATGAGCATGCCCGGATGTATCAGCTGGTACGGGATGCGGCAAGCAGTTCCGGCAGTACGGTCGCCGTGCTCGCCGACCTACAGGGTCCCAAGATTCGGCTGGGGCGCTTCACTACCGGATCAACGGTGTGGGAGACCGGTGAGACCGTCACCATCACCGTAGACGGCTGCGACGGGGACCACGATCGTGTCTCCACTACCTACAAGCACCTGGCTACCGAAGTTCAGCCCGGCGACCGATTGCTGGTCGATGACGGCAAAGTGGCGCTTGAGGTCCAGGCCGTCGACGGCCCGGACGTGCAGTGCATGGTCACCGAAGGTGGACCGGTCAGCAACAACAAGGGGCTCTCGCTGCCTAACGTGAATTTGAGTGTTCCCGCGCTGAGCGAGAAGGACATTGCCGACCTGCGGTTCGCGCTCAAGCTGGGCGCCGACCTGATCGCGCTGTCGTTCGTGCGCACGGCCGACGAGATCAAGCTCGTGCACCAGGTGATGGACGAGGTCGGAATCCGTCGTCCGGTGCTGGCGAAGCTGGAAAAACCCGAAGCGGTACACCACCTCGAGGAGATCGTGCTCGCCTTCGACGGACTGATGGTCGCACGTGGTGACTTGGGCGTGGAGATGCCGCTGGAAGAAGTGCCGATCGTCCAGAAACGTGCGGTGCAACTGTGTCGGGAGAACGCCCGCCCGGTGATCGTGGCGACCCAGATGCTGGAGTCGATGATCGAGTGTTCCCGCCCCACGCGCGCGGAGGCATCCGACGTGGCTAACGCGGTGCTCGACGGCGCGGATGCGGTGATGTTGTCAGGAGAGACCAGTGTGGGGCGCTACCCGGTCATCACGGTACGCACCATGGCCCGCATCATCGCCTCGGTAGAGAACTCCGATCCGTCGGTGCCGCCACTGCAACACGACCCCAAAACCAAAGGCGGCGCGATCGCAGCCGCCGCCAAGCACATCGGCGAGGTTATCGGCGCCAAGGCCCTCGTGGCATTCACCCTCACCGGCGATACGGTGCGCCGACTGTCCCGCCACCACACCCAGCTGCCGATTCTTGCGTTTACGCCGCGGGCGGATGTTCGCGACCAGTTGGCGCTGTCGTGGGGGGTGCAGACGTTCCTCACGCCCGAGGTGGAGCACACCGACGAGATGGTGCGACAGGTGGACTCATTGCTGCAAGAGAGCGGTCAGGTGCAGGCCGGGGACTACGTTGTGATCGTGGCGGGTAGCCCGCCGAAGACCCCCGGTTCTACCAACGCGCTGCGGGTGCACCGCATCGGTGCCGACGTAGCACACCGCTAACGGTGTCGGCGCCGCTGACCGGCCAGCCCGCGGTCGATCAGCTGATAGCGCTGCTGGACTTAGAACAGATCGAGGTCGGAGTTTTCCGAGGCGTGAGCCCCGAGGTGCCACCGCAGCGTGTCTTCGGCGGACAGGTGGCCGGTCAAGCTCTGATCGCCGCCGGACGCTGCGTACCCGCTGATCGGCTGGTGCATTCGTTGCACGGGTACTTCATCCGGCCAGGTGATTCGAGTATGCCGTTGTTGTACTCCGTGGAGAACGTTCGAGACGGTAGCTCATTCTCGGTGCGCCGGGTGGTGGCGGTGCAGCACGGTGTCACGATCTTCTTCCTGTCCGCGTCGTTTCAGCGACCAGAGGTCGGGTTAGACCATTCCGGGCAGATGCCATTGGATGTGCCGCCTCCCGAAGAGCTGAGCACGCTGGTCGAGCAGCTAGCGCCGGTGGCGGATCGACTAGGGGTGTGGGGGCAGATTTCACGCCCGATCGATGTGCGATACGTCGGCACGCCGGGTTGGCTGACGAATCGGCCCGCGGAGCCCCGTCAGCAAGTGTGGATGCGCGTCGACGGTCAGCTACCCGACGCTCCGCGGCTGCATGCCTGCGCGATGACGTATGCCAGCGACCTGACGCTGCTGGACGGGGTGTTGGCCACTCACGGGCAGGTGTGGGGTCCCGGCGGTTTCACCGGGGCCAGCCTCGACCATGCCGTGTGGTTTCACCGACCGTTTCGGGCCGACGAGTGGATGCTGTACGACTGCGAATCGCCATCGGCGTCGGGGGCCAGGGGGCTGGCGACCGCCCGGTGCTACACCGCCGACGGACGACACGTGGCCACCGTGGTGCAGGAGGGCCTGCTCCGGCCTGTGGCAGAGCGGCGACGCTGAGCCACACCGGCGGCACTGCGGGCAGTCGCCGGCTGGTCACGGCAAGGACCCCAGTCATCCGGGCGAAATTTAGTGGTAGCATGTGTTCATGAACACAAACACCCTGACGGTGCGATTGCCGCGTGAGGAGTACCTACGCCTCACCGTAGTCGCGAAGGATCGTGGCAAAAGCTTGAATAGAGTCGTCCGGGAGGCGATATCGGCAGATTTGAATTCCGTCGCCCCAGCACAGCGGCAATGGAGAATGCCGGGCGTGGACACCGAACCTCCAACAGGCGTGCCTGAAGGCTGGGATCCGCGGCTGGAAGGATTTGGGCAGTGGTAGACACGCTGGTGGACACCAGCGTCCTTGTTTCAGCCGCTAATGCGGGTGAAGTTATGCACCGGCGCTGCTACACCGCGCTTACGACAGCACAGGGTCGTCTGCTGGTTTCACCATTGGTGGTGGCTGAAGCCGACTACATGATCGCGCGGCTGCGCCAGGTCTCGGCCGAGGTGGCGATGCTCCAGGATATTCGTGACAACATGACGGTAGCGCAGTTCACCAACGAGGATCTCGATCAAGCGATTGCGCTAGTTGAGCAATATGCGGATCTGAATATCGGAGTTACCGACGCCTCGATCGTGGTGTTGGCGGCTAAATACCACACCACGCAGCTACTCACTTTGGATCACAAGCATTTTCAGGCGATAGCGCCGCTAGCATCCGGGAGCCACTTCACGCTCCTCCCGCCCGGCTAAACGTCCGTAAGATTCACTCGCCGCTGTCGGCCACGGCCGTACCCGTCGATCGCCGAAGGCGCATCCGAATGTGGGGTATGTGGCCTTCGCTGAACTCCTCGCCCTCGGAGACGAAGCCGAAAGACTCGTACCAGGCACGCAAGTACGACTGAGCGTTAAGCCACACGTCACCCGGATTCTCCTGGAGCGCAAGCTCCATGAGCCGGCCGGCCAACCCGTTGCCTCGGCCTCGCGCGGCGGTGCAGACCCGTCCGATCTGCGTACTACCATCTGGGCTCTTTAAGACTCGGATCACCGACAGTGGAACGCCTTCATGTTCTGCCCAAATATGCCGCGTTTCCGGCTCGCAGTCTCGGCCGTCGAGCTCCTGGTAACGGTCATTCTGCTCGACAATGAAGACTTCCGTCCTCAGTTGCAGCAACTTATACAGTGCCTCTACGGTGAGCTGATCGAAACGGGCGGTTTTGATCTCGATATCTTGCACGCCGCGATTTTACCGAAAGAGTTGGGTCCGCGCCGCCGGGAGGCAGTAACGGCGCGAGATACTGAAAAAGAGAGGGCTCGCGATGTTACGCATGATGTTGAAGTCGAAGATCCATAGAGCCACGGTGACCCAGGCCGACCTGCACTACGTCGGCTCGGTAACGGTGGATGCGGACCTGATGGCGGCCGCTGATCTGTTCGTGGGTGAGCAGGTCACGATTGTCGACATCACTAACGGCTCCAGGCTGACCACCTATGTCATCGCGGGGGAGCGAGGCAACGGAATGCTAGGAATCAACGGTGCCGCGGCTCACTTGGTGCACCCGGGTGATTTAGTCATCTTGATCGCCTACGGAATGATGGATGAGACCGAGGCGGCTGCGTTCGAGCCACGGATCGTATTCGTGGACGAGAAGAACCGAGTCCTCGAGCTCGGCAGCGATCCGGCGCACCCCCCGGACGGTTTCGGCCTCACCAGCGGAGCCGATAGCCATCGGAGTGCGCTTGACGTCATGAGCCCGAACCCATGGGAAATACGCCGTAGTTCCTAGTGCAGGTGCCATACGCTCTCATGCCGAACACGGCGAGCTCGGCCAGCTCTCCGTTAAATGTACGCGCAGGCGGCAGACCATCGAAGGGGACCCGTGAACTCCGATCGCGCGGCCACGCCAACGTCACGTGAGGGTTGAAGCGGTCATGCCCACCACCCCCTGAACCTAAACCCGGCTCATCGGCCACTTCGTCGTAGCCGTACTTCAGTAACTGCTGCCGCCTTGGGTCGTCCCGCGGCGCATTGTCCACCACGTCGCGGATTCGGGCACCGGACGGATCCAGGTCGGGTAACCGCCCTCGGCGAAGAGGTTCGACCAGCGCGATGACGGCACGTTGCAGCTCTCCCCACGCCGGCGTTTTTTTGAAGTACAGCTCGGGGGCGCCATGTGGGTTATGGCGGTACTCCTTTCCATTCGCGGTAAGAGGCGGGAGAGTTCTCGCAAGCCGCTGCATGGCACGTGTGACGTCGTCTACTTCTGCCTTATCCACGCTGAGCATGAACAGCGACACATGAGGCTCACAGGGAACGCTGTTTTCACCATCTTTACTGGCCTTGCCGGCTTTGCCGCCTTCGTTAGGGAAAGGATCACCAAGCCGAAAAAACGACGACGAACCTTGTTCTAACATGCGCCGCGACAGAATATTGCTGCATGAAATGGCTTCCAAGCGTTGGCGCTCCGGCAGGACCAGCATCACATCCAGGGTCACGGGTGTCATGGTTGCAATCTAGAGGGCGTCGTTAGTTCTGTCAGGCTTCGACGGCTTAGTGTCCTTGAATCAGACGGTGCAGCTTTCCTGTGCATGATCGGAGTGCCGAGTGAGATTACGACGGAGACCCTGATGAATGTGATGCCGAGCCAAAATGCCGCAGGACATCCGGGATGCCGGATCGTCTCGCCACCGCGTCGCCGCTATCCGGATGGTTCCTTCGAGATCGTAAATCATGTCGCATCCTCATAGCGATGAGCTCTTGAGTCGCATCAAGAAGGTGTACGGCTCATTCGACGTGCCGAACTTCTCTTTTG
>Ga0136627_1000899_pt1 | contig 11642 bp, 10 predicted proteins | sample AntDrymUQ4892206_2_FD_104652 | JGI IMG/M metagenome (GOLD analysis project Ga0136627, IMG submission 104652) | Polar desert sand microbial communities from Dry Valleys, Antarctica - metaG UQ489 (22.06) | ecosystem: Environmental > Terrestrial > Soil > Desert | place: Antarctica: Dry Valley... | reverse complement strand
TCGGCCATCGTCGCGGTCGTCGAGCAAATTGGCCGCAATGATACAATCGAGGGGCAATTTCGGATAATTTCGGAGGCGTGGAAAGGGCTTTTATATGGGAAATGAGATGGGGATAATCAAGGACGTATGCTCGGCGCGGCGAAGGATAAACACGCTCGTTCTGGAGCAGATCGTGGGCCTCGCGGTGGAAATAGCGCGTGAGGGGAGGGAAGGGCGGAAGATCGGGACATTGTTCGTCGTCGGTGATTCGGAGGCGGTGATGCGCCAGTCGAAGCCGATGATCCTCGACCCCCTCGCCGGACACCCCGAGGACGCGAAACAGATTGACGACCCGAACCTCCGCGAGACGATAAAGGAGCTCGCGCAACTCGACGGCGCGTTCGTCGTCTCGAACGAAGGAGCCGTCCTCTCGGCGGCGAGGTACATTGACGCGAACTCCGAGAACATAAACGTTCCGCTCGGGCTCGGGAGCCGACACATGGCGGGGGCTTCGGTTTCGAGGAGCACGGACGCGGTGTCGGTCGTGGTGTCGGAGAGTTCGATGGTGAGGATGTTCGACGACGGGGAGCTTGTGTCGGAAATAGTCCCCGAAATCTGGATGTGGAACGGATACAACTCGAAGCTCGAAGGCCGCGTCTCCGCCCGCTCCGAACAGGAAATAACGGTCGTCGAAAAGGCGGAGTGATGAGTCGCCCCGAGAAAGTCGCGGAAGTCGAAAAAGTCCTCGCTTTCTGGTTCGGGCGCGAAGGCGACGAGGAATACGGCGAGTTCCGAAAAGCGTGGTTCGAGAGGAGCGACGACTTCGACCGCGAGGTGGCGAACCGCTTCTCCGGCCTCCATAGTCGGGCCGCCTCGGGCGAACTCGACTCATGGAGGGACGAGGCGGAAAGCGCGCTCGCGCTCATCATCGTCCTCGACCAGTTTCCGAGGAACATGTTCCGGGGCGACCCGAAAAGCTGGGCGACCGACGGAGCGGCCCTCGAAGCCGCGAAGCACGCCGTCGAGCGGGCATACGACCGGGAGCTTCCAGCCTTTCAAAGATCATTCGTATACATGCCGTACATGCACAGCGAAAACCTCGAAGATCAAAAACGGTGCGTCGAGCTTTTCGAGCTTATGGGCGAGAGCGGCAAAAACAACGTCGAATTCGCCATCGGACACATGGAGATCGTCGAGAGGTTCGGTCGCTTCCCGCACCGGAACGAAATCCTCGGGCGCGAGACGACACCGGAGGAGGCGGAGTTTCTGACGCGGCCGGGTTCGTCGTTTTGAGGTCGCTCCGTACCCGGCTTCGCCGCCTTCGGCTCCTCTCCGGTTATTGGTTTGTGGTTGTTGGTTGTTGGTTTTCAGTTTTTGCCAATAACCAACAACCACAAACCAACGACCGTCCTCGCAGAGGACACATTGGCTAATATCGGCCGCCCGCCGTGCGACGAGGGGGTCATAAAGAGCGGGCGTGGGTCGGCTCCTTGCGGGAGGGCTTCGGAGACGTGGGTTCTCGCGGCGACGATCATCGGTTCGGCGATGGCGTTTATTGACGGGACGATCGTGAACGTCGCGCTTCCCGAGATTCAAGAGAGGCTCGGGGCGAGCGGGACGGACGCGCAGTGGATCGTGGAGTCGTACGCGCTTTTCCTCGCCGCGCTTATTTTGATCGGCGGCTCGCTCGGCGACCATTTCGGGCGGAGGCGGATGTTTTGCCTCGGGGTCGTCGTCTTCGCGGCGGCTTCGGTTTGGTGCGGGATTTCGGGGAGTCCGGGGCAGCTTATTGTGGCGAGAGCGTTTCAGGGGGTCGGGGGGGCTTTGCTCGTGCCGGGTTCGCTCGCGATTATCGGCGCGTCCTTCGACGAGGCGCGACGCGGGAAAGCGATCGGGACGTGGTCGGGCTTTTCCGGGATGACCGCCGCGCTCGGCCCCGTCCTCGGCGGCTTCCTCGTCGAGAATGTCTCATGGCGGGCCGCTTTTCTCATAAACGTGCCGCTCGCCGCCATCGTCCTTTTCATCGCGATAAAGCACGTCCCGGAGAGCCGCGACCCGGACGCCCGGAGCCTCGACATCCCCGGCGCCGCCCTCGCGGCGCTCGGCCTCGGCGGGGTCGTGTTCGGCCTCATCGAGTCGTCGGCGCGGGGGTTCTCGGACTTCCTCGTCATCGCTTCGCTCGTCCTCGGAGTGGCGTTTCTCGCGGGCTTCCTTTTCGTCGAAAAGCGGAGCCGGGAGCCGATGATGCCGCTTTCCTTGTTTCGCTCACGCAACTTTTCGGGGGCGAATTTACTGACGCTTCTTCTTTACGCGGGGCTTGGCGGGTCTTTGTATTTCTTTCCGTTCGTCCTCATTCAGGTTCACGGGTATTCGGCGACGGCGGCGGGGAGCGCATTTTTGCCGTTCGTCCTCATAACTTTCCTTCTTTCGCGGTGGGCGGGCGGTCTCGTTCCGAGGTTCGGGGCGAGGTTGCCGCTCGTCATCGGGCCGACTGTCGCCGCCGGATTCGCCATGTTCGCCATCCCCGGCACCGAAGGCTCGTATTGGACGACGTTCTTCCCGGCGGTCGTCGTCATGGGAACCGGGATGGCCCTCGTCATCGCCCCGCTCACCACGACCGCGCTAAATTCGGTCGAAGGCCGTCATTCCGGCCTCGCCTCCGGTGTGAACAACGCCGTGTCGCGGACGGCGACGCTCCTTGCGATACCGCTCCTCGGACTCTTCGTTTTCGGGGCTTTCTCGGCGACGCTCGATTCGCGGGTGGAAGCGCTCAACCTCCCGCCCGAAGCGAGACAAGAACTCGAGGCCGAGAAAGCGAACCTCGGGGCGGCTTCGGCTCCGGAGGGTTTGGATGCGGATACGGTCGTCGCCGTCGAAACGGCCATCCGGGAATCTTTCGTGTCGGGGTTCCGGTTGGCGATGGTTGTGGCGGCGGGGCTTGCGTTGGCGAGTGCGGTTGCGGCGGGGATCATGCTCGAGGGGAAGGTTCGTCCGGAGCGAGTGGGCGGGTCTCGAAGTCCGTCGCCGACGTGAGGTTTCCCGCCCCGGAAAAGAGGCGGGATGCTACGGTCGTGTTTTGAGCGACCGCAGTCTGGGTGATCGTCTGCGGACTGGATCGGGTCTGGAACTGCCCCCCCACCACGCTCGACTGGGCTATCGCGAGGGCCGCCACGAGCATTCAGAGAAGCGAAATTCCCCCAACAAAAGTTTCATGAAGCTCCGGAAAAGATTCACCGATACGCGAGTTCGAGGATCGCGAGCGCTTCCGCTTCGTTATCCCCGAACTCCGAAGCGATGATTTCGAGATCCCGCTCCGGAACGTCATAGTCGGAGAGTTTGCGCGGGAGTTCGAGTTCCCGGACGAGCGCCGCGACCCTTTCGGGCGGCTCGCCGCCGAGAGCTTCGGAGAGCCTCGCCCACCGACCGGATGAAATACTCTTCTTCATCACTTCCAAAGACTGCGCGAGCGTGATGCACGACGTTATGCCGTGCGGTATCCCATAGCTCGCCCCGAGCCTCCGCCCGAGGTTGTGCGAAAGCCCCATCGGCGTGTTCAAAGGCGCGAAGTACGACAGCCACGCCGCAATCTGAAGCTCGCCGCGCACAACGAGGTCGCCAGGGTTCTCTTTCGAGCGCGGCAGACAATCAAAGAGCCGCCGCGTCCCTTCGAGGCCCATGATGTCCGTTATGGGATGCGGCCCGCCATAAAGAAAACCTTCGACGGCGTGGTCGAGGGCGCGTATCCCCGTCGAGAGCCACAGCCGCTCCGGCGTATGAACCGTCGTCTCCGGGTCGAGGACTACGACGTGCGGAACGGCTTCCCGATCCACGAACCCCGCCTTCTTCCCCGCCGCCTCGTCCGTCACCCCGACTCGCTCCGCCCACTCCGCCGCGGACAAGGTCGTCGGGACGGCGATTTGCCTCGGGTATCCGACCTTCCGCGCCACCGCCTTCGTCCCGTCAATGACGCTCCCGCCCCCGAAGCCGATTATGAGGTCGCATCCCTCGGTGAGGCGCGCCGCCTCCTCGACCGCGCTTCCGGGCGTATGCTCGCTCATCGAAGTGAAAGTTCCGGCGTGCTTCGAGCCGAGCATGCTTTCGATGCGCCGGACGAGATCCGTCTTTTCGGAAAGCGTCCGTCCCGTTATGACGAAGGCGCGCGTCTTCGACTCGGCTTCGGTTTTTATCTTTTCGAGGCTCCCCGCTCCGAAGTGGACTCGCTCCGTTTTGAGCGCCTCGTGGGTTCCCTTTTCCATGACGGGCAGTATACGGATTTTCCGGGTGGAGCTTCGGCCGCGTGCTATATACTCGCCTCATGGCGGAATCGGCGAAACCACACCGGCACATGAGCGTGGAAGAATACCTCGAATTCGAGGAAGGTTCGTCCGTCAAGCACGAGTACGTGGACGGAATGGTATATGCCCAAGCCGGAGCGAGTGATCGCCATAACAGGATCTCCGGCAAAATATATCGTCGTCTCGCGGACACCGCCGAAGGGACACCTTGCCGGGTATACATGAGCGACATGCGCCTTTTCGTCTCCGGGAACACCTTTTATTATCCAGATGTCATGGTCGCGTGCGAACCGCCCGAGACGGACAATCCGACCTTCCGCCGCGACCCGTGCCTCATCGTCGAAGTTACGTCCCCGAGTACCGCGCAGACCGACCGTCGCGAGAAGCTGACGGCGTACCGGAAGCTCCCGACCCTCCGCGCACACCTCATCGTCGAGCAAAACGAAGCGAGGATCGAACACCACTTCCGCGACGAAAACGACGAATGGTGGCGAGCCGAACTCACCGGGGAAACCTCGATCCCCCTCCCATGCCCGCCGGATGCGGAACTCTCCGTGTCCGACATATACGAAGGTTTGTAAACAGCGAACCTTTCAGCCGATGAGAATCACATCGCACGAAACATGATCGGTGACGAACCTCGCCGTATGGCCGAGATGTATCTTCTCCGGCCCGCGTCCCGGCGGCTTATGAGCCTCGACCTTCTCGCCGGACCCGCTCTCCGAGATCTCGTACGCATGGAAGTGCCTCCCCCGCCTCGCCCCCCACACCTCGACCGCGCTTCCGTCCCGAACGATGCCCTCGACCTCCGAAGCCCGGTGCGGCGGGAAGCGAACTTCCGTCCCGTCTTCGAGGAAAAAGCCGTCGAGGTCGCCGTGATGGTTCCGCTTCCAGCCCGAGACGGTTCCCGAAATCGTCTCCGGACGGTCGGCTCCGGGGCTTCCCCTCCCGATGAACACGGCCTCCGCGTCGGAGGCGGCATCGGCGAGAGCCTCGTTCGGGAGGCCGTGGAGGATGCGGGTTTCGACGGAGACGCCGGGGCGGAGTTTCGAGAGGAGTTCGGCGGCTTCGGAGAGGACGTTTTCGGCCTCGGCCTCGGAGACGGGGTCGAGGTTTTCGTGGGGGCGCGGCTTTCTTCCAAGGAGGCCGCGGACGGAGAGGCCGTATCCGCTCGTCGCGCGTTCGTCCACGACGCATGCGATGGTCGCGCCGCCTTCCGGCAAAAAGCGGGCGGCTCCCCGGACGACGGCCTCCCATCCTTGCGAATCCACACAGATCATGTTCATGGTCGAAACTCCCTTTTCCGATGCGGCCATTTTAGCCGAAGATCCCGAGCGAAAGCCACAAACCGAACACGGCCGCGAGGAGTATGAACGGCGTCGCGACCGCCCCGATCTTCAAATAATCCCTCGCGCTCACCTCGACCCCCCGGTCGCGCACGATGGAGAGCCATATTAAAGTCGCAAGCGAGCCGACGATGGTGAGGTTCGGCCCGACGTTCGTCCCGATGAGCGCGGCGTACACGACGGAAACGCTCGCCTCCCCGCTTTCGAGGAGCGGGGCGATGCCGTTTATCGCCATCACCGTCATCGGGACGTTGTTCACGAGGTTCGAGCCGAGCGCCGAACCCGTGGCGACCGCGAGTATCTCGAAAAAGCCCGAGCCTTCCCCCGCGCGGGCGAGCGCCCCCCCGATCACCGTCGTGAGACCCGCATCCTCCGCGCCTCGCACGACGACGAAAAGCCCGATGACGAGCGCAAAAAGCCCCCACGAAATCTCACTCGAAACCGCCCGGAACGACACCCACCCGAAAACCCGCGCCGCCAAAACGACGCCCGCCCCCCCGAGAAGAGCCATAAGCCCGATCGGGACCCCGAAGATCGGGGCGGCGAAGAAGGCCACGAGAATCGCCGCGACCCCGCACGCCGCGAGCCGGAAAAACGCCGGATTCTCCGCCTCGAAGAAGTGGTCCTCATCGTACCCGCCGATGAGATCCCCACGAAAAAGCACGAGGAAAACGAGGAGGTTCGCGACGACGGCAAAGGTCGCCGGAATAAACATGACCACTCCGAAGCGTATGAAGTTCATGTCGAAGGCGTTGTACGCGAGGAGGTTCGTGAGGTTTGAGACGGGGAGGAAAAGCGAAGCCGTGTTCGCCGTATACGTGCATGCGAAGACGAACGGGAGCGGGCGGAGGCGGAGCCGCACGACCATCCCGTACACGATGGGCGTGAGGATGATGGCCGTCGCATCGAGCGAAAGAAACGCCGTGACGACCGTTCCGACGAGGAAGACCATCACATAAAGACGCCGGACGTCGCCCCCTCCGGCTCGGGCGGCGAGGGAGGCGGCCCAGTCGAAGAAGCCCGCCCGGTCGGCGGCGGAGGAGAGGGCCATCATCCCGAGGAGGAGGAAGAGAGCGTCGTGAGTCTCGACGACGATCCCCCACACGTCCCGAATCGGCACGAGGCCGAGGACGAGCGCGAGCGCGCCGCCGAGAACCGCCCACCACGCCTCGCCGATGTCCTTCGGGCGGATGAGGATGAAAAGCAATGTGAGGGCGAGGATGCCCCCGGCGAGAAGCGCGTCCATGAGCGAATAGTACATGGGTCGCTTCCTTCGGTCGCTCCGGTTATTGGTTGTTGGTTATTGGTTTTGGTGGTCGCATGAAGTCCGGGTGAAGGAACGTGCTTTCCCGCCAAGCCCCCGAACCGGGCAGACGCGCCGATGGCTTGTCTGCCGGTGGCGTGTCTGTCTCGCCGAGCCTCTGCCGACGTAGCGGGGAGAGTGCATGTGCGAATGGCCGGATTCGGTGTCGTTGGTTTTCGTATTTGCCAACAACCAATAACCACAAACCAATAACCGGGAGCGACCGGAGGGAGCGACCCACTTTACAAGTTCCCGCCAAACGGATATACACACCTCCGTGCCTGAGAACGAGACAAAGAGCGAGCGGCGGAGGCTTCGGCCACGCATAAGCCCGCGCGTTTTTGGCTATTTGACCGAGGAGAAGGAGTCGCTTCGGCAAGGGTTCGCCGCGCTGTTTCTTTCTTCGGTCGGGGAGCTTGTCGCGGGGGTCGCGCTCGCGGGGATCACGGGTACTTTGGAGGAACTCGTCGGGCTTGCGGTTCTTATTCCGGCGGCGATCGCGATGCGCGGAGCCATCTTCGGGGCGATGGGGAGCCGTCTTTCGACGACGATCCACACCGGACTTTTCGAAGTGAACCTCCGGCGCGGCCCCCTCGCCGAGAATATTCAGGCGGCCATCGCACTCTCGCTCGTGGCGAGCGTGTTCCTCGCTTTCCTCGCCCGGTATTTGTCGAGCGTCCTCGGCGTCGAGACTTCGCTCACCATCTTCGACTACATCATCATCTCGACGGTCGGGGGTATTCTCGCCGGGCTTCTCCTCGTCGTCATAACGGTGTTCGTCGCCCGGATCAGCGTGCGCCGGAACTGGGACATGGACAACATCGCCGCCCCGATGCTCACCGCCGCCGGGGATATTTTGACCCTCCCCGCCCTCGTCCTCGCGACGTATCTCATCGGCGTCCCGATCTTCTCGACTTCGCTCACGGCGATTCTCGTCGTCCTCGCCGCCGTCTCGGTCGGACTCGTTTTCCGGTATGGGGCGGGCGGACTGCGGCGCATCGTGGGCGAGAGCCTCCCGATCCTCGCATTCAACGGCTTCGTGACGATCCTCGTCGGTCTCGCCCTCGAAGACCGCCTCGACCAATTCACCGCGTACCCCGCCCTCCTCATCCTCCTTCCGGCGTTTTTGCAGGAAGGGGGCGCACTCGGCGGCATCCTCGCGAGCCGGCTCTCCTCGAAGGTGCATCTCGGCCTCCTCGCTCCGAGGCCGATTCCGCAACTCGTCGCCTTCAAGGATTTCACGCTCATATACATTTTCGCCGTCGGAGTGTATTTGTTCATCGGTGGCGCGGCCCATTTCATCGCCGAGGGACTCGCGCTTGCGCTCAGTCCGGGCTTTCTCGATGCGCTCGGGTTGAGCGCGGGTACGATGAGTCCGGGGCTTTCGACGATGCTCGGGATCAGCGCGCTCGCGGGCCTCATTGCGACGACGGCGGCGGTGCTTGCGGCGTATTATGGTTCGACGATGAGTTATCGGCTCGGACTCGACCCGGACACGTATGGAATACCCATCATCACGGCGATGGTGGATTTGTTCGGCTTCATGAGCCTTATAATCTCACTCATAGTCTTCGGATTGGCAGGTTGAAAATATGCGCGAACCGACAAACCTAAAAGATATGCTCGCCGAGGCGAAAGACACCTCCGAGCTTATGGTGGATCTCGCCTACGCCGCCCTTTTCTACGACTCGGAAGACCTCTCCGAGGAGGTCGCCCGCCTCGAAGAAAAACTCGACGACCTCGTCTTCGACATGAGATCCCTCGCGATACTCGCCGCCCGATCCCCCTCCGACGCCGGGCAAATGGCCGGGATTCTGCAGATCGTCCAAGATATCGAGAAGATCGGCAACGCCGCCAACGACATCGCGAAGATCGTCGTGAAAAACCTCGGCGTCCCCCCCGAACTCCTCCACGACATCCCCGAGGCCGAAGAAGTCCCATCCCGCGTCCGAATACACCCCGGGAGCGACCTCGACGGGCGGAGCCTCCGCGACATCGACCTCCCGACGGAGACGGGTATGCGCCCCATCGCCGTGCGCTCCGACGCCGAATGGAACTTCGACCCCGAGCCGGAGGACATCCTCCGCGCGGGCGACGTCCTCTTTTTACAAGGGCCGCCCGAGGGTGTCGAAGAACTCCGCGAAATGGCCGGAGCCGCGCCCCTTCGACGGATGCCGGGCGCGGACGACGAGGGTGGCGGCCCGCTCTCGGAGGTGGAACGAGCCGTGGATCTCCTCATCGAGATGAAGAATATCTCCGAGGTCGCGGTGGGCCTCGCGTACTCCGCGCTTCTTTACCGGGACGCCGGGCTTGCCCGCGAAGTCGTCGCCATCGAGGAGGAGATGGACGAGATGCGGTACCGCCTCGAACGCTGGATCCTCCTCGCCGCCTCCCACGTCGAAGACCCCTCCCGCCTCCGTGGCATGCTCCACCTCGCCACCGCCTCCGAAGCCATCGCCGACTGCGCGAAGGAAATGGTGTGGGTCGTCGAGAAAGGCGAGGAAATACACCCCGTCCTCTCCGCCGCCATCGGCGAGTCCGACGAACTCGTCTTCAAACTCACCGTCGCCGAAGGTTCCCCGGCGGACGGGAAAACCCTCGCCGCGCTCCGCCTCGAAATCGAGACGGGGATGTTCCCGCTCGCGGTGAACCGGAACCGACGGTGGACGTACCGCCCCCGCGACAACTTCGCCTTGCGAGCCGAAGACACCCTCCTCTTCACCGGGGCGCCCGAAGGACTCGATCCCCTCGCCGAGATGCTCGGCCAAAATCTGGAGGACTCCGAATAATCTCGGACGAAAGGAAAACGGACGCGCCGGGGGAAAACGCTCCGAGCGGCCTCCTCGAAAGCGCGGCTGTTTTCTGGGGGAGCCTCGCCGTCCTCGGCGGACTCATGTACTTCGCGCTGATAAAGGGCTTCTCGACCATCGAGCCGGCCAACCGCGAGAACTCGAACGACCTCACGATATACCGGGAAACGGGCGACGCGGTTCTCGCGGGGCAAATTCCGTACCGCGACTTCTTCATCGAGTACCCGCCGGGGAGCATCCCAGCCTTCGTCCCGCCCTCCCTCTTCACCGACGGCCGCTTCGAATACATAAACTTCTTCGCCCACGAAATGGCGCTCGTCCTTTGCGCCTCCCTCGTCCTCGTCGCGCTGGCGGCGAGGCGGCTCCTCGGCCCGGCGGCGTGGCTGTTCCCGTCCGTCGTTTTCGCGTCGGGGGCGGCTCTTTTGTATCCCGTCGCCGTCTCTCGATACGACTCGATGGTCACGCTCTCGCTCGCCGCGGCGGCTTTTTTCGCCGCTCTCGGCGGGAGGCATGTGTATCTCGCGTATGCTTCGCTCGGACTCGGGGCGGCGGCGAAGCTCATCCCCGCCCTCGCCGCCGTCCCGCTCGCCGCCGTCCGGGGGAAGACGATCCCCGGGTTCGCGCTCGCCGGGGGCATCGGGGTTCTTTTCTTCGCTCCGGCGCTTTATTTCGGGGGTTCGCGGTTCATCGAGAGCTTCGCGTACCATGCGGAGCGGGGGCTTCAGATAGAGAGCGTGTGGGCTTCGGCTTTGATCCACTTCGGCACGATCGAGGATGTCTCCGTCGGCTTCGGAGCGTATGAGGTGGAAGGCGCGGGCGTGGGCTTCGCAAGCTCGATGAGCCTTCCGGCGACGGCGGTTTTGCTCCTTCTCACGTGCTTTTTCGTGTACCGGGGGCATCGCTCGGTGGGACTTCGGGCGGAGAGTTTCCCGAGGCACGCGGCGGCGTTCGTTCTCGCGTTCATGATCGGCTCGAAGGTTCTCTCGCCGCAATATATGCTCTGGCTCCTCCCGCTCATCCCACTCGTCGGGGGGAGGGTCGGCAAAGGCGCGTCGGCTCTCCTCGTCGTGTCGTGCCTCATAACCACGCTCATCTTCCCGATTTACTATACGACTTTGATCTCACTCGGATCGCCCGGCACGGAACTCCTCGCCGCCCGGAATCTCCTCCTTCTCGCAATTTTCGCCCTCCTTCTCGCGAAGCCGACGGTGACGAATAAAAAGGTGAAATCGTGAAACGGACGCTCTCCCTCCTTTTCCTCATCCCGTTCCTCGCGCTCACACTCGGCGTGAGCGGTTCCCAACTTCCCGAAGAGGACGCCATCGAGAGGGCGTCGTCCGCGCCGGAAATCTCCGAGTACGCCGACCGCCCGACGGTCGTTCCGGCGGCGACATACGACGGCGCCGCCGATTCATGGAACGTCTTTTTCACCGAGAGTCAATCGGGAAATGCCGTCGCGAGCGCGGTCGTCGAGGACGATTCGGGCGAGGTTTCCGAGGCGACTCCAGCTCCGGAGGCCGAGTCGGCCACGTATCCCGAGCTTTCCGAGGAGAAGGCGATTCGGGTCGCCACCGCCAACGAGGTGATTCGAGAGGAGCTTTCGAGCCACGAGGGCGGGTACCGGAGCGAGGCCGAGTACGCGGGCGGGAAATGGAGCGTGAGCTTCATCGTGGAGGCAGACAACCCGAACCCGAGTCCCATCGGCGGAGTTCCGCAAAACGAGGGCGGAAAGGAGGTCGCGCAGGCCGAGATAGACGACACGACGCTGGTTGCGAGTTCGGTGTACGTCGGGGATCAAGTCGGGTGGAACATGGCCCGAGGCGAACGCGGCGCATACGGCAAACAAGCGAATTACTGGTACGTGTGGGGGCCGATGGCGATAGTATTCGCCCTCGCTTTTCTGAGAAAC